>JAESGL010000216.1_pt1 | contig 54409 bp, 46 predicted proteins | sample 9269711 | NCBI WGS metagenome assembly JAESGL01 (sample SAMN14515918, study PRJNA621676) | algae metagenome | isolation source: Kastovskya adunca ATA6-11-RM4 and co-occurring heterotrophs from soil and... | place: Chile: Atacama Desert | collected 2011-06-27 | reverse complement strand
CGCAGAACGTGCTGACGGCCGCGCGGTCGCTCCAGCAGATCAACAACCAGATCCAGCAAATCCAGCAGCAGGCGACCAGCCTCATCAACGAGGCGCGCAATCTGGCGTCGCTGCCGTTCAACTCGCTCCAGCAGTTGCAGCAGCAGGTGCAGCGCACCCAGCAGCTTCTCGGCGAAGCCCAGCGCATCGCCTACGACGTGCAGAACGTCCAACAGGTCTTCAACGGCCGCTACAAGGGCGCGGCGCTCACCGGCACCCACGCGCAGATGGTCGCTAACGCCAATGCGCGCTGGGAGGATAGCGTCGGCGCGTTCGAGGATGCGCTGCGTGTGCAGGCTGGCGTCGTCGGCAATATCGACGGCGCGCGGACGACGATGGACGGCGTGGTCACGTCTAGTCAGTCGGCGACCGGCGCGCTCCAAGCCGCGCAGGCGGGCAACCAGCTTCTCGCGCTGCAATCGCAGCAGCTCGCGGACCTGACGGCGCTGCTCGCCGCGCAGGGCCGGGCGCAGGCGCTGGATTCGGCGCGCAACGCGGCCGTTGAAGCCGAGAGCCGCGAACGTCTGCGCCGCTTCCTGACGCGGTCCACCGGCTATCAGCCGGGCAACGCCCGCATGTTCCACGACTAACGCCCGTGGACAGCAAGCTCCTCGCGCGCATCGGCGCGGTCATCTTCGTCGCCATCGCCATCACCATGACGGCGATCGAGATGAGCCGTGCGCCAGAGCCACCGCGCGCGGGGCCGGCGGCCGTCGCCGAGACATCGGCGACGGACCCGCTGCTGATCGAGCTGCGCCGCTGCCAGTCGATCGGCGCGGCCGGGGCGAGTGACCCGGATTGCCTGCGTGCCTGGGCCGAGAACCGTCGCCGGTTCCTCGCGCCCGGTGCGCTTCCCGCTGCCCGCATCGCCGATGGCGCGACCCCACAGGAGAACTGACATGGGCGGCACCGGCGTCGTCGATCGCTTTCTGGATGTCTTCACCCGCTACATCGACAGTGGGTTCGGCCTGCTCGGCGGCGAAGTGGCGTTCATCGCCACCACCCTGATCGTCATCGACGTGACCCTGGCCGCCCTGTTCTGGACGTGGGGAGAGGGCGACGACATCATTGCGCGCCTTGTCAAGAAGACGCTGTTCGTCGGCGTCTTCGCCTACATCATCGGCAACTGGAACAGCCTGGCACGCATCGTCTTCGAGAGTTTCGCCGGGCTCGGCCTCAAAGCGTCGGGCACCGGCTTTACGGCGGCCGAACTGCTCCAGCCGGGCCGCGTCGCGCAGGTTGGCTTGGAAGCGGGCCAGCCTATTCTCGAATCCATCTCCGACCTTATGGGCTGGGTCGCGTTCTTCGAGAACTTCATCCAGATCGCGGTGCTGCTGATCGCCTGGCTGCTGGTCATCCTCGCCTTCTTCATTCTGGCGATCCAGCTTTTCGTGACGCTGATCGAGTTCAAGCTGGCGACGCTCGCCGGATTCGTGCTCATCCCGTTCGGCCTGTTTGGCAAGACCGCGTTCATGGCCGAGCGCGTGCTGGGGCTGGTGATCTCGTCAGGCATTAAGGTGCTGGTGCTCGCCGTCATCGTCGGCATCGGTTCGACCCTGTTCGACGAGTTCCGCGCCGGCTTCGGCGGCGCGCAGCCCAGCATCGAGGACGCGCTGGCCGTCGCGCTCGCCTCGCTGTGCCTTCTCGGCCTTGGCATCTTCGGCCCGTCGATCGCCAATGGCATTGTCTCCGGCGGCCCGGCGCTTGGCGCAGGGGCCGCAGCGGGGACCGTGCTCGCGGCCGGCGGTGCGCTGGCCGGTGGCGCCGCTGCGGCCCGGCTCGGCGTCGGCGCTGCGGTGGGCGCGGCCGGTGGCGCCGCGCGAGGCGCCGCCTTCACGTCCGGGGCCGCAAACAGCGCCTATGCGCTTGGTTCGGCTGGCAAGTCCGGCGCGGCCGCAGTCGCTGGCGGCGCAGGCGGCGTCGGACAAGCCGCCGTCGGCGCAGCCATGTCGCCGCTGCGCAAGGCGGCAGCCTCGCTCAAGGATAGCTACCGTTCCGGCGGACGTGCCGCCGTCACCGCGACCGGCGGGACCATTTCGGGCGGCAGCTCCACGCCGTCGCCGGACGCACCGGCCGGCGCGCCCGCCTGGGCGTCCGCGATGAAGAACCGCCAGACCATGACCCACGGCGCGACCATCGCTGCCCACACGCTGCGCTCCGGCGATGGCGGCGGCAGCGGCGCGTCCGTCGACACCAGCCAGAAGGATTGACCCATGTTCAAGCGACCGAGCATCCGCTACGGCCAGACGCCCGCGCCGACCACCCCTTATCAGCGCGCGGCGCAGGCATGGGACGACCGCATGGGCTCGGCGCGCGTGCAGGCGAAGAACTGGCGGCTCGCCTTCTTCGGGACGCTGTCCCTCTCAGGCGTTCTGGCCGGCGGTCTGGTCTGGCAATCGACGCGCGGCCATATCGTCCCCTGGGTCGTGCAGGTCGATCGGCTCGGCGAGGCCCAAGCGGTCGCGCCGGCCGAGGCCGGCTACCGTCCCACCGACCCGCAGGTCGCGTTCCATCTCGCCCGCTTCATCGAGCAGGTCCGCGCGATACCGGCCGATCCGGTCATCGTCCGTCAGAACTGGCTTCGAGCATACGATTTCACCACCGATCGCGGCGCGCTCGCGCTCAACGATTACGCGAGGGCCAACGACCCGTTCGCCAATGTCGGTCGGGGGCAGGTCGCGGTGGAAGTGTCGAGCGTCATCCGCGCCTCACCCGACAGCTTCCGCGTCGCCTGGATCGAGCGCCATTATCAGGACGGCAGCCTTGCCGCCACCGAACGCTGGTCGGCGATCCTCACCATCGTCGTGCAGCCGCCGCGCACCCCCGACGCCCTGCGCAAGAATCCGCTCGGCGTCTTCGTCAACGCCCTCAATTGGTCGAAGGAGCTGTCGCAATGACCGGCATACTCATCCGCCGCGTGGCCACGGCCGCGCTCTTCGTCTCCGCATCCGCGCTCGCCGGCTGCGCCACCACGTCGGCCAGGCCACCCGTGATCGCGTTGGACGATCCGCCCCCGGCGATCGCCGCGACGCCCGCGGCCGAGCCGCCCCGCGCGGTCGAGATCGTCACGATCCCCGAGCCGTTGCCGCTCCCCGGTCAATTGAAGCCGGTGACGGAGCGCGCGCGACCGCCGGAGCCCGCCGATCCGCGCCGCCGTGTCGGCGACGCCAACGATGCCGCGCGCGTCCAGCCGGTGCGCGACGGCTTCCTCAACGCCATCCAGCAATACCCGTGGACCGAAGGCGCGCTCTATCAGGTCTATACCGCGCCCGGTCAGGTGACAGACATCGCCTTGCAGCAAGGCGAGCAGCTTGTCGGGCCGGGGCCGGTCGCGGCGGGCGACACGGTGCGGTGGATCATCGGCGATACGGTGAGCGGCAGCGGAGCAGCTGCCCGCGTGCATATCTTGGTAAAGCCCACCCGACCCGACCTCGCCACCAACCTCATTATCAATACGGATCGGCGCACCTACCATCTGGAGCTGCGCGCCACCCCCGTGACCTACATGGCGTCAGTGTCCTGGACCTATCCGCACGACCAGCTCATCGCCTTGCAAGGCCGCAACGCGGCTGCTGCTGCGGCTGCACCGGTAGCGACCGGCGTGGACGTGGCGGCGCTCAACTTCCGCTATCGCATCGACGGCGATAGAGCGCCGTGGCGTCCGGCCCGCGCGTTCGACGACGGAAGGCAGGTCTTCATCGAGTTTCCCGCCGGGATCTCGCAGGGCGAGATGCCACCGCTTTTCGTGACCGGCGTGGCCGGCGACGCCGAGCTGGTCAATTACCGCGTGCAAAGCCGCTACATGGTGGTCGATCGCCTGTTCGCTGCCGCCGAGCTGCGCCTGGGCGACCGGCGCACCGAGCAGCGTGTCCGCATCGTGCGGGACGATGGACGGAGGGGGCGGCCGTGACCGACAGCCACGATCCGTCCGTCGAGGATCGGCCCGCCGCACAGTCGGCCCGCCCTGATCCGGCGGCGTTCCAGCTTCGCGGCGATCCGCCCCGCGTCATGCGGCTTTCCCGTAAAGCGCTCGCCGTCGTCGGCGTCGCCGCCGGCCTCGGCATAGGTGGTTCGCTGATCTATGCGCTACGACCGCCGAGCGATCGGGCCGCGCAGGAACTCTACAACACCGATAGCCGCGCCACGGCCGAGACTATCACGTCGGGGCCCCGCGACTATGCCCAAGCGCCCCGGCTCGGCCCGCCGCTGCCCGGCGACCTCGGCCGACCGATCGTATCGGCACAGCAGCGCGGCGAGGATGTCACCGTGCCGCCGGTCGGCGCGCAGCCAGGTCCGCCCGATCCGCGCGCTCAGGCGGCGGAGGCGGCTCGGCAGCGTGCCGCTCAGGAGCGCGACGCGGCCCGCACCAGCTCGGTCTTCCTCGGCGGCAGCGGAAGCGCCGCATCACCGGACACCCCGGTTACGCCGGTTCTCGCAGCGCCGACTCCAGCGCCTGCGGCGACGGGCGATGCGTCGGCGCAAAGCGATCAAGCGGGAAGGCGCACCTTCATGGCGCAGGCGCCGAACCAGCGCACGGTCAGTGTCGAGAGGCTGACCACGCCGTCATCACCCAACATCGTGCAGGCCGGCAGCTTGATACCGGCTGCCCTCATCACCGGCATCCGCTCCGACCTTCCCGGCCAGATCACCGCGCAGGTAACGGCCAACGTCTATGACAGCCCTACGGGGCGCATCCTCCTCATCCCGCAGGGCGCGCGGCTGATTGGCGAGTATGACAGTGAGGTCGCCGCGGGTCAGACACGCGTGCTGCTGGCCTGGGACCGGCTCATCCTGCCGGACGGACGTTCGATCGTTCTCGAGCGCCAGCCCGGCACCGATGGCGCAGGGTTTGCGGGCCTACAGGACCGCGTCAACCAGCATTGGGGCAATCTCCTGAAGGCGGCGGCCGTTTCGACGCTTTTGGGGGTCGGTGCTGAGCTGGGCGCAGACAGCGAGGACGACCTGACCCGCGCACTGCGACGCGGCTCGCAGGACACCATCAACCAGACCGGCCAGCAGATCGTGCGTCGGCAGCTCAATGTGCCGCCCACGCTCACCATCCGGCCGGGGCATCCGCTGCGCGTGGTGCTGACCCGCGACTTGGTGCTCGAACCCATCGGAGTAACGCGATGACGAAGTTGAAGCTCGGGCCGCTGGCCGACGATCGCCCCGTCAAGCTCACGGTGGAGTTGCCTGCCGCTGTTCACCGCGATCTCACGGCCTACGCCGCCGCGCTTGCGGCCGAGACCGGCGGGGATGCTATCGTTCCTGAGAAGCTCGTCTCGCCAATGCTGGCGAAGTTCATGGCGAGCGACCGAGGATTCTCGCGGCGACGGGATACCTCGAAGAGCTGACCGCCTCGCTGCCATCAGTTACCCAGGAAGCGTCGGCGGCGATCCTGAGCATCCACCTTGATGATCGCTTCTTCGGCCGTGGCGCATTCGCCGCCACGGACCGAGCCGTCACGACATCCGGCCACCAACTGTCGAGCCTCGTCGATATGAGCGACGAAATACTGTGTGCCGCGTGCGTCGTCCGATGCCTTGGCCACCGCTGCCCCGGTGGCGGTAATCCTCGCTTGAGGGATCGGCGCAATCAGCGGTCGTAAGGCAAAGCCTCCCGCAAAACCGATGGCCAAGTTGACTAACACGATAATGATTGTCTTGCTGTGAGACATAGTAGATATCTCCAGAAAATTCTGTGTAAATTACTGTATTTTTGTCGAGAAATCAAAGGTTAGCGCGTAGCGACTCTTGATGAATCCGAGGAAACGGTGAATAGTCGGATTGATATTGTCTTCGCACCAATAGGCGGAAAAGCCAGTTAGTGCCGGCCCTTGTTCCCCGTGTATTGGCCGATACACAACATCAGGGTACAGTGCGCCGGTCGAACCTTCGCAAACGATGCTCACGCCAGAGCTAACGCCTAGCATGCTCAACACAGTCTCTCGGCTCGACCGCAATACTCGAATATCGGGCTTACTGCCGGACAACGCCAGACGGCCAAGCAGCATATCGCGAATAGCTGGGCCAGGGTCGGTGATTGGTAATAGGAAGCGCTCTTCCCGAAGATCAGTCCAGTGCACGACATCTTGGTTCGCGAGTGGATGCGACTCGGGTAATGCAACGAGCATTCGCTCGCTCCACACCGGTTCGCAGCGAAATCCGTTCTGCCCCGCAACGCCCATCAAGATTGCGATGTCAATTTCTCCAGTATTCAGTCCGGCCAGAAGTAGACTTCTGTCGGATTCAACGCACTCCACATCAACATCCGGGTGAGTTTCGATCCAATTCAATATCGTTGCACGCAAATTGCCGGCAGAAACGGAACTGTTGTGTCCGATCATCAGGCCACCAGCACGGCCCTGACCTGCTGCACGCATCATTTTTACCAACTTATCGGCTGTGTCTACCATCGGCTTAGCGCTGCGGATGAAGGTGCTTCCAGCCAGCGTTGTTGTGACACCTGAACGCGAGCGCTCAAAAATAGACATGCCGATAGAGTGTTCCAGCTTCAGGATAGCCCGGCTCAGAGTCGATTGCTCGACATCTAGGGCACGTGCCGCACGATAGAAGGAACCGTGATCTGCTGCCGCGATAGCGTAGCGAAGTTGCCGGATATTGAACGGCAAATTAATGCCCGGACGAGGTTGAGAAGACCTGCATAACGACCACGCCTGAAACGATCAGGCCGATGCCAATGATCGCGGCCACATCCAAAGCCTGGCGGAGCACAACAACCCCCACGATGGCAGTGAGAACGATGCCGCATCCAGCCCAAATTGCATATGTTATGCCAAGAGGGATAACGCGGAGCGCTTGCGTCAAACAGTAAAATGACATCCCAAAGAATAATGCCATCAAAAGTGTCGGAATTGGCCGAGTAAACTGCTCAGATTTTGCCATGAAAGTCGAGCCGGTCACTTCGCATATAATAGCAGCCGTCAACGCAGCATAGGGAAAGAAAGGATGCATTTTTAGTTCCCTTATTAAATGACGTCGTTGAATGATGGTTCATTGCACCACGGGATTTTGATTATTGAACTTAAGGGCGGATGTCGCGCCAGCCTGCTCCCAACGCGAGCTGCGCGGCTATCCAGCCTTGCGTTTTCTGAACTCGCCGGGCCAAGGCGGTCGACTTTGCATCCAGTGCTTCGACTTGCGCGCCCAACCGTGCACGAGCAGAAATCTGACCCGCATTTTCCCGAACTGTCGCCAATTCAGCGCTTTGCTCGGCAGAGCGCGCGGCAATTTCTGCCTCATTGGCGGCCCACCGACTTGAGTTCCAAGCCTCCAAGGCGCTATCGGACTCTTCGAGTGCGGCCAGAACCACGGCCTGCCACTGTGCAAGCGCGGCTTCCGATCTAGCATCAGCAGATTTCACCCGGCGTAGTAGCCGGGGCATATCAAACAAACCCCAGATCAGGCTCGGCCCAACCGCAAATCCTACGGCGCCATCATCGCCGAGCCGGTCAGGCCGAGCTGAAAGCGCGATATTTCCGGCTAGCGAAATACGTGGATAGAGATCTGTGACCGCAATACGCGCTTGTGCCACAGTGCCAGCAAGCCGCTGCTCGGCTGCGCCGACATCGGGTCGTCGGCGCAGCATGGCTGCCGGATCGCCGGCATCAAGCACGCTGGGAGCGATGGGTAGACTGCCTGGCGCCAGATTGGGGTCAGGCACGCGCCCGCCAAGGATCGACAGACGTCGTGCGCTATTGCGGCGTGAAGCGACAAGGTCAGGTAACTGACCTCGCGCCAGGGCAAGCGCACTAGTTGCCGCCTCGCGATCTATGCGTGAAGCGGCACCGAGCGCTTCCGCTTTATCGACACTCAGTGAAATTGCCTCCAGCGCGGCGATGCGCTTCTGCACCAGCAGCTCTTGCTCGGCAGCGTAGCGATTCTCCACATAAGCGCGGACAACCGACGCCGCTACCGCAGCCTCTGTCTGCCGGCGCAGCCATAGAGCTTCACCTTCCTGAGCGCGTGCTGCTGCGAGGTTCGCGGAGATGCGTCCAAACAGATCGACTTCCCACCCGAGCGTGACTCCGACATTTGCCAGATTCTGGTCCGGATAGCGATCAGGCGCCCCCGGAAATGGGGGCTGGGCTAATCCCGCAACGCGCCTGCTGGAGACGCCAGCTTCAACCGATCCACCTGGCAGAGCGCTGGCCTTCGCTTCGCCAACCAGTGCCTGAGCCGCTTTGAGGTTTGCGGCAGCGGCGGCGAGATCGGCATTGCGCGCCAACGCATCGCTGACCAATGTATCGAGCACCGGGTCATTAAATGCCCGCCACCAGTCCAGAACGACCGGCTGGGCACTCTGTCCTTCTGCAATCACCGTCCAGGTCGGCATCACCGGGGGAACTGGTGTTCGCTCAGAGAGACTGACACAACCGCTTAGCGCGAGCGCAGCCGAAGCGAGTAAGACAACTTGCGATCTCATGACAAAGCCTCCTGAGGCGGGGCAGAACGGGTTCGCAAAGCCGGCAGGCGGTGGAACAACAGCGAATAGAGCGCCGGGATCAGGACCAAAGTGATAAGCGTGCCGAGCGCCAGGCCTCCGATCATCGCGGCTGCCATCGGTCGCCAAAGATCGCCGCCGAAGGCGAACAGCGGCAGAAGACCGACAATGCAGGTAAGCTTGGTCATGATGATCGGGCGCAAACGGACCTCCGCTGCACGGACGATGGCATCGACATGACCGGCACCGTTGGCCCGCTCCTCGACTACTCGTTCGAGCAGTAGAACCGCATTGTTGACGATGATTCCAGCCAGCGCCAGCAGACCGAGCGTGGCGGTGTAGTTCATCTCCTGACGGGCGAGGAACAGACCCAAGGTCGCCCCAATGATGACGAATGGGATCGAGGCCATGACGATCATCGTCTTCCTGACGCTACCAAACTGCCACAGGAACAGTCCGGCCATGCCGAAGAGTGCTATCGGCAAATACTGGATCAGGCCGCCATTGGCTTCGGCAGATTCTTCGATCTCACCCCCCGGGATCACCGAATGCCCGGCTGGCAGGTCGAGGCTGGCGACCGCGTCGGCGACCTTGCTGGTCAGTGCCTGGGCCGTCAGAGTGGGGTGGCGCGCACTAACCATAATCGTGGGGTATTGATTGCGGCGATTTAAAACGCTGTCCTGATCGGCCAGGCGCACTGTCGCGATATCGCCAAGCGTAACGCCCGGCTTGACCAGCGTCGCCGAGATTGCGTCGGGCGAAAGGCGCAGCGTCGCATCGGCGCGCAATACGACCGGGGTCGTGAGTTCGCCACGGGTCAATGTGGTGACCGTTACCCCCGAGTAAGCCGCTTGCAGGGCACGCGCCGTGTCGGCCGGCGTGACGCTGGCGGCTTCCGCGCGTGCGCGATCGATATCTACGACAAGGCGCGGGATCACCGTTTCAGCATCATCTCGGACGTCGAGCGTCCCCGGCACTGTACGCAGTGCCGATTTGAGCTTCTCGGCAGCCTTGCTCAATGTGTCGCGATCGGGCCCTGTAAGAATGAACACCGCCTTGCCGGCTTCCGACATCCCCAGGGAAAAGCGCTTGGGCTCGATACGCGCCTGCGGAAAACGGGTGGTGAGATCGTCGCGCAGTTCGCGCACGACAGCATCGCTATCAGCGCCCTTGGCAAGATTGACGACGGCGTAGGCGCGGTTGCCAGCCGGCAGAGGCGGGTTGAGGCCAAGAATGAACCGCGGTCCACCGTCGCCGACATAAACCACGTTGCTGACGACTTCCGGATGCGCCTTCCGATCGCTTATCCTTGCCGAGATTTCCTGAGCCACCCTCAGGCTTTCCCGAGTGGCGCCTCCGGGGGCGATCTCAATCGGAATCTGTACCTGGGCACGGTCAGACGGACCCAGCAGCCCTTGAGGCAGGAGGCCATTGAGGACGGTCGCCCCTGCGAGGAGCGCAACCATTGCGACAGCTACAGTTGCTGGACGGCCGACAATGATTAGTACTTTGCGCCCGTACCAGCGCCTGAGCCGCCCGATCCAGTCGTCCTTCTCATGCTCCTCGTGAGGGGCTTTGATGTACATCTTGCAGAGTAGTGCCACGACCGTCAGGGCGAGAAACAACGACAGGAGTAATGTGACGCCGAGAACAATAGCGAGGCTGCGCATGTATTCGGCAGTTTCACTCGACCCGGCCACCAGCGGGGTAAAGGCCAGGATGATAGCCAGAGACGAAACCAGCAGCGGCGCGGCCATAGTCTTGCCCGCATGGATAGCAGCGGATTCGGCGGCTTCGCCATCTCCAATACGTCGCTGATAATCCTCGACTACCACGATGGCATTGTCGACGAAGATACCAAGCGCGATGATGATGGCGGCGATTGAGATCTGGTGCAGTTCGATCCCAAGCACGCTCATCACCAGAAGAGTGCCGAGGACCGTTAGCGGCACAATCACACTGGTGACCAATCCAGCACGCCAACCGAGAAACACGACGACGACACCCATGACGATGACGACCGTCTCCGCGAAAATCTTGCCGACCTTCTGCAGATTGTGGCCCACGACCTCCGCCTGATCGGTGATCGGGGAAAGGGTCATCCCGATCGGGAGGTCTGCTTGTGCGGAGGCGACTCCCGCGCGGAGCGCGTCAGCGAAATCGACGACGTTCAGGCCCGTGCGCATCGAGACGCCGAGTACGATCGCCGGTTTGCCGTCGAAAACGGCAGCAGCCGTCGGAGGGTCCTGGGGGCGTTGTTCGATCTTGGCGATCGTGGAAAGCGGGACGGAACCTCCGCCTGGAAGGGCGACGGGTACAGCCCCGACCGCAGAGGCTGTCTTGAGCTGACCGGAGGCATCAAGCATCAGAGTGCGTCCGGACACATCGAGCTCGCCGGCCGACACCACCATGTTCCGATCACCGATCGCCTTGGCGACGGCTTCCAGGCTGATGCCAGCCGCAGCGAGGCGCGCTGGCAATATTTCAATGTAAATTTGTTCTTCACGCACACCGTGAAGCGAGACCTGCTCAACGCCGGTCACGCCTTGCAACCGCAATCGTGCCGCGCGCGCAGCTTCCTGTAGCTGACCCTGGCTGTAACTTTCGCCAGTAAGCGCAAGGGTCATAACTGATACCCGGCCCCAGGAATCGTTGAGGACTGGGCCGATCGTGCCTGCCGGGAAGAGCGCTGCGGCCTCCTGGCTTCGAGCGCGCAAGGTCTGCCAGACCTGGTTTACGCGCTGAGGACTGACATTGCTGTGAAGCGCAATGGTCATGATCACCACGCCAGGGCGCAGAGTCGTTTCCATTTTTTTGACTTCGGCAACGGTTCGCACACGCTCTTCGAGCGGCTTGGCCACTAGGCTCTCCAGACGCTCAGGTGTTGCGCCCGGAAGATAGGCTTCAATTGTGGCAGCCCGAAACGGGACGGTCGGCTCCTCGGTGGCGGGGAATCCGATCAGGATCACCAAGCCTGCGATGAGCAAGGCGACGGCGCCGGTCAGAGTGAAGCGTGACCGCTTCATGGCGATTTCAGTGAGGGACATGATGCCTACCGCGTTCAAGGCGTGAAGGTGAGCGGGCGAACACGTTCGCCAGCCTTGATGAGTTCAGCGCCAGTGGCAATGACGCGCTGGCCAGGAGATAACCGTCCCCGCACCAGCGCGCCCGCAGAGGAGACGCTGATGATCTGAACCGGTTCTGCCGTCGTTCGACCGTCCTGACCGACAACGACAACCCGGCGGGCACCGGAGCGGTCAGCGATGACGGCCGACAAAGGCAGCATCAAATCGCCGTTGGTGGCTCCTCCGGCTGGCAAGCGAACTTCGACGGCCGCTCCGGGTGCTGCGGTGCCTGAAACGATGGTGAACCGCGCTGTCTGTGCATCCACACCGGCAGATCGCGGAGAAAGGCCGGACAATCGAGCTTGCCCGCCCGAACCACCGATATTGAAACGCACGATCGTTCCGATGCGTAGCTGTTCGGCCGTCGCGCTGGAGACCGAAGCAACGATCTCGCGTTCACCCGCACCTTCCAGCGAGAACACGGGGGCCCCAGCCGGAAGTATGGCGCCAAGCTCGCCTTGACGAGCCGTAATCACCCCGGCCACGGGCGCGCGTAATTGGGTTTTTGCCAAGGCACGGGCATTCAGCGCAGCTTGGTCGGAGGTAGCCCGCTGCTGTGCTTCCGCACGGCTGACGTTTGTCCTTGCGGCATCAAGATCCTGCCGCGCCGCCGCGCCAGCCTCAACAAGCCCTTCAAGACGTTTTGCCTCACGGCGGGCAGCATCCAGATCAACATTCGCGGCCTGCATCTGCGCTCGGGACTGGGACGCCTGAAGTCGGAATGGCTCCGCGTCGAATTCTGCAAGAATTTGACCCTGCGCGACCCTATCGCCGATGTTTGCTCTTAGCCGAACAAGCCGCCCAGGATTCTCGGGGGCAATATCATAAGACCCCAATGATCGGACGATGCCAGTGATCTGGGTGTCGCTTGAACTAGCTTGCTGCACCGTCGCCGTGAGAGCCGTCCTGAGCGGCGCAGGTTCTGGCTGGGATGATCCACACCCGGCGAGTTGCCCTGATGCCAGCACAACTGACCCTATCATCAGCCAGCGGCGAACTGATATAACTGAGGCCTTACTAATATATGGCACGCAATCTATGGCCGTGTTTGACATGTGTTAGTCCTTAGAAATCAGATTGGTACGGCGGCGCGGCGCATCATATCGACGCAAGCAGTCACTAACTGAGCGCGAGCGTAACCGGGTAAACAAATGCGCCCGAACAGCCCATCCATTATACAGTTAAATGCGATCGTTAGCTCATACGGATCGACTGAACTTGCGATCTGGCCTTTTGCTTGTGCCAAAGTGACGGCTCGAACCATCGCCGTGGTAAAACGCTGGTCGCAGGAGATCGCAATCTCAGCAATTTCCGGTTTGCGGCTCGCTTCAGCTATAATTTCTAGCCGAAGGCGCGACATGGCTTGCTGCCGTTCGTCCTGCATAGCCAAGAGGAGTATGCTTTCAGCACCATCAAAAAAGTTCTCACTGGCCATCAGAACTTCGATGAGGCCAACGCTTTCGGCGAGATCTAACTCGATCAGAGCTAGAATGAGATCGTCTTTGCTCGGAAAATACTGATAGAGGCCGGCAACACTTATCTCGGCTTCAGCACTGATCTCCGCGGCGGTCGTAAGGTGAAACCCTTTCCGCGCAAAGCATCGATGCGCAGCCTCCAGAATCTGTGAGCGACGCTTAGCACGTGCCTGAGGATCGGCCGGTCGGCCACGGCGTGCAGCGATATTCGATTTGGACATTCGATTTATGTGAGCTATCACTAACCTAATGTCAATCTGGAGATCGTTTATGAATGTCGACAGGCGGCGCAGAAGGATCGTTGTGGTGGGTGGTGGAGTAGCAGGGGTCGAAATTGCCACCTCGCTCGGACGCCGGTCGAAGAACGATCAGAGTATGCCGGCTGTCATATTGGTCGATCGTGATTCCGCCCATATCTGGAAGCCGATGCTTCACACGATCGCGGCAGGTACACGTGATATATCTCAACAGCAGACGCCTTATCTCGCACAAGCCCGAGATGCTGGCTTCGAATATCAGCCTGGCGAGATGTGCAGTCTCAATCGGGCCAATCGCACGATAGGCCTCGCTCCGCTCCATGCTCCAGATGGTCGGTTGCTCGTTCCTGCAAGGGAAATCGCCTACGACACTCTCGTCATATCGGTTGGAAGCGAGGCCAATGACTTCGGAACACCTGGTGTACAGGAATATTGCTTCAAAATTGATTCCCGCTTGCAGGCTGACGCATTCAACCGTGAAGTCCGTATTCGGATGCTGCAATCCGTCGCGCAGGAACAGGACTTATACCAACCTGCATTGATCAGTACCGATTTGCCCATTTTCGGCGACCGATGGTCATGATGTGCCAAGGCTGTGACCGGCCCCCACCGAGTGGTCCGTGTGATTTGTTAGTGTAAAACTGCCTCCGGCGCCATGGCTGGCCGCAGGTGAAGCGAAGCGGAACCGGAGGGCAGCCATGGCGGTGTTGCCGTTTCCGGGGCCGGAGGCCGATAGCCCAGCGAGCTGTGCGGCCTAACGGTGTTGTAATGCCGGCGCCAGGCTTCAATCAGGATCTGGGCTTCAGCCAAGGTGTAGAAGATTTCCCCGTTCAAGAGCTCGTCGCGCATCGAGCCGTTGAAGCTCTCGCAGTAGCCATTCTCCCATGGGCTGCCCGGCGTGATGTAAAGCGTCTTCACACCGACCTTCGCCAGCCATTCCTGGACGGCGTTGGCGATAAATTCGGGGCCGTTATCTGACCGTATGTGCGCCGGCGGACCACGTGTGACGAACAACTCGGCGAGAGCTGCCAGAACGTCCTCACTTCGCAACCGCCGCGCCGCCGGCAGAGCCAGGCACTCCCGACTGGCCTCGTCGATGATCGACAGGATGCGGAACTTGCGACCGTCATGCGTGCGCCCCTCGACGAAGTCGTAGGACCACACATGGCCCGGATACTCCGGCCGCAGACGGATACATGAACCGTCGTTGAGCCAGAGCCTTCCACGCTTCGGTTGCTTGTGCGGCACTTTGAGTCCTTCGCGGCGCCAGATGCGCTCCACCCGCTTGCGGTTCACATGCCACCCGGCATCTCGCAGCAAAGCCGTCACCCGCCGATAGCCATAGCGACCGTATCGCCGAGCCAAGGCGATGATGTCCTCGGTCAGCGCAGCTTCGTCATCCGCCCCGCGCGGCGCCTTGCGCTGTGTCGATCGATGTTGCCCGAGCACGCGGCACACCCGCCGCTCGGACACCGGCATCATGGTCCTGATATGATCGATACAGCGCCGTCGGCGCGCGGGGCTCAGAAGTTTCCCCTCGAAGCTTCCTGCAGGATCAGCTTGTCCAAGGTCAGGTCAGACACCGCCCGCCGCAACCGGGCGTTCTCCTTCTCCAGCTCTTTCATCCGCCGAGCCTGATCCATCTTCAGACCGCCATATTCCTTGCGCCAGCGATAGTAGCTCTGCTCCGTAACGCCAATCCGCCGGCACGCATCTGCCACCGTCCCGCCCTGCGCCAGCACGATTTCCGCTTCACGCAACTTGCCGATGATCTCTTCCGGCTTGTGCTTCCTCGCCATTCCATTCCTCCTTCGTGGCCAATTCTAAAATAGAAATTGGGCCACTCAGAAGGGGGCAGATCAGCTGATCAACGAGCTTGTTCCAGGCCTCGCAGCAGTGGTCGACGATGTTGTCGTAGGATGTGAAGACGCGGTTGGAGAGCCAGTTGTCGCGCATGAACTGCCAGATGTTCTCGACCGGGTTCAGCTCGGGGCATTTTGCCGGCAGCGCGACGATGCTGATGTTGCCGGGCACGACGAGCTTTCCGGTCATGTGCCACCCGGCCTGATCCATCAGCAAGACCGCATGAGCGCCGGGCGCGACGGCGAGCGATATCTCGGCCAGATGCAGCGACATGGTTTCAGTGTTGCAGAAGGGCAGGACGAGCCCTGCGGCCTTGCCCTGTTCGGGGCAGATCGCGCCGAAGATATAGGCTGATTTCGTCCGCTGATCCTTCGGCGCCGAGGGGCGGGTGCCGCGTTTCGCCCAGCGCCGGGTGATCGTGTTCTTCTGACCCACGCGCGCCTCGTCCTGGAACCATATTTCTATGGGCGTGCCCTTCGGGAGGCTTGCCCTGACCTTTGCCAGCTCAGCGGCGAAGCCCCTTTTTTGAACGCCTCCATGGCATGTTCGTTCTGGGCATGATGGCGAGGCCGCGCGGTGAGCTTCACGTAGCCCAGCTTCTTCAGCTCCCGGCTGACGGTGGTCTGGTCGAGCGAGACCGCGAATTCGTCGTGCAGCCACTGCACCAGGTCGATCAGGCGCCAGCGAACAACTCCATGGATCGCCGGGATCGGGCCGCGCTCAACAACCTCAACCAGCGCCCGGCGCTGGGCATCGTCGAGGATCGACGGTTTGCCCGGAGCCTTGCCGTCCAGCAGGCCATCGGGGCCACGGGCGTTGAACCGGATCACCCAGTCCCGCACGATCTGAAGTGTCACGCCCCCGATCTTGGCCGCCTCGCTCCGGCTGCCGCCATCGTAAATCTGCGCCAACGCCAACAGCCGCCGAGCCTGGTTCGCGCTCTTCGACGCACGCGCCAATCGCCGTAATCCCGCCCCGTCAAAATCATCCCGCAAGCCAATTGCTGAACCCATGACCACTCCCTCCAACACCGGGCGTCATAGATTCAGACTTCTTGCCGCTTGGGAATCCCCCACGTGAGTCAAACTCACAGCAGGTTGGTATTATCCATCGCAATAGTAGGCGGTGGCGCGACCGGCGTCGAACTCGCGGCCGAACTAATGCAACTCACGCAGATCGCGGAGGCCTACGGCGCCCCAGCACTATCATCCCGGATCAGGATCACCCTGATCGAGAGTGGGCCACGCTTGTTGCCGGCCTTTCCAGACGACATCTCGCAGGCAACGGAGGAGAGGCTTGAGAGTATCGGCATCAGGGTGATGACTAACTCTAAGGTCAGTGCGGCAACGACGGAAGGCTTCGAGCTTGACGATGGCCCAACGGTCACCGCGTCTCTCAAAGTATGGGCTGCCGGCGTGAAAGCGCCCGCTTTTCTGACCAATCTCGATGGACTCGAGAGCACCCGAGGCAACCAACTTGTCGTGCTGCCGTCACTGCAGACGACACAGGACCCAAACATTTTTTCACTCGGAGATTGCTCAAGCCTTACCTTGTCCCAAGGGGAACGTCCCCTGCCGCCAACGGCGCAGGTCGCCCACCAGCAGGCGCAGCATTTGATTCGTCATCTTCCCGCCGTCATCTCGCGTGGAAAGCGGCCGCCTGATTTTAACTATCGGGATTTCGGTTCTCTCGTATCGCTTGCCGAATATGATGCTTTTGGCTCACTCGGAAAATACGGATTATTCAAGGGAACGACGATAAGAGGAAGACTGGCCCAGTTGAGCCATGCAATGCTGTACCGCAGCCATCAGGCACGGTTGTACGGTTTTTGGCGCGGAAGTCTTGTCTGGATGGTGGATCGTCTCAACATGCGGCTGCGCTCGGCGATCCGCCTCGATTGATCTTCTGGCGGCTTAGTTCGGTAAATGCATGACCGTCTCAAATACTCCGTGCCGAGTAGCGCAATGAGTTTGTCGGCATCCGCCGATGTCACTTGAACTGGATTGCAGCCAGGAGACGCGCCCTGCGGTAAATCACCGAGATCTATGCCAGCGCGTGTCGGTCGCGACGATGTACCCAGCGACACCACGGCCGCGTTGTAAGCAACCCGCTTTCCATATTTCGCCGGAGGCATGGCGACATGACGATAGAATCTCACGATCTAACGGCCAGGCAAGAATTCACGCTCGACCTTGCAGCAGCGGGCAAATGTTATCGCCGAAAGAACCGGCCCGCTAATCGCCGCCGGCAGAAGATTGTCCGCTTCGTTGGACGTGAGGGCGACGTCGAGACCTTTACGGTCCAGCAGACGTTCCCGGTCGTTGGTAGTCTGAACTCCGATCTTCCATCAGATCGCCAAATCGAAGCTGTGGAGCAGTTTTTCAGACACCGCCCAGAGACACGTTGGCAAGCTCACACCATGCTGAGCGCGCGCGATTACGGATTGGAGCTTTCAAGCCGCTATCCGTTTACCGCCATTCGACGGATGGTGATCGGTGTCAGCGTCGCAGCGTTCATACTTAGCGACCGGGCGCTCCGCGACAATGTGCGCCGATGGTGTGAAGATCGCTATCAAGAATCGTGCCCCGGCATCAGCTCGGGAATAGCAAATCATGCTCCTCATCGAATAGCGAGCCGGTTCGCCGAAAAGCTCGTGATGGATATGCGTGGTGCAGGCTCGGAGGTATTCGGCTAAGGCCAGTCACGATCGCGGGGACTGACTGGGGGAATATTATGACGACCGTGCCGCCGGCACCTATCGAATATCAGCTCATTGGCCTCGCTGAAGACGGCGGCATCGGGAACCTACTGGCGGGTCTCGATCAGAAGCAGGGGCGTGTCCGCCTTCAAGCGCTCATATCCGAATGGCTACGAATGGAGAATCTCGTCGTTCTGACGGGATCGGGCACGTCGGTTTCCGTCGGCGGTAAGACGATGGCCAATCTCGAAACGGCTGTATTCGCCACGATCCAGGCGCTGCCCGACATCCCCGCCTCGGTCGCTGCTATCATCGAAGCCCGCAAGAACGCTGTCCTTCTCGCCGCCTTCGACGATGATGACCCGATCGGTTTCGAGGCATGGCTTTCGTTCGTCGCCAATGCTCTGGTCGTCGCGGAGTCTACGGGCGGACCATTTTCCGCCGTGACGTGGCCCAGTACGCCGGCGCCCAGCGTCGCCGATCTGCGTTGGCTCGTCGATCGCCTTCGCATGGCGATTTTCGCCGAGTGCGCGCTTTCGCTCCCTGATACGGGGCTGGCCGCGTCCGCTGATGGCATCGTGCCGCATCTTGCATTTCTATCCAAACTCGTGGCTCGCGATAGCAACCTCGGACGCACCCATCTCTTCACGCTCAATTACGACACGCTTTTCGAGCAGGCATTGGAGCTGCTCGGCGTCCAGTATTTTGACGGTTTCACCGGCCGCGCAGCCGGCCGGTTCGACCCTTCCGTTTATGGTTTGGACATCTACTATCCGGGCGAGGTGGCGGAGGGCCGTGTACGGCGCTTCGACAAGTTCCTGCATTTCTACAAGCTCCACGGCTCGATCCACTGGTTCGAGCAGGGCACCGAGATGCGCGCGCGTCATCCTGATCTGACCCCTTTTCAGACCTACGCCGCCATGACGGCCGAGCAGAAAGCCGCGTCGCTTCTGTCTCTGGTCGGAGGGACGCCTTCGGTCGGGATTCTACCGACCGCGAACAAATTCGCTCAGACGCTTGCGATGCCCTACGCTCACCTCTTCCGGTCCTTTCAGGTGCGGCTCGGCATCCCCCAGACCTTCCTCCTCGTGCTGGGCTATGGCTTCGGCGACGATCATGTCAGCCGGATCATCGAGAATGCGCTCATGAATCCGTCGCTTGTGATGCTGGTAGTCGAACCAAATCCGAACAGTCCGGTGATCGCACGCATCCGGCGATACAAGGATCTCGGTAAGCGCGCCTTCGTCCTATGTCCGACGACGGATGCCTTCTCAGCAACACCATTCAAGCTCGCGACCTTCGACGACTTTGCGCGAACGGTGATGCCCGACGTGCAGTGGCTCGACGACTTCCTTCGCTTGCGCCGCTTCGAAAAGCAGATCGCTTCGTCCGCAACATCAGCCGGAGCGGACACGGAGGGCGCGGATGGATAATCCGCGCCTCGTCGGGCACATCGTGTCGGTTCAAGGCTTCCGAGTGAAGGTCGAATTGCTGCCCGAAACTCGGTCGGCGTTACGCGCCACGCTAGACGGCGTGCAGGCGGCCATCGCAATCAACGCCTATCTGACCTTCTCGCTCGGTGCGGGGGAAACGGTCATCGGCATCATCACCGATCTGGAAGCTCGCGAGACCTTCGATCCCGGTAGCGGGGACGATCTAAACCTCGAACTGATGAAACCACGCCGCGTTGCCAGCGTACAGCTGCTGGGCACGATCGAGCACAAGGACGAGGAGCCTACCTTCAGTCCAGGCATCTCGGTGCTGCCAACACTCGACACTCCCGCGGAGATCGGATCGCCGGACATCCTTCGCGCGGTGTTCGAGATACCACCGCGGCGCAACAAGCCAGAGGACTATGACGCGAAGGATTTCGATTGCGATCTGAAGATCGGATTCCCGACCGGCCAAGACCGCAACGTCGTGCGGGCCTCCTATAACGACCTGTTCTCGCGGCCGCTCGCGATCGTGGGCAATACCGGCTCGGGCAAATCCTTCTCGGTGTCGAGCCTGATCCAGAAGGCGATGGCTGCGCTCGATGGCGCGGCCGAGGAGCCGCACGTCTTCATCCTCGACATCAATGGCGAGTATGCCAAGGCCTTCCCGACGGCTGAAGCGGCGCAACGCTTGCCGGATCGCATCTACCTCAATGGCAAGGAGTTCAGCCTTCCGCTCTGGTTTCTGAACGCCGAAGAAATCTGTGCGTGGCTGAGCGCGTCGGAGCAAACGCAGGAGCCCGTGCTGAAAGACTGGTGGGCGATTGCCAAGGGCGGCAGTGCCACCGCCGCCGCCAGCATGGGAGCGTTTCAGAATGGCATGAGCGCGCTCGACCAGCTCTTGAGCGAACTGACGAAGATCAAGAAGAAGGCAGCCGGCTCCTATTGCGATGCCGTGGTCGGCCACCTCGCCGATACAGACATTGATACAGACCCGTTCGCTGGCCTGTTTACCGCTCATAGGTCAGCTAACGATTTCAACACCGAGGTCATGAACAATCAGGCCGCCATAGCTGCGGAGGCGGAGAAGCTGAAAGACGCGATTCGCGCCAAGATCGTCGGTGGTAGCGGCACGGCGGAGGCCGGTGCACGCACTGCGGACTCTCCGTTGCCGATCGCCCGCGCAACCCTGACCGATCCATCGCTTATCAATCGGGCCGTATCCAAGGAGGATACGTTTCGCGTCGATGCCCACCTGACGACGTTGAAGCTGCGGCTGAAAACCCGCCTCGACGACAAGCGATGGCGCGCCTTCCTCAACTATGAGGAGACCGATACGAAGATCGAGAAGCTGTCCTCATGGTTCGCACGCTTCGGGCTTGGTGCTGCAACGGGACCGAAAGTCTCGGTGCTCGACCTGTCAATGTTGAGCAACGAGGTTCTTCCCTATGCTTGCGCGGTGATCGGGCGGGTGTTGCTGGAGGCGCGTGAGCGCCTGCCCGCAGCCTCGCGCTATAAGCATCCGTGGGTGCTTGTTCTCGAAGAGGCGCACAACTATGCCCGCCCGGCCCGCTCAGACGAGGATCGCGGTCATCGCCTAGCGCGGTTGACATACGAGCGCATCGCCAAAGAGGGGCGCAAATTCGGCCTTTCACTCATCATCGCCAGCCAGCGGCCGAGCGAGATCAGCCAGACGATCATCAGCCAGTGCGCCAACTTTATCAGCCATCGCCTACAAAATCCTGACGATATCGACCATTTCCGGCGCATCATTCCAATGCAGGCGAGACGGCTGCTCGATCAGGTGACTATCCTGTCGTCAGGCGAGGCAATCGTATTCGGTAGCGCCTTTCATATTCCGACGCGGGTTCAATTCGACCGGCCTCAACCCGGCCCTTATAGTCAGACGGCCGCGCCCTATCATGAGTGGCGCAAGGAACAGAATCCGTTCCCGCTGTCGCAGGTCATCGATGCGTGGGGTGCCTGACGCGCAGGTTTCGCCAGCCCTGCTCATGGCATTGTGCAGCGGCTCATTTCAAAACACTAGAAATGGGGACCACCTAGGCGAACAGGCCGCTGCCCTCTACGGCGACAATCGGCGGAGAAAGACGCTACACGGTGGCCCAATCATAGTGCGATAGCGTAGGTATAGTGCCCATCCTCATCGGGCGTGGCCCGCCAACATCTTCAACAACTTGTTTATTTTAAACGCTTGTATGGAGTGTGTTGATTTCCAATCTACATATTGTTCCACATACTTGTCAGGAACGGCCGGGAACCACCAGGACGGTAAGGCTTTTCAGGAACCAGAGCTGGCTGCACCGACGGCCTGGCAATCCAAAGGAGACGTCGGAAGACTATGGCCGTGGGCTTGGAACCTTAGTCGGCGACAATTGGAGCCTGACCGCTGGCGACGAGCCATCACCGTAGCTGAACTCCGAAATCAGCCTCCCCCCATCATAACTAGCACGATGATATCGAAGAGCTCCAGCGCGATGTCGAGATCAGATGGGAGGGAGACCACCCAGTGCGTCGACGAACCCGGTTATACGGTGGTCGATATGTTCGGCCGCTGGCAGCCTTTCGGCACCGGACGCCTTACCCTGCTCACGTATGTCCATAATCTGTTCGACGTCAATTCTCGCGCGCATACAAGTGTCGCCGATTACACCACCATTCTCGATTTCGAGGGCGTCGTCGGGGTGCGACATCCGCCTGGCCGCATCCAAGCGCTGCTGACGATGCCCAGTGCGCACCATGTGCTTCGGCTATGGGATCGATGCCGAACTGTGGCTATTGCTGCTGGCGATGACCTGCTGCGCCATCATCATCTATGATAAGGTCGACCGCCGGCTGACCCCGAAGCGGAGCGCCCAAATTTGGCGGGGTTTCAGCGCCCGCTTTGCGCCAACCTTGCGTCCGGCGTTCCACGATACCCGCTCCCGAGCGCTGGGATCAAATTCTGATAATCCCATGACATGCCTCCTGAGGCCATGATGGCCACGGGACAAACGCGCGACACGTCTACTGATTGCGTTGCCGTTCCCGTTCCTCCGTCTGCCAGACGGTATCGCCGCTTTGCCAATGGGTCGGGCAGCCCCTGCAATCCTTCATCCAGGCATCCTGGAACACGGCAAAGCGCAATTGCACGCCATCCATGACGGCGCGTTCCAGGTCGGCTTCGTAGAATTTGGCCTCCATGAGATCGGTGTTGATGAAGCGCGCATCCTGGAAGCTTGCTCCCTTGAGCAGCGCCTTTTCCAGCGTGGCGGCAGTCATGTCGCTGCGGTCGAACCGCGCCTTGGCTGCGCGGACGAAGGACAGGTCAGTGCCGCGCAGCGATGCCCCTTCCAAACGGGTGCCGCCCATGAAGGCCGTGCTCATCCGGGCGCCGTCGAGGTCGGCGTTGGTCAGCTTGGCGCCAGTCAGATTGGCATGGCGCAGATCGGCGCGCGCAAGCTTTGCTCCGGTCAGGTCGGCGCCGTTGAGGTCGGCATTGGCCAGATCGGCAAAGCGCAGGTCGGCGCCGGGGCAATTCGCCTTCGGTCCGATCCGGCAGCCATTGACGATCCAGGGGTCGGGGCGCTCCTCGACATTGGTGATGAGCATCTGGGCAGTGGCTGGCGGGACAGCCAGCGATGCGGCCAGCAGGGACAGGATGATGCGCATGGCAGGTTCCCCATGAAAACAGAGTCCGCCCGGTCGGTCGGCAAGGGAGGCGCCGGCCGACCGGGCGGATCGGCACCGGGGGTGATGAGGCCCCGGTGATGCCGGAAGGGGATCAGCCTTCGGGCAGTTCGAACACCCAGAATGAGCCACCCTGACTGACCGAGCGCGTCAGGTCGGCCATGTCGCCACCCCATAGCGGCACCGCGCCGCCATAGCCCGAGGCGAGGCCGATATATTGCTTGCCATCCATCTCCCAGGTGATCGGCACCGACACCACGCCCGACCCGGTCTGGAATTTCCACAGCTCCTCGCCAGTCCTGGCATTGAATAGTTTCACATAGCCGTCGCTTGTGCCCTGGACGACGATATTGCCCTTGGTCGTCAGGTTGCCGCCCCATAGCGGCAAATGCTCCTTCGCCTCCCAGGCGATCTTGCCGGTCTTGGGGTCCAGCGCCCGCAGCACGCCGACATGATCGTCGAACTGCTTGCGGATGCGGAAGCCCTGGCCGAGATAGGCGGCACCCTTGTTATAGGTCACATTCTCGGTCCAGTAATCTTCCGACCAGTCGTTGGACGGGATGTAGAACAGTCCGGTTCCCGGATTGTAGGACATGGGCATCCAGTTGGTGCCGCCCAGGAAATTGGGGGTGACCTTGATCACGTCCCCCTTGTCCTGGCCTGGTGCGGGCGGCGGCGGGCGCTGCCCCGGATTTTCGATCGGCCGGCCATTGGCCACATCCCATTTGCTGGCCCAGCTGATGTTCGGGACGAAGGGATAGATGCCCAGCGCCGATCCCTTCTGCTTGCTGATCTTGCCATCGCGCTTGGTCAGCTTGTCGAGATCGGTCAGGAAGAAATAGCCGTTGCGATCGGCATGGGCGCCGGCGCGGATCGTCTTGCCGTCCTTTTCCAGATCGAACAGCACGATCGGGTTGTTGCCCGAAAAGTCCCAGGCGTCGTTGGGCGTATGCTGGAAGAAGCCCACCGGCTCGCCAGTCGAGGGCTCGATATAGACCTGGCCCGATGTGTAGAGGCTGTCGCCCGGCGAACGCTTCCACGTATTCCATGGCGCGGGATTGCCGGTACCGATGACGATCGTGTTGGTCTTCACGTCAAAGGTCGCCGACTGCCAGGGCGCGCCGCCGCCATGGTTCCACGCCTCGACCTTCTTGCCATCCTTGTCATTGGGCCAGCTCGGCGCCTTAGGATCGCCAGTGAAGCTCGACGGCTTGCCGTTGAGGCGGCCCTGATGCCCCTCAACCATCGGCCGCATCCAGATTTCCTCGCCGGTGTCGGGATCGCGGGCATAAAGTTCGCCCACCACGCCGAATTCATCACCGGACGATCCGTGGATCAGCATGACGCGGCCGGTCTTCTGGTCCTTCACGATCGTCGGCGCGCCGGTCATGGTGTAGCCGGCCTTGTGATCCTGGAACTTCTTGTTCCACACCACCTTGCCGGTCTTGCGGTCGAGCGCGATCATGGAGGCATCGAGCGTGCCGAGGAAGATCTTGTCACCATAGATGGCCGCGCCGCGATTGATGACGTCGCAGCAGGGACGGATGTCATCGGGCAGGCGCGCGGTGTAGGACCAGATCTTCTTGCCTGTCGCCGCGTCCAGCGCGAATATCCGGCTGTAGGATGCGGTCACATAGATGACACCGTCATAGAAGAGGGCCTGGCTTTCCTGCCCGCGCTGCCGCTCGTCGCCGAAGGAGAAAACCCATTTCGGCACCAGTTTCTTCGCAGTGTCACTGTTGATCTGGTCAAGCGTGCTGAACCGCTGGGCTCGCACGCCCAGGCCATACATCAGCACATTGTCGTTGCTCTGCTCGTCATTCAGGATGTCGTCCCAGCTGACGCCTGGCAGCTTGAAATCATGCTTGGTTGCTGCCCCATTCTGGCCCAGCGCCGGCCCCGCCAGCATCGTTGCCAGCGCCGTCATCGCCGCCAGCCGCCCCCTTGCTCCTCGCATCGCATCCTCCTTGGCAGTGCGGCTTGATCGCCGCTTACCCGGAGAAGTGTAGGAAGGCTTTCTGAGAGCGTCCTGAGCGCTTGATGAGAATCCTCTCAATATCGCTCATGCTTTGGTCCCATGCCGCAGCATGAAACCGACCCCACGCACCGTCAGCAGGTCGGGCGCGCAGGCGTGCGCGGCCAGACGCTTGCGCAAATAGCCGACATAGACGTCGACGCTGTTTTCCGTGACGTCGGCGTCGGTGCCCCAGGCCATGTCTAATATCTGGCTGCGCGATACCACCTGTCCCGCCTGACGGGCCAGGCACAGCAGCAGGTCGAACTCGCGCCGGCTGCAATCGAGCGGCTTCCCCTCGATCTGCGCCGTCCGGGCACGAATGTCGATCGCCAGCGACCCCAGCGACAGGCGCTCGGCATCGCGGCCTTCGCGACGTCGAACCATGACCGCCAGCCGCGCCAGCAATTCCTCGAAGGAAAAAGGCTTGGTCAGATAATCATCGGCGCCGCAGCGAAACCCCTCCAGCTTCTCGTCCAGGCTGGCGCGCGCGGTCAGCATGCAGATCGGCAAGTCGACCCCGTCCTGCCGCAACTCACGGCAAATATCTGCTCCATCCATATCAGGCAGGCCAAGGTCCAGGATCGCAGCATGGAACAGGCCGGATGCCAGTCGTGGACGGGCCCGCCGTCCAGATGTCTGCCATTCCACCATATGGCCTTCGGCCATCAATCCGCGATGGACGAAGCGGCCGATCCCCGGATCATCTTCCACCAGCAGGATGTTCATGACACCATCGGCAAGGTCAGCGACACGCACAGGCCCTCCCTCATGCGGTGATTGGCAGCGACCAGTTGGCCGCCATGCCGATCCGCGATCCATCGCGCGAGCGCAAGCCCGAGCCCGGTGCCACCCCGACTGCCTCCGACATCGGCCTGGAAATAGGGATCGAAAATCCTGACCAGATCGGCTTCCGCTATGCCCGGACCATCATCGCTGATCGCGATACGCGCGCGATCGCCGTCCGATCGCATATCCAGCCGGATCATGCCGTCGGGCGGCGAGAATTTTATGCCATTATCGATGATGGCAACGAGGGCCTGGCGCAATCGATCGGGGTCGCCGACGACCGGCACCGCATCGCTTGCCGCTTCAAGTTGAAGCCCGATACCGCTTGATCGGGCGAAAGGGGCCACCATGGCATGGGCGTCGCGCAGCACGGTGGCAAGGTCGATCGGCCGGGGTGCGACCGACAAGGCGCCGTCTTCCGCCTGAGCCAGCGCCAGCAGATCGTCCAGCCGCCGATGGAGGAACTGGCCGCTGTCGACGATATGGACCAGCGCGTCCTCCAGTGCAGCGCGATCCTCCGGCCGGCGCAGCGCCACTTCTGCTTCACCGCGCATCACGGTGACGGGCGTGCGCAGTTCATGGCTGACCTTGGACAGGAACAGCCGACGCCGGCCATCGATATCGCGCAGCCGCTGATTCGCCTGTTCCAGGGCCGTCGTGCGAGTGGCCACCTGCGTCTCGATCGCTTCCGCCATATCGTTGAACTGGGCGGCCAGATGCTGCAGTTCGTGCAGTCCGTGCAGCCGAACGCGCGCAGGGGTTCGTTCTGCCCTGAGCCTGTCGGTGCCATCGATAAGCGCAGCGATGGGCGCCACGATGCCGCGCCACAACAGCCAGCCGGTTGCGCCACACAGCAGCAGGATGAAAAGCGCCAGGCTGCCGATCAGCCAGCCGCTCCAGCGCTGGGCTTGCGCGATCGATTGCGCGGCCTCCCGCGCCTCCCCCTGTTCCCGGACGGCGATGTCATGCGACAGAGCGCGTGCCGCCCTCCATCCCGCCCGATCGGGATTGCCTATGATCCCGGCGAGTTCTAGCGCCCTTGCCCATTCATGGGTTTGCTGGGCCTGACTTTCCGCGTCGGCGTCGATAAGGAGGCGTTCGTTTTCAATGCTGTCCAGATAGGCCTGCATGCCCTTTGCGATGGCTCGATCCATGGGAGCATGCTGTAACCGATCGGCCAGTTGTCGGGCGACAATGTCCGCCTCCAGCCGGGTGACCAGCAGCGCCTGATGCTGGGCCATTTCAATCCGCGAAAGTGACCGAACGGCGAGCCTGTGATGCCAGATCGATGTCGCGATCAGCACAGCGAGCGACAATATCAGCGCCAATGCACCCGCGACCATCGCCTTCCTGAAGCTCACCGGCACCTCCCCGATGCGCTGTCATCCGCACCTGCATGGATGCCGAGTGTAATGGCCCAGGCCGCGCGGTTGGATCATACTTTGGTCCAATAGGGTTTTCCGGCCTATTCGAGACGTTCAGCCGCCGATTTTCCAATCCCAGCTGCGGCCGGTCCGCTATGCCATTCTGGATAGCCAAAGTTGGCCTTAAGGAGGCAGTCGGATTGGTCGCGTCGGCGTATCAATTTTCAGGCATGCGATGATGCGGCGATCCGGTACTTAGTCACGCGGATCGCCGCGATCGCTCAGATCTTGCCGCGCAGCGTCAGGCGGAAATTCCGTGGCTCTCCGTAGATGTTGTAGAAGATGGCATAGCCAGGAATGCGCAGATAGGTGCGGTCGAACAGGTTGTTGACCACCAGCGACAGGTCCCAGTTCTCCGAAACCCTGTAACCTGCCTTCGCGTTTGCAATGGCATAGGCATTCTGCCGGACCAGATCGGTGTACATATTGCTCTGCGCCTGCACACCAGCACCCAAGTTCAGTCCGGATGCCCAGCCCTGCACACCGGCCTTGCCAAGGTCGAACTGCGTCCACAGCTTGAACATCTGTTCCGGACTTTGCGCGGGCAGGAAACGCTGGCCGACATTGGTCGGATCGGTATCGCTCAGATATTTCTGCTGATTATAGGTATAGCCCAGCGTGATGTCCCAGCCGGGCAGCGGACTGCCGCCGATGTCGACTTCGACGCCCTGGCTGCGGACCTTGCCTGCGGCACGCGAGCAGGTGCCGTCGATGGTTCCGCCACAACCGACATTCACTTCGTCCACGATGGCGCGGTTACTGTCATGGATACGGAACAGCGCAACGGAGGCGTTGAGCGCATCGTTGAAGAAGCTGCCCTTTACGCCCGTTTCCATCTGCCAGCCGACGCGCGGCGCCAGCGTGCGGTTGTTCACATTCTGCGCTGTCTGGGGTACGAACGTGTCGGTGTAGCTGGCATAAAGGGTCAATTGGTCGGTCACGTCCAGCACCACGCCAGCATAGGGCGTGAACCGTCCGCTACTCTTCGCGCTGCTATCGATCCAGGGCGTCACCTCGGGGACCACGTCGCGATCCTTGATCTTGAAGTTCGTCAGGCGCCCGCCCAGCACAATCGTCAGCGGATCGGCGAGGCGAATGCGCGCGGAGCCGTAAAAGCCCGTCTGCGCCGTCACGGTTTCGTAGCGGTAGGTTATATTATCGTCGATGATGGCCGACAGGTCATGATCGTTCAGCACATCCCAGGCACCAGGATTGACGAATTTCGTGCCGCCGATGAAGTCGTATCGCGACCGATTGACGCCAAAGGTCAGGTCATGCGTACGTCCGAACAGGTGAAGCGGTCCCGTCACATGCGCGTCGAAGCTGTGCCATTTCGTTTCCTGCTCGACCCGGCCTGCGGACAGGCTGGGCACGAGCCCCGTCTCGCGGTCGATGGCGTCGCCGGGAAACACGGAATAGCCGCCATAGTCCATGCGACGCAAGCTGTAGGCCGCCTTGAACGACCAATCGCTGCCAAAGTCATGGCTGAGGTCCACGAACAGCTCGCGCGACCGCTGGCGGGAGGTCGCATCGGACCCGGTGAACGATCCCCGAGCCGGTACGCTGTTATCGTCGTACAGAGGAAGACCGAAGCTGTTGATGAACTTGCGCTGCGAGTAGATGCCGCTGACGCCGATGGTCGTGCGGGGCGTCAGATCATATTCGACCACGCCATAGATGCCGCGATCCTTGTTGAAACCAACGTCATAATATTTGTCCTCGTCCTGATAGACGCCGACGATGCGCGCGCGCAGATTGCCCGATGCGGTCACCGGGCCGCCGACGTCGATTTCGCCACGATAACGATCCCAGGAGCCTAGGCTCGCCAGCCCTGCAATGGCGAGCGCATCCGTCGGGCGCTTGCGCACATAGTTGATCGTGCCGCCCGGTTCGCCACTGCCGGTGAGCAGGCCGGACGGGCCTCGCAACACCTCGATCCGGTCGAAAAAGGCCAGGTCGTCCGTGTTGGAACTGGCCTTGTCCGACCCCTCCTGCTGCGGCACCCCATTATATTGCGCATTGGCTGCATAGCCGCGGATGATATATTGCTCCTGCCGTTCATAGCCGAAGCTGCGCACGCCCGTGACCTGATCCAGCGCTTCGCTGACGGTCGTCATATTCTGGTCGTCCATGCGCTTGCGCGTAATGACGCTGACCGACTGGGGGATTTCACGCAGTGATTGCGCGCTTTTGCCTACCGTCACCTTCGTAGGCGCGTAAGAGCCAGTCCCCTCCGTCGCGCCGGGATCGGAGGATGCAACCAAACTGGCTCCCTGCGCGCCCTCAACCCGAACCGGGCCAAGCTGAACCGCATCGACAGAAGCGTGCGGCGCAGGCTCCAATATCGCTGTCGTGCGACTGGTAAAGCGGAAGGTCAGGCCTGTTCCCGCCAGCAACATGCTCAATGCCTCGGCCGGGGCATGATTGCCGGACACGGCAGCACCGGTTTTACCAGCGACCAGCCTGGTATCGGCCGTCACCTGAAGACCCGACTGACGTCCGAACTGCATGATCGCTTCGGTCAGGGGCTGGGCAGCGATGTTGAAACTGCACTGGCCAGAGAGCTGGGCCTGCGCGCTCGGCGCGAGCGTCATGGTGGCGCTGGCTGATGCCAGCAATAACAGGCCAAGCGCCTTCGTTCCTGCCACCATCTTATGACTGTTGCCCCCGAACATGATCACTCCTTCGTTTGAATGAATGTGGAACGAGCAATCGATAATGCGTCGCAAGAACCACTCATTCACTCCACGCTGGCGAAGTCGGGCTTTTCAAAAACAGGGAGAAAGAAATGTGAAATTTCTCAGGAAACGATCATCAGCCAGGGCGTAATCCGGGTAATGCTTCCGCCATGCGGTTCCACCAGGGCACGCAGCGCCTCTTCCGGATCGGACAGGCGGTAAATGCCGGTCACGCGCTTCGCCCCCACGCCATCGTTGGCGAGAAGTATCCGCCCCTTGTACCAGGGGCGCAGTTCCTCGATCGCGTCGGCGACCGTTCGGCCGCGAATGATGACCGATCCTGACTGCCAGATACCGGCCAGGTCGCTTGCCTGATGGCCTTTGTCGATGCCTTTTCCTGACACCGCCGCGATCCAGTCGCCCGCGTTCAGCACCGCTTTCGGTGCCGCCTGCCTGCTATCGTTGCGTGCGCTTTCGTCGATGCGGACACGGCCATGCCCCACGGCCACGCTGCGATCCGTTCCGATCATCCGGACATCGAACGCCGTACCGAGCGCCGTCGCGCTGATCCGGTCGGTCCGCACCCGGAAGGGACGGGATTTGTCGGGATGCACTTCGAACCATGCCTGTCCCTTCAGCAGTCTGACATCGCGGCGTTCCACCGAATAGGCGACGGCGATCGCGCTGTCGGGGCCGAGATGTATGCGGCTGCCATCGTCCAGCCGGATATTCTCCAGGTGCCCGGCCGCCGTCATATGGTCGGCCTGCATCCGCAGAAGCAATGCGGGACCGACGAGGATGGCGAGGCAGGCTGCAATCGCCGAGATCGCAGCCCCCTTCCACCAGCGCCGCAGGCGCGAGGCACCGTAGGCTGGTGGCGGATCGGACGCTGGCACCAGATACTCCGGATGGCGGGCTTCGACATCACCGATCAGGTCGAACAGCGCCTGCATTTCACTCCAGGCCCGCAGATGGTCCGGATCGGCATCACGCCAGACAATGAACCGTCGTTCCAGATCCCTGTCGTCCGGCGCTTCGCGCAGGCGAATGAGCCACTCGGATGCCTCCATACTGATATGATCAGCCTTATCCGACATGGACAGTCTCTCCACAGCGCGACGGATGGCGCTTCTCCATATGCGCACCGCTCCATGGATAGCACGTTCGGGCGATCCGCTTTTTCAAGGCTGAGTATCCATGCGGCACTGGCGATGGCATTCCGCCAGTCCCTGCGCGATCAGCAGATGGGTGAGAGACACGGAAATACTCAGTCGGTCGGCGATTTCGCGCAGCTTGAATCCGCCCAATCGATACATCTCGATGGCGATGCGCTACCTTTCGGGCAGACTGGCAAGAGCTTGCTCGACACAGTGCAATTCCGCCTGCGCGGCAACAACTGCTTCGGGAGACGGCGTGTCGTCGGGCACCTCTGCCAGATGTGCATCACCGCCCTCCGCCAGATGGCGCGACTGCCGGCGCGCGCGTCGCTGAACGTCGATAGCCAGATTACGGACGATCCGGTACAGATAGGGCACAGGATCCCGCAGCACACCACGCCCCAGCGCTTGCCGCAAATGCAGCCAAGCGTCCTGAACGACATCCTCCGCCTCGGCGCGGCTGCCCACTATACGCTCGGCATAGTCGATCAGCGCGCGTCGATGCGCGGCATAGATATCCAGGCCGATCATGTCGGGACTCAAGACCTGCCCTTCGTCTCACCAAGTGCGCTGTCGCAGCGGCACGCCCAGGAAGCAGGGCCGATTATTGCGATCAATTCTCAATTTATAGAGACGTCGAAGCTGAGTTGCAACCAGTGCCAGCGGCTGAAATCGGAATGCGAAGGTAAGCGTGTATGACTGATATGGGGGGCGTAGCGGCACGCGCCGCGCGACGTGGGACGTTATTCGGCCTCCTCAATTGTCGACGCATGCTGGAGGGTGAGAGGCGGCAGTTGAATACCCAGCGCGTTGAGAGTGCCAGCGCAGTGAACCACGGTGAGCGTAAGCATGGCGTCGCGATGGAATGATTTCGTATAGCTCAGTACCCGCTGCGCCTGCGCCAGCCAGGCCAGCAGCGAAAGCTCGTCACGGCCGAGCCAGCTAGTACCGGGCACATTGACCCGCATGCCAGCGCGGTGCGCCAGATCACGGAGCCGACCAAATTGCGCCTCATAAAGGAACAGGGCTCGATCGTCGGTCTGGTCTCCCCGCAGCATGCGGATGACGCGCTGTTCGATAAACGAACGGCGCTTGAGCGCCATCGCCGTTCGACGCGGCGATCCTCGGGCGATTGTTGTCAATGCGACACTCTCCCAATGAGGGTTTTCAGGCCCAATGAGTGTTTTCAGGACATGAAAAACTCTACGGGGACCACCAGTTCGATGCTGTCGCCCTTCACCTCTTCAGGCGGTCTGGGCAGCGGCGAGGCCCGCTTGGGCAGGCTGAGAGCCTCGTCGTCGAGGGAGCGGACGCCCGAGGACCGCTCCAGCCGGACAGACAAGACCTTGCCATCGCGGTTCATGACGAAGCGGATATAGGGCACGCCCTGCTGGCGCCGGAACGCCGCCTCCCGCGGATAGCGCTTCACCTTGTTGAGCGCGCCCAGCACCAGGCCTTCCCAGGTAGGCTTTGCATCGCTGGCCTTCTGCGCGGGCGGTGCCGGCTTGGTTTCCGGCGCCGTGGTCTTCTCGATCGGCGGGCCGGGATCGATGACAGGCTTGGCCGCAACCAGCGTGACCGGATTCTGGCTTGGTATCGCGATTTCGGGAACCTCGATCCTGGGGCGATCGGGCTGCAGCTGCGCCTTTTCCTTCTGGACCTGTTCGGGGCCTGGAGACACCTGCCGCTGTGGTTCGGGCGGTGCGGCGGGAGCCGCAATGTCGAACACGCTGAGCGCTGGCGTTGGCTTTACTGCAGTGTAGACCTGCCAGGACAAAAACAGGCCAGCGGCTATGACTATGGCGACGCAGCAAACCCCGGCCATTCCGAACAGCCGCGTCTGAAGGCTCATGGGCTGGTCCGCATAGCGACCCGATGGCCGCCATCCTGACGCTGCTGATATCGCCCCCATCTCGACGAGGCCCGTCTGGCGGGCAGGATCGTCCGACACATCATAGGCCAGAGGAGCAACCCGCGCGCTGCTGCGATTGACCGTCATGCTCTCATTTCCTCACCCAACGGGCTCGGTCGCTCGCCCTCGGCAGGCTGATCTCATCATGTTCGACGACCGCCTGATGGCCGGGCCCTACGTCGAACAGGACATAATAGGGGCCTTTGGGCCGCGCGAAGGTCAGCGTGCCATCCTTGCCCAGTTTGCCGGCCAGCAGCCTCCTGTCGGCGTGATCAATCACCTCAAGGCGCTCGCCCTGTGCTGTCTCGCCTTCGGCGTAGCCTCCCCGGCACCGAACAGTCGCCGGGTCCAGCAACACGCATTTGAGGATCGGTTCATGCGCCAGCGCGGGCGTCGACAAGCCGCCGATGATGACGGCCAGCCCACAGGCTAGAGATTTTCTCACAGCTGTCATTTCGTGCGCTCCTGATTGGCGAACCAGGTGACGGTCGCAGGTGAAACAACGGCCATCGGCCACGATGCCTGATGGACCGCGCCGTCCTTGCCCACCACCGTCATCCATAATTCACTGCCGGCAGTGAGATTGGACGGCAACTGGATCTGCGTCGAACGCTCCCAGCGCGTCCCCTCGAACGCGACGCCCGAAGCACGCATGGTGCGTGGACGATTGACCTTGAGGGTGACGCGCAGGATCTGGTTGTCGCAGCTTTCGCAAAAGCGCAGGCGATAGGCTTTCATCGGCACATCCATGTCGACCAGTTCCGGGCCATCACGGTCAGTCTCGGCAAAAGTGAAAGTCCAGGGGCCGACCCGACCATGTATCGCATCCTCGCGTTCCAATGGCTTGGTCTCCACCTGTGCGAAGGCAATGGCAAAGGCTGCAGCGGTCGAAGCCAGCAGAAGCCAGCCGATCCAGCGCCGGGATTGACGGATCGGTTCGTCGTCGACCAGCGCGGTCTTCCTGCGCGGGCTACGGTCCGCGCTGGCCTTGACCGGCGGCTGCCACGGCCATTTCGGCAGGGCGAAGACGAGTGCGACCGCAGCCAGGCCAATCCATCCGGTCCAGATGGCAATGCCGACTCCCGCCGTCACAAGCCCGGCGATGCCAAGCGCGAGTGCGCCTGCCAGTAGCGCCCAGCCACCAATTCGCGCGCCCAGGCGCCAATGCGGCGCGGGCACGATGCGCAGCAGATGTTTGGCATGGCGCTCCATGCCCACGGCCAGCGCCACGAAGCCAAGGAAGCTCAGCGCCAGCATGGCGAGATGCACGCCGCTCACGCTGCACCTCCCGCACCGAGCAGCCATGCCGCCGCGCTCAGCAATGCCGTGCCGCCCAGCACGACGCCCCAGATCCACCGCAGGCGACGGACATGGAAGGCCCAGATGACGAACCCCGCATAGAGCGCAAAGCTCAACATGGATGCGCTCAGCACCGCTTGCGCCTTGGGAAGCGGCCAGACGAGCGCGAGCAGCACGGTTGCGGCGGAGATCAGCGCGTAACCGCCCAGAAATGCGCCTGCGACCCGCGATGCGACCGCCAGGCGGTAGCCAACGGAAACGGACTTGCCCCGGCTCATGCCTGCGCCGCCCGCAGCACGGGTTGCGGCGCCGGAACCGTCACTGGGCGCAAGCGCCGCTGCACCTTGCGGGCTGTGAAAGCGAAGGCACCGGCGAGGCCCAGCATGGTGAGGTCGAACCCGGCGAACACCCAGTCCCCCTCGGCAAGCGAAATTGGCAAGCCGCGCCCGGTCGTCAGCGCATTCAGCAGCGGCACGCAGGCGAAAGCGGCGCAACTCGCCCACAGCAGTTCGATCCATGCCCGACGCAGTGGACGGCCCAGCGCGTAGAACAACGTACCCAGCCACAGCGCGAACAGACTGTGATATTCCCAGGCCGCACGGTCCATCATGTCGACCGGAAGCAGTCGGTTGGCCCAGAAGAAGCCCGCCACTGCCAGCGGCAAGCCTGCAATCGTGGCGACGTTCAGGCTCTCGACCAGACGCACGCCGAACGGCTCCTGATGCCCGCGGTCTTCGTTCAGATGAAAGCGGCGCCGCTTGACCGACCACAGCACCAGTCCCGTACCGACCATCGCGCAGCCAAGCAGGCCAGACGCAAAATAGGCCCAGCGCGCCCAGATATCGGCGTAGAGGCCTTCATGCAGGTTGAACAGCACGCTCTGTGTCACGCCCGGCGCGCCGCTGGAGGCCGGCTCATCGGGCAGGCGCTGGCCGGTGTCGGCGTTGAACCGCATGGTTGCCGCATCATTGCGCCCAAGGCCCATCGGGACGTGGGTGATTTCCACTGCCGGCACCTCGCCTTCCATCCGCTCGACGGTGATCCAGGCGATCTGGTCCATGCCCCACGCCTTGCCGGCCTGTGCGATCATGGGCGCGAGCGGTGCTGCCGGGCGGCCTATCGGCGCATGCTTGTGCTCGCCGCCTTCGTACAGTTCATCATAATAGGCCCCGCTCGTTTCCGGGTCGGTGCCGTAGATCACGTCCTTGCCGGCGGGCATGTAGGCGAAAAGAAAGAAGACCAGCCCGCTATAGGTGATCATCAGGAAGAAGGGCAGCGCCATCACGCTGACCACATTATGCGCATCCAGCCAGGAACGCTGACCCTTGCCGGGGCGGAAGGTGAAGAAGTCCTTGAAGATCTTCTTGTGGGTGATGACCCCGCTGACGATCGCCAGCAGCATCAGCATCGTGGCTATGCCAACGATCCGGATCGCCCAGTCATAGGGCAGGTAATGCAGTGCATAGTGCATGCGGTAGAGGCCAACGCCGCCCGCCGTCTCTCGCGGTTCGGGATCGGGCGGCAGGACGGCGCCGCTGGCCGGGTCAAGGCGCTCATTGCTGCTGGCGCCATAGTCATGCGTCCCGCTCGGCATTTCCTCCCAGCGGATGGAGAAATTCTGCCAGTCGCGGTCCCCCTGTTGCCGATAGGGGAAGATGATCTGCCAACTCGCGGCGACCGGGGCGACTGTGGTCAATCGTTCGATGGCCCGGTCGGTCAGGATCGTGCGATCGATCTCGGCCGGCGCCACCGTGATCACCCGCTCGGGCTGCATCCAGCGGCTAATCTCCTGCTGGAAATAGCCCGCCGTGCCGGTCACGAAGACGAAGAACAACAGCCAGCCTGCCACCAATCCAACCCAGGTGTGCAACCAAGCCATCGACTGGCGGAATGCGTCTTTCATGCGATTGCTTTTCAATACCGTTTGGAGAGCGTCTGTCAGTTAGACGTTTGACCGCTGCGGATTTTCACATTTTCTCTCGCAACGTGACACGGCCCATGCCCGCGCGTGGCTTGCCTGACCGAGCAAGGCGGCCTTTGGAGCGGGGCGTTCGCCGCTATATCCCGCGCGAAACCTTCGACTGGGGATGTCGAAGGTTTCGCGCGGGTCATCGGCTCAGTAGGTTCCGCGCAGCGTCACCATGAAGTTGCGGGGATTGCCATAAGTCGCCGCGCTGCTGGTGGAGACGCGGTACGTCTTGTTTGCCAGATTATCGAGGTAGACACCCAGCGTCAGATGCCGGTTGATCTCGTAATCGGCACTGGCGCCGATCACGGCATAGCCCTTGCGCAAGTCCGAATTGCCGAACACGCGGACGCCGGCACCAAGGCGCAGCCCCTCCAGCGCATCAGGAAGCTGATAGGTGCTCCACACCCGCGCCGAATGCTTGGGTGCCCAGAGCAGGATCGGGCCGCCTTCGTCGTCTTCCTTGTTTTTGGTCACGTTGAACGTGTATCCGGCGGAAACCTGCCAGCTCTGCGTCAGCGCGCCTTTCAGTTCGGCGTCGAACCCCTTGCTGGTCTGAAGCTTCGCCACGCGCTGCATATAAGTGGTGCCATAGCCGGGGATGACGACCTGCCCCTGCGTTTCATCATTCACGTAGACGTTGTTCTTCTCGATGTAGAACACCGAAAAGGCCGCCTGCAATGCACCTCCGTTGAGGTCACCCTTGACGCCGCCCTCGAAGTTGCGGCCGGTGGTCGGCTTGTCCGAAAAGCTGATCTGCGTGGCATCCTCGTGCCACTGGCCGATCGGCACGATGTTCTGCATCGGCTCGAAGATTTCGGAGTAGCTGGCATAGGTCGTCCAGTCGGGCGAGACGTCGTAGGTGACGGCCGCGTAAGGCACGAACTTGCCGATCGTCTGGCCCCGGAAATTCTCGCTGCGGCTGTAGCGCCCACCGATAATCACCTTGACCGGATCGGCAATATGCATGCCCAGCGTGCCCCAGAATCCGTAACGGCTCGTGACCCAGCCGTCTTCGCCATAGACGCTGCCCCACTCGCCATAGCCGCTCCAGGTCGATATTTCGGCCGCAGTCGGCTTGGTGTAGCGATAATAGGTCAGGTAATCGTCAACCGTCACGCCGGCGATGCTGCCGATCGGGTTGGTCGAATTGGCAGCGCTGCGCGACCAGTTCGCGCCGACGGCAACGTCGTGCTGCCGGCCGAACAGGGTGAACTTGCCCTTCAAATTGGCGTCCGCCATCGTCTGGTTGGAATAGCCGTGCGACATCCAGCGCATGAAGAAGCCGCTGGGGACTGCCGCATCGGAATTGATGCCGATGCCATAATAGCCATAAAGCTCGTCGGAATCGACTTCGCTGCGGGTGAGGTTGACGGTCAGGTTCCAGTCGGGGCTGAAATCGTGGCTGGCCTTGGCGAAATATTGCAGGGTCTGCGCCTTGTCATAGGACCATTCGGGCATCCAGGAATCCCGCTTCGACAGGATCGGCAGATTCTCCGGCGTGCCGAGACTGCCCGAACGCCATGCCAATGTGCGTTCATATTTCTGGGTGTTCAGATCGTCATAGCTCAGGCCCGCCGACAGCGTTGTATGCGCGCCTGCGTCCCATTCAATGATGCCATAGCCGAACTTGTCCTTGGTATAGGCGCCGGTGAAATAGGAATCCGCGTCCTGCCAGCCCGCCACCACGCGGGCGCGCAATGTGCCCGAGGCATTGAGCGGCCCGCCCACGTCAAGCTCTGCGCGGTAATTGTCCCAGCTTCCCGCATAGGCGGCGAACTTGATCTGACGCTTGGTCGTCGGGCGCTTGCGCACAAGGTTGACCGTGCCGCTGGCATCTCCGTTTCCCGAATAGAGCCCATCCGCACCGCGCATCACCTCGACATGGTCATAGGCGAGCAGATTGGGCAGGCCGACGCCGTTGATGATCGATTGCAGGCCGTCATGCATGCGCATGGGGCTGCCGCCGTCTATCGTCAGGTTCTGCATCAGAAAGCCGCGCGAATAGAATACGGGGGTACGGGCATTATAGGAGGCCACGTAGACGCCGGTCACCTGATCGAGCGCGGCGGTCACGGTGGTGATATCCTTGTCCTCGATCTCCTGCGCGGTCAGCACCGTGACGCTGCGGGGGATGTCGCGCAGCCGCTGCGCCGACTTGCCGCCGACCTGTGCATATTGCCCGGCAAGGGACTTCGTACCCTCGGTCATCGTCAGGGCAAGATCCGCGCCATCGGTGCCGTTGGCCGTCATGGTTGCGGTTGCGCCCTCGACCCTCACCGGCCCCAGCTGGACCGCCCCCTCAGCAGACTTGGGCGCTCTTTCAAGCGTATAGGAGCGCGCACCGCTCTGCCGGAAGGTGAGGCCTGTTCCGACCAGCAGGCGCGATAGCGCCTCGACCGGGCCATAGCTGCCCTGAAGGCCCGGACTGGCGATGCCATTCGTCAGGTCTGCATCATAGATGATTTCGATGTCGGCTGCCTCGCCAAGGCGGTTGAGCGCAACGGCCAGCGGCCCGGCAGGCACATTATAGCTGCGCCCCTGGGCATAGGCGCTCGTTGGCATGACGATCCCGGCGCCAAGCGCGGTCGTCGCGAGCAACGTCGCCGGAATGACAGTGCGAAATCCCGCCACAGCAGCCTTGCCGGCCTCTACAATCTTCACGTGTTAACCCCCAAAATTCAGGCATCTGATATGAATGGCAATTCGCTAATGCGAAGCGCCTTCAAGAACATGACGTCTCAAATCTCGAAGTGAGAACCGGGGAGCCGATTTTTTTGTGGGTTCAGCCGTGAATGAAAATCACCCGGTCGGTGAGACGGATGGACGCCAGCCTCAAGGATGCCTGGAGTGTGTCGAGCGCGGCGACGGGATTGTCGGTGCGGAAAATCCCGCTGACGCGCCGGTTGCCCAGATCGGTGCCGATGATGCCGATATATCCCGGATGATAGCGATTGAGTTCCGCCACCACGGCACGCAGCGGCTGGTCCACGAAGACAAGCCGTTTGCGGGTCCAGGCGGAGACCGCATTTGCATCGACGGCGCGAACGGAACCAACGCCGTTCCTGTCATATCTGACGGACTGCCCTTCTTTCACGATCGCGATGGAGGCCCCGGCGCCCGGCGCTGCCACGCGAACGCTGTGCAGGGTAACGGTAACCTGCGTCCTGTCGGCATGACGATCGACGATGAACCGCGTGCCCAGCGCCGTGGTCGTTCCGCCTTTCGCTTCGACCGAGAATGGGCGCCGGGGATCGCGCGCCACCGAAAAGGCGGCTTCGCCTTTCAGCACATGCACGATCCGGCGATCCGGCTGGTAATCGATGGATATGGCACTGTCGGTATTGAGCTGGACCTGCGATCCATCGGCAAGGGTCATGGTGCGCTGTTCGCCCGTCGCCGTCATCGCATCGGACCGCAGCGCTGTTGGCCAGTCTCCGATCGCGCCCGCTACAAGGAGCGCAACGCTGGCCGCGACGGCCGGCGCAATCCATTTTCTTTTGCCTTCCGGTCGGCCGACCGGCGGATAGCCTGGCAATGGCGGCTCGCTAAGCCTGCGCTGCGTCACTTCCGAACGAATGGCCGGATGCCCCATGAAGCGCCACGCCGCACGGGCCTTTTCAAAGGCCGGTGGGTGACGGGGATCGCTGCCCAGCCATTGCTCCAGAGCCGCAATGCCATCATCGGTCAGGCCGGCATCCTGTTCGATCGCCCAGCGCGTCGCGGCATCCTCGATCGGATCCGGGGCATCCTCGTCAGCGCCCATAGTGCATTCCGATCGCTTTTCCCGCCTCAACCATGGAAATTTCACACTCTCCATAATCATTGACGTTCGAAAGCGGCATCCGGACACTCCGCAAGCCAACAAATCGCATCATTCACTTTCCCCTAGTCGGGTCATGCAATGTCGCAAGGCCTGCTGGAGATGTCGGACGACCATGCTGCGGGAAATCCCTATTCGATGCGCGATGTCGTCCAGAGTAAGTTCGTCAAATTTGCGCAGGATGAAGATTTCTCTGGTTCGCGCGGGGAGTTCATCGATGGCGGCCATCGTCACGGCCAGACGCTGGCGATCGGACAGTTCGGTATCGGCTCCAACCATGTCAGCCGGGATTTCCTCGGAGAGCGTATCGGCGGCGTGGAACAGGGCAGCATATCTGCCGTCCGCCCTGATGCGATCCTTCGCCAGATTGGCTGCCAGCCTGAACAGATAGGCCCGCTTGTTCAGGATTGGCGGATCATCCTCGATACGCTGCACCCTGAACCAGAGGCTTTGCGTGACGTCTTCCGCTGCCGGCCGATCGCGCAATATGCTTTCGACAAGTCGCAGGAGCGACGTGCGCTCTTGCAGGAGCAGGCGCGTAAGGGCGGCGGCGTTGTTGAGCATCGCTATCTGCCGACGCATTACGTGCATTGATAATCGTTCGCAACAACTCATGTGCCGCTTGTTCATGACTGCTATCGGGGCGGCGCGTTCAATCATATGCCCCGTTGTTCCTTGCTTTTTGGCTGATGGGCAGGGGCAGTGGTTGGTAACGACTCAACGTCCGCGGCGGGATGGATTGCAGCGATCAGGCTCTTCCTCTATGCGCCTTTTTGAGAATCGATCGCAAATGCTCTTCGCCGGACGGGCCTTGCGCATGTTCGCAGGAGCCGCGGGCGTTGAAACAAGCGACTATAGCAGCGCGATTATATGCGGCGCAGCGCCCGGCGCTGGTTGACTATGCCGCCAGCATCCTGGGTGATCGGGCCAGGGCCGAAGATATCGTACAGGATGCCTGGATATCGTTCGCATCGATCGAACATCAGAATGGGATCCAGAATCCCGATCTCTTCCTGCGGCGGATGATCCGCAACCTGGCGATCGACGCCCTGCGCCGGACAAGGCGCTATGATCGGATCGCAGGCGGCGATATGGAAGAGGCCGAACGCACGGTGCAGGACAATGCGCCAGGAACGGAGCAGGCCCTGATCGCCCGTCAGGAACTGGCTCGGGTGCAGAGGGCTTTGGCGCGCCTCCCCGAACGCCAGCGGCTGGCCATAGAGATGCACCGCATCGGCCGTTACAAGCTGCGGGAGATTGCGGAGCGGCTGGGCGTGTCCATTCCCTTTGTTCATGGCCTGATCGTGAAGGGACTGGCGGCTTGTGACGACTATCGCGATGAGTGAACGGCCCATGCACCTTTTCCTCCGTCCGCTTAAATTCCGCGCAGGCCGATCGTCTGTGGTCCTGTGGAGGAGCGCCATGCCCGGTCGTTCGATTTTTCGGGCGTGCCGGATTGGCGATGGAGGTGGTCTGTGACGGAAGAAAGCTTGCGCCTTGCGGCCGCCGACTGGCTCGTCCGCCTGCAGGAGCGCCCCGACGACGCAGCATTGAAGGATGCCTTCGACGACTGGCTGGATGCCGATGCCGGGCATGTCATCGCCTGGGCCAGGATGGCGGAAACGGCCGATGCCATCGCCGATGGCGAACCGGCGTTTCGGGACAGGTGGGATGCTGCTCCCGGCGTCATTCCGCCATCGCGTCCGGCGCCCGAGGCCCGTCATGCGGGTTGGCGGTTCCATGGCCGGCGCAGATTGACCATCGCGGCTGTGGCGGCAGTCTGCGTGGGCGTCTTGGCTGGGCCATCGTTGCTGCTGCACCTGCGCGCCGATCATCGCACCGGCGCGGGCGAAACCCTGATGGTAGCGATGGACGACGGCAGCCACATCCGCCTGGGTCCGGACAGCGCCATCGCGACATCCTTCGACAAGGGGCATCGCGACATCCGCCTCCTGTCCGGGCAGGCATGGTTTGAGGTCCGACCGGACAAGGCCCGGCCTTTCCGGGTCATGGCGGGCCATGTCACCACTAGCGTGCTGGGCACCGGCTTCGACGTGCGGATGATCGGCACGGCGACGTCGGTGGCGGTGCGTCACGGTCGCGTGCGGGTGGAGGCCCTGGGCACGCCGGCGCGGGAACTGACGGCCGGCCAATGGGCCATGGCCGCCGCCGACACTGCGCTGAAAACCGGGACCGAACAGCCCGACCTTATCGGTGCCTGGCAGAGCGGCGATATTCTGGCGCGCAGACTGACCATAGCCGCCGCGATCGACGAACTGCGCCCATGGTTTGGCGGCCATATCATCGTCACCGACCCCAGTCTTGCAGCCCGCCCGATCAGCGGCATCTATCATGCCAATGATCCGGCGAAGGCGTTGGAAACCATGGTCCATCCCTATGGCGGGCGCGTCACCCGGATCACGCCATGGCTGCTGATCGTTTCCGGCCGCTGACCGCGCGGGAAAGATTTTCGACGGAAAATTACGGTCGCTGGTTAAAAGCTCCACCGCTCAGGCGTCCAGCGAGGGAGAGGAGTTCTTGCGAGGCAATAGCATGCCCGCAACCTCCTCGTGCAGTTGGAGGCAGAATTGACGGACGTTAGCATATTGGGGCAAAATTTCGGGCGCGCGCTGGCCATCGGACTGCTCGCATCAACGGTGATGGGGGCAGCGCTGCTGTCGCCCGCCATGGCGCAAGCATCGCCCACCAGCGCGCAGCGCCGCATCAATGTGCCCGCCCAGCCATTGACCGATGCCGTCATCCTGTTCGGCCGCCAGTCCGGGGTCGAGGTGACGGCCGGATCCGATCTGTTGAACGGCAAGATCAGCAGCGCAGTTGCCGGCAATTTCGCCCCGGCCGAGGCGCTGAGCCGCCTGCTGAGCGGCACCGGCCTGACCTTTCGCTTCATCGGCCCCAAGTCGGTCGAACTGCACCCCGCTCCGCAGGCTGCCAATGGCACCGTGCAGCTTGGTCCGGTGCGGGTCGAAGGCGCAGATAGCGGCAGCGGTTCGGGCGCCTTCGCCGGTATCACCAGCGATCCGGTCGCGACCGAAGCCAGCGGTTCCTACACCATTCCTGCGATGAGCACGGCCACGAAGCTGTTGCTATCCCCGCGTGAAACGCCCCAGTCGCTGACGGTCGTCACCCGCCAGCGGATAGAGGATCAGGGCCTTGCCACGTTGAGCGACGTGGTGCGCGCCACGCCCGGCCTCTATCTCACCAAATGGGGCGGCGAGCGCTATCGCTTCAATGCCCGCATGTTCCAGCTCGACAACCTGATGATCGATGGCATGCCGGTGCAATATGAGGAGGCGGCGCTCTCCACCGGCATTCTCGACATGTATGACCGGGTGGAGGTCGTGCGCGGCGCGGCAGGACTGATGGAGGGGGCTGGCACACCCGCCGGATCGATCAACCTGGTCCGAAAGCGGCCCACGCGGGAGACGCAGGCGATCTTCACGCTCAGTGCAGGAAGCTGGAACAATTTTCTGGGCACGATGGATGTGGGCGGCGCCGTCAACAGCGCAGGCACGCTGCGCACCCGTGCCGTGGTAACGTATCAGGACAAGGACAGCTTCATCGACGATTACCATAATCAGCGCATGTCGCTTTATGGCATAGTCGAGGCGGATCTGGGTTCTTCTACCCTGCTGACCGTGGGCGCCAGCTACAGCAATGAGGATAATCCCGGCGTCGATTGGAATGGCCTTGGCACGGCCGCAGACGGCAGCTTTCTGGACATAGCCCGCTCCACCCGCATGAGTCCCAGCTGGTCCTATTGGGACAAGAAGAGCGCGACCTATTTCGCCAATCTGGACCATGAATTCGGCAATGGCTGGAAGGCACGGCTGGCCGCCACCGCAATCCAGAGCGAGATGTCGATGATCGGCACCTTCCTGTCCTATGCCACCTCCACGGCCGGTGAAACGCGCTTCAATCTGGGCGGCGCGGCGCTCGCCTATCATTATGACCGCGACCAGTTGAGCCTCGATGGCTATGCCTCCGGTCCGTTGACCCTGTTCGGCCAGACCCATGAACTGGTCGTCGGCGGCAGCTATCGCAAGGCGACATGGGACGATATCGGCGCACCCACCGATTTTACCGCCGTCAGCTTCGACCCGCTGGACTGGGACCCGTGTTCCGTGCCCACGCCCACCATCACCGGCGACTGGACCATGTATCTGCGTGATCAGAAGCGCGAGCAGATCGGCGTCTACTCCACCGCCCGGTTGACAGTGGCCGAACCCTTGACGCTGATCCTGGGCGGGCGTTTCGACTGGTTCAAGCAGCAACTGGCCAATGGCTGGGCCGGCGCCATCTACAGCACCGCCGATTACAAGGTGAAGGGCCAGTTCACGCCCTATGTCGGCGTGGTCTATGATTTCCACCGCAACCACTCGCTCTATGCAAGCTGGACGCGGATCTTCAATCCGCAGAACAACCTGACCCGGACTGGCGCGATCATCGCTCCGCAGGAGGGTGCGAATTACGAAGTGGGCGTCAAGGGCAGCTATTGGGATGGCCGCCTCAACGCCAGCTTGGCGCTGTTCCAGATCGAACTGACCAACCTGCCCATGGCACTGCTCGCCTCGGAATGCGCTGCCGGTCTCACCGCCTGCTACGCCCCCTCCGGCAAGGTCCGCAGCCGCGGCGTGGAGTTTGAAGTGTCGGGCGAACTCGCCAAGGGCTGGCAGCTTTCGGGCGGCTATACCTACAACACTGCAAAACATCTGAGCAGTTCGAGCTATAATCCGACCGGTATCTATACCGATGGTACGCGCTACGGCACGAACCTGCCGCGTGGGCTGTTCAAGCTTTCGACGACCTATAATCTGCCTGGTGCCTTCGACCGCTGGACGCTGGGCGGCACGTTGCAGGCACAGAGCAAGATCTACAGCGCGCCCTATGGGGGCCTCGTCCAACAGGACGGTTACGCGCTGCTCGACCTGTCGATCAAATATGCCGTATCCAGCCGGGCGACGGTGACGGTCAATGTGAACAATGTTTTCGACAAATATTATTACGAGAATGTCGGGGCACCTACCGGCTCCAACTTCATCGGGGCACCACGCAACGTCCTGGCGACGCTGCGCTACAAGATCTGATCGTCGCAGCATGTGGCGCGCTGCTGGCGGCGCGCCACATGCTGCCGGATCATCTGCTTACAATGGCGGCCATCTTTGAAGGAAGGAATATAATGGGGGGAGGCCGGCTACGGTGCACCGCGATGACGTTATGATGACGATGCCCTCTGCCACTTGCCGAAATCCTAGACCGTCCAGAACATGGGATTGCGCAGCCAGTCGTCGATGGCAGATTCGCGCCCATTGTAGACTTTAATCCTCATGTCCTTCCTGCGAGGTCCAGACCTCATGCGCGTCGATCTGGATGCGCAGGATGGCGCGCAGCAGGGTGGCGCGGGCGTCGATTTCCTGGCGCCGGGTCTCGTTCGCCTGGCGGCGGGCGAGCAGCGTATCGGCAAGGTCGATCTGGCCCAGTTCATAGCCTCTCTTCGTCCGGGTCGCGGCGGCGGCAGCGCTGACGGCGGCGCTCTCCATACTGCGCCAGACCGCTTCGCGGGCGCGGACATTGCTGAGATCGGCGGCGGCGGTCGCCTCTATCTCGCGCCGCACGCGGGCGAGTTCCAGTTCGGCAGCACTGGCGTCTGCGGTTGCCTGGTCATGCGCGGCGCGGCGATAGCCACCGCCCAGCGGAATCGAGCCGACCAGACCGACGCCCTTTTCCAGCCCGCCCCGTTCGCTGAAGACGCGCACGCCGAATGACGGATCGGCGATGCGATCGGCCGAGGCGCGGCGGGCGACCATGGCCAGCCGCTGCGCCTCTCGCTCCGATGCGCGAATTTCATGGCTGCGCTCGATCACCAGATTGCGCAGATCCTCCAGCGCCGTGGCGGGCATGGCCGGATCGGCGAGCAAGGGCGCCTCTTCAGGCAGAACAAGGCCGGGGAAGCCGGCGGCGAGCTTCACCCGCGCCTCATCCCGCGCCGCGCGGGAGGTCGCGGCCTGCGCTTGCGCCTGAGCCAGCGCGGCTTCAGCCTGGTCGACGTCCAGTAGCGACGCGTCACGCAACTGGGCACGGCGGCGCACGGCCGCCATGTCCTGCGTCAGGCTGGCAGCGGAATCGAGATCGGTGCGATGCTGGGCACTGGCGACCAGCCAGTCATGCCAGAGATCGGAAAAGGCGAGCGCGGTCTGGTGCCGCACATCCTCCATCAGATTATGCGCCACCTCGACGCCCAGTTCGCCGGCCTTGCGATCCAATGTCGCCTTGCCGGGCAGGCGGAACGGGCGGGTGAGGTTGACGTCATATTCGCCATAATCACCCTCCCCCTCGGCCGAGCGGCGGGAAACCGTGCCCTGGAAGGTAAACTCATGGCTGCCCCGGCGGAGCATGGCGGCGCCGGCCTCGGCCGAGCGCACCCGCGCCTGTGCCGCAGCCACGGCGGGATGGCTATCAAGCGCTTCGACCACCAAGGGTTCGGGCGGCAGGTCGGTGCGCTGGGCCCAGGCGGGCGTGGTAATGAGGGCAGTGGCCGACAGGAGAAGCGCACGGATCATGCGATGCGCCCCCGTGCCGCGACCGGGCAGGCATGCCAGCGGACCGGATGACCACGCCGCGCATCGGTGACGGCGGCGACCAGCGGGTCGACATCATCCGCCGGCACGATCAGGTCGATCGCCGCCCGGCGCAGCGTGCCGCGCACCTGCTCGCCCGCGCCGGCATCGCCGAAATCGCGGCCCAGCACCTGCTCGTCGCGCAGATGGAGCGGCGCCTGGGTGTGGCCGCGCAGCGCGTCGGCCACACCGTCGCGGTCGATCGCGGCGCAATAGAAGGTCAGCAACATGTCGGTCATGATCGGGCTTCCGTGGCGCCTTCACCGAAGCGCTCGAACAAAATGGGCAGGAGGATGAGGGTCAGCAGGGTCGAACTGACCAGCCCGCCGATCACTACGATGGCGAGCGGCTTTTGGATTTCCGACCCTGGCCCGGTCGCGAACATCAGCGGGACAAGGCCGAAGGCAGTGATGCTGGCGGTCATCAGCACCGGGCGCAGCCGGCGTTCGGCGCCCAGTCGCACGGCCTGGGCCATGCTCTGCCCTTCTTCGCACAACTGGCGGAAATAGGCGACGAGGACGAGGCCGTTCAGCACCGCGATGCCGAGCAGGGCGATGAAACCGACCGAGGCAGGCACGGAGAGATATTGGCCCGATACCCAGAGCGAGATGATGCCGCCGACCATGGCGAAGGGAATGTTGGCGAGGATCAGCAGCGACGCGCGCATCGAGCGCAGGGTCATGAGCAGCACCAGCAGGATCAGCAGCAGCGCGGCCGGGATGACCAGCATCAGCCGGGCGGAGGCGCGCTGCTGATTTTCGAACTGACCGCCCCAGACCATGCGATAGCCGGCTGGCATCTTGATTTCGCGATCGACGGTGGCGCGCGCCTCATCGACATAGCCGACCAGATCGCGGCCCGAGACGAACGCCTGGACCAGCGCGTAGCGCGAGCCATTTTCATGGTCGAGCTTGACCGGCCCCTCGGTGCGCTCGACCCGCGCCATATCGCTGACCCGTGCGACGGTGCCGTCGGGCGTGCGCAGCGGCAGGTCGGCAAAGCGGATCGCGTCGCTGCGGATCGTCTCGTCGCCCTTGACCAGGATCGGCACGCGCTTCTGCCCGTCGGCGACGACGCCGGCATGCACGCCCTCGATCTGGGCACGCAGCGTGTCCTGCATCTGGTCGATCGGCATGCCGAAACGGCCGGCGGCGGCGCGATCGATATCGAGCTGGAGATAGTCGACATGGTCGTTGGCGACGGTCATCACCTCCGAAGCGCCGCGCGTCTTCGACAATATCTTCTGCACCTGTCCGGCAAGGTCCGACAGGGTGGCGAGGTCCGGGCCGAAAATCTTGACGGCAAGGTCGCCGCGCGATCCAGTCAGCATTTCCGAGACGCGCATCTCGATCGGCTGGGTGAAGGTCGGCTCGATACCGGGCAGCTTGTCGAGCGACTTGCGGATTTCATCGACGACGAATGCCTTGTCGCCGCGCCATTCTTGCTGCGGCTTCAGCACCACGAAACTGTCGGTCTCGTTCGGGCTCATCGGGTCGAGGCCGATCTCGTCGGTGCCGACGCGGGCGATGATCTGCGTGATTTCGGGCACATCCTTCATCAGCGACTGCTGCACCGCCGTGTCGCCCAGCACCGACTGGTCGAGATTGATGGTCGGCAGCTTGGCGGTCTGCACGATCACCGATCCTTCATCCATCGACGGCATGAAGGTCTTGCCAACCGCGCCATAGGCCAGGCCCGCCAGCACCAGGCCGAGCGCGGCCAGGCCATAGACCAGCCGTTTGCGGCCAAAAGCGCCGTCGAGCAGCGCCCGATAGCGCGGCGTCAGCTTGCGCATGATCCAGGGTTCGCCATGATGACCGGCCTTGAGGCCGAGCGAGGCGAGCACCGGGACCAGGGTGAGCGCGATCAGCAGCGATCCCGCCAGCGCGAAGATGATGGTGAGCGCGACCGGAGCGAACAGCTTACCCTCCAGCCCTTCGAGCGAGAGCAGAGGCAGGAAGACGAGCGCGATGATGAGGATGCCGGCCGATACCGGCACCACGACTTCGCTCGTCGCGCGGAATACGGTGTTGAGGCGCGGAGGGCCGTCATTCTTCGCATGATTGAGCCGCTCGACGATATTTTCGACCACCACGACCGCGCCGTCGACCAGCATGCCGATGGCGATAGCGAGGCCGCCCAGGCTCATGAGGTTGGCCGACAGGCCCATGCCGCGCATCATCAGGAAGGTGACGAGCGCCGACATCGGCAGGGTGGCAGCCACGATCGCCGCCGCGCGCCAGTCGCCCAGGAACAGGATCAGCAGGATGATGACCAGGACGGTCGCTTCGATCAGCGCCTTTTCGACCGTGCCGACGGCGCGGCCGATCAGGTCGGACCGATCATAGAAGACGGCGATTGTCGTGCCCTGTGGCAGGGTCTTTTCGAGTTCCGCGACGCGCGCCTTGACGCCATCGACCACGGCGCGGGCATCGGCACCGCGCAGCGCGATCACCAGGCCCTGCACCGCCTCACCCCTGCCGTTGGCGGTGACCGCGCCATAGCGGGTCAGGCTGCCGGTGCCGACGGTCGCGACATCGCCCATGCGGACGATGCGGCCATTGCGGGTGGCGATCACCATCGACTGGAGGTCCGCTTCCGACTGGATCGCGCCGACGGCCCGGACGATCAGCGATTCCTCGCCCTGGGACAGGCGACCGGCGCCGTCATTGCGGTTGCCGCGCTCGATCGCTTCCTGAAGGTCGGCGATGCTGAGGCCCGCGCTCGCCAGCGCAATCGGATCGGGCCGCACCTCGAAGGTGCGGACATAGCCGCCCAGCGCATTGACGTCGGCGACGCCCGGCACGGTGCGCAGCGCCGGCCGGATCGTCCAGTCGAGCAGGGTGCGCTTTTCCTCCAGGCTCAAAGGCCCGTCGATCGTGAACATGAAGATGTCGGACAATGGCGTCGAGATCGGCGCCATGCCGCCCGATACCGCGGGTGGCAGATCGCCCATCACGCCCGACAGACGTTCGGCGACCTGTTGGCGTGCCCAGTAGATGTCGGTGCCATCGACGAAATCGATGGTGATGTCGGCAATCGCATATTTGGCCGAGGAACGCAGGATAGCCTGCCCCGGAATGCCCAGCATCTCCATCTCGATCGGCGTGATGACGCGGCTTTCCACCTCCTCCGGCGTCATGCCGGGAGCCTTGAGGATCACCTTGACCTGGGTCTGGGCGATATTGGGATAGGCGTCGACCGGCAGGTTGACGAAGGCCCAGGCTCCCAGACCGGCGGTCAGCAGGGCAAGCGCGATGACGATCAGGCGATAGGAGAGCGCCCAGGCGGCCAGCGATTTGAGCATCCGGCCTTACTCGCCCATCGCCAGCGGTTTGAGCGCGCTGGTGCCGGCGACGACGACCTGCTCGCCCGGCTGCACCCCGGAGAGGATCAGGACATGATCGCCATCCTTGCCGCCGGTCCTGACCGGGCGCGCGACAACCCCGGCGCGGGTGCGCACGAACAATGTGTCGCCGCCGGGCAGCGTCGTGACGGCGGCAGCGGGCACCATGGCGGCACCGGTCGGGGCCGGGCCGAAGATCGACAGGCTGGTGGCGCGGCCGGCCATGGCGCCGGGGCCGGCCGGCAGCCTGGCCTTCAATGTTACCGATCGGGTGGCGGGATCGATGGTCGATCCGACCGCCGTCACCGTGCCGCGCAGATCATCGCCCAGCGCCACGGTCATGCCGGGCTTCACCTGCCCCGCCAGCCGCTCGGGCAATTGCGCCTGCGCCTCATATTGGCCGGCCGCATCGATCACATAGGGCGCGGTGGTGCCATCGACGACGCTGCCGGCATGGATGGCGGCGCTGGTCACGCGGCCGGCGATCGGCGCGGTCAGCGTGTAGGTGCCGCTGGCGCCCGATCCGTTCACCATCGTCAGGATGCGGCTCTTTTCCGACACGTCGGCGCGGGCCTCGCCCAGCACGGCGCGGGCCTCGTCCGCGCGGGCGCCGGCGATGATGCCTTCGCGTTCCAGTTGCGACAGGCGGCTGGCGCTCGACTGCGCCACGCCCAGCCTTGCGCTCGCGCGATTGAGGTCCGCGCCCATGGACAGGACATCACGGCTGGAGACGATCGCCAGCGGCTGGCCGCGCCGCACTTCCTCGCCCTCGACCACCAGGATGCGGGTGACGACGCCGGGGAAGGCGGCGGCGACCGCGACACGCGCGTTGGGCGGCGGCGCGATCAGCGCGGGCACGACGGCGATCGGCGCTTCGGTGGCAGCGACGGCCGCGCCGAATTTCAGCCCCAGCCGGGCGATATTGTCCGCCGTCAGCGGGATCGATCCATCCGCCCGCTGCGCCGCAGCGCTGTCATTGGCGGGCGCGGCCTGCTCCCCCGAACAGGCGGCAAGCGACAGGAGGGCAAGGGCGCCGGGCAGGCGCACGAATCGGAATAGCGGGACCATGGCCCCCGCCCTATGGGATCAAACTGACGAGACCCTGACGAGGGGTTTTCGGACGATCAACGCGGTGGCGCGAAATCCAGCACCAGTTCCTGTGCATCGGCCACGCTGGAGAGGGTGCCGCCATGCGCGGCCATGATGCGGGCGACGATCGCCAGCCCCAGCCCGGCGCCTTCGCTACTGGCATGATCCGCGCGGCGATGGCGCTGGACCAGTTCGGCCAGCCGCTCGGGCGTCAACCCAGCGCCGCCATCCTTCACCCGCAGCCGGGGACCAGGACCGGCGATCACAGTGACGGCGCCACCCGCCGGCGTCACCCGCAGCGCATTTTCGACGAGGTTGCGCAGCGCCGCCGCGACCGTCTCGCGCTGTCCCATGATCGGCGCGACATCGCCGACGCGGGTCAGCGACAGGCTCTTGTCGGCCGCAATCGCGCCGGGCGCCATCAGGCTGACGATGTCGGCACTCACATCCTCCAGCCGGACGCTGTCGCGGATCGACTGGGCCACGCTCTGCGCCTCGACCCGCGCGAGCAGCATCAACTGGTCGATCAGCCGGCGCATCGCGATCACCTCGGCGCGCAGACGCGGCGCGTCGGGATGGTCGAGCCCGTCCAGTTCCAGCGCCAGCACGGCGAGCGGCGTGCGCAGTTCATGCGCGACGTCAGCGGCGAACGCCTCATGATCGCGCGCCGCCTGGTCAAGTTGGCCAAGCAGGCGATTGACCGCCTGGGCGAAGGGCACGGCCTCGGTCGGGAAAGCGCCATGATCGATCAGCACCCCGCGCTGATGACGTTCGGCCACCTGCAACTGGGCGACCGCCTCCCCCAATGGCGCCAGCGCCTTTCGGATCACGATCAGGCTGGCCATGCCCATCGGGATGATCAGCACCAGGATCGGCAGGATGACATGCTCGAACAATTCGCGGAAGGCATGGCGGGCGGCCGCCGGGTCGCCCAGCGCGGTGAAGCTTTGCCGATGTTCGTTGATGATGAAGACGAGCAGCAGCGTGGTGCCGATGAAGCCCACGATCGACAGGCCGATGAAGAGCCGACGGGCGATCGAACGACGCGGGCTCATGCCGCCGGCTCCCTCAGCATATAGCCGACGCCGCGCACGGTATGGAGCATGCCGCGCGCGCCAGCCTCCTCCAGCTTGCGGCGCAGGCGCGACACCGTGGCCTCGACCGCATTGGGGGTAACCGGCTCAGCAAAGGAATAGAGCGCGCTTTCGATGCTCTCGCGCCGGACCACGGCGCCGGCCTGGCGCAGCAGCAGTTCCAGCAGGTCGGTCTCGCGGCGGGACAGATCGATCGTCTGCCCGGCGCACAGCGTCATGCGGTGCGCCGAATCGACCAGCAGCGGACCGAAGCGCAATTCGGTCTGGGCACGCGGTCCCGGACGGCGCATCAGCGCGCGGATGCGGGCGGCGATCTCGTCCACCTCGGCGGGTTTCACGACATAATCGTCGGCGCCGGCATCAAGGCCGGTGATCCGATCCTCCAGCGCGTCGCGCGCGGTCAGGATCAGCGCCGGCTGCATGAAGCCAGCCCGGCGCATGCCGCGCAGCCAAGTGATGCCATCGCCATCGGGCAGTCCCCGGTCGACAATTAGTACATCATGAACTTCCGCTGCGACGGCCTCTGTCGCAATGATCAGAGTTTCGGCATGGTCGCAATGGAACCCCCGCCGCTCGAGGCCGGCAATCAGCAATCCGGCCAGTCGACTATTGTCCTCAATCAGCAAGAGACGCATGATGAGTCTCATCCCGTTTCATCCATGGTGGATCAACAGATTTCTCTGGAAGTCGCCAAGTTTCTTGGCCCTCGCCGCCTTCTCCTGCTCATCCTTCGGCGTGAAACGGTCGGCATAGCAGACGCTGGTCCCTACCTCGCCCTTGCGGACATTGCCGCCCAGCGCCTGCGCCTGCCGATAGGCGATCCAGCGCTGCGCGCCATAGCCCCGCTCGAACAGACGGTCCAACAGGATCAGGATATTGATGCCTGAATAGCAGCGGCCTGTTGCCGCATTGCGGAGAAGCCCCGTGACAGTGAGGCTCGTGTCCCAAGGCTGCACCCATGGCAGCCGTCCCTCTTCCAGCTGTGCGATGATATGCTGCGTCACATCGTCATAGAGCGATCCATTACCCGTACCCATGTCCTTTCTCCTGCCTCTCCAGCACCGGCCGCCGGAATGGCGGGGATGGGCGGCAAGGAGCCGCACGGCAGGCCCGTGCCCATAGGGCGGGCTGCACCCGCAGGGCCGCAACGCAAGAGAAGGAGCCGGTGCAGCCGCGCTGGCAGCAGCCAGCAGCCCAAAAGGCTGCAATGCGTCAGCGACCGACCTATATGGGACGAGTTAGGCAAAGCCGTCTCGGAGGCGCCAGGGCGCCATAGGGCGTGGTCCGCCAGAGGCGGAGACGCCAAAAATAAAGATCCCATCGACAGAAAAATATGACAGGATTCAAATATTTTCACGAATCCCATGAACATTACAGAAAGATAAATTCAGAGTTTTAAAACATTTTAATTTTATGATTGCCAGAGATGTACGTGTAAATTGTCGTGACTGCAGTTGAATATATTTGAAATAGTATATTTGATTTTAATTGATTTTATCCCGGCTATTAATTCCACCGCCACGCCAATACAATCAGTGAATTGTTGATAAATAAGCAATAATCGCAAAGGACACGGCGACATCAATTGCGCGTGACCTGCCCCAGCGTGAGCATCACCACACTGTGCTCGGGCAATGTCACGGTCAGAGCGCCTTGCGAGAGGGTCGCGCCACTGAACGGGACAGGCCTCACCACATCGGGCGATCCGAAATCATTGTGCGACTGGACACTCGGCGCGGTCAGGATACGCCCCTCGACCATAGAGGCGGTTACCCCCTCCAGTTTCGCGGTCACTGTCATCGGTCGATTGGGGTCGGTGTTGGTAAGGGCGATATGCACAATGCCTGCGCTGTCGCGCACCGCCGCTGCGCTGAGCGCAGGCATCGCCCATTGATCCCTGCTGTACCAGGGGGATGCCAATTCCAAGGGCAGGAAGGTCGCATCCTGGAAGGGCTTGTACATGTCGAACACATGATAGGTGGGCGTCAGCACCATCTTGTCGTCGCGGGTCAGGATCATGGCCTGGAGCACATTCACCATCTGGGCGATGTTGGTCATGCGCACACGGTCGGCATGGCGGGCGAACAGGTTGATGTTGAGCGCGGCGATGATCGCATCGCGCATACTATTCTGCTGATAGAGG
>JAESGL010000214.1_pt1 | contig 55860 bp, 50 predicted proteins | sample 9269711 | NCBI WGS metagenome assembly JAESGL01 (sample SAMN14515918, study PRJNA621676) | algae metagenome | isolation source: Kastovskya adunca ATA6-11-RM4 and co-occurring heterotrophs from soil and... | place: Chile: Atacama Desert | collected 2011-06-27 | reverse complement strand
GCCCTACAACGGGCCCCGCCAGCAGTGCATCTCGCCATATCTGCGCTAACAATCGCAGACAATGACGCGCAAAGGGCGGTTCTTCGGAGCCTCCCTTCTGCTTGGTAACAAAGAAAAGGCGCTACGACCAATTATGGGGAGCGCCTTAGGTTCTCTCGGGAGGAGAGAGGGGGGATCGCTAACAATTTGCGCCTGCGGTATTAATGAGCGCTTGACGGTCATTTAGACGTGCAAAAGACCTTGGGACACTGACGGTTTCCCCATCTACCCCGAGCCCGGCCGGTGATCCAAGGCCCCGCCAGACGGCTCGAATGCCACTGGTGTGCAAAAACGAAAACCTAAGGTCACCCCCTGACTTCGATGATCTCGACTGGTCCGCCAGGAGTATCGTCATCGAACACGCCGACTACGAGCCTGCCCGTAAAGACTGCGCCGGTGTCGAGGTTCGTGCGGCCCGGTAGCCTGTCAGGGCCGTCCAGGACCGGCGTGTGACCGTGGACGATGTGCAGGTCGCAGCGCACGTCCCGGCCCTTAGGCAGCCTGTGCCAAAGCAGCACCTCCTCGCCCTGCGCCTCCTCGGTTAATGGTAGGCCCTCAAGGACGCCACCATGAACGTACGCCCGGTGTGCATCCTTGTGCATCATCGGCAGGGCCGCGCACCAGTCCAGGTGCGACTGGTCAGGGGGCCCGCCATAGCTGGCTAAGGTCTCGACGCCGCCATTCCACAGCCACACGCCCTCGGCAGCAGGGTCGACCATCATCGCCTCGTGGTTGCCCTTGAGGCAGATCCAGTTCCATCCATGAGGCGGCCAGCCATCAGTCGCCCAAAGACCTGCTTGGATTGCGGTCCCCGGTCGATGTAGTCGCCTAGAAAGACGACTGTGCCACCATCCGCCGCCGCTTCAATCTTCACCAAGGCGCCCTGCAGGAGGTCGAAGCGGCCATGGATATCGGGAACGGCGAAAGTCTTTCCCATGGAGCCAGTCTGTCGTGGAGGGGATGCCGGATCAACCCTGGCGCTCACGCCGCCAACTCGACCTGATCAGGCGCCAGCTCGACCAGAGCCATGGGTCGAAGATATCAATCAGCGATGCGACGGTGCTGTTGGGGCGGACCTGGTCGACAATAGCGGGGAAACTGGCGAACGGGCCTTTCTTCACCATGTGGTGGGTACCAGCTCGGTAGCTGGCCGCCGCCATCTCCCTCGCCCGGCCATCGCCTCCCTCGTATCGTCGAACTTCAGGTTCAGCTGGGCCGCCATGATACGTTCGACGAGCCGAGATGAGATGGGGAATGGCTCGAGCTCACCAATTGAGTTCGCCACACCCAGCACGCCCTTCACGCCATTGCCGGCGCGGAGCGTGTACCAGCTGAGCGGGCCATAGGGCATCTGGACGAAGAGGTAGCCAGGCATCAGGGCCCGTGTGTACTCGATTCACCGCTTCGATCGGCGATGCTGTGCCTCGCGCTTCCATGTCGGGACATATGCGCCATAGCCGTCACGGGACAGACTGACAGCTGCCCTACTCTCGCAATTTCGAATGGTCGGGATAACGACCAAGGCTGTGGTTTTCAACTTTCTTCAACGTCGGCTCCATGGGCAGGGAGCCGGACAGTTCGGTTGGGACTACATGGTTTGCCCAAACGGAAACCTACGGGCAAGGGGCTGAGCGGGTAGTTCCCTTTTGCGCCTACCCTTCTTTCCTTCCTTCCCGCCCACTAATAAAGCGCATCAGCAAATACGCCTTTGGCCCATGGCGCCAATACGTTTTCCCTCAGGTGCACACTCTACAGCAGCAGGGTCTTGTCGAACATCTCCCAGCATAGAGGCGGTTGTCCGACGTCAGGTCTTGTCGAACATTCCCCCGCATAGAGGCGGTTGTTCGACATCAGGCGTGGTCGAACATGCCCGGCAAGGGGGGCCGTTGTCCGACAGAAGGTTTCATCGCCCGGTGCGGGGCTTTGGCGCACGCCAGGAGAGGCAGGATTTCTCCACCAAAACCAACACTGTTGAACTCAGCGGCGCGGGACGCCCTGTTGAGCGAGGCAAACGCGTGAGATCAAGGTGATACGCCGGGACGGCGTTGGCCTTTGCCGAGTGCAACCCGAAGCACTCGAACCAGCACAGTCCTGCTCCCAAAGAGCACAAATGGTTTGACGCCCGGACCTCTTGCTCTCGCACGAGAGGAATACCGGCGGCACCAGTCAGGCCAGTGAAGCTGAGACTTTGATTCCGGTATTAGAGCCAACCTGTTGGGACATCGAGCGAATGGTCGAGTTCCCCCGGTCCTCGACATGCGCTGATCGCAAGAGCGAATGTCTCCGTTGTCCGCACGCCGTCGCAAGTAGCACTCGATGGACCTGGACTGAAGTGGAGTGGAGTGGAACAGCCGAGGAACTCATGGCCCAAGAAGAATTGCGGCCATGACGACATTGCCAGACATGCTGGGGTTGTTTGCCCCCCGCGATTGCGCTCGACGCCGATCCTGATCGTGTCTCCCGTACGAGGACTTCGCCAACTTATTCTTTGTCAGGCCCCCACGACGCCGGAGATCTCGGCATCCGGCCGTCGGGATCAAGGATCTCAAGCTTGGGTTGGCCTTGGCGGTTCCAACGCCAAAGTGCGACGCACGTGCCGCCCGGCGACATAAAAGACGGATAGACGACGCCATCGGCGCCGGCATCAACCAGTCTTTGATACGCAGTGTGGGTGGCAGGAACGACGCCGCTGTCGAGATCTGAGCGCCATTGGATCTGATGAATGCTCTCCTCCAGGCCGAATTCTCGCAAGACTGTGGCAACGGTCAGATCGGGGAGGTACGCGCCGGTCAGGTGCAACTGGGCGATCAGAGCTGGATGCTGTACGAAGCCCTGATTGTACTCCGCCCAGGCCGTTGAAAGCTCACGAGCCGCGTAGATGGTCGGAACGCCCAGCGGATTCCACCGGCCGCCGAAGCGAGCAGCCCCCTCCCCCGACAGGGGTTGACATGACCACCGGGGGACATAGGCCCGCCACAGTATGATCGGTTGCGCTGGGCCTTCAGGCATAAACGCCCGAACGAACAGCCTCCAGATAGGCCAGAACGCGATCGCTCTTCCCCTCTCCGACGAGATCATAGGCGGTCTTGCCAGCCCATCCCGGGATGGGCTGATGTTTGAACCAGATCACCGCGCGGTTTTCATCGCCAGCCATCTCCGCGGCCATGGCCAGAATTCGGACAATTGGGCTGAGGGCCGCATCGACCTTTCGGCTGGCAGACTTCGCCGCCAGGGTATTGCGAGCGACCCCGATCAGCTTGGCGAGCTCGGACTGGTTGAGCCCGAGCTGCTCGGAGAGCCGGTGCGCCGAAAGGAACGGCGAATTACCCTCGCCGTAGCGTGTGGCGCCGATTTCAAGACCTTGGGATTGCATGGCACACTCCGATCGCGCATTGGTCACCTCCCGGTCAATATGAGCACAAACTCTGCCCACTTCAAGATGATGTCCAGCATCGCTCCCGCGCTAGTCGGTCTCGCCAATCACTGCAGGACCCCGGCACACTTGGCAACACACTGCCCGATAAAACCCTTCCCTCGAAACGACTATTGCCTCTGGCAGTTCTGTTCGCCGATGGCGTTGTTACTGTGGAAGTTCCCGTCCCAAACAACCCAGATGGCATCGGTCTATTCCTCTTCCTCGTCCTCAGGAAGGTAGAGACCGAACAGCAGGCCGAACTTGGTCAGGACTTCATCCATGATATAATCCGGCACCTTCTCTCCGGTCGGCGTCCCTCCCCTCTTGCGCCAATCAAGCGCCTTGATTTGATCGACCTGGATGGTGCCGGTAACGGATGTGCCGGCGCCGGTCAGATTGACCCCGATGCCGAGAGCCTTAAACTTGTTGCCCACCGGAGTAATCGGCGCGAAGAACGGCATCCCGGATGCTTTGTTGAACTTGCCGGCAGACACCACCAGAGCGTAGTGTTTGCCAGCCTGTTCACTGCCACCAGATGGTGACAGGTTCAGGTGATAGATGTCGCCGGGACGAGGGTACTGCGGCGTTACCAAATCTCACGCCCCACGGGGGGAGCGTCGATCCAGGCTTGCTCTTCCTCGGATTGAGGCGAGCTGAAGTCACATTCGGCAAGGAGATGGTCCAAGGTATAGTCCGGTCGACGAAGCCGGCGCTTTAGGCCAGTCGGTTGAACCGCCTCAACGATCAGCCGAGATCCTTCCACGGAAACTGTCATTTCCATTCCTTCGGCCAGGTCAAGTGCATGACGGGCCGGCGCCGGCACCGTCATTATCAACGACCCGCCTGCTTTTTTCAGAGTTGTGTGGGTAAGCACCCGCTTCGGGTCTTCAGTGCCAATGCACCGCCTCTCCTCTATCATGGACTTGCCGCTCTTTGCCGCGCCCCTCTCAGTCATTCGCTTGCCTTCCTCGGACCCCTTGAACCCACGATCGATGCCACCAGGCTTTGGCGAAACCCTTCTACTCCAATGTCATCAGCCTTGCCGCTGAACCTTCGATGTCGGACTATATCTAACATTACCGCTTCAGTTTTTCAAGGATGCGCATGACTGGCCGTTTCCATCTGCCCTGGAACTTCAGCCCGTAACGGTCTCGGCTACACGCTTACCTCTGTTCCGGGGCAGCAGGTCTTCGAGTTGGTGCCTGGAATGGTCGGCGATACGAGACAAAACGTCGGCGAGCCAGGCCTGCCGATCAACATCGTTGAACTTGGCGGTCACGAAGAGGCTGTACATGAAAGCGGTCCGCTGCCCGCTACGATCGGAGCCGGCGAACAAGCAGGCTTGCGATCAAGGGCAATCCAATTTGGAGACCCGCTCGGCGGCGTTGTTAAAGGGCATGATGATCGCCGCCACTCCCGAGGAATGTTCGATAAGGCTTCTTGTCGAACATGCCGTTTCGATCGCGTTGCGCCATTTGCCCGGTCGAGCATCGGTTTGGCTTGCACCAGGGCATAGGAATGCTTGCAATGGGGCGATCACTTTGGCTGCCTGAGGCGGAAGCAGGCGCGCCTGCGGAGATCACCGCAGAGGCCGCCGCTGGCGGTGAAGCCACAGTTTCATGACCCAAGCATCGCCGCAGAACGCTTCAGCGCCGTGACGCCGAGCCAACCAGCCGGGAGGAAAAGCGGCGCCACTGCGAAGGCTCGGCCTAGTGCTGACCTGCACACGGCAGATCTGGCGGGCTCGGCCACTGACATCACGATCACCGCGCCATTGCCGAGCGCGCAATTGACGGTCGATCATCCTCCGGCTGATAACCGGGCTCGACACTAGCACCGACTTCACCGAATGGTCGGCTCGCTCAGCACCCCCCCTCTTCGCCGGCCCTCCCGCTGGGTCCCCGAGCGGGCAGGATGCGGCAATTCTGCATGCGGCCAAACTTCGGTTTCAAGGTGAGCTCCTTTCTCCAAAAGCGCCAATAATCGCATGCTCTGGAGCAAGGGTTCTGCCAGCTCGCTGGCTGGACCACCCGTTTGCATTCCTGGCGTTCCGCAATGCTCGGCCACGCAAGGCATCTTCAAGCCAAGGTTTCAAGCACTCCAGGAGGCCTCACGGCTTGCGTTTTCGGAGCAAACCCTTGGCGGCACAGACGTGCTACCAGCCGATTCGCCGACCATTGTCCAGCTGTTCTCACCGTTAGAGTTCGATGCCTCGCTTGGATATGTAGGCGAGGATTGCCTTGTTTACCCCAAGCACCGTAGCGATCGTGCTTTGGAGATGGGCCACCTCTGCATCGCCCAGTTCTTCCATCTTTCCGTAACGAACATCTTCTCCGAAATCGGAGATGCGCAACAATTGCGTACTTTCAACCTCACCGTCCTCGCCGAACGAGTAGACGCAATGGGTGTATTTGTTGCGAACCTTGGCTTCCCGCTTCATGGCAGCAACAATATCGAGCGCCTCCATCCTCGTGTCAGGAGGCGTGGAGCCCCGCTTGGCGAGCCGTTCGATCAGGTCGAGACGCGCCCGCGTGGTGTTGAGGGTCAGGAACACGATGATGGCGCTTTCCTTTTCGATGCCCATAAGGTCAACAATCAGGTAGATCAGTAGACTTTCGGTGTTACTCCAGGTGTAGTTCATCTGCCCGACCAGCAGCAGCAGGCGCTCCGTGCGGGTCATTTCGTCAGCAGGTGCAACATCGCACGAGCTCCAAGGGAATAGGGCGGCCTCAGCGCACCACGATTATTCCTGTCGTTGTTGAGCAAGCCGCGGTGAGTGGCGCCGATCTGGCTGCCCAGTGTCTGCGCGCATAAACCGTATTGATCTTTCCTCAAGCCAATGCGGCTCCTTCTTGCCAGCGCGCATGCGCTCCAAGCAGCTTTCCTTGTGACTACAGCTCGAGGAAACCTTTTAGCCTCAGGAGCTCGAGCATCAACGTGCAAGTGCCTACCAAGTTCTAGTTGCTCTTCCACCACATCCTCCAAGCCCCAGGGGCCCGCTTACGCCCGCTATACCGAGATGAACATGCGCGCGGACAGCCGATCTCGGTAAACAGGATGATATCGCTGCAGAACCTACTGTACCTCCAAATTATTCCTGCAGATGTCACTTTTATCTACTCCGAAATGACTAGCTCGGAATCTGCTCGGTCAATCGGACAGACTAGCTCCTAGTATCGTCTTACCAAACCTGCCCAAACCGAAGCAGTCTGAATGCGCCTACCGGACCGATGATCGGTTTCCGGGGGCCGCAACAGGGAAGCGGCAGGCGACCTTCGCAGATGAACAAGGGTCCGGGCTCCGCCTTCCCGCAATAGGGAAACCAACCATGGCAACCGATGTCAACAACGGCGTCCTGCAGGACGACGGCTACGTCAACCAGCAGCAGGACGTGACCAACGACAGCTCCATCGGAATCGGGATGGAGGACAGCCTCAACGACAACTCCACGACCGAAGTCGGCCTGGACAACGTCAACAATGACAACTCCACGGATGTAGACGACAGCGGCAACGACAACTCCACAGACGTCGATCTCGATAACGTCAACAACGACAACTCGGACAGTTCCACCGATGTCGACGTTGATGCTGACCTCGACAACGTCAACAACGACAACTCCACGGACATTGCCGACAGCGGCAACGACAACTCCACCGACCTCGACAATGTCAACAACGACAACTCCGATAGCTCCACCAATGTCGATGTCGACGCTGACCTCGACAACGTCGGGTCGACCAACGACTCCAACAACAACAACTCCCGGAACTGGTCGAACCAGGAAACCTTCACGCTCGATGCCTCCATGGACGACAGCGGGAACTCCGACGACGACATCGTTGAATCATTCAACACCGATAATTCGGTGAACGACTCTGGTAACGACGAGTCCGTCGACATCGCCGATAGCGGCAACGACAACTCCGACAATTCCACTGACATCGACGCGGACATCGACCTCGACAATGTCGGGTCCACCAACGACTCCAACAACGACAACTCGGTCAACGACTCGGGCAATGACAACTCCGTTGACGTCGCTGTCGCCGACAGCGGCAACGACAACTCGGTGGACTACGACGACGCGTTCAACGACGAGTCGGACAACTCCATCACCGACTCGTTCAACGACAACTCGGACCACGACCACTCCGTCGCCAACAGCAACAACGACAGCTCGTCCCACTTCGACCTCGATGTGGGCATCTCCGACGCCTTCAAGTCGGCTGACACCACGATCTCGGACGCCTACAACGACGACAGCACCAGCTTCGGTGAGATCGACGTCGACTTCGAGAATGTGTTCAACGGCGCCTTCGAGGGTGCCGGCGACAGCATGGGCTTCGCGATGAACCAGGTGGCCGACATCGTTGACAACGATACGCTTAGCGGTGTCACCCAGAACAACGACGGCAACTTCCAGGTCTATGCAACGGCCGCCGAAAGCAGCTTGGGCAGCGGCTGGGACGACGTGGGCGGCAACCCGTTCTCCAGCAGCAGCGGGAATATCACCGCGGCTTCGGACAGCGACGCCACCGTATCGGCCAGCGCGTTCAACCTGGACATCGCCATGGGCGCCAACCTCCAGCAGAACGCGGTCGACATTTCGGTGGTCGGCGGCGACTCCGACAGCTCGGTCACCGACACGACCGACCACGCCTGACCTTCCTAACTCCGAACAGGGGCCGCGCGGAATCGCGCGGCCCCGCTCGCGCCAGGGGGGATTGCTAGCATGCACACCGACGGGATTTCCGAAACCATCGCCCACTTCATCGGGCTGTTCAAAATCGAAGCAGAAGGAGACCGCCTCAGGCTCGATTACGACGAGTTCACCCGCGCCGAAGCGCCGCCCCCACAAGGCGAGCTGGAGCCACCGCCGCCCCCCGCGCTGTCCCACCTGCTCGAACTGGGACCCAACAACCCGCTGGTGCGCTACACCCCGGACTCCTGGGAAAACAGCATACCGGCCGCCGCTCAGCCTATCGACATAAAGCTGCCTTTTGCCGACCTGCCGGACGGCGGCTGGAGGCCCTCCATGCCCGAGGCGCTGCAGGTCGGCGCCTACGCGCCTCCCTCCTTCGGTCCCATGCCGCTGGAAGGCCCGGTGCCTGGCTCGGTTGGACTGATCATCGCACAGGCGGCCTACCTCCACGACAACGACACCGTCGTCATCGGCAATCCGGACGGCCCCCTGCCGGTCCACGCGGCCGACAGGGCGGACCTCGATGCCCTGCTCGCGGAGATCCAGGCCTTCTCGGGCCCGCTCGCCGATATTCCCGCCGACGATATCTACCATCAAATACCAGAATTCGTCGCAAGCGCCGCCGAAGCCGCCCACGCCATGGCCGCGGTGCAGTCGACCCCGACCATGACTGTCACCTCCGCGGTCGGGGCGCAGACCGCCGGCACGCACGTCAACGGCACGCAGGCGAACGAGGTCCCCTCGCTCTCGGACTACTGGCCCATCCCCGAGGAGGAGGAGGAGGAACCCGAACCCCTGCACGTCTCGGAACTGACGATAGAGCCAGGCGGCAGCAGCATGGAGGTGACGACCGGCCAGAACATGCTTGCCAACCAGGTAGTGCTGATGGATGCGGGCCTTACGCCGTCCATCATCGCTGTCGCCGGCGACTACGTGCGCCTCGACGTCATCTCGCAGGTGAACGCCTATAGCGACAACGACACGGTGGACGCCGGCTTCCCCGCTGGCGGCGGCTCCCCAACCCAGGCCATGAACATCGCGGGCTTCTCGTCGGGGGTGCTCGACACGACCTCGCAGGGCCAGCCCGCCGATCCCGAGGCCATGCCGGCCAACTGGACGGTCAGCGTGCTGGAGGGGGATCTGGTGTTCCTACAGTGGATCACCCAGTACAGCTTCGCCAGCGACGACGACCTGCTGGTGCTGACCGCCACGGGCACGAGCACCACCCTGGGCACGGGCGAGAACGCCATGCTCAACGACATGCGCTTCTCCGACCTCGGGCTTTACTACGACATCGTCATCGTCGGCGGCAATCTCTACGACGCCAATGTCATCTGCCAGACCAACGTCCTCTACGATGACGACACCCTGCAGATGATGTGCGACACGGGCGAACTGCCCGGATCGTTCTCCACTTCCGGAAACCTGTTGTGGAACCAGGCGTCGATCAACTTCATCGGCCCGCAGGGCAGCTCCGGACCGCTTCCCGGCCACTACACGGACGCAATGGAGGGACTGGGGTCCGGAGACAAGGCAATGCCCTCCGGGTTCTCCGATGACCCTGCCCTGGCCGGTACGGGCCACCTGCGCGTCCTCTACATCACCGGGGACGTCTACGATCTGCGCTATGTCGAGCAGACCACCATTTTATCCGACGCCGACCACGTCGCGGTATACGAGCAGGGACTGCTCGACCACCCCGACACCGAATGGTCGATCAGCACCGGCGAGAACGCCCAGGCCAACGTCGCCACCATCGTGGACTACGCCTCCGCGGGGGACACCCTGTATGTGGGCGGCGATACCTATACCGACGCCGTCCTGATTCAGGCGGAGATCGTGGACGACAAAGCCGGCGACAACGGCGGACTGGCCTCGGAACTGGTCGCCTTCCTCGAGAACGAACCCGCCCTCCTGCCCGCGACCGAGGCATACGCGCCTCCTTCCACATACGCCGACGCCGCCCCTGCGGACGTCATGCAGTCAATGCTCGCCTGACCGGAAAGCAACCATGCTCAAGGATACCGAAGCCGCCGAGGCCAACGCCCTCATGGAGGATGACAATCCACCGCGGGCGCAAACGCTTGAGGAAGTGCTGCACGGCATCGATGCCGCCGTCGCCGAACTCGATTTTCTTGCCCAGGAGGAAGAAAGGGCTGCAAGCCTTGAGCAAGGCCCCGAACCCCGTCCTATGCCTGTCGACAGAAGGCTCGATGAAACGGCAAGTGCAAGGCCCCCAGAGACGGCACCGCGGGTGGCGCCCTGCCCCGAACAGCTCCGCATCCGCCCGGAACCCGCAAGACTGGGAGAACCCGACAAGCCGGCGATCCGACGCCCCGAGGCGCGCGAGACAGAGCCATTGTCCGAGGCGCCGGTCGGCAAGCCCATGCCTGGTGCCGCACGCAAGGGCGTCCCGCCGGTTATCGAGGCGAACCGGGGCCCCCTGCACGACAAGTCGCCGTCCACCGGCGGGAACCCGCCGCCCCGCCCTCCCGGCAAAGGGCGGTTCCACAAGCGTACACCCATGCCGGACTTCGCGGAAAGCTTTCGCAACGGCATCAAGGCGGTCCGCCACAACCTCGCAGTGGTGATGGCCTTTACCGTCGTCATCAACATTCTCGTGCTGGCGATCCCTGTCTACCTGTTCCAAATCTCCGACCGGGTGCTGACCAGTCGATCCATCGATACCCTGGTGATGCTGACTGTGGTCGTCGTCGGCGCAATCGTGCTCCAATCCATGATCGACGCTATCCGCCGCTTCATCCTGATGCGAACGGCGGTAGAGGTAGAGGCTCAGCTGGGAGCCCCGATCCTGTCCGCCGCCGCGCGGGCTTCGCTCAACGGTACCGGACGCGAATATCAGGTCCTTGGGGACCTCCAGCAGATCCGCTCCTTCATCGTCTCGGGCACGTTGCTGTCCTTCCTCGACGCGCCGATCGCCCCGCTCTTCGTGCTGGCAGTATTCCTTGTGCATCCCCATCTGGGCTACATCGTCGTTTGCGCATCCGTCATTCTTATGCTCATCGCGTTCATCAACCAGCGGCTAACTGCCGGGCATTTTGCTGATTCCAACAGCTTCCTCTCCCGCGCCACATCCCACCTCGATTCGATGTCCCGCAACGCCCAGATCATCAACGCCCTGGCGATGATCCCCGAAGCCGTCCGCATCTGGGGCCGCGACACGGCCCTGTCGCTGCGTTCCCAAGTCATGGCGCAGGACCGTAACATCATCATGGCCAGCATTTCCAAGGCCACCCGCATGCTCACCCAGGTGGCGATGCTGGGCTGGGGATCGTACCTGGCGATCCACGGCGACCTCACCGGCGGCATGGTTATCGCCGCATCCATCATCGCCGCGCGTGCGCTGACCCCCATCGAAGGGGCAATCGAGGGCTGGAACAGCTTCACCCAGTTCCGCAGCTCTTTCCACCGTATCCGACTGCTGCTGCAGACGTCGCCCTTCAACTTTGAGCGCCTGCTGCTGCCCGAACCCCGCGGCCAGCTGGATGTCGAACGCCTTCTCTTCGTACCGCCGCCCAATAAAAAAGTCATCCTTAACGGCATTTCATTTTCGCTGCAGCCCGGCGAGTCCCTGGCGATCATCGGCAATTCAGGCGCCGGCAAGACGACACTGGGAAAAATGCTGGTGGGCTCCATTCTGCCGACCTCGGGCAGCGTCCGGCTCGATCTGATGGACCTGCGCAACTGGGACCAGCGTCAGTTCGGCGAGAACATCGGCTACCTACCGCAGGACGTCCAGCTCTTTCCCGGCACCATCAAGGCCAACATCGCCCGCATGCGCGAAGACGCCGACGATGCCGAGATCTTCGCCGCCGCTGTCCTTGCAGACGTCCACCAGCTGATCGCCACGTTCCCGCAAGGCTACGAGACAGTGGTCGCTGGCGACGGGTCTCCCTTGTCGGGGGGGCAGAAACAGCGAATTGCGCTAGCCCGCGCCTTTTTCGGCAGCCCCAAGCTCGTGGTTCTCGACGAGCCCAACTCCAACCTCGACACCAACGGCGAGAACGCGCTGGCCAAGGCCATCCTGCACGCGCGCCAGCAAGGCATCACCGTTGTCACCATCACCCAACGGCCGGCCCTGCTCAAGGCGGTAGACAAGGTCCTCGTGCTCGACAACGGCATGGTGGGCATGTTCGGCAGCCGTGATGAGGTCATGGCAGCGCTCGCCAAGCCGCGTTCGCCAGGCGATGGCAAGCAGGGCAACATCCAGCAGGACAACGTTTCAAAGGGGAAGCGGCCGTGACAGCTATCACCGAAGGCAAGCCGATCGAATGGTATTCCGCAGTGCCGCGCTCCATCCGCGGCCACGCCATAGCCGGCGGAGTATTGGTAACTCTGGTCTTCGGCGGCTTTGCGGCGTGGGCGGCAACCGCACCGCTTGCTGCCGCCGTCATCGCCTCAGGCAGCTTTGTGGCCTCGGGCGAGAACAAGATCGTACAGCACCTCGAAGGCGGCATCATCGGGGAGATCCTGGTGCGCGAGGGCGACCTCGTCGAGGCCGGGCAGGACCTCGTCAGGCTGGATGAGACAGCGGCCCGCGCCAATGCGCGTCAGCTGACCCTGCGCGAGCTCCGCCTGGAAGCCACCCTGGCCCGCCTCGATGCCCGCGCCGGCGGCATGCCCGGCTACATCTCGCCGATGTCCGTGCTGGAAGCCATCGCCGACCCGGAGGTCAAGTCAATCGACACCAGCCAGCGGGAGAACTTCACTGCCGCCGAGGCAAAGCTGGCGAACGACATAGACGTGCTCCAGCAGAACATATCCGCCCTCGAGTTCGAACGTAACGGCAATGCCCGCCAGATCGATGCCATCGAGCGGCAGAAGGTCCTTCTCGAGGAACAGCATGACGCCCTGTCCCGGTTACTGGCAGACCAGCTCGCCACCCGGTCTTCCGTCAATTCGGTGGAACGGGCGATCGCCGAGGCGGACGGGGCCGTCGCCGAGCTGGCCGCCGAGATGGAGGCCGACGACGCGCAGATCGCTCGTTTCGAGCGCCAGATCATCCAGCTGAAGGACGCCGCCCGCCAGGCTGCGTTCGACGAGATGCAGGCGGTCGAGGCCGAACTGGACGCTGTCCGCGAGCAGGTCCGGCAAGCGCAGGACATCTTGGGGCGCACCGTGATAAAGGCACCGGTCTCGGGCACGGTAGTCCGGCTCTACTACCACACGCCGGGAGGCGTCATCGAAACCGGTAAGGCCATCATGGAGATCCTGCCGTCCGGCGTGCCGCTGATCATCGAGGCACCGGTGTCGCGCATGCAGATAGATGAGGTGAGGGTGGGCGAAACTGCAACGATCCGGCTCACCTCGCTCAACCAGCGCACCACACCCATCCTGTCGGGAACCGTTGACTATGTTTCGGCGGACTCAATAGCGCCCGGCACCCCGGATGCAGACGGCGAGGTTTACGTTGCACGGGTCTCGGTATCTCCGGAGCAGCTGGCTCTGGTGAGCGGATTCAGTCCCACCCCGGGAATGCCTGCCGAGATCCTGATCCAAACCCATGAACGGACATTTCTTGAGTACCTCGTCAAACCCATCCAGGACAGCATGAGTCGGGCCTTCCGGGAGGATTAACAGATCCGCCTGGCCACGCCTGCAGATAGCATCTTGCCGGCGCAGGGCTACTCCGTCGACTGCTGCGATGCGGGAGCCAACACAGCGAAGCGTCAGGCCGATTAGGTTGGACGAGATTGTGCTTACCTCGCAAGACGCTGTAGTTCGGGGCAAGTCGGACTATGCGGCGGCGCCGAAACCACGCCAAAGCATCAACTATCTCAGCGGAGTGGCAGGGCGGTGCGGCCTTAGCGCAACAGCCACGTTGGTCTCATCTCATGGCCCGCTACAACGGCATTTTAGTGGCCGTAACCCCACCACGCCGCCCGGTTCGCGTGATCGCGTCAGGCCGCAGCGCCATCGCGATGCGGTCTGCCCGATAGATCTAAGGGTTCCCGCCCGGCAGGGCTTTCGAGAACTCGTCCAGCGGGTCGGTGAGGACTGGCCGGGCGGCCGGGCGAGCATTGGAGATGAGAGCGCTCTATTTGCCACCAGCTAGTTCGATGTAACCCATCGGGGTGAGAGATCGGGCCGGAACATTGCCGCGAGCGAGGCTTGCCTGGGCTTTGCCGGCAGCGAGCAAGCGACTGGCCCCAGCGGCCTGCCGAACTCACATCAACCTCCATCTAAAGGATTAGTTCGCAAGGGGCGCGATTCACGTTCGAGTCACGCTAGGCGTGTTAGTAACCGATTAACTAATAACAACGGTGGTTAAAGTAGGATTGGGAAAGTTTTGCTGGAGGGCAACTAAATGCTTTGTGTGGATGAAAATAGAGGCGACGGGGGCTTCAAGACGGAACGTGCTGTTGAAGGATTACGCGAGCGCATAGTGCTGATCGCCGGGCAGCAGGCGGTCTATCAGTGCCTGTCACAAGCCATTCAGAACCGCATGCCCGACTTTGAGGTAATCATGGTGGATAGGCTGGCGCCACAAGCTTGTTCCGACCATTCAGTGCGTTTGGTGCTCATGGCTTCCCCCGTCTGGAAATCCATCGAAAACGTCAGCGAGTGCAAAAAGAAGTACCCGACGGCTGCAATATGCCTGCTGCTTGAAAATGGCGCAGGGCGCCTGGGGCTGGACCGTCATTTGGTGCAGGGACTGCTGCCGCTCTCCTTGCCGCTTGAGGTGTGTCTGGCTGTGCTTTCGCTGCTTTTGTCGGGAGGAGAATATCTGTCGCTTGATAGTGGCGAGGACAGACCTGTGGAGCATGACCTGGAGCCGCATCCCAGGGCGACCGATTTGGGCGCCAAAGCCGTGCGTTCTGCACAAGAGCTTCCCATGGGCGACATGGTCAAGCTTGAGCAGAAGTCAGGCGCGGTCGCCAAGAACGATGCATCGGCTCACCGCATCGCTGCGCTCACAAACCGGGAAAGGGAAATATTGCAACTTATCTCGGAAGTTTACCAGAACAAGCTTATCGCTAATCGCATGTCGCTTTCGGAACACACGGTCAAGGCTCATGTGCACAATCTCATCGCCAAGCTCCGTGTTACCAACAGAACACAAGCAGCGGCCTTTCTGCATCAACGCAGGCAGATGCACCTGGCTCAAGATCCATTCAGGGGCGCTGCAATGCCCACGCACTGAAATCATGCAGGAAGCTTATTCTCCGAGCAGAAGATCATAGCTTTTGATCGAACTTTGCCGGTGAGCTCAGCAGTCCATCTGCAGCGGCTAGCGATAGGACGCAGACCTAATCGTCCCGATGTAATGGGCATCGATCTAACTAGAACTCACAGTTGCTTTGATGTAAGCTATTCGAAGTCGTGGTAGTCCTGACCGAAAGTATCGGAGGCGCCAATTGCGTTCTTTCGCGCTACACAGCGTAGAACTGACCCTTTTGGGTGACTGTGCCCTGAAGATCGACGGCGACGTGCTGTCAAGCGTTCCTGCTAATCTTTTCCGTGCAGCTGCTTACTTGATCCTGTCACCCTCCGGGACATCGCTCCCCCGTTTTCGCCTCAGCTCGCTGCTGTGGTCTCACCTGGATGATGCAAGGGCCGCGGCCAACATGCGTCAACTTATAGCGCGGATCAGGCACCTGCAGGCAGAGCATGAGCTGGAACTGCTGCAAGCCGACGGGACAACGCTGAAGTTATTGGCGCCGGGGACGTTCCGCTGTGATCTCGCGACACTGATGGATCATCTTCGCGGCAGACACCATCTGAGTTCGATCGAACTCTGTGAACTTTATCAGGGTGAGCTGTTGTCAGGCATTGGCGAGGCGGGCGAAGGATACGAGGAGTGGCTTGCAAGGCAGCGCGACATGCTGCACGGAGAAGTTTCGGACCGCTTATCCGCCGCGCTGAGGTCCGATGCGACACTATCTTGCAGGGAACGTGCCACTTGCGCGCGCCGAATGCAGACGCTGGATCCATATAGTGAGGAGGCTCTGCAGGTTCTGATGCGGGAAGCCGCCGAGCACCGTCAGCTGGCCCGGCTCCGTCAGCTATACGCAACCACGTGTGCCGTGCTGGCGGAGGATCTAGGCGTTCGACCTAGTTCCGAAACGCAGGCCATGTATCAAAAACTACAGGCTTCACTTACCTCCCGTCCGGTCAGGCAAGAGCAGTCCTGATTGCTTCATGCATAGGCTTCCAGTTCCAGTCCCGGTCATAGGGAAGCCCCCGATTATCCCGGCTGCGTTCGGTTCGTAGCCAGGAATATGCATCACTAAGGCCCCATGTATTCACGCCTTTGATATGGCTGAAGTCCAACACTATTTCCAAGTACCGCCGCGCTTCATCGGCGACCAAGCTGTCACGGCGCTCCACAGGCAGGGACGTATCCGCTTCGGTGACATCCAGCTCAGTAACCACGACGTCCAGTCCCAAGTCGTCAAGATCCCGGAGCAGGTGCCGGATCCCCTCGCGATGAAGCGGTCCTTTACGCAGATCCAGATGGGCCTGCAATCCTACCGCATCGACTGGAACATTCTTGCGCTTTAGATCCTCAAGCAGCTTGACAAGCTTGAGCCGCCGCTGACCCTCATATGCGGAGCCATATTCCAGCCCATACTCGTTGATCAGCTTGAGAGCCCGCGGAGCATATGTGTGAGCCGACCAGAATGCCCACTCGATATACTCCGGCCCGAAAGCCTTCATAAACAGGTTGTTGCGCAGGCCACTCGTATGGTCATTGGGTTCGATCGGCTCATTGACTACATCCCACTCCCCCACTCGACCAGCATATCGCGATAACACCTTCTGGAAATGCGCGTCGACATGCGCCCAGTCGCGTGTACTGGCAATGCGATTTGCCGCCCAATCGGGTACGCTCTTGTGCCAAAGCAAAGTATGGCCGCGGACCCTCAGCCCGTTTCGGGCAGCGAAGTCGACCAGACGATCCATTTCCTCGAACGAGTAGTGATCAGCGGACGGCGCCAAAGAATCCCACTTCATAGCCCATTCGGGGGTCAGCGATGAGCAGTCTCGAGCCAAAGCGGTTCTGAGCGCCTGATCGCTCATCAGGGCTCGGGTCTGCACTGCCGCACCGAAATAGCGTCCCCTTTCGGAGGCGACGTTTCGCAAGCCCTCGAGCTGTCCGCTCCGCAGGGGGGCAGCGTGGGATCGGCTCGTTGGAGTGGTGGTTCCGATCGATGCGGTGTGCTGTCTGTCCACCGTGGTGCACGAGGGTAATTGGGCCACAACAAGGGCTGCCGCAGCCCGCGATAGCAATGATCGACGATTCAAAAAAACTCTCCCTGACAGCGAATCAGCGGTCGTTGGCCGCCGGATGGGGAGAAGTTGTACCAGGCGCTATCGGCGGACAACTAAACACAATGGGCTAGACACTTATAGCAATAGCAATTCCTATAGTTTGTTCGCAATATACATTAGATGAATTAAGCTGACGCCACAATAACAGTTGCGCTCACTCTAGTTCTAGGGAGTATAGTGTCATGACGAACCGGTCTGCCGTTTGTATTTCGTCTCTCCTGGCAGCAATGCTGAGTACGTCTCCTGCAGCTGCGCAGTCCGAAGTTGTTGTCACGCTCGCCGGGGAAGCTTACGACGGCCCGCCTCAATTCCAGGTACTGGCCGGCACCGAGGTGATCGGATCAGGCGTGCTGAAGCACCCAATTGAAACCAAGACTGAGGGCCGACTATTCGCGAGTGCAAGACCTTCTGCATTTCTTGAAGTGTTTTCCTTCTCGGTTGCCGATGACGACATTTTGCCCGACCGCAAAATCAGTGTCCTGATGACCAATGATAAATTCGCGGAAGGCGACGCGGGATACGACCGCAATCTGTTCATCGACTCCATCCGGGTGAACGGACATGAGCTCACCTCTGCAGAACTAGTCTTGTTCGAAAAAGGGGTGCCGCACTCGCTGGACTACCAGGCAGGTATGCTCCCCATCTACGAACAGGGGCAGCAGGCGGTTGCCAGCCCCCCGCCCACCGGGTGGCCCCTTGCCGCCCCCGCAGGGGCCGCTCAGCTGGTCAGTTCCCCATATCCCGTCCCCAGGCCGGCTTGGTTGCCCGCAAGAGCCCAACAGTAAACAGACAGCAACAAGGATCATGGCCATGTCGGGCAAGTACCCCACCACTCTCCTCACCACTCCATCCGCGAACGCGAAGGACGGCTCGAAAGCCATCTGCGTAACCGGTGGCGCGGGGTTTCTGGGCTCCCATTTATGCGAGCGGCTCCTCAGGCAGGGCCATACGGTATTCTGCCTCGATAATTTTCATACCGGACGCCGGCAGAACGTCGCTCGCCTGACCCGGAACAAGCGCTTCCACGTCATGGAACATGATGTCGTACAGCCGCTTCCCCAGGCACTGCCCGCTTTTGACCAGATCTACAATCTCGCCTGCCCCGCCTCACCCGCGCACTATCAGAGTGATCCGGTACGAACCGCCCTGATATGCGCAGAGGGAGCAATCAACGTATTGCGCCGCGCCGCCCGCGATAACGCGCGCGTCCTGCATGCCTCGACATCGGAGGTCTATGGGGATCCCGACATTCACCCCCAATCGGAGAGCTATTTCGGCAACGTCAATCCGGTGGGGCCGCGGTCCTGCTACGATGAGGGGAAACGCTTCGCTGAAACCCTGTTCACGGACTTTGGCAGACAAGCTGGCGTCACAGTCAAGATCGTGCGGATCTTCAACACCTATGGTCCGCGAATGCAGCCAGACGACGGCCGGGTGGTGTCGAACTTCGTGCTGCAAGCCATCCATGGCGAAGACATCACCGTGTTTGGTGACGGGACACAGACGCGTTCCTTCTGCTTTGTGGACGACCTGATCGAGGGGTTTGTACGTCTGATGGCTTCGGGGGCAGAGGTCGATGGCCCCGTCAACATCGGAAACCCTGCCGAGATCACGGTCCGGGAACTGGCCAGTACCATCATCGCAATGACCCGATCTCGATCGCGCATCGTGCACTTGTCGCTGCCGGTAGACGATCCGCGTCGGCGGCGGCCCGATATCAGTCGAGCGCAGCGCCTGCTGGGATGGTCACCGCGCGTGTCCCTTTCTGAAGGACTCGAACAGACGGTGAGCTATTTCGCCAAAACGTCCCGCAACTCGGACATGCGTTGGAAAACAGCGTCTTAGCGGACATCGTTCAAACATCAAAAGCAGTGTGTGTGCTATGCGCCTCATCATCATTGGTACAGGATATGTCGGGCTGGTAACAGGGGTTTGTCTCGCCCAGCTCGGTCATCAGGTTCTCTGCGTCGACAACGATACTGCCAAGATCAATCGACTAAAAAGAGGCGAATTGCCGATCTTCGAGAAGGGACTTGCTCCCCTGGTGATCAACAATTGCAAGTTACAGCGGCTCGAGTTTGCCAATAACCTGCCCAGTTTTGGTTCCGAAGTCGATGCGGTGTTCATCGCAGTGGGCACTCCGCCCCTGCCGGGGGGCCAGGGCGCCAACCTGGCGAGTGTGTTCGCCGCTGCCCGAGCCATTGGTGAGCAGGCCCGCGGCCAAGTCCTTGTGGTGATCAAGTCCACTGTCCCGGTGGGCACCGGAGACGCCGTGGAACGGATGATGCTTGAGGATTGCCCCACCCTCAAGCTCGCCGTGGCCTCCAACCCAGAATTCCTGCGGGAAGGCAACGCGATCGAGGATTTCATGAACCCTGATCGCATTGTGGTCGGAACCCAAGATGAGTGGGCAGACAGCCGGTTGCGCGATCTATATGCCCCCCTTCGCGCAGCCGGCGCTCCCGTTATCGGCATGAGCCGGCGTGCCGCAGAACTTACCAAATACGCAGCCAATGCTTTCCTAGCGGCCAAGATAGCGTTTATCAACGAAGTGGCCGATCTGTGCGAAGCTGTAGACGCAGACATCGATCAGGTTGCCCTGGGCATTGGACTTGATAACCGCATCGGCAGCGCTTTCCTGCAAGCAGGGCCGGGCTACGGTGGCTCGTGTTTTCCAAAGGACACCGAAGCGCTTTTGGCCACGGCACAGGAGCATGCGGTCAGCTTGCGCATGGTGGAGACCACCATCGCCGTCAACGACTCCAGAAAACGTTCAATGGGTAGTCGCATCGTGCGCGCCATGGGCGGCAGTCCAGCGGGCAAGAGCGTTGGTTTGCTGGGGCTCACATTCAAGCCGGACACGGACGATATTCGTGATGCTCCATGCTTCCCCTTGATCGCATCCCTGCAACGGGCCGGCATCAATGTGCGCGTCTTCGATCCCAAGGGCATGCCGAACGCGCGACGGGTTCTAGACGGGGTGGACTTTGCCCGTGATCCGTATGGCTGCGTGGAGGATGCCGACTGTCTGGTCCTGGCAACCCATTGGAGTGAATTCAAGGAGCTCAATCCTGTTAGGCTCGCGCGAATGATGCGCGTGCCGCGGGCAGTCGATCTTCGCAACTGCTTGGACACCGAAGGCTTCATACAAGCCGGTTTCACCGTCCATTCCATCGGCAAGCGGAGAAGGCAGCCCGCCAGCAAGCCTGTGGCAGTGCTGATCCGCAACCGAGCTGATCGCAAAGCTCCAATGCGCGCTCAACAGCTGAACGGCCGGTTGCCAAGCGTCCTCGGGAATTCGCCCGATGATGTCGTGCGTTGACCTCACCCAGTTCGGCGGGGATGCCCAAAGATGACAGAGCTAAAGACGATCTTCGAACTTCTGGCGATGAGCGCCTTTTGCGGCGTCCAGATCGCCTATGCCCTGACCTTTGTGCTCGACGCGTATTTCTTTACCCGTCCCGTCAATTGGGTCGATACCCGCGAGGCCTATCGGCTCGACCGCAGCCAATATCCCTACATCGTGCTCTTTTATCCCGTCTTGCGGGAACTCGAAGCCACGATGCGCACGACTTTTCTTTCCCTGGCCCAGTTGGACTATCCCCCCGACCTCTACAGCGTGGTGGCCATCCCCAACCGCAATGATTTGCCGACGCTAGCGGCCTTGCGTCGGCTGCAGAAGGAGTTTCCTTTCCTGCAAATCATCGAGGTCCCCCATACGCGCGATCCGAGTTGGCAGGTTGTTTGGGATAGCTGGAGCAGCACAAAAAACGCCTATTGGTGGCATCAGGGAAAATACGCCGGTAATCGCGACCTGCCGCCGAAAAAGACGCGACAATTGATCTACGCCTTTTATCGGGTTGCTCAGGAGATGGGCGGAGACAAAGAATTCCTGGTCAACTACATCGACGCTGACAGTTGCCCCCCCAATGACCACTTCTTGGCTGCGGCCGCGGGGATCAGACACTTCGACGTTCTGCAGTCGCAGAACATTGCGGGCAATCTCAATGCCAGCATGGCGGCCAGCTGGCATGCTTTCGATCACATGGCCTGGGACGGGTCCAAGTACCCCCACCTGTCCGCTGACGGCAAGCACCCTTACTGGGTGCTGGGCAAAGGCTTGTTCTTCAAATCGTCCGATCTGATCGAACTTGGCGGGTTTCATCCCTGGATCACCATCGAGGATCCCGAAGTCGGAATGCGTTTCTGGACCAATGGCAAGCGCCTCGGTGTTATCGCCAATCCGCTCATTGAAGAAGTGCCGCTCACCCTTGCCCATGGCATCACGCAGCGCAAACGTTGGGTGGCAGGGTTCTTTCAAAGCCTGGGAGCGCCGCTAAAGGCCATGGGTATGGCGCCAGCAGACCGCCTCAAGGCTTGGCTGAATTTCCTGCCCTGTCTTTCCCTGTCGCTCAACTCCATCGGCATCCCTCTGGGCGTGTGGGTCTCGGTCAGCTTCATGCTGGGCGCCCAGAGCGTCCCCGGCTGGGCCGTTTTGTTGTCTTTGATCAACATCGGTGCTTTCGCGGTGTCATTGAGCTGCCTCTATGCCCGCACCTGGAAGCGTTCCGCCTTGGTGCTGGCCAGTCGGCGCGAACGGGTGTGGTATCTGATCCGCGTGAACCCGCTATCGCTTATGGTGTGGTGGTTGATCTGGCTCATCCCGCTCTGGATCGGCTTGCGGATGTATCTGCGTGATGAAGGCCTGGTGTGGGAGCGAACCGAGAAAACCGACGCCAACCATACTCTTGTGCGCACGGCACGGGCTCGTCCTTCAGCTGTTGAGGCTATCTCTGTGCCTGCCCTTAGCCTGGAGCGGCCCGCCCACAGACCGGAAGTGGTCCTGGCAAGTCTTCCATCCAACCAGGGTCTTCAGCCTCTCACATCGACCTTAAGGAGCTCCCGACATGTCTAAAGGAAAAGTACTTGTCACCGGAGGTGCCGGCTTCATCGGCTCCCACCTGGTCGATACTCTGATAGCGCGAGGCTTCGAAGTCACTGTCCTTGACTGCCTGCTGCCTCAGGTACACGGGGATGCCGAATGCGATGATGAAGGCTGGCCAATCTATCTCAATGGGCAGGCGCGCCGCATCAAAGGCAACATACTTGAGCCCGGCGTGTTTGAAAGCGCCCTGTCCGGCATCACGCACCTTGCCCATCTGGCCGCCTCGGTCGGTGTGGGACAGAGCATGACCAATATCGTCGATTACACCCAGAACAATACCATGGCGGCAGCACTGATGCTTGAAACCCTGTCAAAGGGCAAGCATGAGGTGGAGCGCATCGTGGTGGCGTCGTCCATGTCGATCTATGGCGAAGGTGAATATCGCGTTATTGCTTCTGGCGAGCGCATTGCGCCGACCCTGCGCAGTCACGAGCAATTGCATCGCAAGAAATGGGAACTATCCAGTGACGGTGAGCCCCTCGAGCCCGTGCCCACCAGTGAAAGCAAGCTTTTGCAGCCGGCCTCCATCTATGCGGTGAACAAGCGTGATCACGAGGACATGTTCCTCGCGGTTGGCCGCGCCTTGCGTATTCCCACCACCGCCCTGCGCCTGTTTAATGCCTACGGATCCCGCCAGGCGTTGAGCAATCCCTATACGGGAGTTGCCGCCATTTTCATCTCCCGTCTGCTCAACGATGAACCACCCCTAATTTTCGAGGACGGCCGGCAAATGCGAGACTTCGTTCACGTCTTGGATGTAGCCGATGCGTTTGCCGGGGTTCTCGAGAGCGACTACCGGGGGTGGGAAGCCTGCAATGTCGGCAGCGGGCAGGCAGTTTCCGTCCAAGAAATCGCAATTACTTTGTCCCGACTGCTGCGCAAGAACATCGCGCCAAAGATCCTGGAACAATATCGGGTGGGCGATATCCGGCATTGCTTTGCCGACATCGGAAAACTCGAGCGGCTGTTTGGTGTCACTCCCCGCCGAAATTTCGAGCAGGGTATGAGTGAACTCATCGACTGGGTGGCAACGACACACCGACCAGTAGATCGGTCGTCCGCTTCGATGAACGAACTCGCCCGAGGGCGCCTGCTGGTGTGAGCGGGTAGGCGGGGAGCAATTCTCGATTGTTGCGGCTTCGGTCAATGCGGGGGAAAAATGGATCAGAAGCGCTTTCGTGAATGCCTTGCTGTACTTCGCTGGCCGACCATTACGTTGGCAGAGGTCCTGCAGGTGCCCCTTTCCACCACCATGAGGTGGTTTTTGGGCTTCTCACCGGTTCCAGCCGAGGTCGCGGTCTGGCTCGAATCTCTACAGAGAGCACACAGCGAGGCCCCTCTGCCGCAACTCTCCAGTCTTGCTAGAGATGGCTGCCAAGCCTCACCAGCAAATAGTGGTTAGGTCGGCAAACCAAGGGCCAAGGGTACGATGAACGGACTGCACGAGCGCGAGGTTGGAGCGGACGCGCCCCGATTGGTTCGGCGAATTGGGGGAAGCGGAAGCGCATTGCTGTCGAGGGACGAAGCGACAAGGGAGCGGCAAGGGAGCGGGGCCCACCGGGCCGCGGACCGCACCGGAGATGGCGAGTGATAGCGCCGCATCTGCCGGGCCTGCAAGACGCTTGGCGTTGCAAGCAAGAAGTGGTGAAATGTCGGACACTCACACATCTGTAGACGCTGGTTCCGGTGCGGGGCCCAACAGGCGCAACGTCCTCAAATTACTCGCAGGGGCCGCTGCTGCCCTCCCCACCCACCTGGCATGGGCGCAGGGTCAGCCACCGCTGCATGAACTCGCCAGTGCAGCCGGCCTTTTCTTTGGGGCGGCGGCTTTCCGGTCCGAAATCCGGCCGAGATCTCCCGTACGCTCCCTGTTGCAGAGAGAATGTGCCGTCATCGTGCCAGAAATGGAGTTGAACTGGGACCATCTGTTCAATGAAGGGGACCACCTTCGCATGGAAGAATTCGCCGCTCTTGTCGGTGAAATGGGCAAGTCGCTGCATGGACACACCCTGCTGTGGCACCGCAGCGTGCCACGTGCGGTACAAGACCAATTATCCCTGGACCCCAACTGGCAAATCGTCGCAAGCCATATCGGCGCGACCATCGAGCGCTACGGTGGCGAGATCAGATATTGGGAGGTGGTCAATGAGCCCATCGATACCGGCTATCGGGACGACGGACTGCGTGGCAGCATTTTTCTTGACGCTTTCGGGCCTGACTATATCCGCCGCGCATTGGAGACTGCCGCTGCGGCCGATCCCGACGCCAAGCTGCTGATCAACGAGTTCGGTCTCGACTACGATATTCCAGTAGAGCAGGAGCGCCGCCATCACTTGTTGCGCCTGCTAGAGAGCCTGCTTGAGCAGGGCGTGCCGCTCCACGGCTTGGGCATACAGGGCCATCTCGATTTGCAAAAGCAGCCTTTCTCTCAGCGTAGCTTCGCCGATTTCCTGTCCGAGGTCGCCTCGATGGGGTTGGAGCTGGTCGTCACCGAACTCGACGTGCGCGAACGTGATCTCGTTGAGCCGCCCGAAGTCCGCGACAGGCTCGTGGCCGAGCATGTAACCGAGTATCTGGACGTTGCGTTGGACCAGCAGGCTCTGACTGGCGTCATTACCTGGGGCATTACTGACCGACACTCCTGGCTGATGCTAACCGAAGAGGATATGGCCCGCTTCCCCGGAGCCTGGCAGGATGGCTCGGGTCCTGGCCTCAACCGCGGCCTGCCCTTTGACGCGGACCTGGCCCCCAAACCGATGTACAACGCGATCGCCGCCGCTTTCCGGCGTCGAGCCGGGCAGTTCCTCTCGCCACAAGAGCCTTGACAAGGCAAGTCAGGGAAGCCAATCCAACCTGCCCTTCTGGGGGCAACGGCCGCCATCTCAGACATCGATGCCCATAGGCCCGCTTCTGGTCATGGTGCAGGCTCCAGAACTCCGGTCCAGCCCATCACGCTTCGTGCTCCTCTTGGCGCTATCTCGTTGGATGGTCAGCTTGCCGCTCGGGCGTCGCAGCCGGCGTCCAGGCAGGTCGCACCTTTTTGCCGCTCGAAGCCCGCAGCCATGGAGCGAAAGGCGCCGAGCCCTGCCCCAGGCCCGCCCCTGGTGAGTCGCGACGCGTCAACATCGGCCTGACATGTCTTGGAACTCTCCAAGCTGTGCAGGACAGGCGCCGATCAGGTTCAAGGTCAGGAGCACCACCTCTTATTCTTGCCTGATACAAGATCAGGCTCCCGGAGCACTCTCTCCGCCCCCAGCGAAGCCCTCGGTTGTCCTGGATGCGGGGTCATCTGCCAGCCAGGACTCGGTTCCAAAGCCTGGTACCTTCCGAACCGAATGGCTGGTCCGATGGCGTTTGACCTCAATCCCGTTTCCGACCCGCTCACCGGTCGGTTCGCGGTGGCCGAGCTTGTCCGTATCGCCCATTGGTTTTGGCGACCCAAGTGCAGAACATTGGTCGGACCGCGTGCTCGCGGCGGTCGGGCAACACGGCCGACGACGTCCAGCCCCAGCCATAGTCAATTGGGTCGTAGCATTTGGGTCGCAGCACTCGGGACCCTCAATCGCCCTGCGGACACTGCCGTCTGGTCGAACAGGTGGTTAGTCCGGCCCGGCTGGTGCCGCTGACGCGGCCTGCAACAACCCTAGGCGACACCGGATCAGGTGCTTGATGCGCAATAAAGTCAATCAGATCGCGGGGCACTTGGCGTTGTTGTTGAACATCTCCGCAGCCGGTCTCGATGACCGGCAGGGAGGCCCGTTGACGCACCCCGGTCGCATTCTGGCGCCGCCGCTGCAGACCAGGCCTACAGCCACGCCAAGCACCTTGCTCGCATTGTGCAGCGGGTTACCCAGATCGGGACCAGCGCGGGTATCGCAATGGCCCTCGGCGGTGGGTCGGTCTGCCGCTGCCGCGGTCAGCTTGATGAATGCTGCAACGCAGTTCTAGTCTGCTATGTGCGGCCGAATTCATCTTCGAGGCGGATGATATCGTCTTCGCCCAGATAGGAGCCGGTCTGGACTTCAATCAGCTCCAGGTCGATACGGCCGGGATTTGCCAGCCGGTGAGTGCAGCCCAAAGGAAGATAGATGGACTCGTTCTCGGTTAGAACCGAGACCGACCCGTCCAGTGTCACTTCAGCGGTGCCACGCACCACGACCCAGTGTTCGGCCCGGTGATGATGTTTCTGCAGACTAAGCTTCTTACCGGGCTTTACGAATAGTCGCTTGACCTGGAACCGATCGCCGCTGAGCACCGAGGAATACCCGCCCCATGGGCGATAGGCAGTCTGATGCGTTTCGGTGAGCGCTGCGGTCGCTTTGTTGGCCTTGAGACCCTTGACCAGGGCACTAACCTGTTGCGCCTGCGACAGCCGCCCGACATAGACTGCATCATGGGTCGCGATCACGGCCACGTCCTCAACCCCGTCCACCGCCACATGCGCATGCTCGCTAAACACCAGGGAACGCCTCACATTACTGAGGGTCACCGGGCCGCGGGAAACGTTCTCACCATCATCCCGGGCGCTGGTTTTCCAGATTGCGTCCCAGCTCCCCAAATCGGACCAGGGGAACTGCACCGCTATGGCGGCGACGCACTCGCTCTTTTCGAATATGGCGTAGTCGACCGAAATGTTCGGGGCTGCGGCGAAGGCGGCTGGGTCCAAGCGCACGAAGTCAAGGTCGATAAGAGCCGCTGCCACCGCACCCTCTGCCGCCGCAAGCGTTTCTGGTGTGAGCGTCTCGCACTCGGCAAGGAAACTGTCGGCCCGGAACATGAACATCCCCGAATTCCAGTAATAACCGCCCTCTAGCAGCATTTGTTCAGCCGCAGAACGATCAGGCTTTTCGACAAACCGGATCACCTCGCGCGCGGACTGGTCCGGAACAGCATCAGTACGGATGTAGCCATAGCCCGTTTCGGGGTGGGTCGGCACGATACCGAAGGTCACCAGTTGCCCCTCCTCGGCAGCGCCGGCGGCCTGCTGGATGGCTGCATGATACTCCGCTCCCGCAATCACCTCGTGATCGGACGGCAGGACCAGCAAGACTGCTTCTGAACCGAATTGTTGCCGAACAAATACTGCCGCAGTTGCAATTGCGGGAGCCGTGTTCCGGGCCAGCGGCTCAAGCAATATGCCTGATAGATACTGGTCTAGGTCAGCGGCCTGTTCGGCCACGATGAACCGATAGTCCGCGTTGGTGATGACCACCGGCGGCGCATAGAGTTCGCGGTCCGCGACCCGGAGCAACGTTTGCTGAAACAGACTAAGGCTGCCGGTAAGGGGAAGAAACTGCTTGGGCCGGGCTGCGCGCGACATTGGCCAAAGGCGGGTACCCTGCCCTCCCGCAAGTATTACCGGCACTATTTGCTGCATTGATTAAACCTCAAGTCGATAGAATCGTCGGGCGTTAGCGCTTCGGCTCCAAGCAGATGGTTGTCATCTGGATATGCCCCCCAACCCGGTCCGAGCCACTCGCGGCTGAAGAGCTACGAATGCTGGGCGCGCTTAGCCATACCTGCCCCCTGCCTTAACCTATTTGGGCCTTACAACACTTTGCTGCAGACTCGCTACCGAAACGTTGTAATTACAGGCTCGCCACCGAAACGACTTACAACGGCTTGTAAGCAACGCGGCCAACTATTTTGGAGTGCAACGGACCTGCCAGCTTGACGTTTCTGGTACGGTGCGCGTAGTTTGCACACAACTATCAACGGAGCGAATCCTATGAAACGCCTGCTTACTGGCCTTGCCGTGGCTGCCCTTTTCACCGTCCCGGCCGCGGCGCAGCCCGTTTCTCGTGCCGACATCATCGCCTTCTGCCTGACGGCTCCGGGTAATGCCTGCGCCGCGCAGCTTCAGGTCTATCTCAATACGCTCCCGGCTGCAGAGCGCGTTGCTGCGTACAACGCCATCAATGCTGAGCTAGCAGATGCCGGCGTCGTTGTAGCCTTGGCTCCGCCGGTGGTTGTGACCAATGCTGCGCCGCGCTTTGCAGGACTTGGCGCTGGTGCCGCTTCTGGCGGCGGCGCTGATAGCCCCGCTCGCACTCCGGCCTCCCCGAACTGATCGAAATCTTCTTGCGATAGAGAGATTGGACGCGCTCTGGCGCGTCCTTTTCGTTTGGAGCTGACCGTGTAATGCCGGCCCCTTCCTTTACCCGGGCTTCTCGCCCGAGGCCGCAGCGCTCGTCAGGAGCGCTGGTCGTCGCCGTCGCGAGCCTGGGCGTGCTTGCCGTGTCGGCCTTCGCGGTGGCGGGGGAAATATCCTCCTATGTCGCGGCTGGCGGCACCGATGCTGCTTTCTTTGACCGCCTCGCCCAGGCATCACCAGCGCCAGCGATTTCACGCTCCGGGGCCGAGGCTGTGCTCATGCGCTGCGAATCTGTCGTTGCAGGGCAATATGGCGCGCGGCAGACCGACGCCGAGCGCATGTTCGCGCTGGGTCATTGCTGGAGCTTTGCTGCCCAAACGCTCGAGCAGATGCCTAGTTATTCTTATGGGTGGTACACTCTAGCGCTTTTCCAGCTCAGTCTGGGCGATCTCGAATCGGGATTGCAGTCGTTATCGCAGTCGCAGCGCGCTGGGCGAAACGAACAATGGGTCGCTGAGCGGCGCGTGCACCTTGGTGAGCTGGTGCTTTCTGAGCTCGATCCCGAAACGCGCGCCGGACATGACGCGGACTTGACCATGCTCGCTCAGTCCAATCGCGGCGTTCGCTCGATTGCGCAACGCTATATCAAGAATGAAGAGTTCCGCGGGCGCATAACGGCCATCGTGGAAACCCTACCCGAGGAAACCCAGGTCCGGTTTGTCAGTCGTGTTCGTGCGGCGGCGCGGGAAGCTAGTATGGATACGCCGCCAACGTGACTTCACTCCAAGTAAGTGCCGTGCCCCATGGCTCGACTGGTGGCTCAGCCTCCAGCATCGGCAGCCGACAGACCGGTATCAATCAGCGTTTAGCTGTGTTTCTTGCCGCGTTCGTTGCGCTGGCCCCCGTTCCGCTCGGGGGCGCTCGGCCGCTGTTCTGGGCTCTGAGCGGCGTGATTATTGCGGGAGCTGTCCTGCTTTACGCATTGGCACTCTGGCGCAAGCGCGAGAGCTTCCGCGTCAGCCTCGGCACTCTCGTTCCGCTGATCGCCTTGTGGGCTCTGCTCCTGGTCTTCCTTGTTGTCCAGGCGATGCCTCTTGGCCATCTCTTTGGACCCATTGCGTTCACCAGCATTGAGGGGCGCGAATTTTCGGCCAACAGCCTGAGCCTTGCTCCAGGTGAGACCCTGCTCATGCTGGTCCGCATGCTTGGCTATGGCGGCTTTTTCTTTCTCGCCCTGCAAGCGGCGGCAAATCGAGACCGTGCCGCGCAATTAGGCAAGTGGCTGTGCTGGATTACCGCAGCGCATGCGCTCTATGGGCTTGTTGCCCTAACCCAGTTCGGTGACACCCTGCTGTTCCTCGAAAAATGGGCATACCAAGGCTCGGCAACCGGCACTTTCGTGAACCGCAATTCCTACGCCACCTTCCTCGCCATTGGCCTGGTCCTATCCACCGGCTTTGCCTTGCGGACACTGCTGAACAAGGGCCTCTCGCATCTTCGCAAGGGTCAACGCAGCCTCGCTTTTCAAGCGGCGCCGATGGTGGTCACGGCCCTGGTCATCCTTGCGGCGCTGTTGGCGACCGAGTCCCGTATGGGACTGTTTGCCGGTGTCAGCGGCACGGCCGTTCTGGTGGCTGTCGGGTTCCTCAAGGGTCGCTTCCGCAGCCGAGGGTTGGCCCTTTCCGCATTGGTCCTCGTGGTATTGGTGATGGTGGTGGCTTTCCTCTTGTTCAGCGGTGGCACTCTGGAACGCCTGGGGAGTGTGGAGCGCGACAGCGATGTGCGTCTGCAGCTCTACGCCCAGGTTTGGGACATGATCCGCGCGCGCTGGCTGACAGGCTTTGGCGGCGGCAGCTTCGAGCTCGCCTATCCATTGTTTCATCGGGAACCCGTAAGCCCTGATCTGGTATGGGATCGGGCCCACTCCACCTATCTCAGCCTCTGGAGCGAACTCGGCATCTTTGCCGGAACGCTGCCTATGCTCATCATGGTGTTGATGGGGTTCCAAGCAGCATTCCTCGTGTTCAAGCGGGAAAATGACTGGTGGCTCCCCCTTATAGCACTGTCCACGCTTGCTGTGATCGGCTTGCACTCGTTGGTGGATTTCAGCATGGAGATGTCCGGCAATGTCTACCTTGTGCTGATGGTGCTAGCTTTGGGGATCGCCCAGCGCCGGCAATCGAAGCGCGTTCCCCAGCGCGACCATCCAGCGAGATGATCAAGTCGCTCTTCGCCAAATTCCTGCAGCGACCGGCGGCCACTGCCGAGGGTCGACAGCGGCTGGAGGCAAAGCAGGCTCCGGCCGCACTCTATGCCGTCGGCGATGTTCACGGCCATCTGGACCTGCTCCGCGGCCTAGAACGACAGATATTGGCTGACGGCGCACACTTCGAGGGCGAAAAGTGGATCGTCATGCTGGGCGATTACATCGATCGAGGGCCGCAGTCGGCGGCGGTGCTCGACCACCTGCTCGCCCCCTTGCCTGCGGATTGGCGGCGCATGTGCCTCTGCGGCAATCACGAGCAGACCATGGCCGCCGCGCTCACTGATCGGACGGCCTTTCGTAGCTGGCTTGGCTTCGGGGGCACCGAGACCCTGATGTCCTACGGCATCAGTTCTGCCGAGATCGCAGCGGCTAGCGAGAGCAGCCACGCGCATCGGCGGCTGATGGACGCCTTTATTCCCGCCGAGCACGTCGAATTCCTGCACCAGCTGCCAGTGCTGCTGCAAACCCCCCGCTTCATCTTCGCCCATGCCGGCTTGCGACCGCACGTGGCACTTGCCGAGCAAGCCGAGGAGGATCTGCTCTGGTTTCGCGGGCCCTTTGACAGCGATTTCGAATTCGGCGCCACTGTGGTGCATGGCCATACGCCCGTGACCACCCCCGATATAACTCCCAACCGGATAAATATCGACACAGGGGCCTACGCCACCGGCGTCCTAACCGGCATATTTCTTGGGGAGCATCCACGCGTGCTGTCCTTCTACAAAGGGACGTGACTATCGCGCTCGTTCCGGACATGGAATAAGCGCGCAGCAATACTGACTCGGGAACAAAGACGATGGATGAAGTCGAGATCGACATCCGGGGCATCATCAAACTGCTCCGGCGTCGCATCCGCTTGATTGGCGCCGTGCTGGGCGTCACCTTGGCGATCGCCATTCTGGCGCTGGTGGCCATTACTCCGATCTATACCGCTTCAACGCTGATCTTCGTTGATCCCAGCCGCAAGAATCTGATGGAGGCCGAGACCGCTGCCACCGCGTCGAGCGCCGACAGCGCCCGTGTTGACAGCGAGGTGGAAATCCTGCGCTCCGACGCCGTGCTGCTGGCGGTCATTCGCTCACAAAATCTGCTGACCGATCCCGAATTCGGTCCCCGCCTGGGCACCATGGACCAGATCCTGGCCTTTTTCCGACTGGGGGACGCCAACCCGCCCTCGGGTCAGGAGGCGCTGCAGGCCACCCTCACCAAACTGCGGGCCGCCACCAGCGTACAGCGGCGCGGGCTGACCTACCTCATCAACGTCAATGTCAGTTCGGTCAATCCGCAGCGGGCAGCCGATATCGCCAATGCCATGGCGCAGGCCTATATCCGCGAACAGCTGCAATCCAAGGTCGAAGGCGTCATGGCCAGCCAGCAGGTGCTGTCCTCCCGGCTCAATCAGGCCAGTCAGCTCCTGGTCAGCACCGAGCAGGCCTTTGATGACTTCATCGGCGGCGTCATCGAGCGCATGGCTGGCACCGCCACCGAGGGCGAAATCGCCGCCCTTCAGGCGCAGCTTGAGCAGATCACCAGCGAACGCAACCGCCTCCAGTCCGTGACCACGCAGCTGCAATCCTCCCTGCAGCAGGAAGACTGGGATGGGCTGGTCGCCAGTCTGCAGTCCGAGGCCGTCAACGCGCTCGAGAACCAGCGCCAGCAATTGCTGGCTCAGTTGGAGGGGACCGATGCCGCCTCCCCCGTTTCGGTCGACCTCCAGGCTGAATTGGCGCGGATCGAGGCGGACATGACGGCGCAGGCCGAAGCCGCCCTGGCCGAGCTGCAATCCTCGCTCCCGGGCCTACAATCGGATGCGGCCTCCATTCGGCAGGAGTTGCGGACCAATATCATGTCCGCCGATCTGCCGCTGGACGTGCTGACGCGACTTTATGAACTTCAGCAGTCGGCGGAACTGGCGCGTGGTCAGTATCAGACCTTGCTCAGCCGCAATTCTGACCTCCAGGTGCAGGCCGATCTTCAGATCGCCGACAGCCGGGTGGTGTCCCCCGCCATGCCCCCCAATGGCGCGAGCTTCCCCAATTCCCGACTGATGCTGGTGCTCGCGGGGCTAGCTGGGTTGGGACTGGGGGTGGGTCTCGCATTCCTTTACGAAAACTATCTGGGCGGCTTTACCACGGAGGCGCAGGTGGCATCAGTGATGAAGCTGCCGGTCCTGGGTGAAGTGCCGCGCTTCAAGCAGGCTTTGCCTGAGGGCGCGACATCCATTGCGGATCTGATGTCCACTTCCCCGCTATCGGTGTTTTCCGAGTCCATCAGGCGCATCCGCTCCGGGGTCGATCAGGCAGTGCGGCGGCAGGAGGGCCCGGCGGGCGTACTGGGCGCTGCAGCGAACAAGTCCAACTTCATCATGGTGACCTCGACGGCACCGAACGAAGGCAAGTCCACCATCTCCCTAGCCCTGGCGCGCGCCTATGCGCTATCGGGCAAGCGCACGCTTCTGATCGACTGTGATATGCGCAAACCCTCCATTCACCGCCATCTTGGCGTGACACAAGAGGAGGGCCTGCTCGAACTGCTGACCGGCCGGGCTACCGACCCCAATGGCCTGTTTCATGTCGACGACACGACGGGACTTCATTACATCCTGGGCTCGCGCGCTGCGGACATCCCGACCGATCAGTTGATACTCGGCGATGACTTCAGTCGGCTGATGCAGGCGGCCGGACAGAGCTTTGAGATCATTGTCATCGATACGCCACCTGTCGGGCCGGTGGTCGATGCCGTTCACATCGCCCAATATGTCAACGCCGTGGTCTTTGTGATGCGTTGGTCCTCGACCAGCCAGACAGAGGCAAAAGCCGCCGTGGCGCGGCTCGAGGAAGGGCTGGTCGGCAATGTTCCGGTAATGGCCGTCCTCAATCAGCAGGAGGGCCACGGGGCGGGCTACTACAAGCGCTATTCCAGCTACTACGCAGAGGTGTAGGCAAACTAAGAGGAGTAGTACCTTGGTACCGCTTCTTACTAGGCTACCTGAACTGGTGAACCCGCAGGCAGCCTGTAGAGTTCGCGAAGTCGCTTATCAGACCAGGCCCGCCGTCTCGCCTCCATTGCGCCGTTCTAGGGCTTAAACGGCACCCGGTATCAGCATCGACAACAGCTGGCTTGCGGCCCCTCGCGCCCGCCCAGGTCGATCCGGGGTGCGCCCCGCCGAGTGGCGAACTCTGATCGCGTTCGAATTGCAAGTCCTGAGCTCACATCAGGCGTATCGCCGCTGAAGCTTTGGCTCCACTCGATGGGGTGCTGCCGCGCGTGCTTGTTCCAGTTCCTCCTCATTTGGTGACAATCGCCCGTTATGTCGTAGTCCACCATGAGAGATATTGATGCTCATCGCCGGCTCCTCTCCGGCTTCCACCCAATGCGGTGTCAACAGCACATTCCATAGCTTGTCGTTTGGCCGCATATCGTAGCAGAGGCTGTCATCTTCTCGCACCTGCACCGGCTTCTCCAGATGACCAGGCTTATAGTTGATGCGGGTGGAGCTGTCCGCCCAGCGATCCGGATCTTTGAGCCCGCAAAAACGCTTGGTGCCATATATCTGCCAGGCCATCACATGGGAAAAATCCATGTGGTAGTTGGTGGCGCTTGCTTTACCGCTGATGAAGATGATCGGGTAGCAGCGCTCCCAGGTGAAGCCGGCGTCCGCCAAAACTCTCTCCCAGCGGTTGAGTACCTTCTCACCAAAGCCGTGAAGGAACCTACCTGGGGCATCGAACCGTGCCAGGTCGAAGTGAGCGAGCGCGAACGGCCCTTCCATCACTTGTTCGATCGGCAGCTGGCGAAAGGTCTCCGGAGATCGCTGCTCCAAATCCAATTTGGAAGATTTGAGGCCACTCTTGATCGAGGCGTCAGCATCAGATCGGAGCTCATCGACAATCTGCTCAAGCGGCGGGAAGGCGAACTCGAACGAGACAAGATCATCGGTCATCCGGAAGTTGCGCGGTCCCGCCCAGGCGCCTGTGAACTCTTGCCAGTCTGCGACAGTCTTGTGCATTTTGAGCGTCCCTTTGCGTTCGGACCATTATTACCGCAGATTATCGATCGCTTGAGAATGGACGCCGGACGCAGGGAAATGCACAATTGGCGCATGGCCGATTCAAACATTGCCATGATTGCCAGCAGCTGGACCTTCCAATTGGTGTCCATCCCCTACAGCGCTCACGCTGTCGCGGAACGCTTTGCCGACGCTCCGCAGTGGAGCAGCGATCTCCATCTGGTGCACACCGTGGAGGGCTCCGGCCTGCTCCACCTCGACGGCAATCCCCTCGAGACCAACCCTGATGTGGTTATTGTCGTGCCACCTTTTCGGCACGCGCGCTGGGAAAAGCGAAGTGGCCATGCCTGGCGGATGATCAATATCCACGTTCACATCTTTGACCCCGATGGCCAGCCGCTGCACGAGCATTCGCCGCTGCCGACCTCGTTCTGCCCGCCAGATCTCGACCTGGTCCACCGGCGCCTAGAGGGTTGGCACGACGACTGGTGCAGCGGTGTGGCAGTGAGGCAGGCTTGTGCAGCGGCCAGTGCCGTGGCCCTGGTTGGGGAATACCTTGCAAGGTTCGGTCGGATCGACGATCGGCGGGAAACAGATCAGGTCATGCAGCAAGCCGGCGAACTGTTGCGCCGGTCGGCAAACCAACCGTTCCAAGGTGGAGAACTAGCGCAGGCGCTTGGTCTCAGCGTCAGCCAGCTTAATCGACGCTTTCGCGCGAGTTACGGTCAGTCTCCGAAAAGATACTGGGCGGCTCACCGGCTTGGTTGCGCCCAGGCCATGCTGACGAGCACCCGGTACCCTGTGCAGCATATCGCCCAAGAGCTACAGTTCTCCGATGCCTACTACTTCTCCCGATGGTTCAAGAGCCAGTCGGGGCTGTCGCCGAACGCCTTTCGGCGGCAGTTCCGGGGTTTTTAGGGGGTGGAGAGCAAACTGTCCAGGTGACGACCCAGACGGGTTCACGGGGGTGCTCCGGTCACGAAATTCGCGCACCCGTGTCCGCGTCGAAAAAGTGGAAGGCCGCCGGATCTGCAACCAGCCGCACCGCCTGCCCGGGGGTGACCGACAGACGTTCGCGCAGCAGCATCACCATTTTCTGCCCCTCAACTTCAAGCGTTACGTGAGCTTCAGCGCCAGTATGCTCCACCTGCCGGACGACAGCTGGCAATCCCATGTCCTGGCTTGCTGGGGAGAGGCTCTCTGGCCTCAAGCCAAGGATCATCTTGCCGTCCGGCACCCCATTATCGGGCAGCGGAAGCGCGTAACCGCCGCCAGTCACAAAAAATGCCTCCTCCCCGCGATGTTCAACATGGCCGGAGATCTGGTTCATCGCTGGTGAGCCGATGAAGCCTGCTACAAACAGATTTCGAGGACGATCATAGAGCTCTAGCGGGGCGCCCACCTGCTCGACCACTCCAGCACGCATGACCACGATAACATCAGCCATGGTCATGGCTTCGATCTGATCGTGGGTGACGTAGACCATGGTGGTCCTGAGACGTTCATGGAGTTCCTTGAGTTCGCCACGCATCTGCACCCGCAGCTTTGCGTCGAGATTGGAGAGCGGCTCGTCAAACAGAAAGACCTGAGGATCGCGAACGATAGCCCGACCCATGGCAACGCGCTGCCGTTGCCCTCCAGAGAGCTGTTTGGGGTATCGGTTGAGGTACTCGGACAACCCCAAAATACTGGCTGCCTCCTGCACCTTGCGAGCGATTTCCTCTTTAGCTCGCCCGGCAAGACGCAGAGAAAATCCCATGTTCTCGGCGATGGTCATGTGGGGATAGAGCGCGTAGTTCTGAAACACCATCGCTATATCGCGGTGCTTGGGCTCGACCTCATTGATGACCTTCCCGCCGATGCTGATGGTCCCTGAGGAGATATCCTCAAGGCCGGCAATCATGCGCAGGAGAGTGGACTTTCCGCAGCCTGATGGACCAACCAGCACCACAAAGGCCCCGTCAGGGACACTAAGGGAAACATCCTTGATAATTTCTGTGGGACCAAAGGTCTTGTGGACGTGGCGGATCTCGAGGGAGGACATCGTTTACTCCGGTTGCAACGGACTGACGCGATCGATCATGTCGATCGCGGCGAGCAGACTGAGCCCGGTATGGTAGCCAGGATCCAGGTCCGGCGTTGCCGGAACATAGTCAACGGGCCCCTCTGGGGTCAGGCATTGGTAAGCAATGGATGCTTCCGGTCGCCAGTAGTCGCGAAAAAATATCGCATCGCACTGGCGCCAGATGTCCAGCACCGCGTCGTCATGCGTCCTCTCCCAGCACAGTGCCGCCGCTCGAATTGTCTCCGGCAAGGACCACCAGGGGCAGTAGGGACTGGTGGGAGTACCCGTCTCAACCGATACCACCAGCCGGATACCCGGACCTTGAAGGCCGCACCGGACCGAGGAAAGCAGGATCTCCCGAAGAGTAGCCAGGAGATCCGGATCGCAGTCGTTCGGCAGATAGTCGAGGGCAAACCCGACGAACTCGATGGCGTGACCGACATTGCAGGCGTCCAGCCCGGGCGCATTGCGCAGGAGCCCGGAGCGGGGATCAAGATGACCGCGGATGATCTCTTCGATGAAGGTGTCGGCGAAGGAGGCGGCGACCTCACCGAGGCCGGCCCGCACGAGCATGCCGGCTGCACCCAGCAGGATCATGCGTGGGCCGAAATCGTTCGGCTGGTCCGCGATCGTTGCTGCAGACAGGGGGCGTTTCTCGTCCATTTGGAAGCGCCCCTCCGAAATCGCCTGGGTTACAGCAAAGAGGGCCTGGCAGTGACGCGGTAGATCCGGCGAAGCGCTTGCGGCCGCGGCGGCCACCAGCCCCTTGGCGGCGAAGGCGTCCGAAAAGGTGAAGATCTCAGATGGAGTATCTTGGGGAACAGGTATCCCATTCTCGAAGCGAATGGGGGCCATGTTCTGGTCATAGCTGAAATAGGCATGGCCATCGCGGGAGCGTAGCGCATCCAGCGCGGGCGTGAGCCTGGACACTGCCTGCATCAATGCGTCAGAGAGTTGCGGGTCTGAGGTGATGAAGGCGGCTGCGTGCGTTGCTGCCGCCTCCAGTCCCCTGCCCTGAATCCAGCCGTAGACATAGTCAGGCCCTCGCCAGCCATCCTCTTGGGTGTAGTCTGCCAAGGTCAGCGGATTGAGCTTGGTGTTGAGATAGACACCCTTGAGGGGCGGTCGCGAGAGCACCCATCGCAAGGTCGCGGCGTTGCTGGCGCGATATCGCGCCGCGGCATCTAGAAAGAAATCTCGCGTCATTCCTTGAGCCCCGTGCTGGCGACGCCTTCGACGAAGTTGCGGCGCAGCAGGACAAAGAGCGTGACGGAAGGTACCAAGACGATGGCCGAGGCCGCGCTTAACCGGCCAAGGTCCACCGTGAAGCCAGTCTGGAATAGGGCAAGTCCCACCTCGATTGTGTAGTTTTGCTCCGTGCTCAAGACGATCAGCGGCCACGCAAACGCTGTCCAGGCTTGAAAGAAGGCCAGCACAAACAAGGCCCCGAGCGCACTCCGCAGCAGCGGCACAACCACCCGCCAGAAGATCCATAGCTCCCCGGCACCGTCAATGCGCGCGGCCTCCAGCAATTCATCGGGAATGGTGTGAATGACGTTCTGACGGACGAGGAAAATCCCGAAGCTCATGACCAGATAACCCAGCAGGATTCCCGGCAACGAGTTCAGGATGCCCAATTGTTGCGCCTGAAAGTAGAGCGGGATCATGTAGACTTCGAACGGCACGATAGCGGTGGCCAGGACCAGCGCGAAGAGCACGTTCATGGTGCGCGAGGGGAATTTCGCCAGCAGATATCCGGCGATAGCCGAGGTCGCCGAGATGGCAATGGCCGAGAGCGTCGCGAAAGCGAGGCTATTGAAAATCCAGGTGAGCAGCGGCGTGTCGTTCAGCACTGCCGTTATGTTTTCAAGCGTGGGATCGGTCGGAACCAATGTAGGCGGCCAGGCTAGCAGCTCCTGCGGCGTCTTGAAGGCATTGGCCACCAGCAGGATCAGCGGCAACACCATGAGCAGCCCGAACACGGTCAGACCAGCATCGATCACCAGATTGGTGAGCTGTCGCTTTCTCCGGGCTGGACTGGAGCCAATCGCGATCTCATCGGCAGCGGAGTTGGGTATTTCGGTCACTAGCGCGTCCCTTTCTCACGAAGAAGGGAGAACTGAATGGCAGTCAGGATCAGGACAATCACCAAGAGGACCACAGCCTCTGATGCGGCATAGCCCACACGATAATTGCGGAAAGTATTCTCCAGCATGTCCATAACCAGCACGCGAACCTGACGACCAGGAGCGCCCTGCGCGTCCGAAGCCAAAACATACACCTGAGCATAGACATTGAAGGCAGATACGAGCGTCGCAACTGACACATAGAGCGTTATGGGTTTGAGAAGCGGCACCGCTACAAAACGGAACTGCTGAATTCCCGAGGCACCATCAAGCCGTGAGGCCTCGAACAGGGACTTCGGCAGGTTCTTAAATCCCACCAGATAGATCAGAACTGCGAAACCGAGCGCCTGCCAAGAACACAGAATAATGATGCTGACTACGGAAAGGACAGGGTCGAAGAGCCATGCTTTGGGTGCGATCCCGAACAGGGAAAGCAGCGCATTGAGCGGACCCAGTTGCGCATCGAAGATCCACTTCCAGGCCATGGCAGCTGGTACGAGCGAGACTACATGCGGGATGAACACCGAAGTCTCGTAAAAACTGGCGAAGCGCGAGCGCGTCCGATGATGAATAAGGGCGGCGATGACCAGTGCCAGGGGCACTGTGATGAAGAGCACCCCGAAAGCGATGATCGAGGTATTGAATAACGCCTGCCGAAACAGGCTGTCGCGCATTAACTCGGCAAAATTGGCGAACCCGATGAAAGGCTTGTTGCGGGAGAGGATGTCCCATTTATGCAGGCTAAGGCGCAGGATCTCGCCGATCGGGTAGATGCGGACATAGGCGAATATGGCCATGACCGGCAAAATCGCCAGAATAGAGAATAGCCAGCGTCTGCGTCTCAGCATGCCTGCCCCCGGGACACTGCTTTCGGGAGATTACCTCCCGAAAGCACAAGGTTGGAGTTACGACCGACTATTCGGCAAGCAGCCCTTCACGGCTCAGGATCGCATTGACTTCTGTGTCGATGTTCTCAAGCACGTTCATGATTGCCTCGTCGTCCCCAGCCAGAGACGGATTGGCGAACGCTTCCTGAAGAAGTGCAGCAGCTCGGGTCATCACTTCGTCGATTGGGCCAATTGCGGGGGTAGTGAAGAATTCATAGCTCTCCGGCAAGGAAACGAAAGCTTCGAAAGCCGGCTTGGCCGCAATGATCTCGGAATAGTCGAGGTTCGCCCGATTTGGCAGCCAGCCAATATTGTCGAGCAGCCACAAGAGGTTCTCTGGTTCTTGCGTCGCCAACACGTAGTCCCAGGCGGCATCTGCCTGTTCGCCCTCGGCGGCAACATAGAGCTGCACGGGATTGACGATGGAACCACGAGGCAAGGTCGCGGTGGCGTAAGAGAGATCAGGAGCCTTGCTGGCGATATCTCCGATTACCCACGACTCGCGCATGAACATGGCCGTTTGTTCGCGTTCGAATGCCTCGGCATCGGCCGGCATCTCCACGGTGACAGTTCGCGTCTCGTGCAGGTTGTGCAGGTATTGCTTCAGCGTGGCCAAGCCGGCTTCGGTTGCGAAACTGGAGCGCCATTGGTCCTCACCGACGGCCTCCAGCATCTCGCCACCATGCTGGAACATGTTGATGGCGAATTTCTCGGTAATGCCGGACCCACCGCCCGAGAGGCGCAGGCTCCAGCCAGAGCGGGTGGGATTGCCGTTTGCGTCGCGCTCGGTAAGCGCCTCGGCATAGGTGTCAATCTCCTCCATGGTGGTGGGAGGTCCCTCGAGACCGGCAGCCTCCAGCATGTCGGTGTTGTAATAAAGTGCGCTCTGTCCCCGGAACAACGGAACACCATAGACGGTGCCGTCATAGCTGGCGGCGTCGACAAAGAACTCGTCGAAATTTTCAGGGTTGTTGACGAATTCCTGCACTTCCTCAGGCGGGGTCGCCAACAGACCATTTTCCAGATAACGCGTGGCGATCGAGGTCGCCAATTCGAGAACCTCCGCGGACTCGCCGGAGGTGATCCCAAGTGCGACGCGGCGCTCGTGCTCCCGAAGCGCAATGGCATTGACCTCGACCGTCAGGTCGGGGAACTCGTCCTTCATGCCCTCGGCTACGTGCTCGTAAAAGGGCACCAGTTCGGGATATCCGCTCCACACGGTGATGGTTTGTGCAGACGCAGAGCTGGCGGCGACAAAGAGTGCTGCCGACGAGATGGTTGCAAGTAGAAGGGCGCGGCGACAGTTGGAAGATGTGGTCTTGGGGTATGTCATGGTGTTCCCTCACTCCTGATGACGTTTGCATTCCCTGCGCCTGTGAGCTTCCGATGCAACCGGTTGCATGTCAAGGCGATCCGAGCAGTTTGTTGCGCACGTAATGGGCACGCTAGAATGCTGACGCTTTGTCGAGCAGTTCAGTCGTCTTTTGCAAGATCATCTCCGCGGAGCCTTTGGCGAAGCGGCCAGGCAGACCCACAAAGCGGTGCGCCTCATCGACTTCATAGCCGCCGAAATCGTACTCGCCTTGTGGCGGAATATATCCGGGGGTGTCGTCCGCATAGCCAAGCACAAATGCCAGCCGATCGCGGCAGGCGGCGCGAATGGCGAGTCCAGTTGCGGCGAAGACTTCCCCGGGTGCGGCGGTGATCACGGCCGCCCCCAGATCAATGACACTGACGCGCCCGTCCCAGTTCTTGAGCTCGGTAGCTGCATTGGCCCGCGCCCAGGCAATCCAATGCGGCAGCAGAACGGAACGAGGCGGCGCAACGCCCTCCTTGAGCTCCCGCTCCCAGCCATCCGCTGCCCCGTTCAGGTCCCCCTCCGGTCGGTCCAGCGCAAGACTGACAGTCGCGTTGAGGACGCGCGGCACGCCGTCAACCGGCAGGAGATCAGCCGCGAGAGCACAGCGTCCAATCTTGCGGCCCAGGCGCTCCGCATTGTCGAAAGTGCGGGAGATATTTGTCGTAATTGTCCAGGACGCAGAGGCGCTGTGGCCGATATTGGCATCGCCGGCGCAGCCGGTTAAGAACAATGCGACAGCCCCGGGATGGGCTGCTTCGAGCTCCCGACGAACATAGTGCGGAAAGTCGGCCGTCATGAGCAGATTGTCGGCACCGAGGACGGTTGGGTGGCAGGCATAGGACGTGACCAGCGCCATCACCCGGCCGTCGCCTGCCGCAATTTCGAGGACGGGCAGAGTTCGGTCGAGGACACCGTCGTGATGCCGGCGGTTCCGGGCAACGTCGGGATCGGCACCGTAGCCGCCACGGATAGTCGCCGGAACAGCGGTCCGCACCGCCTCCTCGACGGCAGAAACGCAGGCCCCCTCCAGTGCCCGAACGAAGGCTTCATTGGCTGGGGAACCGAGGCGACCCGGCATCGAATTGGGGGCACCGTGAGTGTGGGTAGCAGTGATGATGACCTGTTCGGCCGGTAAGCAGCACTTCTCGCGAACAGCGCGGCTGGTTTCGCTTTGGATCCCGATGACGTCGGCAACAACGATTGCCGTGTCACCAAGCACCAGCGCGCGCACGGTCAGAGAATCATGCACCCCGCTCGCCGAATGGCTGCGGGCCGCGAAGCCCGCCAGGAATAGGCCCGGGGGTGGCGTGATATCGACGACGGCGACGCCCGCCTTTAGCCCTGCCAAACCACTTCTCCCCTGCAAATGGTTGTCTCGACCGCTAAACGCTCGGCACCCTCCGCCCAGCGAAACGAAATCAAGTCGGCTGGGGCGCCCACTTCCAGACGGCCGCGCCCCCCGACAAATGAGCCGGGCGCCTGCGTCGCGAGATCCAGCGCCTCACCCAATTGCAACCCCGCCATCCGGGCCGCACGAGCGACGCAGAAATCCAGCGTCAGTGCCGCTCCCGCCAGATAAGGGGTACCCGGTGGTCCAAGGCGTCCCTCTGGAGTGAGTTCCACGCGGCCGCCAATCGGCTGCACATAGATGCCGGGCTCCAGGCCGCCGAGCGCTGCAACATCGGAGACAAGAATGGCGCGGGAGCTGCCCTTTGCCCGCAGCATTGCCTTGAAGGTGTCGGCAGGCAGATGGTGTCCGTCGGCGATAAAGCTGGCAGCAAGGCGATCGTCTGCCAGTTGCGCCCAGATGAAGTTGGGATGGCGCGGCATGTGGGCCGGCGCCCCGTTGCCGAGATGGGTTGAGAGCACTGCCCCGGCTGAAGCTGCGGCATGCACCTGTTCGGGGCTCGCTTCGGTGTGCCCGATGGCCACGTGGATACCGCGGGACGTCAGTTCCCGTACGAGATCAATTGCGTCTTCATCATGGGGAGAAAGCGTCACCAGTCCGACAAGACCACCTGATGCGGCTTGCCAGCGCTCCACTTCCCCAAGATCGGGCTTGCGCACCTGGTCACGAGGGTGCGCTCCGCGTGCTCCATCTCCAGGCCAGATAAAGGGGCCCTCCACATGAACAAGCGGAATGCCATAGGCGAGCCTGGGATCGCTTTGCCGTGCGGCAGCAATCGTGGCGAGGGCAGCGGTGATCGCCTCCTCGGAGGCCGTGATCAAGGTGGGGAGAAACGTGGTGACCCCGTGTTCATGCAGCTTGCGTGACAGCTGCGCCACTCGTTCCACCGTCAGCGATCCGTCATTCAGATCAAGACCGAAATAGCCGTTGACCTGAAGGTCGATCAAGCCTGGTGCGACGTAGCCGTCCCCCACGCCACTGGCCGGCTCGATCGCGGTGATCACCCCGTTTGCGAATGCGATCTCCACCCCCTCCCCACTCCAGGGGGAACGACCCGCAATGCTGCCGCTCACAGCTTGCGCACCCGGTCGTGGAAGCGGGCGATGAAGCGGGCATTTGCCTCATCACCTCCCGGCGCGTTGCCGCTACGCCAGACCGGCGGCTCCATGCCACGCGACTTGAGCAAAGCAACCGTCTGGATCACCACGCAGTTCAGCGCAAAGGCATTGGCGAAAGTTGAGACCGCCCCGATGCGCTCCTCCATTTCCGGAACAGCGACCAGCGCATCCCCGATCGGCACCTTGCAGTCGATGGCGATATCCACCAGGTCGTGCAGATTGGCCTTGCTCGGATGGCGGGCGGGGTGATCCAAGGATGTGTTTGATGCATGCTCGCGCGAGCTGACACCGATCAGGAACACACCGCGCGCCCTGGCCTCGAGCGCTGCATCGATCAAGGCGGCGTTGATGCCATAGGCATTGACCAGGATCAGCAGGTCATTCTCGCCCAGACGCTGGTCGCGCACGACGATCTTGCCATAACCGGGCGTGCGCTCGACGGCCATGGAGCGGAGGGCTCCGTTGGAAAGCAACGTTCCCTCATCGAGGATAGCACTGATATGCATCAGCCCGCCGGCCCGGAAAAAGATCTCCTGGGCTGCCAGGTTGGAGTGGCCACCCGGCCCGAACACATGGATCAACCGGTCCGCGGCAATCTGCTCGGCCAGGCGCTCTGCCGCAGCACTGAGTGCTTCCTGCTCTTGGGTCAGGATGCGCTTCATCAGATCGGTGACGTCGTCGAAGTAGTTCTGGCAGAGGGCGTGCGGTTCGGCGCTCATGGGGTCAGGCCTCTGGATCGGAGTCGGGGTCGAGGTACAAGGTGCAGGATGGGTGCGTTCGCAGCACAGATGCCGGACAGGTCGTGGCGACAGGGCCCCGGAGTGCAGCCTCGACGGCCGCTCTTTTTGCCCGCGTCGGGACGATGCAGAAGAGGCGATCTGCCAGCAGCAGGCGCGGAACCGTCAGGGTAATCGCCCGCTCGGGGACCTGCGCAAACGCCGCAAAACAATCATCATCGACCTGCTGCTGTCGACAGGCGTCATCGAGCTCCACGACTTTGACATCAAGGGGGTCATTAAAGTCGGCGACAGGCGGGTCGTTGAACGCGATATGGCCGTTGACCCCAATACCGAGCTGCACGATATCGATGGGAGCGGCCGCCAGCAGCTCGGCATAGTCACGAGCCGTGCGCTCGGGGTCTTGCTCGGGGCGGATACGGTATACTTCAGCCAGCGGTACCCTGCTGAAGACGTATTCGTCCAGCCAATTAGCGAACCGCTGCGGTGCGTCCTCGGGAAGCCCGATATATTCGTCCATGTGAAACGCTGTCACCCGCTCCCACGCGATCCCTTCTGCAGCAGCCAACGCCGTGAGCACATCGGCCTGACTGGGAGCGGAGGCGAAGATCATCCGTACCTGCTCTTGCCGAGCCAGGCGGCGGCGCAGCTCTTCGGCGATATCGGCCGCGGCAGCCTTGCCCATAATCGAACGGTCAGGAAAACTCTTGATGACAAGATCACCGATGCGGCGACTTCCCTGCTGCGGTTGAGAAAGAGTGCTGTCCATCGCCCATACCCTAGTTGCCGATGCCTCACCCTGAGGCTGCTCAACCTAGTAATGCAACCGGTTGCACGTCAACCCTCTCCCCGCCATCGCGCATCTGGTGTAAGAGACGGCGATCTTCAGGCGCAGGAACGGCATACATGCACCAGGCTTCGGGCAAGAAGCACACCATGGCTGATGTTGCGCGGGCGGCGGGTGTCTCCAAATCCACCGTGTCCCGCGCCTTTGCGCAGCCTGACCTATTGGGCCGGGAGACCGTCGAGCGGATCGTGGGCATTGCCGACCAGCTGGGCTATGTGCCCAACCACACGGCGCGTGCCCTGAGCACGGGCCGCCACAGCAATCTCGCCCTGATTGTGTCAGATGTCGCCAACCCCTTCTTTCCCCCGCTGATCCGCGCGGCGCAAATGCAGGCCGACCGCTCCGATTTTTGTGTGTTCCTGGGCCATTCCGACGAGGACCACCGTCAAGAGGACAAGCTGATCACGCGGTTCGAAACGCAGGTCGAGGGCGTGCTGCTGGTCGCTTCAAGGCTTACGGCCGAACGCATCAAGTTCCATGCCCGTCGGCGCCCCTTGGCGTTGGTCAACCGCGATGTGGTGGGAATTCCCCGGGTATTGATCGACAGCAGCACCGGTGTGCGGCAGGCCATCAACCACCTTTTCGAACTCGGCCACACGAAAATCGCCTATGTCAGCGGCCCTCACAGCTCCTGGGCCAACCGGCAGCGGCGAAACGCTGTAAACTCCGCAGCGCGGCAACACGGCATGACCGTCGAGATCGTCAATGCCCAAGTTCCAAGCCATGAAAGCGGCCGAGCCGTGGTTCCGGACCTGCTGCGAAGCCAGGCCACGGCGGCGGTGGCGTTCGATGACCTGACCGCTCAGGGCATAATGACCGGCATGGCAGAACGCGGCATCCAGTTGCCGTCCCAGTTTTCGCTGGTCGGCTGCGATGACGTCCTGGGCGCCGCCACCTATCCCGCGCTCACCACGGTGTCGAACCGGTCCGACGAAGCCGGTCGGGCCGGTGTTCGGCTCCTGCTGGATATGCTTGAGGGACGCATGGCCGGCGACACCAGACTTGTTCTCGACACCCACCTGGTCATCCGCCAGACGACGGCTGCTCCGAAGGTGCGGACATAAGGATGATGCGTCGCTCCTGCCTGTGCCCGCCTGGCGACCAAGCCTATCCGCAGATTGGCACCAGCTCGCGGGGAGGCAAATCGGCTTTCGCCTTCCACAAGGCTGGGTGACATCGGAGCAGTCCGGTTTGCTGGGTCGCGCGTTCCGCTCCTGCTGCGACCTTGTACTGTTCAGGAAAGATCCGGCCAGCAGCTAAGTGCCATTGCAGAGGCATCACTGCCGCGCGCCTTAATCGTCCTCCTCGTCATCGCAGTCGTCGTCACAGCTGCCCGCACCGCCAGAGCCGCCGGGCTCCTCAGGATTCTCAACCACGGGATCCTTAGGCTCCTCCACCACAGGCTCCTCCACCACAGGCTCCTCACCCACTGGCTCCTCACCAATCGGCTCCTGGGGCTCCTCACCCACCGGCTCCTGAGGCTCCTCCTGCCCCGGCTCCTCAAACTCCGGCTCCTCCACCTCGGGCGCTTCGATCTCCGGCTCCTCAAGCTCAGGGCCTTGCGGCAGCTGGGGGACGCTCGGCGCTGGCGGTGAAGGCTGCTGCACCGGAGCGCGCGCGATGCTGGAGCCACCGCTGCTGCCAATGCTCTGCGGCGGCGCCGATAACGGGGAGACAGGCGGTGGTGACGCGGTTTCTATCTGCGCGGGACCCGAACCGGTTTGGACCCGCTCCCCCGACCCCACCGTTATCAAGCGATCAAAGGCGGTGTCCCGCATCAACACCTCGCCCCGCGTGACCTCGAGCGAGGAATTGGCCTGGTTTGTCCCGACGGTGAAGGCGGTGCCTTTGACCACGGCGGCCAGATGGGGTGTCACCACCGAGAAATGCTCGACATTGCGGGCTTCGGCATCGATCGACACGGTACCGAGGTGATTGACCACGGTGGTATAATCGCGGCCTTCCTTGTCCATGATCTGGATGATGGTGTCGGGACCGATGTCGATCCTTTCCTGGTCGCGGACGAAGCTGGCCCAACCGCGAAGAGACCGAACCAGCCGGTCATCCGGTATGACATCGAAGCGTTCAAGCTTCTCCCATTTGCCATCGCGCAGTTCGAGCACGACACCGCGCAGCCGCGCGACCGACCAGTCATCTGCCCCGGCTGCGCCGACCAGAGAGCCCGAGAGGGCCAGAACCGCCGCGATATGTCTGAGCATGCACGAATTCTCCCGCTTCGTTAGAAGAGAATACGGCTGCCGGGCTTCCCAATTGTTAAGCCGTTGCAGCTGGTTCGCTGGATCCGGACAATGCAGCACGGGCAGCGGGCTTGCTCGGGGGGAACGTGTCCCCTGCTCGTGCCGACGGTCTATAACTCGAAGACTTGCAGGCCCAGGCCTTCATCTCGGGTTGAGGGCACGCCAGCGCACCCGCTTTTGCGCTCCCAAGGGCGGTGGTGCGGAGAGAAAGTGTCGCCACGCCGTTCCACCGGCCAGCCTTCGCCGTCTGGGAGGCCGAAAAGGGTTGCGGCGGCAATACTTCCCGGCCGAACTCATTTCTTGACCATGGCGCAGCGGCGCATGTATCAGACCGGCACAATTTGGTCGCCCGTTCCCCGGGGGGACGCGATTCTGGGGAAAGGACGATCGTCATCATCATCGCGGCTCCACCCGATCGACATCATCTCGGCGTCCCCGGTTTCCAGCTGCAGTTGTTGGCAAAGCGCCGTCTGGCGCGGCGTGCGGGAAAACTGGACAATGGCGATCGAGATCTTCCTTTTCCGCACCTTGAGGCGCGATCGACAAATTCACTTTCCGCACAACCGGTCACGACAACGTCTTCCGGCACCCTAGGGCAACGTATTAGAGCGATAGCGACCACAAAATATAATTGCATAATAGGAATGAAACCCCCGCGCGAGTTAGTGCTCTCCAGGACATGGGCGCGAAGATAAGAGCCTTCGATCCCGAAGGGATGGATGAGGCAAAGCAGGTGCTAAAAGGGATCGATTACGCCGACGACGCCTACGGAGTAGCCCAGGGCGCCGGGGCGTTAGTTTTGGTAACAGAGTGGAACGCCTTTCGAAGCCTTGATCTGAAGCGCATCAGCGATGCGATGGCGGGCAACGTGTTCGTCGACCTGCGAAATGTCTACGCCGAAAAGAGGTCGAAGGAGCTGCGCTTGTCTATACAAGTATCGGCCGCCCTGAAACGGTTTCAGACATCTCCTCAGCGCAAGCTGCTGAATAGACAACTGCGCGATATTTTACATCTCAGGGGTAATTGAATGAGTTCGGGCAAAGTCGCTCTGATCACCGGCATCACAGGTCAAGACGGTTCTTATCTGACCGAGCTTCTTCTTGAGAAGGGCTACCAGGTTCATGGCATCAAGCGCCGCGCCTCACTCTTCAATACACAGCGCATCGATCATCTCTATGAAGATCAGCACGCCGAGGGCGTGAAGATGACCCTCCACTACGGTGATCTATCCGACACTTCGAATCTGACGAGGCTGATCCGCGACATCGAGCCGGACGAGGTCTACAACCTTGGTGCTCAATCGCACGTCAAGGTTTCCTTTGAGGCCCCCGAATATACTGCGGACGTCGACGGGATTGGCACTTTGAGAATGCTCGAAGCCATTCGTTTTCTGGGGCTGGAGAAAAAAACCCGGTTCTACCAGGCATCGACCTCAGAGCTTTACGGGCTAGTGCAGGAAATTCCACAGCGCGAGACCACACCATTTTATCCGCGCTCCCCCTATGCTGTCGCCAAGCTCTACGCCTATTGGATTGTGGTGAACTATCGGGAAGCCTACGGGATGTATGCCTGCAACGGCATCCTCTTCAATCACGAAAGCCCGCGTCGCGGCGAAACCTTCGTCACACGCAAAATCACCCGTGGACTATCCAACATCGCTCTTGGTTTTGAGGATTGCCTCTACATGGGCAATATCGATGCGCTGCGCGATTGGGGCCACGCCAAGGATTATGTCCGCATGCAGTGGATGATGTTGCAGCAAGACGCGGCCGAGGATTTCGTGATCGCCACGGGCAAGCAGTGTTCGGTCCGAGAGTTCATAAACTGGGCTGCATCCGATCTCGGCATTACCCTGGAATTTAGCGGATCTGGCGTTGAGGAAATCGGCACGGTGGCAAAGGTGGAAGGCGATCTTGCTCCCAATCTCGCCGTCGGCGACGTCATCGTTCGGATCGATCCCAACTACTTCCGCCCGGCCGAAGTCGAGACGCTCCTGGGCGATCCGACCAAGGCCAAGGAAAAGCTCGGCTGGGTGCCGGAAATCACGGCGCGAGAGATGTGCCGGGAGATGGTCGAAGCAGATCATAAGGCCGCCCGTCGCTACGCGCTCCTCAAGTCGCACGGTCTCCACCTCCCTGTCAGCGTGGAATAGCCAATGAGTTACGATCTTTCTTGCAAGCGCGTTTGGGTTGCTGGGCACCGTGGGATGGTCGGCAGTGCCGTGGTTCGCCGTCTAGGCAGCGAAGACTGTGAAGTCATTACCGCCGGCCGCGACGTGGTCGACCTGCTGCGCCAAAGCGAAGTTGAGGCCTTTCTGGCCGACACAAAGCCTGACGCCATCGTCATGGCAGCGGCCAAGGTCGGCGGCATCCTCGCCAACGATACACGCCCGGCCGAATTCCTTTACGACAACCTCATGATCGAGGCCAATATCGTCGCCGCGGCCCATGCGAATGACGTCGAGAAATTCCTATTCCTTGGATCGTCCTGCATCTATCCAAAGTTCGCCGAGCAGCCGATTACCGAGGAGAGCCTGCTCACCGGCCCGCTCGAGCCGACCAATGAGTGGTATGCCATTGCCAAGATCGCAGGCATCAAGCTAGCTCAGGCTTATTGTAAGCAATACGGTCGTGACTACATTTCCGCCATGCCAACCAACCTCTATGGACCTGGGGACAACTTCGACCTGACCTCCAGCCATGTTATGCCTGCGCTGATCCGCAAGGCTCACGAGGCCAAGCTCCTTGGCGACAGCGAGATCACCGTCTGGGGCACTGGCACGCCACGTCGTGAGTTCCTTCACGCCGACGATTGCGCCGACGCGCTGGTCTTCCTCCTCAAGAACTATTCTGGCCACGAACATGTAAACGTCGGCTCGGGCGACGACGTGACTATTCTGGAGCTAACGCAAATCATCTGCGAGGTAGTCGGTTTTGAAGGAGCAATCGTGCACGATTTCTCGAAGCCGGATGGCACCCCGCGCAAGTTGATGAGCGCTAACAAGCTGCGAGGCATGGGATGGTCACCCTCCATCTCGCTCGAAGAAGGGATTGCTAGCACGTATCGCTGGTTCCTCGACAACCGCGCGTTTGCTGGATCATGAAAATCCTGATCTTGGGCCTCAATTATGCCCCGGAGAAGATCGGCATTGCAGTGTATACGACCAGCATGGCCGAAACACTTGCTGCTCACGGACATAAGGTCCAGATCATTGCGGGGCAGCCCTACTACCCTGCCTGGAAGATTAGCGAAGGCCATTCGCGCTATTGGTATAGCCGCGGGCGGGAGAAGGGCATCGACGTTACCCGCGCGCCCCATTACGTTCCTACAAAGCCGAGCGGCGCCAAGCGCCTGCTGCATCACATGAGCTTCGCAATCGCCTCCTTCTTTCCGATGCTCTGGCGAGCATTGACCTTCCGGCCCGATCTGGTGCTAACCGTGGCACCATCGCTGATCGCAACGCCGGGGGCGCGCATCGCCGCGCTGCTCTGCGGCGCCAAATCTTGGCTGCATATCCAAGATTTCGAGGTCGAAGCGGCCTTTGCCACAGGCCTCCTAAAGAAAGAGAGCCGCGTCGGCGCTATTGCCGAGTGGTTCGAAAATGCCGTCTTTCGCGGCTATGACGCGGTTAGCTCCATCTCGCCCCAGATGTGCGCCAAGCTGCGCGAAAAGGGCGTTGCGGAAAATCAAATCTACGAGTTCCGCAACTGGGCCGATATCCAAGCTATTTGTCCGCTCGACCGGCCCTCAACTTATCGGGCCGAATGGGGCATTGCCAGCGAGCATGTGGCGCTTTATTCGGGCAATATCGCCAACAAGCAGGGCATCGAAATCGTGGTAAAAGGTGCTCGCCTGCTGCGGCATCGCAAGGATTTAATCTTCGTCATCTGCGGCGAGGGCCCGAACCGCGAAGCACTGCGTGCTAGTGCGGCAGGGCTAGATAATGTTCAGTTTCATGATCTTCAGCCACGTGAACGCCTCAATGAGCTGTTAAATCTTGCCAGTGTGCATCTTCTGCCGCAAATGGCGAATGCCGCCGATCTCGTATTGCCTTCCAAGCTGGTCAATATGCTAGCCTCTGGTCGGCCCGTCGTGGCTACCGCAGCACCCGGAACTGGTCTTGCAAGCGAGGTTGAGGGGTGCGGGATCGTCACGCCCGCTGGCGATGCCCAGCTTTTCGCAAACGCCGTCGCGCAACTACTTGACAATAAGACGCTATATAATAGCGCAAGAGAAGAAGCGCGTCGACGTGCGGAAGAGCGCTGGGCCCAAACAATCATTTTGCAGCGCCTCGAAGCGCAAATAACAAATTTGGTAGCTGGCATCCGCGGTAGCCTCGGTGACGAGCCGGAGGCACCTCTGCGATGAGCGAACCCGACGTCATCCTATTTAGCCGAACCGAAGACGGACATCGCGGCGCTTATATCCGCTTCATCGCTAGCCACCTGTCGGCGGAGAGCCGTCCAGCGTCGGCGCTTCTGGGCGTGCGGCAGCCAGTAATTTTCCTCCTCATCGAAGATAGCTTTGCCTTTTATGTCCTGACCGCATTGGTTCGTGCTCTCATGGGCCGACGCACCGCTGGCCTTTTGTTCCGCCCCAAGCCGGCGCTTGAGAGCCATACTTTGAAGTTGCGCGGCAAGCGCACGGTCCTTAGGCTGCTGCGGCGTATTCCTCTTTGCCAGACTTTAACCATTCTGCCTTTTTCAGTGGACCCGCGTTTTGCCCAGATTGCCGACAGCTGGATCTATGATTTCCAACTTTGGGATCTATCGGCCACTGAGCGCAACAACGTCGAGGTGAAGCGGGCGCAAAGGGAACATGCCGACCCTTCGACGCTTATCGGTCAGATTAGCGTAGCGGCCAAAGGCCGACCAGTGGTTTGTGCAGTGGGTCGCCAGGATCGGGATAAAGGTTTCGACGTTTTCGCCCAAGCCTTCGCTACTCATGCATCGATCCGCGAGCGCTTCCTCTTCGCATTTGGTGGCAAGGTTGCCAAAAATTTGACGCCCGAACTAGCCGCTTACGAAAAGGCAGAGGGTTTTGCCACCAATCGCCGGATCGAGGATGCCGAACTCCTCGATCTCTATAGCGCCTCGGACCTTGTCTGGTGCCACTACGCTCTGGGCTATGATCAGGCATCGGGCATTTTGGGTCGTGCCGCTCAGCTTGGCATGCCTGCCATCGTGCGCGAAGGATCGCTCGTTCATGCCATGTGCCGCAGCGAAGGGATTCCCCATATTGCCTTCGACGCAAGTCGCCCTGAAATGCTGACTGAGGTTTCAATAGCCGCCAATCCGGCCGCAGGGGCGGCACTGGCCGAAAGGTTCGCCGCGCAGAGTTTGGTCGCTCTTCGCCAGGCTTTGGGCCTGCCATCCCTGTAGGGTGCGACACGATGACCTCACCGCATTTCAATCTAAAGAAGAATGTGTGGTTCGCGGTCGCCGAATTTGCCGTGAATATCGGGCTGGTCTTTGCCAGTTATCGCCTCGTGATAATGCAAGGCGGCGTGCCAGCCGTTGGCCTCTGGTCAACACTTTTCGCCTGGACGTCGCTTATCCGCATCGGCGATTTGGGTATGGTCAATGCCACAATGCGCTTCGTGGCGCTGCGCGATGCCAGCACTGAGCGGAACGCCGTACGAGACTACATCGAAACCGGCATCGTCGCAAATGCAGGGCTCTTTGCAATCCTTGCTGTCGCGGGCTACTTCCTTATAGACGCCTTCGTCGGCCACATCGTTGTGCCCGAATATGTCGCCGATGCTCATGCCATACTGCCGGCCATGATCCTCGGTTTCTTCTTACTCAATATGTCGAGCGTGATCATGGGCTCGATGCAGGGGCTGCATCTGGGTTTCGTGCGCTCGCAACTGGCGGTATTCGGCAACTTAGTACAGCTGGTCAGCGTCTTCGTCCTGGTGCCACGGCTAGGCCTCATCGGCCTCGCGTGGGGTCAGATCATCCAGCACAGCGTCAGTATCATCATCGCTTGGATTATCGTCCGTCGCGCTGCTGGCGTCGAACATTTACTGCCCTTAGGCTTCAAGGCTTCGAGCTTCCGCGAAATGCTTGGCTTCAGCCTTACCTCGCAACTTGCAAATGTCTCAAACGGCCTATTCGAGCCGGTCTCCAAAATCCTTGTCAGTCAGTTCGGCGGCCTGCATGTTCAAGGCCTATACGAGCTGGCCTATAAGACCGTTTGGCTCTCGCGCAATGCGGTTATCGCCGGGGTCACTGCCACTATGCCGGCGATGACGGCGCTCTTCCGCCAGGATCCCGTAAAGGTAGTCCCTGTTTACAGCCGGTCGCTCAGGCTGACGCTTTTAGCGGTGGGTAGCCTCATGGGCCTCGTGACATTAGGGTCTCCGATTATCTCAATCATATGGATTGGCGACTTGATGTGGGATTATTCCATTATCGTTGCAATCATGGCCATCGGCGTCTTCTTCAACGCCGCCGGCGCCCCAGCGTACAATCTCGCGACAGTGACTGGTAATATGAGCAACAACATTCTCGTCAGTGTGAGCGTGCTGGTCACCCTCATAATCGGCGGCCTTGCCGCTGCATGGCTGCTGCCCATTCATGCCCTCATCGGCATGGTCGCCTTCGCTATGGGTATGGGCGGGCTATGGATCAAGGCGAGGAATGAACGACTTCTGCCAACTGCCAGCAGCGGTGAATAGTCAGATGATCACGTCCCGCCACCCACGAGACACCCAGGCAATATTCGAGCGTCGGAATTACGTGCATTCTGTTCTATTCGCCCGTTTGTTTATGGACGCTCTATCCAACGGATACCACTAGTGCTGCTTGCTGGGGCGTTGAGCGTTTTTTTTGGAAGCGGACTGGTTCCATCCATTGATATCAATCGTAAGATACAGGCAATAGGCGCTGCCCCAACCTTATGTGGAAGGCTCCTCTCATGAACGCCCCAATTGCAATCTTCGCATATCGACGGGCCGGACATCTAAAGGCGATGCTCGAAACGCTCAGCCGTTGTGTGGAATTTGAGCAGTCGCCAGTTATAGTGTTCGTTGATGGGCCTAAGGGGGCTGAGGACCGCAGTCACGTGCTGGCGGTGCGGGATGTTGTATCAAACTTAGACTGGAACAATCTTGAGGTGGTATTCTCAGAGCAGAACAAAGGGTTAAAGCGGTCGATCAGCGAGGGAGTAACCTCGGTCATCAGAAGGCATGGTCGAGCAATAGTGCTGGAGGACGATCTGCATCTTTCTCCGGTCGCACTTCAGTTCTTTAACAAAGCGCTGGACAAGTATGCCGACGAGCCTCGGGTATGGAGCATATCTGGCTACATGTATGATGTGCCAGAGCTGCGTTCGCGCAAGGATGCCTTCTTCATTCCCTTTGCACAGTCGTGGGGTTGGGCCACTTGGGAACGGGCGTGGACGCAATTCGATCTTGATGCGGCAATCCCGAACGATATTCTGGAGACGCGAAGCTTCCGTCGTGCGTTCTCGGTCAATGGAATATCGGACTTCGCCAATATGCTGAGGCTGGCGCGCGACGGTCATATCAATAGCTGGTACGTTAGATGGTATTTCAAGATTTTTTCGGAAGGTGGGGTGTCGTTGTTTCCGCCGGTTACGCTCGTCACTAATCGTGGCATATCGAGCACCGGCGGCACTCATGCTAGTCTTCTCAATCCATACGACATGCTGGTAAAACCGCAACCACCCGCTCAAGCTTTGGTCGGTCTGCCGGATCGTGTGGCTGTAGATTATCCCGCAATGGACGTAATACCTAAGAGCTGGGAAGCAACCGTCATTCGAACTATTCACACTGCTGGGTCCGTGAAGCGAAAACTCCAGCGTCTGTTGCATGGCTGATAGACTTTGATGGAGATCATCCAGGCTGGCTGGAGGGTGGCCAAACGACCTCCACCTTCCCTCATGCTGTCCATTTACCTGAAGGCGTGCACGACAGGCATATGGTGAAGCCTATCCACTTGCCAGAGCTGTGAGGTGGTCCCGGTTTCCGAGACAGGGGCATAAGGTGGATCTTCCGACGAAAGGGACGATCCAGCATGAAGACGCGCAGACGGTTTACGGCCGAGTTCAAGGCCAAGGTGGCGCTTGAGGCGATCCGCGGCGAGCGGACGATTTCGGAATTGGCGACAAAGCACCAATATCCCGATCTCAGTAAGCGGCCGGTTTGGGCCGCCTTTCGGCGGGTGACTGCTGCCGTGTAATGACCGTCGTTATTGGCGTCGTTTTTGACGTGAAGAACGGAAGCGGCGGTTAGATGCGCTATGAAGTGATGACAGGA
>JAESGL010000212.1_pt1 | contig 56661 bp, 57 predicted proteins | sample 9269711 | NCBI WGS metagenome assembly JAESGL01 (sample SAMN14515918, study PRJNA621676) | algae metagenome | isolation source: Kastovskya adunca ATA6-11-RM4 and co-occurring heterotrophs from soil and... | place: Chile: Atacama Desert | collected 2011-06-27 | reverse complement strand
CACATTACAATCTTGGTGGTTGTAACGAGACATACGAGCCAGCTTAAACTTTAAACGATCACAACGCACCTTGAATGCCCATGACCGCAAGCCGCCGCCCACATGTCCCTTCATCTACATCAACAATGTCAAAGAACATTCCTGCCTCAAACCTTTCGGTTGAAGCGCCAGCGAACCGGCGATAGGAGGACCGGAACAGAGGCGCCAATCAATTGATCGGCACCCCGTCCCGGCTAGAAAAGAGCAAACTCGCTATCCGCTTCTGCGAAGCGACCCGAAGGCCAGCGAGGCGACCGGCGGGAGAAGCGAAGAGCGTCTCGTCGTCCGGTGAAGCTGCTTATATGGGCGGCTTCGGAAGGCGTCAACAACGTTTTTGCAGTTTTTTCGGTTCCATGTCGTTTTCGATCGCTGGCGGCTGTCCGGCGGCCTCCGGCAAGTCGTTTCGAACGATACCTTCCCCCTCGCCTGTCGCCGCGCCATAAGGATGCACCCGCGCGCGACGAACGTGCGCCTGCATGAGAGGATTTGATCGTGTCCCCCGCCCCCGCCGCTGCACGCTCCGAAGACCGCCATTGGACCCGCGAGGCGATCCGGCGACTGGAGGCGGACTTTTGTCGCTCGGCGGATACGCATCTGATCCGGGTCGAACTGCCGGCGACGCCAGGGATCACCCTCTACCTGAAGGACGAATCGGTGCACCCGTCGGGGAGCCTGAAGCATCGGCTCGCGCGGTCGCTGATCCTCTACGGCCTGTGCAATGGCTGGATCGGGCGCGATACCGTGCTGGTGGAGGCGACGAGCGGATCGACGGCGGTGTCCGAAGCCTATTTCGCGCGCCTGCTCGGGCTGCGGTTCGTGGCGGTCGTGCCGCGCAGCATCGCCAGCGCCAAGATCGCCGCGATCCGCTTTCAGGGCGGTGAGGTGCATTTCGTGGATGATCCGCGCGAGGTCTATGCCGCTGCGCAGGACCTGGCCGATGCGCATGGCGGCCATTATCTCGACCAGTTCACCTATGCCGAGCGTGCGACCGACTGGCGCGGCAACAACAACATCGCCGAATCGATCTTCGCCCAGTTGGCGAAGGAGGATCATCCGGAGCCGAGCTGGATCGTGTGCGGTGCGGGCACCGGGGGCACCTCGGCGACGCTGGGCCGCTTCATCCGCTATGGACGGCACAGTACACGGCTGTGCGTGGCCGATCCGCAAGGCTCGGTCTTCCATCGCCACTTCGCCGATCCGTCGATTACTACTGTCGAGGGCGATTGTTCGGGGATCGAGGGGATCGGCCGGCCGCGGGTCGAGCCGTCCTTCGTGCCCAGCGTCATCGATCGGATGATTGCGGTGGACGACGCCGACAGTATCGGCGCGATGCGTGCACTCAGCCAGCGGCTTGGCCGCCCCGTCGGCGGATCGACGGGGACCAACATCGTCGCCTGCGCTGCGCTGATCGCCGAGATGGCGGCCGTCGGGGCCGAAGGATCGGTCGTCACCATCCTGTGCGATTCGGGGCTGCGCTACAGCGACACCTATTTCGATGACGACTGGCTGGCGGCGCGGGGGCTGGACTGGCGACCGGCGGCGGCGCGCTATACGGCGTTCCTGGGAGCGGCGGCTTGATCCCGCTCAGCATCACCGACCTCTTCACCATCGGCATCGGCCCGTCGAGTTCGCACACAGTCGGGCCGATGCGCGCGGCCCATGCCTTTGCGACGATGCTGGCCGAGGACGCGATCGTGCCGGAGCGCGTCTATTGCGACCTGTACGGATCGCTGTCGCTGACCGGGCGGGGCCATGCGACCGACATCGCAGTGCTGCTGGGGCTGTCGGGCGCAACACCGGAGGGTGTCGATCCGGACGCGGTGGCAGGAATCGTCGCAGAGATACGCGCCAACCACCGCCTCATTCTTGCTGGCAAGACCCCGCTCCCGTTCGATCCCGAGCGCGACATCGTGTTCCACCCCGGTTTCCTGCCCGGCCATCCCAACGCCATGGCGTCCACCGCAGTGCTCACCGATGGCAGCCGGATCACCCGCCGTTACTATTCGGTCGGCGGCGGCGCGATCCGGGGCGAGGGCGAGGCGCCGCCGCGGATCAACCTGACGCTTCCGCACGCCTTTGCGACCGGCAACGACCTGCTCGCGCTATGCGCCGACACCCGCCAGTCGATCGCCGAGATCGTCGCGGCGAACGAAAGCGCTTGGCGGCCGGAGGCAGAGACGCTGGAGTTCCTCGACGCGGTGCGCGCGGCGATGCTCGCCTCGATCGACCGGGGCTGTGCCGGCAGCGGCGAACTGCCCGGCGGGTTGAAGGTCCAGCGCCGCGCGCGGGCGATCCGGGAGAAGCTGCTGGAGCGTGGCCCGCGTACCGATCCCAGCGTCGTGTTCGAATGGGTCAGCCTGTGGGCGCTGGCGGTGAACGAGGAGAATGCAGCGGGCGGGCGCGTGGTCACCGCCCCGACCAACGGCGCGGCGGGGGTGATCCCGGCGGTGCTCAAATATTACGAGACCTTCGTCCATGGATCGACGCGGGCGGGGGCGCAGGCACTGCTGATGACCGCTGCTGCCATCGGCTTTCTCTACAAGCAGAACGCGTCGATCTCGGCGGCCGAGATGGGGTGCCAGGGCGAGGTCGGCGTCGCCTGTTCGATGGCGGCCGCAGGGCTTGCCGCAGCGCTGGGCGCGACGCCGGCGCAGGTGGAGAATGCCGCCGAGATCGGCATGGAACACAACCTCGGCCTCACCTGCGACCCGATCGGCGGGCTGGTGCAGATCCCCTGTATCGAGCGCAACACGATGGGCGCGATCAAGGCGATCAACGCCGCCTATCTGGCGCTGCACGGCGACGGCCGCCACATCGTCAGCCTCGACCAGGTCATCGAAACGATGCGCCAGACGGGCGAGGACATGAAAAGCCAGTATAAGGAAACCAGCCAGGGCGGCCTGGCGGTCAACGTCGTCGAATGCTGAAGGAACCCGGATTGTCTGCACTGCCCGATTTCGCCGCGATCACGCCCGACACGATCGCCCCGACGCTCGACGCCCTGCTGGCCGAGCGCGATGCAGCGGCCGACGCCGCCAAGGCCGCCAATCCGAGCTTTGCCGCCACCTGGTTGCCGGTTGAGCAGGCCGATGTGGCGCTCGACAATTTCTGGTCGAGCGTGTGGCACCTGCATGCGGTCGCCGACACGCCGGAGCTGCGCGCGGCGCATGCGGCGGGACAGGCGGTGCTGACCGAGCGGGGCATCGCCGCACAGCAGGACCGGGCGATGTTCGACACGCTGCGGTCGCTGGCGGTGACGCCGGACTTCGCCCAGCTGGACGACGCCGACCGGGTCGCGGTCGAACGGTCGATCCGCGACCGGACGCTGGCCGGGGTCGCGCTGGACGACACCGCGCGCGAGCGGTTCAAGGAAGTCGCGACCGAGCTGTCGGCATTGCAGACCGCATTCGCCAGCGCGGTGCTGGACGCGACCGATGCGTGGACGCTGCACGTGACCGACGAGGCGCGGCTGGCCGGGCTGTCGGAGGCGGACCGGGCGATGATGGCGGCGGCGGCCGAGGCGCGGGGGCTGACCGGATGGGTCGTGACGCTGCAACAGCCGAGCGTCGTCGCGGTGCTGACCTTTGCCGAGGATCGGAGCTTACGCGCCGAGGTCTATCGCGCCTATGGCACGCGGGCGTCGGATCAGGGACCCGATGCGGGCAAGTTCGACAATGGTCCGCGCATCCGCCGCATCCTCGAGTTGCGGCACGAAGCGGCGCGGCTGCTGGGCTTTCCCGATCCGGTCGCACGGTCGCTCAGCACCAAGATGGCGCCGGACGTGGGCGAGGTGCTGGCGTTCCTTCGCGACCTGGCGCAGCGGGCGCGGCCGCATGCCGAGGCGGAGATTGCCGAACTGCGTGCCTTTGCCGCCGAGCATCTGGGGATCGACGACCTGCAACCCTGGGATATCGGCTTTGTCGGCGACCGGTTGAAGCGCCATGCCCATGCGATCGACCAGTCGGTGGTGAACCAGTATTTCCCGGTCGACCGGGTGCTGGCCGGATGGCGCGCGTTGCTGGGGCAGCTGTTCGGGCTGACGCTGACCGAGCGGCCCGACGTCACGACCTACCACCCCGATGCGCGCTATTACGACGTGGCGGACGAGGACGGCGTGTTCGCCGGGCTGTACCTCGACCTGCATGCGCGACCGGGCAAGAAGGGCGGCGCTTGGATGGCCCCTGCCCGCCCCTATCTGACCGATGCCAGCCTGCCGGTCGCGTACATGGTCTGCAACTTCGCGCCGACCGGCGGGGCCACGCCGCTGCTGAGCCATGACGACGTGACGACGTTGCTGCACGAGACGGGGCATTGCCTGCACCACCTGTTCACCCGTGTGCCGCGCCCGGACATTGCCGGCACGACCGGGTTCGAATGGGATGCGGTGGAGCTGCCGAGCCAGTTGATGGAGGACTTCGCATGGGAGCCCTCCGTGCTGGCCGCCATGTCGGGCCATGTCGAGACGGGCGAGCCGTTGCCGCGCGACCTGTTCGAGCGGATGCTGGCGGCGCGGCGGTTCCAGTCGGGCATGTTCCTGGTCCGGCAGATCGAGTTCGCGATGTTCGACCTGTTGCTGCATCTGGGCACCCAGGGCGACGACCCGATGGCGGTGATCGAGGCGGTGCGCGACGAAGTGGCGGTGGTGCGGCCGCCAGCGTGGCACCGTTTCCCCAACAGCTTCGCCCATATCTTCGCCGGGGGCTATGCAGCGGGCTATTACAGCTACCTTTGGGCGGAGTTGCTGGCGGCGGACGGCTTTGCTGCGTTCGTCGAGGCCGGGACCGTGGACCGGGCGACCGGCGACCGGCTGCGCGAGACGGTGCTGAGCCAAGGGGCGGTGCGGCCGGCGATCGAGCTGTTCCGCGCGTTCCGGGGGCGCGATCCCGATCCGGCGGCGATGCTGGCGCGGCATGGGCTGGTGTGAGGCGGAAGTTGACGAAGGTTGCGGGATTCGAATGTTTGCGCGAGCCTGTCGGCATTGACCACCAAGTCATAGTGAATTGATTTAGCTTGTTTTTTCCGGTGACCGAAGGTGGCGCGGTGTCACCTTTGCCGGCGGAAGTTTGCACGATGTCGCGTTCGGCGTGGCTTTGCGACAGGCGGAGAAGCGGGACCCCGGATCAAGTCCGGGGTGACGCATTCTGCCGGGCTTTGCGGTAGCGAGCGATCACGATGGGAAAGAGCGGTCGCCATCCTGACCGCCCGTCACCGTGTAGGAAAGGCGTTTCACCCGCCCGCGAACACCGCGCGTTTTGCGGCGGCGATGGCGCGGCCCAGCGCGGGGAGCGGCACGTCGGTCAGGGTGATGCGCAGGGTGCGGTCACCGGCCGGCGTGACCTCTGCGTGGCCCTCGGGCAGGGCGATCTCCACGGGGCCGCCGGGGTTGAAATCCGGGCGATGGGCGATGGTGACCGTGATCGGTGCAGCGGGATCTGGCAGCGTCCCTTCGCGGCGGAGGGCGGAAGGCGCACGGCCGAAGGCCGCCTGGAACGCCTCGTTGAAGCGGCGGACGCTGCCATAGCCGGCGGCGAAGGCGATGTCGGTCAGCGGCAGGCGGGTATCGTGGACGAGATGCTTGGCGAGGTGCAGCCGCCGCGTCGCCTCGATCGCGAGCGGGGTGAGACCCAGATGTTCGACGAACAGCCGGCGCAGATGGCGGTCGGTCATCCCCAGCCGCTCGGCAAGCATCGCGACGCCGCCCTCCGCCAGTGCCCCGTCGTCGATCAGGCGCAGCGCGCGGTGGATCGAAGCGAGCGTGCCGGCCCAGGCCGGGCTGTCGGGTGCGGTTTCGGGGCGACAGCGCAGGCAGGGGCGATAGCCCGCCGCCTGCGCCGCCGCCGCGCTGGCGTGGAAGGTGACGTTGGCGCGGTCGGGCGTGCGCGCCGGACATACCGGGCGGCAATAGATGCGGGTGGTGTGCACCGCAGTGAAGAACAGCCCGTCCATCGCCGGGTCGCGCCGCCGGATCGCGGCATAGCATTGGTCGGGGTCGAGCATGGGTGTGACCTTATCGACGGCACGGCTTGCGACTAGCGAAAATCGGACATGGGCGTGGCGTCATGTCCGTTTTCCGCTGGCAGTCGATCCGGTGCGCAGCCAGACTGCCGGGCATGATGACGCTGTATCAAGAACTGCTCCCCAGCCCGGTGGGGACGATCACCATCCTGACCGATGGCGACGGGGTGCTGCGCGTGCTGGAATTCGAGGATTTCGGTGCGCGGATGGAGCGGCTGTTGCGGCTGCACTACGGGCCGGGCGGCTGGCAGGTCGTGCCGGCGACACGGACCAGCGACGCGATGCGGGCGATGACCGCCTATTTCGCGGGCGACGTAACGGCGATCGACGGGCTGCCGACCGCGACCGGGGGAACCGCGTTCCAGCGTTCGGTGTGGGCTGCGCTGCGCTCTGTCGAGGCGGGAAGGACGGTCGCCTATGCCGACATCGCCGCCGCGATCGATCGGCCGGGCGCGGTGCGGGCCGTGGGCCTCGCCAACGGATCGAACCCGATCGCGATCGTCGTGCCGTGCCACCGGATCATCGGTCGGTCGGGGGCGCTGACCGGCTATGGCGGCGGACTGGAGCGCAAGCGGTGGTTGCTGGCGCATGAGGGGGTCGGGTTGGTTTAATTTGGTTCACGCGAAGGCGCGAGGAAGGGAAGAGTGATGTTTCGCGCAGAGGCGCAGAGGACGCAGAGGGGTTGCGTCCCGCGCGGTCGGTGCGCGACCGGAAGACCGTAGCGCCCTTTACAACGGGAAATGAAGCCGCTGGCGCGGATGAGGCTGCATCAAGCACAACCTCTCCGCGCCCTCTGCGCCTCTGCGCGACAATCTACCTTCCCTTCTTCGCGCCCTTCGCGTGAACCAATCTTCTTTAGACCAACGCCGCGCTCACATCTCCACCCGGTGCCAACAAGGCATAGGCCCTCTCGACCGCCGCGACGAACTCCGCGTCCTCGCCCAGGTCGCCAATAACATCGCGCATTGTCAGCAACGCCGCTGGCTCCCCTGCCCGCGCCAGCAGCGCATCGGCGCGGGGGTCGACGAGTTTTTCGCCGCTGGCCTTGCGTCGTTCGAGGAAGCGGAACCATGCGGCGATCGGCACCGCCAGCCGCTCGACCGAACGCCCGGCCGCCCGCGCGTCGCGGATCGTGTCGCATAGCCGATAGGGCAGCTTTTGCGATCCGTCCCACGCGATCTGCGCCAGCTGGTGCGCGATCGCCGGGTTGGCGAAGCGCGCCAACACCGCATCGATATAGGCCGACAGGTCCATTTCGGCAGGCGGCGTGATCGACGGCGCGATATCCTGCCGCATCAGCCGTTCGGCGAACGCCGCGAGCGGGGCGCAGGCCATCGCGTCGCGCACCGTCGTCAGGCCCAACAGGATGCCGAGATAGGCGAGCGACGAATGCGCGCCGTTCAGCAGGCGGAGCTTGGCGTTTTCGAACCCGCGCACATCGCGGGTGAATTTTGCGCCGGCAAGATCGAAGGGCGGGCGGTCGCCGGCGAAATCGTCCTCGATCACCCATTGCGCAAAGCCTTCGCGCTGGATCGGCCATGCATCCTCCAGCCCGGTGGCGGCAAGGACCGATGCCCTGAGGGCGTCGTCGGTGGCAGGCGTGATCGAATCGACCATGGTCGAGGGGAAGCGGACGTTGTCGTCGATCCACCTCGCCAGATCGGGATCGCGCGCGGCGGCGAGATCGCGGACCGAGCGGCGGAAGCGATGGCCGTTGTCCGCGAGATTGTCGCACGACAGCAGCGTGATCGCGCCGCCGCCCGCCGCCCGGCGCGCCGCCAAGCCGGCGACCAGCCAGCCGGACAGGGTCGACGGCTCCGCGCCGGTTAGTTCGCGGACGATGGCGGGATGCTCCATGTCGAGGGCGCCGCTGCAGTCGAGGTGATAGCCCTTCTCCGTCACGGTGGTCGTCACCATCCGCGTGGACGCCGCGGCGATGCGCGACAGGATCGCGTCGCGGCGCTGCGCCGTCAACAATTCGGTGATCGAGCCGATGACGCGGTGCCGCGTCTCCGCGCCTAGCAACGCCAGCGTATAGAGGCCGTCCTGCGGCGCCAGCGCATCGGCGACCCCGGTCGAGTTGAGCGCGACCGCGCTGATCGCCCAGCGCGGGTCCCGCCGCAAGATGCTGTCCACATAGGCCGCCTGATGCGCGCGATGGAACGCGCCGGGGCCGATATGGACGATGCCCGGCGTCAGCGCGCTCCGGTCGTAATCGGGGCGGGCTATGGCGGCCGGCAGATGGCCAAGCGTCGCGTCGGACAGCCTCACAGCTTGTACGCCTGCTTGACGAGGCCATAGGCCAGGTCGTGGGCGACGGCGTGCGCATCCTCCTCGTCCAGCCGATGTTCGGCCACCAGTCGGGCGAGGAAGGCGCAATCGACGCGGCGGGCGACGTCGTGGCGCGCCGGGATCGACAGGAAGGCGCGGGTATCGTCGTTGAACCCGACGGTGTTGTAGAAGCCGGCCGTCTCGGTCGTCATCTCGCGGAAGCGGCGCATCCCCTCCGGCGAATCGTGGAACCACCATGCCGGGCCGAGCTTCAGGCAGGGATAATGGCCCGCCAGCGGCGCCAGTTCGCGGGCATAGGTCGATTCATCGAGCGTGAAGAGGATGACGGTCAGTTCGGTCGAGGTGCCGACGACGTCGAGCATCGGCTTCAACGCCGCGACATAATCGGTGCGGGTCGGGATGTCGGCGCCCTTGTCGCGACCATAGGCGTCGAACAGGCCGCGATTGTGGTTGCGGAACGATCCGGGGTGAAGCTGCATCACCAGCCCGTCATCGATCGACATGCGCGCCATTTCGGTCAGCATCTGCGCGCGGAACAGTTCGGCATCGGTCGCATCCGCCGCGCCTGCGACGACCTTGGCGAACAGGGCTTCGGCCTCGGCGGGCGAGAGGTTGGCGGTACGCGCGGTCGGATGGCCATGGTCGGTCGAGGTGGCGCCGGCGGCGATGAAGTCCTGCCGCCGTTTGCGGTGGGCGTTCAGATAGCCGGTCCAGTTATGGACGTCCTCCCCCGTCAGTTCGGCGAATGTGGCGAGCGCTCCGCGAAAGGCTTCGTGTTCGCAGTCGATCACCGCATCGGGGCGATAGGCGGTGACGACCCGCCCGCCCCAGCCGCTTTCCCGTATCGCGCGGTGATGGTCGAGCGGGTCGTCGGCGCCTTCCGTCGTCGCGATCAGTTCGATGCCGAACCGGTCGAACAGCGCGCGCGGGCGATAGGCGTCGGTCGCGAGCAGTTCGCCGATCCGGTCGTAATAGTCGTCGGCATTGGCGGCGGTCAGTGCTTCGGTGAACCCGAAGACCGCGCCGAACACATGGTCGAGCCACAGCCGCGACGGGGTGCCGCGGAACAGATGCTGGTGGGCGGCGAACACCCGCCATGCCTTGCGCGGATCGGCGACGATCGTCCCGTCGCGACGCGGGACGGCGAGGTCGTCGAGCGCGATCCCCTGGCTGTAGAGCATGCGGAACAGATAATGGTCGGGCGACAGCAGCAGCTCGGTCGCGTTGGTCCATGGGCGGTTCGTCGCGAACCAGGCCGGGTCGGTATGGCCGTGCGGGCTGACGATCGGCAGGTCGCGGACGGCGGCATAGAGGCTGCGGACGATGCCGCGCGTCGTCGGATCGGCCGGGAACAGGCGGTCGGGGTTCAGCAGCAGCGCGGGCATTTCAGTCTCCTTGCGCCTTCGATGCGACATTGTGCCAGCGCTGGCAACGGTCTATTTAGCCGCAATGGCTGACCCAAATCCTGCCCGCGCCGTCCGGGTCGATCGCGACGACGACGTCGCCCTGCTGCTCGATCCGGTGGCGGCGGGGGGCGCGGTGCGGTTCGACGATGCGACCGTGGTGGCGCGGGAGGACATTGCCCAGGGGCACAAGATCGCGGTGCGGGCGGTGGCTGCGGGCGCTCCGGTGCGGCGCTATCGCGCGGCGTTCGGGGTGGCGACGCGGGACATTGCGGCGGGCGAGCATGTCCATGTCCACAATGTCCGGACGGCGCTGTCGGGCGAGGATGCCTATCGCTACGTCCCTGCCCTGCCGCCCCAGGCCGAACGTCGCGCGGAGCCGGGCTTTGCCGGCTATGTCCGTGCCGATGGCAGCGTGGGTACGCGCAACGAAATCTGGGTGCTGCCGACGGTCGGCTGTGTCGGGCGGCTGGGCGAGCGGATCGCAGGCTTGGCGGGGCCGCGCCATACCGGGCGGGTCGACGGGGTGCATGCGTTCAACCATCCGTTCGGCTGTTCGCAGCTGGGCGACGACCTGAACCGGACGGGCGCGATCCTCGCGGCGCTGGCGTGCAATCCCAATGCCGGGGGCGTGGTGCTGCTCGGCCTCGGGTGTGAATCGAACCAGCTGGATGCGATGCTCGCGCGACTGCCCGCCGATGTACTGGCGCGGGTGCGGACGGTGCGGGCGCAGGCGAGCGCCGACGAGTTTGCCGAAGCGATGGCGGCGGTCGACGAACTGGCCGAAGCGGCGACGGCGAAGCGGGTGCCGGTGCCGCTGTCGGCGCTGCGGCTGGGCGTGAAGTGCGGCGGGTCCGATTCGATGTCGGGGCTGACCGCCAACCCGCTAATCGGGCGGATGACCGACCGGGTGGCGGCGGCGGGCGGCACGGTGCTGATGACCGAAATCCCCGAGATTTTCGGGGCGGAACGGCTGCTGATGGCGCGCTGTGCCGATGAAGCCGTGTTCGACCGGCTGGTCGAGGTGACCAACCGGTTCAAGCGCTATTTCCTCGACCATGGCGAGCCGGTGTCGGAGAATCCCAGCCCCGGCAATATCGCGGGCGGGATCACCACGCTGGAGGAAAAGTCGCTGGGCGCGGTACAGAAGGGCGGCGTGGCGACCGTCACCGACGTGCTCGACTATGGCGAGCCGGTGCGGAAGGCCGGGCTGTCGGTGGTCGATGGGCCGGGCAACGATGCGGTGTCGACGACCGCGCTGGCGGCGGCGGGGGCGACGATCACGCTGTTTTCGACCGGGCGGGGCACGCCGCTGGGGTCGCCGGTGCCGACGATGAAGATCGCGACCAATCGTGATCTGGCGACGCGCAAGGGGGGGTGGATCGATTTCGACGCCAGCATCGCGCTGGACGAAGGGCAGGATGCGGCGGCGGATGCGTTGCTGGCGCGGATCGTGGCGGTGGCGTCGGGCGAGCCGGCGCGGAACGAGGCAAACGAGGAACGCGCGATTGGGATTTGGAAGTCGGGGGTTACGCTGTAGGCGGCTTGCCCGCCCAGCATCGCTGGCCCACTATTGCGCCATGTCGCGCCGCTGCCTGCCCCTGATCGCGCTGCCGGTCCTGTTTCTGGCCGGCTGTGACCCACCAGCGAAGCGCTATTCCGACGCCGAAATGAATTTTTTCGATGCTGCACTACCGGGCATGACCCCAGAATGCCGCAATAAGATGCAATTTGGCGGCATTGGCGCGATGCCTCAGGATACCGACGAGTGTTACAAGACGTCCTTGCCCCGACGCTGGCAGGGACTGTGGCGCAATTCGTTTGAAAGCCACGTGTTCTGCGAGACGCCAGCGACGCGATGCCAGATCGAACCGGATGCCGATCCGCAGCCGGTCTATACTTGGATCGAGTTCAAGGACCCCATTGATCCGCGCGTGAAGCAAGCGGCAGAGGGATTGTACCGGATCGATTTCATCGGTCGCAGGACCGTCATTCCCGGCAATTACGGCCATTTCGGGCTGGCTCGACATGCCATCGTTGTGGACCGGGTGTTGTTCATCGACCGGCAGGACCGACCGGCAACGTCCGAACCGACGTCAGACCGGCGAACGATCAACCAAGTGCAGTAAGTCCGTCGCGATACCGCTTCGCCTTCCCAACATACACCGCCGCCGACATCCGCAACCCGGCGAGTTGCTCGTCGGTCAGCGTCTTGACCGCGCGTGCCGGGGCGCCGACGATCAAGCTCTTGGGCGGAAAACTCTTGCCCTCGGTCACCAGCGCCCCTGCCCCGACCACGCAATCCTCGCCGATCACCGCGTGGTTCAGCACCGTTGCTCCCATGCCGATCAGCACGCGGTCGCCGATGGTGCAGCCGTGGAGCACCGCGCGGTGGCCGATGGTGCAGTCTTCGCCCAGCGTCAGCGGCGCGCCGGGGTCGCTGTGGAGGACTGCGCCGTCCTGCACGTTGCTGCGCGCGCCGATGACGATCGCGCCATTGTCGGCGCGGACCACGGCGCCGAACCAGATGCTGGCCCCCGCCCCCAGCCGCACCGCGCCGATCAGGTCGGCGGACGGCGCGACCCAGCTGTCGGAGGCAAGGTCGGGAGTGGCGTCGGCGAGGGCGTAGATCGGCATGGCGCGGAGGCTATCATCCCGCGACGACGGGGGCGAGTTTCGCGCGCAACAATTTGTCGAACCGGTCGAGCGGGCAGCGCTTCGCACAGCCGGGGATGGAGATCGGGCGATCGATCACCTTCGCAGTCCCCTTACGGATCGCGTCGAGCGGCTGCACCCGGTAGGAGACGGTGACATACGGTCCCCGCGCGTCCCACCTGCGGGTCAGCACGAGTGCGCCGCCGGGGGCCGCATCGTTCCGCGCGAAACCGGGCGCGTCGAGATCGACGCCGAGTGCCGCCGCCAGCGCGGTGACGTTGGTGTCGTGGCCGACCAGCACTTCGAGGCGCGGACCATTCGCGGCGGTGAGCGTCCGCAGCATATGGTCGCCGACCGGCCCGGTCTGATGCGCGGTCATATAGGGTGAGCGGGTGAAGACGTCGAACAGCGCGGCGTGGAGCGCGCCCAGCCGGCGGATCGTCGCGGCATCGGCGCGGCCGAAGCCGACGTCGCGCATCGGCATCCCCTCGGCATATTGCAGCAGGATCACCTGCGCGGTGCCCGACGTCGCGCGGATCGGCCCGGTAAAGTCGACGCCGCGTCCATCGGCGGAGGGTTTCAGCGTCGCCAGGCCCGGCGTCGAACAGCCCGCGGGCAGGCCGCAGCCGAGCACGCGGTCGAGTTCGCGGATCGTGGCGGCATGGCGGGCGGTCAGCGCGTTCACCCCGCCGGTATAGGCGGTGATCGCCGCGACGGCCTTCGTCGCGTCGAACGCGGTCGCGCCGGCGCGCAGCGGTTCGAACAGCGGGTCGGTCTTGCCCTCCGGGTTATGCTCGACAGTCAGGTTGCAGCCGGGAGCGAGCGCGTCGGCATAGGCGCGGCCGGTGGCGATGGTGCGCTCGGGCGTGTTGGTGTGGATGCGGACGGTGCCGGGCGCGGGGCAGCCGGCGCCATTCAGCCAGCGGCGGTCGTGGCGGGCGAGTTGGGCGATTGCCCGAGCACCGTGGGGGGTGAGGAATTCGGGGGCGACCGGCCATGTCGGCCACTGTCCGGCGACCTTCGTGTCGAGCGGCGCCTCCCCGGTGATCGGCGCGCGCACGCCGTGGCGCATCAGCATCACGACGCGCTCCACCCGGTCCTGCGCTGCGGCGGGTAGCGGGGTCAGCAGGGTTGCGGCGAGGAGCAGGAGGCGCATGATTCGTCCTTGTCTTCGTAAAGGGCCGTACCCCGCGCAGGCGGGGGTCCAGAGCGACAAACGGGATCGCTCTTGGCTCTGGACCCCCGCCTGCGCGGGGGTACGGTCGTTTACTTCTTCGTCACCCCGGACTTGATCCGGGGTCTCGCTGTTGCGCAACGGCGGAAGAAGAAGCGGGACCCCGGGTCAAGCCCGGGGTGACGTCAGGGGTAGGCGTCACGACGCGGCATACGGACGCGGGCGGCGACGCTGACGCCGCCCACCCCCTCACATCTTCATCGTCAGGCTGAACTGGAACACCCGGCCGGTCTTCAGATAGCCGCCGTTGCGGTCGTTGGAGATATATTTCTCCGTCTTCCCCACGGTCGCCCAATAGGTGTGCTGGTCGAGCAGGTTGCGCGCCGACACGCCGATTTCGAGATTGTCGGTGACTTCGTACGCGGCACCGAAGTTCAGCTCGCCGACCGGCTGGACATAGATGTCCGGCTGGCTGTCCTGCACCGCCGCCAGGAACTTGCCGGTATAGTTGTACCACAGGTTCGTGCGGAACCCGCCGCCGGCATAGAAGACCTCCGCATTATAGATCAGGTCCGGTGCCTGCGGCAGCGTGCTGGTGCGGGTGGTGCGCACGCCGTTCAGCGGGATGACGTAGTTCGCCTCGGTCTTCTGGTAGGTGATGTTGCCGCCCACGCCGAAATTGCCGAGGAACGCGCTGTCGACCATGTCGCCGACGGTGAAGCGGCCCGATGCCTCGACGCCCTTCGCCGTGCCGCCGCCGCCGTTGATCGGGCGGGTATAGGTGATGCCGTCGATCGTCTCGCCCGCGGTCCGGGTCGCGGTGGTGACGACGAAGTTCGACAGGTCTTTGTAATAGGCGGCAAGCTGGACGTAGCGGCCGACGCCCATCTGGACATCGACGCCCGCGTCATAGCTCCATGCCTGCACCGGCTTCAGGTCCGGGTTGGGCTGGCTGATCGCGGTGATCGCGTTGCCCCGTGCCGCGTCGCGGGTGATCCGGGTCGGGCCGGCCAGCAGGTCGAACGCCGGGCGGGCATAGCTCGAACGGGCCGAGGCGCGGACGGTCAGGTTGCCGTTCGGCTTCCACGCCGCCAGCACGCTCGGGTCGACATGGTCGTAATCGCGACCGGCATTGACGAAGCGCGCGCCGTCGCTGTCGCTCAGATAATAGCGCGCGGTGAAGCTGTTATCCTCGTACCGGATGCCCGGCATCACTTCGAGATTGCCGAAGGTCAGCGTGGCGGTGCCGTACAGCGCCTTGCGCCGTTCGCTGCCGTCGAGCAGCCCCTGGTTGATCGTCGCCTGCGCGATGACCATCGGATCGACGAACCCGCGCACCTGCGCATCGAGCTGCGCCCGCGACAGCACCTTGAGCGGGCGTGCCGGATAATAATCGAGGAAGTCCTTCAGGACATAGCCCAGATACTGGTTGATCGACGGCCCCTGCACCGTGCCGTTCTGCAGCGGCGTGAGGAAGCGATAGCGGGTATTGTCGGGGGCAAGGCTGCGGCCGTCGCGGTCCGCGTCCTCATACAGTCCGCCGACCTCGACCGACAGGAAGTCGTCGTTGGTCCAGCCGATGCTGCCCTTCAGCGTCTTCTTGGTTTCGCTGAGATAGTCATAGCCGCGCTGGACATAGAGCTGGGTCGGACGGTCGAGCGAGGAGACGAAGGCGGTCGCCCCGGCCGACAGCACCGGGCGCGGCGATTTCGGGTTGGACAGGTCGACGACGACGCCTTCGGTCGCGGCACCGGTGTTGGTCGCAGTGCCGTTATAGGCGATGCCGCGGAACGCCGCCTCGATCCGGGTCGGCTGGTCGAAGCGGCCATCGGCATAGGCGCCTTCCAGCGCGGCGGTGAAGCCATTCCAATGCGCCTTCGCGCCCAGCTGGGCCGAGAACAGTTCCTGTTCGATATCCTCGGTACGGAAATAGCTGGCCGGGTTCACGCCCTGCGGGGTGTAGACGCCCGCCGCGTTATAGGCGCGGGTGGTGCTGCCGTCGCGGCGCGTGCGCAGCGGATTGCCGCTCGACTGGCCGCTGGTCGTCTCGTTGCGCAGACCCGTCTGGTTCATCGTGTTGGTGTTGAGATATGTGGCGTAGTTTACGCGGGCGAACAGGTCGATCGCGTCGCTGCGGAAATCGAACGCGCCGGTCGCGCCGTACCGCTTGATCTTGTTGTTGTAGAAATTCCACTGCACGCCGTTGCCCGACAGCGCGTTGGGATTGTCGCGCGCGGTGCCGACGTCGAACTGCGTCGTCTGGTAATCGCTCTGCACCGCGGTCGATTCGGCCGCGTTGCCGCGCTCTTCATAATAGCCCGCGAGGTACCCGCCGAACTGGTGGTCGCTGCCGAAGCGGCGCGCGGCGTCGAGGCCGATCGCCCCGCCGAACGCTTCCTGTTCGCGGTCGAGCGCGAGGCCGGCGACCTGCCCCAGCACGCGGGCGCGGGTGAAGCTCTGGTTGAAGTCGAACGCGGTCGGAGTGCGCAGGTCGACGATGCCGGCGATGCTGTCGGCATCCTTGGCGGCGCCCGGCGTCTTGTCGGTGACGATGCCGCCGATCGCGAAGGGTGAGAAGAGGTTGAGCGAGATCGCGCGGTTGTTGCCCGAGGTCTGCGGCAGGCGCAGGCCGTCGAGGGTATAGGCGTTGTAGCTGGTGTCGAAACCGCGGATCGTCACGAACTGCGCTTCGCCGGTCGCGCTCTGGTTGCGGCCCTGGTCGCGGCTGACCGAAACGCCGGGCAGCATCTTGGCGAGGTCGGCGATGCTGGTCTGCGAATGGATCGCCACGTCGCCGGTAGTAACGATGTCGATCGTGGCGATCGCCTGCTGTTCCTCGTTCAGCGCGGTGCGCTGCCGACGGCCGTTGACGACGATGTCGTCGGTCAGCGATTCGCTGGCGGTCTGCTGCGGTTCTTCCGTCGCGGGCAGCGCGGTCGCGTCCTGCGCAAGGGCGGCGGCGGGCAGCAGCGCGCCCAGCGTCAGCGCGGCGATGCCGCTGGACAGGACGAGCGCATGGGCGCGCCGCCGGCGTGCCGGCAGCGTCGGGATCGACGACATGGATATTCCCCCTGGGACGTGTTCTGGATGATGCGGGGTTGTTCCCCGTTGGCCCGCGCCCCTAGGCGGCTGCTGTGTATATTTTATGACACTTGCCGTTCATATCCATGAATCCGCCAATATGAGCGATCCAGTTCACAAAATTTGATGGAATCCTGTTGATATCCGCATGGATCGCTTGTCTCGCGACCTGTCGGCGATATGGTGTGCGCCCATGATGAAGCGCCGCGACCGCCGCCAGGAGATCCTCGACCTGCTCGCGCAGGGGGAGCCACTGGGCATTCACATGCTGGCCGATACGCTGACCGTGTCGGACGAGACGGTGCGCCGCGAGCTGCGGCTGCTGGAGGCGGACGGGCTGGTCGAGCGCATCCATGGCGGCGCGCGGCTGGCGAAATCGGTCGAGGAAGGGCCGTTCGAGGCGCGGCTGCATCGCAATGCCGGCGCGAAGCAGCGCATCGCCGCCGCCGTCGCACAGACGGTGGCCGATGGCGACTCGCTCTATCTCGATGCCAGTTCGACCGCCTTCCATGTCGCGCAGGCTTTGAAGGGGAAGCGCGACCTGACCATCGTCACCAACGCGCTGGGCGTCGCGGCGGAATTGGGCGGGCGCTATGGCAACCGGCTGTATCTCGCCGGGGGCGAGCTGGACGAACGCTATCGCGCATTTTTCGACGCTACTGCACGGGCCTATCTGGCACAGTTCCGGCCGGCCATGGCGATCGTGTCGACCGAATCGGTCGATGTCGCGGCCGGCTTCACCGATTATCACATCGGCGAGGGCGAAGTGTGCCGCCAGATGATTGCCCAGTCGCGGCGGGTGACGATGGCGGTCGACGCATCGAAATTCGACCGGGCGAGCGTGGTCGCGGTGGCGTCGTTCGCGGAGGTCGACCGAATCGTCTCCGATCGGGAGATGGACGACGCCTATGCCGGGGTGAGTGCCGGCGTCGAATGGATCGTCGCATGATCCGCTGGCTGGCGCTGGCGCTGGCGATCGTCGTCCTGCCTGCCGATGCGCGCGACCTGCGCGTGATGAGCTTCAACGTGCGCTATCCCAACCCGGACGACGGCGCGAACCGGTGGGAGGCGCGCGCACCGATCCTGATCGACACGATCCGTAGCGCAGATCCGGACGTGATCGGCACGCAGGAATTGTACCGGCGACAGGGCGACGCGATCGTCGCTGCCCTGCCGCACTGGCGCTGGTTCGGGCGCGACCGGCATGGGGGCCATGCCGACGAGCATATGGGCATCCTCTATCGCACCGACCGGCTGCGGCTGGTGCGGCACGGCGATTTCTGGCTGTCCGCGACCCCCGACCGGGTGGGGAGTGCGAGCTGGGGCATCGATCTGCCGCGCATGGTCAGTTGGGGCGAGTTCCGGCGGGCGGACGGCCAACGCTTTGTGCTGTTCGACACCCATTTCCCGCATCGCGACGTCGATGCGGTGGCGCGGACGAGGGCGGCAGAGGTGCTGCTCGGCCGGATGCGGGGCATCGCCGGGCGGTTGCCGGTGGTGGTGACCGGCGACCTGAACGCGCAGCCCGACAGCGCGGCCTATCGGGTGTTCACCGGCGCGCTGACCGATGCGTGGCAGCAGGCGCCGAAGCGGTCCGGGCCGGTGCTGACGTTCCACGACTTCACCGGCACGCCGGACCGGCGGATCGATTATGTGTTCGTGCGCGGGTTGCGGCCGGTATCGGCGCGGGTAGCGACCGACCATCGCGGCCCGCGCTACCCGTCCGACCATTTCCCGGTGGTGGTGGATCTGCACTGAGCGGCGGACATGTGCCCTGCCCAAATTGTCACCCCGGACTTGATCCGGGGTGACGGGCGGGGTCACCCCCGCCGCCGCACCAGCCACACCGTATCGCCGGCATCGTCGACCACGAAGATCGCGCCGTCGGCCCGCGTCTGGATGCTGACCGGGCGGCCATAGACGGTGCCCTTCTTCGCATCCGCCACGAATCCGGTCAGGAACGGCTGCGGATCGCCGGTCGGGCGACCCTCGGCAAAGGGCACGGCGAGCACGTCATAGCCGCTGAAGCTCGACCGGTTCCACGATCCGTGCCGCGCGACGAACGCGGTCGGCGCGCCCTGCTTGGCAAAGGCGATGCCGAGCGCCGCCGCATGCGCGCCGACCGCGACGTCGGGCAGCAGCGTGGTGGCGAGCAGTTCGCGCTTCTCGTTGGCGTGGCGCGGGTCCTGCTTGCCGAAATAGCTGTACGGCCAGCCGTAGAAACCGCCTTCGCGCACCCCGACCAGATAGTCGGGGGCGATGTCGTCGCCGATCTCGTCGCGCTCGTTGACCGCAGTCCACAGGGTGTTGGTGCCCGGCACGAAGTCCATGCCGACCGGATTGCGCAGCCCCGACGCATAGGTCCGCTCGCGTCCCGTAGTCAGGTCGATGGCGAGGATCGCGGCGCGGCGCTTTTCCTCGTCCATACCATATTCGCCGACATTCGACGCCGACCCGACCGACACGAACAGCGTACGCCCGTCGGGGCTGAGCAGCAGGTTGCGGGTCCAGTGGTTGTTATAGCCACCGGCGGGCACGGTCGCATGGGTACGCGGCGCTGCGGTGATGCTGGTCTGGCCCGGCTGATAGGGGAAGCTGACCACCGCATCGGTATTGGCGACATACAGCCGGCCATTGGCGTACTGCATCCCGAACGGCTGGTTCAGATTCTCGCGCAGCACGAAGCGCTGTTCGGCGATCCCGTCGCGGTTCGCGTCGCGCAGCAGCGTGATGCGGTTGGCGCTGTAGCCGGTGGTCTTCGACAGCGCCTGTCCGCGCGCGACCTCCGGATCGGCGTCGAGCTTGGGCAGGGTGCGCGCTTCGGACACCAGCATGTCGCCATTGGGCAGCAGCAGCGCCTGGCGCGGATAGTCGAGCCCGCCGGCGAACTTCACGACCTCCCAGCCCCGCGGCGCGGTGGGAGCGCGGCCTTCGGGCCAGCCGATGGTGACCGGATGGTTGACCACCGATTCGGTCGCATAGGGCGGCGCGGTTTCGGTGTAGCCGGGTATCGATTTCTGCGGCGCCTGCGCGAAGGCGGCGGTCGAGAACAGGGCGAGCGTCGTCGCGCCCAGCGTGCGAAGGTTCATTGCGAGTCCCCATGTTGCCATGGGGGCGTGAACCGGGCGCGCGCCGCGCGGGTCCGTCAGCAATGAAATGATACGGGTTGGGTACGCGGAGGGTCGTTCCCGGTACGGGGAGGATACAGCTCCTCCCCATCATCTATGGGGAGGGGGACCAGCCGTCAGGCTGGTGGAGGGGCAATGGCGCGCACGCTGACGTGGCGCCTGGGGCGGCACCCCTCCACCATCCGCTGCGCGGACGGTCCCCCTCCCCGCGGTGCGGGGAGGATCTTTTCGCTATTCCACCGTCACGCTCTTCGCCAGGTTACGCGGTTGGTCGACGTCCGTCCCCTTGGCCACCGCGACATGGTACGCCAGCAGCTGCACCGGCACCGCATAGACGATCGGCGCGATCAGCGGGTGGACCTTGGGCATGGTGATCGTCGCCACCGCGCCGTCGCCCGCCGCCTGGATACCGTCATAGTCGGAGATCAGCACGACCTTGCCGCCGCGCGCCTGCACTTCCTGCATGTTGCTGACGGTCTTGTCGAACAGCGGGCCCGACGGTGCGATGACGATGACCGGCACGGACTCGTCGATCAGCGCGATCGGACCATGCTTCATCTCGCCGGCGGCATAGCCCTCGGCATGGATATAGCTGATTTCCTTGAGCTTCAGCGCCCCTTCCAGCGCCAGCGGATAATCGGTGCCGCGCCCCAGATACAGCACGTCGCGCGCGGCGGCGATGACGCCGGCCATGCCCTCGATCGCCTCGTCATAGGCGAGCGCACCGTTGATCGACGCGGGCGCTTCGGCAAGGTGGCGGACGATGCTGCGTTCCTCGGCCTCGCTCAAGCGCCCCTTCGCCTTGGCGAGGTTCGCTGCGAGTGCTGCCAGGACCGCGAGCTGGCAGGTGAACGCCTTGGTCGAGGCGACGCCGATTTCCGGCCCGGCATGGGTCGGCAGCAGCAGGTCGGCCTCGCGCGCCATGGTGCTGGTCGGCACGTTGACGACGACGGCGATGGTCTGGCCCTCGCTCTTGGCGTGGCGAAGTGCTGCCAGCGTGTCGGCGGTCTCGCCCGACTGGCTGATGAACAGGGCCAGACCGCCCTCCTCCATCACCGGCGCGCGGTAGCGGAACTCGCTGGCGACATCCAAGTCGACCGGCACGCGCGCGAATTGTTCGAACCAGTATTTGGCGACCATGCCGGCATAGAAGCTGGTGCCGCACGCGACGATGGTGACGCGCTTGATGCCCGACAGGTCGAATTCGGGGATCGGCAGCGACACGCGCCCTTCGAAGCGCTGGAGATAGCCGCGCAGCGTCTGGGCGACGACGATCGGCTGTTCGTAGATCTCCTTCTGCATGAAGTGGCGGTGATTGCCCTTGTCGATCAGCGCGCCGGTGACGCCCGACAGCGTGACCGGGCGATCGACCGGGTTGTTGTCGCGGTCGAAGATGTCGGTGCCGTCGCGGCGGCAGACGACCCAGTCGCCCTCCTCCAGATAGGCGATGCGCTGCGTCAGCGGGGCGAGCGCCAGCGCGTCGGAGCCGAGATAGACTTCGCCCTCGCCATAGCCGACGACCAATGGCGAGCCGAGCCGCGCGCCGATCAGCAGGTCGTCATGCTGGCGGAACAGGATCGCGAGCGCGAAGGCACCGTGCAGGCGCGGCAGGATCGCCTTCACCGCGTCCTGTGGCGACAGGCCGGCCTCGACCTGTTCGCTGACCAGATGGGCGACGACCTCGGTATCGGTCTCGCTGGTGAACACCCGGCCGCGCGCGGTCAGTTCCTCGCGCAGCGGCTTGAAATTCTCGATGATGCCGTTGTGGACGACCGCAACTTCGTCTGTCGCGTGCGGATGGGCGTTGTCGGTGGTCGGGCCACCATGCGTCGCCCAGCGGGTGTGGGCGATGCCGATATTGCCGGGCAGCGGATGCTCGGCCAGTTCGGCGGCAAGGTTCTTGAGCTTGCCCGACGCACGGCGACGCTCGATCGACTGCCCCTCGACCGTGGCGATGCCCGCCGAGTCATAGCCGCGATATTCGAGGCGCTTGAGCCCATCGAGCAAGCGGTCGGCGACGCTTTCGGTGCCGATGATGCCAACAATTCCACACATAGTCTTGTCTCCGGCGGGATGCCCGCTTGGTTATTTCTTGGCGGCTTTCAGGGCGGCCTGCTTGTGGCGGAACCGCTTGGCCCAGCCGGGATGGTCGGCGCGTTCGGCGCGGACCAGCGCCAGCGCGTCGGCCTCGACATCGCGAGTCACGACCGATCCGGCGGCGACCAGTGCGCCGTCGCCGATCCTGACCGGCGCGACCAGTGCGCTGTTCGATCCGATGAACGCGCCCTCGCCGATCTCGGTGCGGTATTTGAAGAAGCCGTCGTAATTGCAGGTGATCGTGCCTGCGCCGATATTGACGTTCGCGCCGACGCTGGCGTCGCCGAGATAGGTCAGGTGGTTGGCCTTGGCCCCTACCCCCAGCGTCGTGTTCTTCACCTCGACGAAATTGCCGACGCGGCTGCCCTCGCCCAGCACCGCGCCGGGGCGCAGACGCGCATAGGGGCCGACATCGGCCTTCGACGCGACGGTCGCGCCCTCCAGATGGCTGAAGGCGTGGATCGTGACGTTATCGGCAATGGTCACGCCGGGGCCGAACACGACATTGGGTTCGACCGTCACGTCGCGGCCGAGCTGCGTATCGTGCGCGAAGAACACGGTTTCGGGCGCGATCAGCGTCACGCCATCAGCCATGGCACGGGCGCGGCGCTTGGCCTGCCACGCACCTTCGACCGCCGCCAGTTCGGCGCGGCTGTTGATGCCGGCCACTTCGTCCGCTGCCGTCTCGATCACCACCGCGCCGCGTCCGTCGGCGATGGCGAGCATGACGATGTCGGGGAGGTAATATTCGCCCGCCGCATTGTCGTTGCCGACCCGTTCGAGCAGCGCCCACAGGTCGGCCGAGCGCACCGCGGTCACGCCGCTGTTGCACAGATTGACCGCGCGCTCTTCTGCCGAGGCGTCCTTATATTCGACCATCTTGGCGATGTTGCCGGCATCATCGGCGATGATCCGGCCATAAGCGGCGGCATCGGCTGGGCGGAAGCCGAGCACCGCCACCGCCGGCCGGTCGGCTTCGTCCAGCCGTGCGGTCAGCCGCGCGACGGTATCCGCCGACAGCAACGGGGTATCGCCGAAACAGACCAGCACGATGCCGTCGTGGTCGGCGAGCGTTTCCTTCGCCTGCAATGCGGCATGCGCGGTGCCCAGCTGTTCGCGCTGCCACGCGATCTCGACACCTCGGCCGGTGACCGCCTTCTCGACCTGTTCGCCGACCGCACCGACGATCACCACCCGGCGGGTGACGTTCGCGGCGGACAGGCTGTCCAGCAGATGGAACAGCATCGGCTGCCCGGCGAGCGGGTGCAGCACCTTGTGCTTCGTCGACTTCATGCGGGTGCCCTGCCCGGCGGCGAGGATCACGGCAGCGATGGGTTGTGCGCTCATGGGGGCCGTCTGTGGCACACGACCCTTGCCAATTCCATATCGCGCGCGCCAATGCCGATGATGATGACAACAATTTCATTCGATATCGTCGGCTTCGACCTCGACGGGACCTTTATCGATACCAGCGGCGACCTGACCGATGCGGTGAATCATGCTTTGGCCGATGCCGGGCGGCCGCTACTGACGCGCGAACAGGTCATTCCGATGATCGGCGGCGGGGCCAGGCACATGCTGCGGCAGGGGATGGAAGCGACCGGCGGCTGCGACGAGGCGGAACTGAACCGGCTCCACCGGCTACTGCTCGATTATTACGAAGCGAACATCGCCGTCCATTCGCGACCCTTTCCGGGCGCGATGGCGGCGCTCGACCAGTTGGATACTGATGGGGTCAAGGTCGCGATCGTCACCAACAAGCTGGAGGGGCTGGCGCTGCGGTTGCTGGACGAGCTCGACCTCACCCGCCGCTTCGGCTGCGTCATCGGTGGCGATACGCTGGGGCCGGGCAAGTCCAAGCCCAACCGCGCGCCGATCGACGCGATGATCGAACGCTGCGGCGGCGGGCGCGCCGCGTTCGTCGGCGATTCGCATTTCGATATCGATGCGGCCAGGAATGCCGAGATTCCCAGCATCGCCTGCTCGTTCGGTTTCATGATGCAGCCGGTCGCCGAGCTGGGGGCGGATGCGGTGATCGATCATTTCGACGAACTGATCCCGACGCTCGCGCGTTTGGCCCCCTGACCCCTTCCCCTTTCGAGGAACTGCCATGACCCGCCCCGTCGCTCTCATCACCGGCGCATCGTCCGGTATCGGCCTCAGCTTCGCGCATCACCTCGCGCGCACCGGCCACGACCTCGTCATCGTCGCACGGCGCGAGGACCGGCTGCGCGACCTCGCCGAACAGCTGTCGACCGAACACGGCATCGATATCGAGGTGATCGCCGCCGACCTCGCCGACCCCGACGACCTCGACGTGGTCGAGGAACGGCTGGAGGCGGGCGAGCCGATCGCGCTGTTCGTCAACAATGCCGGCTTCGCCGCGATGGGCAAGGTCGGCGAGGGCGACCGCGACGACATGACCGACATGCTGCTGCTCAACGTCGTCGCGTTCAGCCGGCTGGCCGATGCGGCGATGGCCGGCATGAAGCGCTCGGGCCGGGGCACGATCATCAATGTCGGGTCGGGCACGCTGTTCACCAAGATGCCGGCCTATGCCGGCTATGGCGCCACCAAGGCCTATGTCGCCTATTACACCCGCACGATGCAGGCGGAGGCGAAGGACGGCAACATTCGCATCCAGCTGCTGATCCCCGGCGTCACCGCGACCGATTTCCACCATGTCGCGGGCAAGAGCATCGACGATTTCCCGCCCGAGCGGGTGATGGAGCCGGACGATCTGGTCGTCGCCTCGCTGCGCGGGCTGGAGCTGGGCGAGGCGGTGTGCATCCCGTCGCTGCCGGATGTGGCGGATTGGGAAGCGCTGGAAGCGGCCGAAGCGAAGATCGCGCCCAATGCGTCGCGGAACAAGGTGGCGGACAGGTATCACGCCTGAAGCTCCTCCCCGCTCAGCGGGGAGGGGAACCATGCGCAGCATGGTAGAGGGGGGTCTCGACGCAACGCAACCGTGCCGAATGCGGACACTCCCCTCCACCATTCGCTGCGCGGACGGTCCCCCCCGGTGCCGGGGAGGAGCTTGAGCGCCACCAATTATTAAGCTCCCGCCGCTAGTTCGGCCATGGTAGCGGCCAATTCCGGTCGCGGGGGTTGCGGATGTTCAAGCGGGTGCAGCGAATCCTGGTCGTGTTCGGTACGCGGCCCGAGGCGATCAAGCTGTTCCCGCTGATCCATGCCCTTCGTGCCCATCCCGGCTTCGACACCCGCGTCGTCGTCACCGCGCAGCATCGCGAGATGCTGGACCAGGTGATGGAGTTCGCCGGGATCACCCCGGACATCGACCTGAACATCATGACCGCCGGCCAGTCATTGGACGGCCTGACCGCGCGGCTGCTCGATGCGCTGGGCCCGGTGTTCGATGCCGAACAGCCCGACCGGGTCATCGTGCAGGGTGACACCGCGACGGCGATGGTCGCCGCGCTCGCCGCTTATTACCGCAAGGTGCCCGTAGCCCATGTCGAGGCGGGTCTGCGCAGCCACGACGTCTATCATCCCTGGCCCGAAGAGGTGAACCGCAAGATCGTCGGCAGCATCGCCGACCTGCATTTCGCCCCGACGCAGACCGCCGCCGACGCGCTGCTGGCCGAGAATGTGCCGGCCGAGCGCGTCCTCGTGACCGGCAACACCGTGATCGACGCGCTGCACATGGCGCGGACACGCCTCGCCGCCGAACCGGCGCGGACGCAGGCGCTCGACGAACTGGCCGAGCGGTTCGCCGGCACGCGCGTCGTGCTGGTGACGACGCATCGCCGCGAGAATTTCGGCGGCGGCATGGAGAATATCGCCCGCGCCATCGCCCGCATCGCCGCGCGCGAAGATGTCGGCGTGATCTTCCCGGTCCATCCCAATCCGCAGGTTCGTAGCGTGATGGACGCGATCCTCGGGCACAATCCGCGCGTCGCGATGATCGCGCCGCAGGATTATCCGCATTTCGTCCGGCTGCTCGACCTGTGCCATCTGGTCCTGACCGATTCGGGCGGGGTGCAGGAGGAAGCGCCGGGCCTCGGCAAACCGGTGCTGGTGATGCGCGAGACGACCGAGCGCCCCGAGGGCGTGATGGCCGGCACCGCGAAGCTGATCGGATCGGACGAGGACCGCATCGTCGCCGAAGTGGCGACCCTGCTCGACGACCCCGCCGCCTATGCCGCGATGGCCAAGGCGCACAACCCCTTCGGAGACGGCCATGCGTCCGCCCGCATCGTGGAGACCCTCTATGCTTGAACAGCGGATCGCCGCCGCCGACACCTATGACGTGTGCGTCGTTGGCCTCGGCTATATCGGCCTGCCGACCGCCGCCGTCGTCGCCCGGTCGGGCGCGCGGGTCATCGGCATCGATGTCAGCCAGCATGTCGTCGACACCGTGGCGCGCGGTGACATCCATATCGAGGAGGCCGATCTCGACACGCTGGTGCGCGACGTCGTGCTGCTCGGCCGCCTGACCACCGCGACGACCCCGGCGCCGTCCGACATCTTCGTCATCGCCGTGCCGACGCCGTTCGGGCCGGGCCATGTGCCCGACCTCAGCTATGTCCTGAACGCCACCCGCGCGATCGCGCCGGTATTGCGCAAGGGCAATACGGTTATCCTCGAATCGACGTCGCCGGTCGGGACCACCGAACAGATCCGCGACCTGCTGGCCGAACTGCGGCCCGACCTGGCGATGCCTGGGCTGTCGGATACGCCCGACATTGCGGTCGCCTATTGCCCCGAACGGGTGCTGCCGGGGCGGATCATCCTCGAACTCGTGTCGAACGAACGCTCGATCGGCGGGATCACCCCGGCCTGTGCGGAAGCGGCGTGCGGCTTCTATCGCCGGTTCGTGGAGGGTGCCTGCACCGTCACCACCGCGCGGACGGCGGAAATGGTCAAGCTGGTGGAGAATACCAGCCGCGACGTCGCCATCGCCTTCGCCAACGAACTGTCGATCGTGTGCGACAAGATGGACCTCAACGTCTGGGACGTGATCGAGCTGGCCAACCGCCATCCGCGCGTCAACATCCTGAAGCCGGGTCCGGGCGTCGGCGGGCACTGCATCGCGGTCGACCCCTGGTTCATCGTCGATGCCGCCCCCGAACAGACCCCGCTGATCCGCACCGCGCGCGAGGTGAATGACGGCAAGGTCGACCATGTCGTCGCCCGCGCCGCCGCGATGCTCGACGCCGCTCCGCACGCCCGCGCCTCGCTGCTGGGCCTGGCGTTCAAGGCGGATATCGACGACCTGCGCGAAAGCCCGGCGGTGAAGGTCGCGGCCGAACTTATCGCGCGTTATGGCGACCGGATCGATCTGGTCGAACCGTTCGTGACCACCCTGCCCCGATCGCTCGTCGGCGGGCGGCTGGTGTCGCTGGAGGCGGGGCTGGCGAACGACATTCTGGTCGTGCTGGTCGACCATAGCGTGTTCAAGGCGGTGCCGGTCGAGGCGCGCGAGGGCAAGCAGGTGTACGATACGCGGGGGATGTGGCGGTAGGCGGAAGAGGATTCGGTTTCACGCGGAGGCGCGGAGGCGCGGAGAAGGAGATGAAGAGAGTTTTCGCGCAGAGGCGCCGAGGACGCTGAGATGTTGGGGAGCAGGCCATCTCGGCCTGTCTGGCGCAGCCTGGTTCCTGCCGGCGGCCGATGATGGAGAGCCGCTGTCGCGGCGAGCGTTACCCCTCAGCGTCCTCTGCGCCTCTGCGCGCAATCAAAACTTCTTCTTCGCGTCTCCGCCCCTTCGCGTGAAAACCCTATCTCTTCCGAAACTTGGTCCACAAATGCCGCGCCAGCATGACCGGCGGCATCCGCAGCCAGTGCGAGCGGACATAGAAGCCGAACTCGGTCCCCTTATGGCTGAGCCGTCCCCAGCCGTCGCGCGCCAGCAGGCGGCGGGCGAACAGCGCGTCGGACGCGACCGGATCGCCGCCCCCCGGCGTCCCGTAGATGCGCCGCGCCAATCGTAGCGCCCGCGCGACCGCATCCGACAGATCGTGCAGCGCCGCCCGCTCGGTCAACGACGCGACGAACCCGGCATCCCGATCGACAAACTCGCGGACCAGCCGGTCGATATCCCACAGGTTGCGTAAGCCACCCTGCAGGTCGCCATCGGCGAACAGGTGCGCAGCGGCGTGGACCACCATATCCTCCGGGCACAGCACCGACAGGCCGTTACCAAGCGGCACCGCCCCGGCGATCAGCGCTGCCGCGTCAGGCTTAGGTCGTGCGGTGGGCGGCAGGATCGTGTGGTGGACGTCGATCATCCGGTCGCGTGTCCGGTGGATCAGCGGCGGCAGCTCGTGCATCCAGCGGCGGTAATAGGCGTCGTCATAGGGGTCGGGCTTCACCCATTCCCACCCGGCGGCCAGCAGCGCCGCCTCCACCGCATTGAGGGCGTCGCGCGGCACGAGGATGTCGAGATCACCGATCGCCCGCCCCCGCCCCGCATCCAGTCCGGCGGCGACGAAGGCGGTGCCCTTCAGCAGAACGATCGGCAAACCCAGCGGGGCGAGCGCGCGCCGTGCCATCTCCGCCTCCCACAATGCTGCCACGCGCCCCTGTTCGGCGGACGCGCGCGCGTCGGCCATGATGCGTGCGGCGGCAGGGGGCATCTCGATCCCGTCGAGCCGGGTGGCAAGGCTGCCGATCAGCTGCTCCGCCCGCGCCGCCGCGATCAGCGCGTTCCAGCTGTCGGCGGAATCCAGACCGTCCCACAACTCGGGATCGGCGAGCGCGCCGGCCGTCCTGGCATCCGTCATGCCAGTTTCCCCCACAGCCCCTCCACCAGCGCCAGCGCGGTGTCGGTATCGGGATAGTCGATCGCCCGCACCGGCATTCGCCCGACCAGGCCGGTCAGCGCATCGAACCCGCGCTCGCCCATCGCGACATAGTTGGTCGATGCCTGGGTCAGCCGCACGAAGGTTTCGGCCGCCTCGACCGGCCGCACCGCCTCCGCCTGTCCGAAGGTCGGGAACAGCAGCAAAGCAGGGACGGCGGGGCGATCCATCGCGGCGATAGCGGCGGCATCGGGAACGAGGTGGCGAATGTCCCCCTTCGGCGTGCCCGCCAGCAGCGGGCCGAACCGGCCGGCGGGTGCCGCGCGTTCCATCACCCCGATCGCCTGATTCTTCAGGCTGATGAGCCTGGGAAAGGCATGGACCAGTCCGGTCGCCGGATCGAGCAGCGCGAACTCGTCGCCCATCAACCGCCAGCCGCGCGTCATCAGCAGCGCCGCCAGCGTCGACTTGCCCGCACCCGATTCGCCGGTCATCAGCAGCGCCCGCCCGTCGCGCTCGACCGCCGAGGCGTGGAGCAGCAGATAGCGGCGCTGCGCCAGCGCCATCTGCAAATTCATCCCCATCTCGGCCGCCAGCAGCCCTTGGCGCAGCGGCAGCGGCGCGGCATCGGGGATGGTGAAATCGCCGCCGATCATCACCGATGGGCGCACGAACCGCCGCCACGGTCGCGCGGCGAACAGGCGGACGTTGAAATCGGCGATGCCGTCCTCGGGCCGGGGATAGTCGCGATACAGGTCACGCAACTGGTCGACCGGGCCGCGCCAGTCGCTGCCGATGCGAAAGCCTATGGGGCCGATGCGCAGCGTCGCAACGTGCCTCACGCCGGTTGGTCCAAGCGTTCGGCCAGTCCGGTATCGACCAGTTCGTCCAGCCGCGCGGTCAGTGCCGCCGCATCGCCATCGGGCAGGTCGAACCGCTCGGCCAGCGCCGCCAGCAGTTCGTCGGCAGTCATTGCCCGGTCGGCCAGCAGATCGAGCAGTTCGGGCACCGGCGGCGCGACGACATGGGTCTGGCCCGATGCGCGGTGATAGACGGCGCTGAGCGTATCGAGCGCGACGACCCGGAGAGCAGCCGGCGGCGGCGCGCGATAGCGTGCCGGCATGGAAGCGTCAGCCGCGCGGCATCTGGAGCGAGGCGAAGCAGGTGAAGCCGCTGGTCCCGTTCTGCAACCGCTGGACATATTTCAGATAGGCGCGGGTCGTATCGCCATCGGTGCCGGGCAAATTCTGCCCCTTCATCGCCAGCTTCACCTGTTCGCCGGTGAAGGGGCGGTTGGCGCCGGGAAAGGCGCCGGGCGTGCCGGGGGCGACGACCTGTCCGTCGGCGGCGATCATCTGCCCGGCGCGCGCGCGGTCGGGGATCGGGATTTCGCAGGTCATGATCGACGCCTGGGTCTGTGCCAGCGCCGGACGGATCGACACTACCGCCGACGCGCTCGCCGCGCCGATCAGCAGCGTGCGCCGCGCGAGCCTGCCATCGGGCGAAGGGGTGGGAGCGTCGGTCATCGCGCCATCTTCCCCAACCCGGCATAATTCGCAATCGCAAAGAGGGTTAACCTGTCCGATCGCGGGGCACGCCGCTCCCTCTGGCCTTGATCGTCACTTCCGCCTAATCGGGGGCGATGGACGAATTCGGCCCCCGCCTGCCCCTCGCCCTCGCCATCGCGATCGGCGTCGCCCTGCTGGCGCTGCTGCTGGGTGCCGGGATCAATGCCAGCGCGGTCGTGGCGGTCGGCGCGGTCGCCGCCGTGCTCGTCGCCGGGCTGCACCCGCCCGAACGCGGCACCAGCGAATCGCCCGATACCGCGCGCCAGCATGTCGTCGCCGCGACCCAGGCGGCGATCGATGCGGTCGACGAACCGATCCTGGTGATCGCGCGCGGCCATGTCGAGGCGGCGAACCCCGCCGCGCTCTCGCTGCTCGGCCAGCATGTCGTCGGCGGCGACGTCCGCCTCGCCATCCGCCACCCCGCGGCGGCCGAGCGGCTGTTAGGCACGCGCGACGATCGGGAACCGGTCGGGCTGGTGGGGCTTGGCGCGCGCGACCAGAGCTGGGAGATGCGGGTCCGCCCGCTCGCCGACGACCGCCGGCTCGTCCATCTGGTCGACCGTACCGGCAACCGCGCGACCGAAAAGATGCGAGTCGATTTCGTCGCCAATGCCAGCCACGAACTGCGCACCCCGCTCGCCTCGCTGCTGGGCTTCATCGAAACCTTGCGCGACGAGGCGGGGGAAGACCCGGCCGTGCGCGAACGCTTCCTGAAGGTCATGAACGACGAAGCGCGGCGGATGCAGCGGCTGATCGACGACCTGATCTCCTTGAGCCGGATCGAGGCGGAGAAATACCGCCCGCCCGACCAGGCGGTCGACCTGTCGGCGATGGTGCCGGCGGTGCAGGGCGAACTGGCCGCGACCAACCCGACGCGCGGTGCCGACATCGTGCTGTCGGTCGCCCCCGATGTGACCGTGATCGGCGACCGGGCGCAATTGTCGCAGCTGCTGCACAACGTCATGGGCAATGCGATGAAATATGGCCGCGCCGGCACGCCGGTCGAAATAAGCCTGACCGCGCGCGATACCATGGCGGCGCTGGTGGTGCGCGATCATGGCGAGGGGGTCGCAATCGAGCATCTGCCGCGGCTGACCGAGCGATTTTACCGTGTCGATTCAGGGCGCAGCCGGGCGCTGGGCGGCACCGGCCTCGGCCTTGCCATCGTCAAGCATATCGTCGAACGGCATCGCGGCCGGCTCGATATCGGCAGCGTGGTGGGCGACGGCACGACGGTTTCCGTGCTGCTGCCCCTCCACGGTGTCATAAAGGCGTAACGCCATGGTAACATGGCACCGCCGAGCGTCGCGAATGACCGTCAACGCCCATGGAAACTGGAACCGCATGACCCGCCGGATCGCGTCCGTCCTGGCCCTCGGCCTCGCGCTCACCGCGTGCGAGCCGCAGACGTCGCGCGACCATATCCGCGTCGTCGGATCGTCGACCGTCTATCCCTTCACCACCGCGGTCGCCGAAATGCTGGTGAACGCGAACCCCGACCTGCGCGCGCCGCTGGTCGAATCGACCGGCACCGGTGCGGGCGCGGCGCTGTTCTGCGCCGGGGTCGGCCCGCAGCATCCCGACATTCTCGACGCGTCGCGCCGGTTGAAGAAGTCGGAATATGCCAGCTGCGTCGCGCATGGCGTGAAGGACATCATGGAGGTGCAGGTCGGCGTCGACGGCGTGGCGCTGGCCGAATCGAACAATGGGCCGAAGCTGAAGCTTAGCAAGCGCGACGTCTATATGGCGTTGTCGGCCAATCCGCTGGGCAAGCCGAACAAGGCGCGGATGTGGAACGAGATCAACCCGGCGCTGCCCGCCATCCCGATCCAGTTCTTCGGCCCGCCGGCCACCAGCGGCACGCGCGACGCGCTGGTCGAACTCATCATGGTCCCGGCCTGCGAAGCGGCGATGCCCGAGGTGAAGAAGCTCAAGGACAGCGACAAGGATCGCTACGAGGATATCTGCACCCGCATCCGCGAGGACGCGGCCTATGTCGACAAGGGCGAGAACGACAATCTGATCGTGCAGAACCTGTCGACCAACCCCAATGCGGTCGGCATCTTCGGCTATTCCTATCTGGAGGAAAACAAGTCGCGGCTGCATGGCGTGCCGATCGACGGGATCGTGCCGACCTATGACAGCATCGCCGACGGCAGCTATCCCGGTGCGCGACCGCTGTTCATCTATGTCAAGAAGGCGCACATCAAACCGGTGCCGGGCATGAACGACTTCCTCGCCGCCTATGCGAAGTCGTGGGACCCGGGCGGGCCGCTGACCCGGCGCGGCATGATCGCCGCCCCTGCCACCGTCCGCGCCGAATCGGCGGCCGAGATCAAGGACCAGACGCCGATGAACCCGGCGGGGTTGCACTGATGCACGGCTTTACCCTGATCCTGCTGATGCTGGGGTTCGGCGGCATCGGCTGGATGGTCGCGCGCGCCCGCGCCGCCCGTTTCGCCAAGCCCGCGACCGCTGCGGACCGGCCCAATTCGCTGCCCAGCCAGCATGGCTGGCACATGGCGATCTGGATCGCGGCCCCTGCCCTGCTGTTCCTCAGCATCTGGAGCGCGGTGTCGCCTGCGCTGGTGCGCGATGCGGTGCTGCAGGCGCCCGCCGCCGCCGGGCTGCCCGGCCCCGGCTTCGAACGCTCGGCGATCCTGGCGGAGGCGCGCTCGCTGGCGCTCGGTAATGCCTATGGCGCGTTCAACAGCCAAGCCGAAGCGCTGGCGCCTGCCTATGCCGCCGCGCAAAGCCGCTACGACTGGATCGGCACCGCGCTCGCCATCCTGCTCGCCTTTGCCGGCGGCGCCTTCGCCTTTACCCGCATCCGACCCGATTATCGCGCGCGGACGCAGGTCGAACGCGCGGTGATGCTGGCGCTACTGGTCGCGTCGCTGATCGCGATCCTGACCACGCTCGGCATCTTCCTGTCGCTGGTGATCGAAAGCTGGCGCTTCTTCCGCATCGTGCCGGTCACCGACTTCCTGTTCGGCACCAACTGGAGCCCGCAGGTCATCCGCTCGTCCGATCCGGGGGCGACATTGGGCGCGGTGCCGCTATTCTGGGGCACCTTCTTCATCGGCGCGGTGATCGCGATGATCGTCGCCATCCCGTTCGGGCTGATGAGCGCGATCTACCTGACGCAATATGCCAGGCCGGCGGTGCGCAAGTGGATGAAGCCGATCCTCGAAATTCTCGCCGGCGTGCCGACCGTGGTCTATGGCTATTTCGCCGCGCTGACCGTCGGTCCGGCGATCAGCGACCTCGCCGTCATGCTCGGCATGCCGTTCGCCAGTTCGGAAAGCGCGCTCGCCGCCGGCCTTGTCATGGGGGTGATGATCATCCCGTTCGTGTCGTCCATGGCCGACGATTCGATCGCCGCCGTGCCGCAATCGATGCGCGACGGCAGCCTGGCGATGGGCGCCACCACCAGCGAGACGATCGGCAAGGTCCTGCTCCCCGCCGCGCTCCCCGGCGTCGTCGCGGGCGTGCTGCTCGCCGTCTCCAGAGCGATCGGTGAGACGATGATCGTCGTCATGGCCGCGTCGGGCGCGGCGTCGATTACGCTCAACCCGTTCGAAAGCGCGACCACCGTCACCAAGCAGATCGTCGACCTGCTGACCGGCGAGGCCGAGTTCGACAGCCCGAAGACGCTCGCCGCCTTCGCGCTCGGCCTGACCTTGTTCGCGATCACCTTCCTTCTCAACGTCGTCGCGCTGCGCGTCGTGAAACGCTACCGGGAAGCCTATGAATAGTCCTGCCAACGTCGCCGGATCGCCTGCGATCGAGCGGGACGTGCCCGAACGCGTGCCGACCGACTGGAAAACGGGCGCGATGCAGAAGCGCATCCGTCGCCGCTATGCCGCCGAACGCCGCTTCCGCTTCTTCGGCCTTGCCGCCGTCGTGCTGTCGGGCGGGTTCCTCGCCTTCCTGCTCGTCACCATGTTGATGAGCGGGATCGGCGGGTTTCAGCGGACCTTGGTCACGCTGCCGATCGATTTTCCGTCGGCGGGACTAGAAGTCGACCGCGCGCAGCTGAAGACGCGCGGTGCCGATCTGGCGCTGGCCGGCGCGGGCCTCGAAAACACCGTCAACGGTGCGGCGGCTGCCGCGTTCGGCGAGGAGAACCGCGTCATCTCCGACAGCGCGTGGCTGACGGTGCGCGACGCGATCAAGGCCGATCCGTCGATCCTGTCGCAAAAGGTCAGGATCCCCGTTCCCGCCGCGCCGGGGATCGAGGAAGCGGCCAAGGCCGATGGCGAGCCGGCGGACGAGGCGCTGGTCGCCCGGCTGGAGCGAGCCGGCACCATCTCGACCGGGTTCAACACCGACTTCTTCAGATCGGCCGATTCGACCGATCCGACCGCCGTCGGCATCTGGGGCGCGCTCAAGGGCTCGCTGATGACGATGCTCGTCACGCTGCTGATCGCCTTTCCGGTCGGCACGCTGTCGGCGCTCTATCTGGAGGAATACGCCCCCCGCAACCGGTGGACCGACCTGATCGAGGTGTCGATCAACAACCTCGCCGCCGTGCCCTCGATCATCTTCGGCCTGCTCGGCCTTGCCGTGTTCCTCGGCACGCTCAACCTGCCGCGCTCCGCGCCGATCGTCGGCGGGCTCACGCTCGCGCTGATGATCATGCCGGTCATCGTCATCGCCGGGCGCAACGCGATCAAGGCGGTGCCGCCGTCGATCCGCGACGCCGCGCTCGGCATCGGCGCGTCGAAGGTGCAGGTGGTGTTCCACCATGTCCTGCCGCTCGCCCTGCCCGGCATCCTGACCGGCACCATCATCGGCATGGCCCGCGCGCTGGGCGAAACCGCACCGCTGCTGATGATCGGCATGCGCGCCTTTATCAGCCAGCCGCCGCAGGGGTTCGCCGATCCCGCAACCGTGCTGCCGGTGCAGATCTTCCTGTGGTCCGATCAGGTCAGCCGCGGCTTCATCGAAAAGACCAGCGCCGCGATCCTCGTGCTGCTGGCGTTCCTCCTCGCGATGAACGCGCTCGCCATCTATCTCCGCAATCGCTTCGAGACCCGCTGGTAATGACCGACACCCAACTCAACAACGCGACCCCGAAACTGTCGGCGCGCGGCGTCGACGTGTTCTATGGCCAGAAACAGGCGATCAAGGACGTGTCGATCGACATCGACATGGAGCATGTGACGGCCTTTATCGGTCCGTCGGGCTGCGGCAAGTCGACCTTCCTGCGCACGATGAACCGGATGAACGACACCGTGTCGTCGGCGCGCGTCACCGGCGACATCCGGCTGGATGGCGAGGATATCTATTCCCCCGCGATGGACGTGGTTCAGCTGCGTGCGCGGGTCGGCATGGTGTTCCAGAAGCCGAACCCCTTCCCCAAGTCGATCTATGAAAACGTGGCCTATGGCCCGCGCATCCACGGCCTCGCCGCGTCGAAGGGCGATATGGACGGGATCGTCGAACGCTCGCTAACCCGCGCGGGGCTCTGGAACGAGGTGAAGGACCGCCTGACCGACAGCGGCACCGCACTGTCGGGCGGTCAGCAACAGCGATTGTGCATCGCAAGGGCCATCGCGGTCGATCCGGAAGTGATCCTGATGGACGAGCCGTGCAGCGCGCTCGACCCGATCGCGACGGCGAAAATCGAGGAGCTGATCCACGAACTGCGCGGGCGCTATGCCATCGCGATCGTCACCCACAACATGCAGCAGGCCGCGCGCGTGTCGCAGCGGACCGCCTTCTTCCACCTCGGCACGTTGGTCGAATATGGCCGGACCTCGGACATCTTTACCAACCCCCGCCAGGAGCGCACAAAAGACTATATCACCGGGCGTTATGGTTGAGGGAGGCGAGATGACGACGGGCCACGAACATACGGTCAAGGCGTTCGATCGCGACATCGGCCATCTGCGCGCGCTGATTTCGCAGATGGGCGGCCTGGCGGAACAGGCGATCAGCGACGCGATGCTGGCGCTGACCCGCAACGATCCGGCGCTCGCCAAGGAAGTGCGTGCCAAGGACAAGGCGATCGACGCGATCGAGGCGGAGGTCGAGAAGCTGACCGTCCGTGTCATCGCGCTCCGCGCGCCGATGGCTGACGACCTGCGCGAAGTGGTCGCGGCGCTCAAGATCGCCGCCGTCATCGAACGCATCGGCGACTATGCCAAGAACATCGCCAAGCGGGTCGCATCGATCCATGGCGAAACCCACGAACCGCGCATCGAACCCTTAAGCATCCTGCCGGCCATGGCCCAGCTGGCATCGGACATGGTGCATGACGTGCTCGACGCCTTTTCGGCGCGCGACCCGCAGGCGGCGGTCGAGATCTGCAAGCGCGACAGCGCGCTAGACGATTATTACAACAGCATCTTCCGCGTGCTGGTGACCTATATGGTCGAAAATCCCAAGACGATCAGCCAGGTCGCGCACCTGCTGTTCGTTGCCAAGAATCTCGAACGCATCGGCGACCATGCGACCAACGTCGCCGAAATGGTCTATTTCGCCGCCACCGGGCAGACGATGGCGGAACGTGAAACCTCGGACTTCGCAGGATAATCATGAGCAAGGCACGGATGTTGCTGCTGGAAGACGATGCGGCGCTGGCCGAATTGATCGCCTTCCACTTCCAGCGTGAGGATTTCGAGGTCGTCCGCACCCATGAGGGCGAGGAGGCACTGCTGCTCGCGCGCGAGGCGACACCCGACATCGTCCTGCTCGACTGGATGGTCGAAGGGCTGTCGGGGATCGAAGTCTGCCGCCAGCTGCGCCGCCAGGCCGAGACGCAGAATGTGCCGATCATCATGCTGACCGCGCGCGGCGAGGAAGAGGATCGCGTGCGCGGCCTCGAAACCGGTGCCGACGATTATGTCACCAAGCCCTTCTCCCCGCGCGAACTGGTCGCCCGCGTCAATGCGGTCCTGCGCCGCGTCCGCCCGGCGCTGGCCGGCGAGGCGCTGAGCTATGCCGATATCGAGATGGACACGGTCGGCCACCGCGTGCGGCGCGGCGGCGAAGTCGTGCCGTTGGGGCCGACGGAATTCCGCCTTCTCAAACACTTCCTCGAACATCCCGGCTGGGTTTTCTCGCGCGAACGGCTGCTCGATGCGGTGTGGGGCCATGATTCGGACATCGAATCGCGCACGGTCGACGTACATATCCGCCGCCTGCGCAAGGCGATCAATGTCGGCGACCGGCCCGATATTATCCGTACCGTCCGCTCGGCGGGCTATGCTCTGGACGCGACAGGCTGAAAACTTGCGCGGAAACCTTTTCGTGCCTGGTCGTTCTGGTTCGCAGCCTCAACGATAAAAGTCGAAAAGGAGCTATCCGATGAAGACTGTCGCTTTCATGGCCGCCCTGCTGATGGGCAGCGCCGCCGTCGCGCAGACCACGCCGCCGACGACGCCCGCCCCCGACGCCACCATGCAGCCGGGCACGACGACCGCGCCGACCCCGCCGGCCGACAACATGACCCCGCCGCCGGCGCCCGACGCCCCGGCAGCACCGGCTGATCCGATGGCGACCACCGCCGCCCCGGCCCCGATGGCGCCGCCGGCACCGCCCGCCCCGATGGCAGGTTCGCCGATGGCCGGCCAGCAGATTCAGTTCGCGCCGCCGCAGGTGACCCCGCCGCCGCCGGCGAAGGACAGCTACCCGGTGTGCACGCGCACGCTGAAGGATGGCTGCCGCAATCCGGGCGGCAAGTAACCCGCCCCGGCCTGGCGGCAAGCAACGGCGCCCCGCCCACCCGGCGGGGCGCCTTTTTCATGTCCGGCGGACAGGCGGAGAACCGATCTCGAAACGCAGGCCCTCCGACCTATATATCCGTCATGTTCGACCAGTTCCGCGAGGTAACGACATGACTGGCTCAACCGATCCGCGCGGCGCTGTGGGGGTGGCTGAACGCCCCTCCGCTCCCCCCACGATCGATGGCGTGCTCGAAACCGCGCTCTATGTCACCGATCTCGACCGTTCGGTTACTTTCTTCGCCGACGATCTCGGCCGGCCGGTGCTGCTGCGCAACGAGCGGATGGCCGCGTTCGATGCGGGGCGGCGCAGCGTTCTGCTGCTGTTCGCGCAGGGGCAGTCGGCGGAATCGATGGCGGTGCCCGGCGGCGCCATCCCCGGCCATGACGGCGCTGGCCGGCTGCACATGGCCTTTGCGATCGCCGATGCCGATTATGCCGCGTGGCGCGACCATCTCGAGCAGCGCGGGATCGCACTCACCAGCGAAATCCGGTGGCCCGGCGGCGGTCGCAGCCTGTATTTCGACGATCCCGACGGCCATGTCATCGAACTGGCCACGCCCGGCCTGTGGCCGAACTACTGACCGATCGCCCTGTATTGCATGAGCAATACACATGTGTCATACTCCCCTAATACAGGGAGGTAATGGCATGTATAGCGAGAGCGATCTGAACGGCGCGGTGGAGGCGGGCGTGCTGTCGCGCGACTCCGCCGACGCATTGCGTGCGCATATCGCGCAGCAACGCGCGACCCCGGTGGTGGATGAGGAGCATTTCCGCCTGCTGACGGGGTTCAACGACATCTTCGTCTCGGTCGCGCTCGCGCTGCTGCTGGTATCGCTCGCCTGGATCGGCGGCACGATCCTGACGCCACTGGGCGGTCTGGGCGTCGCGGGCGCCGCATGGTTTCTCGCCGAATATTTCACCGCGCGCCGCCGCATGGCGTTGCCCAGCATCCTGCTGCTGCTCGCGTTCGTCGGCGGGGTCGCTGCAACGCTGTTCGGGATCGTGGTCGAACTCGACCCGCAAAATGTGCCCGACCGGACGACCGCAATGATCTTCGCCGGCATCGGCGTGGTCGCGGCCGGCGCAGCATGGCTGCACTGGCGGCGGTTCATGGTGCCGATCACGGTTGCAGCGGGGGCAGCGGCCTTGGTCGCGACCGTGGCGTCGCTGATCGTCGCGGCGTTCCCGGTGCTCAAGGACAATTTCTACCCGGTGACCCTGCTCGGCGGGATCGCGGTGTTCGTCGCCGCGATGCGCTGGGACATGTCCGACCGCGACCGCCGCACGCGCCGCAGCGACGTCGCCTTCTGGCTGCACCTCGTCGCCGCCCCGCTGATCGCGCATTCGCTGTTCCAGCTGCTGGGCGTGTTCGGGCCGAGCGTCACCGCACCGATGGCGGCGGTGGTGATCGCGCTCTACGTCGTGTTCGGCCTCGTGGCGCTGGCGGTCGACCGCCGCGCGCTGCTCGTCTCCAGCCTCGCCTATGTCCTCTATGCGCTCTACGCGCTGTTCGAAAAGGCGCGGGCGGTCGAACGGTCGGCGGCGTTCACCGCCTTCGTCATCGGATCGGCGCTGCTGACCCTGTCGGTTTTCTGGCAACCGATGCGGCGTCAGGTGGTTGGACTGCTCGGCGGCATCGGCCAACGCCTGCCGCCCGTGGCGATGGCCTGAAAACTCATTCCTTGGAGCGTACCTTGCGGCCCCGGGCGACCGGGGCCGTTTTTTATTCCTCGACCAGCTTCATCAGCCGGCGCTCGACCGGGGCCAGTACCGGTCCCAGTTCATGCCCGCGCTTCACGATCGCGCCGGCTTCTCCCACCAGCGCCCAGATGCCCTGCTTGTTGCGCAAGCTCGGCCGCTTCTCGATGCGGAACTCGGGCCGTTCGGTCGCGCGGCGGAAGGCGCTGAACACCGCCGCCTCGCGCCCCAGATCGATCGCATAGTCGCGCCAATGCCCGGCGGCGACCATCCGGCCATAGAGGTCGAGGATGCGGGTCAGCTCGGCGCGTTCGAACCCGACCTGCCCCGGCTGGCGTGACGCGGGAAAGGGGGTGACGATTCCCATCAGGCGCGGTCGCGATGGTCCTGCTGCTCGGCCAGCAGCGCGTCGAGCTGCCGCTTGAGCGTTTCCACCTCGCAGCGCAGCAGCTCGATCCGCTGCGTCTGCGGATCGAACGTGTCGCGGCATGGCGTGCCATAGGGGACGAAGCGCGGATCGGGTGCCTGCCCGCCCTCGACCACGGTCGGTCGCGCCGGGATGCCGACGACGGTCGTCCCCTCCGGCACGTCCTTCGTCACCACCGCATTGGCGCCGACCCGCGCACGTGTCCCGATAGTGATCGGTCCCAGCACCTGCGCGCCCGACCCGATGATCGCGCCGTCGCTGATCGTCGGATGCCGCTTGCCGGCGATGCCGTTGTCGGGGCTGGTCCCGCCCAGCGTCACATTCTGGTAGATGGTGACGCCGTCGCCGATCTCCGCCGTTTCGCCGATCACGACGAAGCCGTGGTCGATGAAGAAATGCCGGCCGATCGTGGCACCCGGATGGATGTCGATCGCGGTCAGGAAGCGCGAAAAATGGTTGATCGATCGCGCGGCGAAATACCAGCGCGCGCGGAACAGCCGGTGCGAAACCTTGTGGAACGCGACCGCCCATACGCCGGGATAGGTCAGGATTTCGGCGCGCGACCGCGGCGCGGGATCGCGCGCCTTGATCGAATCCAGATAGCGCAACAGCCGCGCAACCATGTGCAGTTCCCTTGGTCGTCAGAATCCTGCGGTGCCGGCCCGCCACGAAACCCGCCTTCGCGCGTTTCGAAACGGACTCTCAACCCGGAATGTAGGCGGCCCGCCCCCATTCGCCAAGTCGTACTGTAGGCGCAACAAACCCTATGTATCTTGTAGGCATTGTCGTTTGCCGCCATCACTGAGCGCCGCTGCGCCAACTCGAAGGGAATGGGATGCTCGAGAATATCGACTGGGCGCGTCTGGCCGAGTTCATTGCCGCCGGATTTGCCGCCCAGATCGTCGATGGTGCGCTGGGCATGGCGTTCGGGGTGATTTCGTCGACCCTGCTGGTGAGCGTGCTGGGCGTGCCGCCCGCGACCGCCTCCGCCAGCGTGCATGTCGTCGAATGTTTCACGACCGGCGTGTCGGGGATCAGCCACGCGCTGCACAAGAATGTGAACTGGAAGCTGTTCTGGCGGCTGGTGCTGCCCGGCATCGCTGGCGGCGTTACCGGCGCCTATCTGCTGTCGTCGCTCGACGCTTCGGTCACGCGGCCGTTCGTGATGACCTATCTGGCCGGGATCGGCCTGTACCTGCTGTGGCGGGGCTTACGGAAGCCACCCGAGCCGAAGGAGCCGAAGGTCATCGCCCCGCTGGGGCTGGTCGGTGGGTTCCTCGACGCGGCGGGCGGCGGCGGCTGGGGTCCGGTCGTGACCTCCAACCTGCTGGTACAGGGCGCCACCCCGCGCACGACGATCGGCACGGTCAACACGGTCGAATTCTTCCTGACCGTCAGCATTTCGGCGACGTTCCTGTTCCATCTGGGGCTGGAGGCCTTCACCACCGCGGTTGCCGGCCTGCTGATCGGCGGCATCGTCGCCGCGCCGTTCGGGGCGATGTTCGCCAAACACATCCCGGCGCGCACGCTGCTGATCCTCGTCGGCGTCGTGCTGACGATCACCAGCCTGTACAGCGTGTATCGGGCGCTTTCATAGCGCAGGCAGAAAAAGAAACTGGTTCGCGCAGAGGCGCAGAGAGGCTCGTTTGGGGAAGCCGATCGCGTAGCGATCAGCCTCTTCGTAGGCTGCGGCTAGGATGAGGGTCCCGCTGACGCCGGACGATCGTGCGCCGCAACTCCTCCGCGCCGCCGCGCCTCCGCGCGAACCAGATTTCTTCTTACTTACGCCACCGCCGCGTGCACCGTCGCCACCGCCGCCAGCACCGCACCGATCCGCACCGCGCCCTGGATGACCTCGGCCTTCACGCCGTGCTTCTTCAGCACGTCCTCATGCGCGTCGATGCACATGCCGCAGCCGTTCATCGCCGACACCGCCAGGCTGAACAGTTCGAAATCGACCTTCTCGATCCCCGGCGCAGCGATCACGTTCATCCGGAGCTTCGCGGGCAGGTTGCCATATTCCTTGTTCTTGGCGAGGTGGACGAAGCGGTAATAGACGTTGTTCATCGCCATCACCGCCGCTGCGGCACGCGCCGCGTTCGCCGCCTCGGGCGACAGCTTGTCGGCGACTTCGGCCTCGGCCGCCTCGACCAGCGGCTTGTGACCGGTGGCATGGGCGCAGGCGAGCATCGTCCCGAACTTCTTCTGCGGGTCGAGCACCGTCTCGTTCAGCAGCGAGCCGACGTTCAGGCGGATATCCTTGGCGAAATCGGGCAGCTGGCCCGCAAATTCCTTGAGCGACATGGGATGTTACCTTCGATGAAAACACGTCACCCCAGCGCAGGCTGGGGTCTCCCAGTTACGGAGAGACCCCAGCCTGCGCTGGGGTGACGTTTGGGAATGGTCGGGCGGGACCGCAGCCCCGCCCGATAAATTATGCCGCGACCTGGAGGACGTCGTCGCCCTTGTTCCAGTTGCACGGGCACAGTTCGTCGGTCTGCAGCGCGTCGAGCACGCGCAGCGTCTCGGCCGGATTGCGGCCGACGTTCAGGCCGTTGACCTGCACCGCCTGGATCACATTGTCCGGATCGATGATGAAGGTCGCGCGGAACGCAACATGCTCGTTCTTGTCGAGGATGCCGAGCTTGCTTGCCAGCACCGCGCCATTGTCCGCGATCCACGGGAAATCGGCCGCGGCCAGATCCGGGTCCGACTTGCGCCACGCCAAGTGGACGTGCGCGGTATCGGTCGATGCGCCGATCAGCACGGCGTCGCGATCGGCGAAGTCTTCCTTCAGCTCGCTGTAACCGACGATTTCGGTCGGGCAGACGAAGGTGAAGTCCTTCGGCCAGTAGAACAGCACCTTCCACTTGCCCGGGAACGCGTCGTGGCTCAGCGTTTCGCCGGCCGGGAGCGCGTCGGTGCCCTGCTGAACGGGAACGGTGAATTCAGGGAGCTTGTCGCCAACGGTCAGCATGGAATGCCCTTTCTTATGGTGCAGTGCGCACCGTGAATTGCTGCGTTGCGATATAGGGTACGCGTTGGACCGATCCAATCGAAATTACCCTTGGGATTGATCGTCGCACTCGATAAGTAACCGGGCATGTCGGTGTACCTGCCTACCCTGAAACAGCTGCAATATCTGGTCGCGCTGCGCGACGCTGGTCATTTCGGCCGCGCCGCCGAGGCGTCGTTCGTCACCCAGTCGACGCTGTCGGCGGGCATTCGCGAACTGGAGACGCTGATCGGCGTAGTGCTGGTCGAACGTACCCGCCGCGTGGTGCGCTTCACGCCGCTGGGCGAAAGCATCGTCGCCAAGGCGCGCACCGTGCTGCGCGAGGCGGAGGAACTGACCGACATGGCGCGCGCCGCCGGACGACCGCTGTCGGGCGAGATGCGGATGAGCGTCATCCCGACCATCGCCCCGTTCCTCCTGCCCCAACTCCTCCCCCGCCTGCGCCGCGACTATCCCGACCTGAAACTGTATCTGCGCGAGGAGCCGAGCGCGGCGGCGTGCGAGGGGCTGCACCATGGCCGCACCGACTGCGTGCTGCTGGCGCTGCCCTATGGCTGTGGCGAGGTAGAAGTCGCGCCGCTGTTCGACGACCGGCTGTTCCTGGCGGTGCCGGGCAACGATGCCGCCGACACGACGCCGCTGGTCGCCGACGATATCGACGCCGAACGCCTGCTGCTGTTGGAAGACGGTCATTGCCTGAAGGACCATGCCCTGCGCGCGTGCGAACAGCCCGAAGCGCGCGGACAGGCGATGATGATGGGCACGTCGCTCCACACCATCGTCCAGATGGTCGACAATGGCTTGGGCACCACCATGCTGCCGCAGATGGCGATCGATGCCGGCATCCTCGACAATACCGGGGTCACCGCCCGCCCGATCGAGGCGAAGAACGCGTCGCGGCGCATCGCGCTGGTGTGGCGACGCGCCTCTCCGCGCGAGCGGGATTTTCGGCTGCTGGCAGAGGTACTTGGCGCGCAACGGCCCTGATCCTTCGGGCAGCGCGGGAACCGTTGGCGTGGGAAAACCGTATTTCTCCGGTCGCTGCTCGATCGGACAGCGAACATGTTTCGACCGCAACCACCGGAGAAAACCGATGATTCGCGCAACGATTTCGGCCGCCGCGCTCACCCTGTCGCTGACCGCCGCCGCCTATGCCCAGACCACGACTGCCCCGACTGCGCAGACGGGGGTGAAGACCGGCACGACCGCCACCGTGCAGACTCCGGTCGGCACCGTCCAGACCGGCGTGAACACCAACATCAACGCAGCTGCCAAGGCACCGGTGACCGTCGGCGGCGCGCCGATGCTGCCGACCGCGACCATCGTCGCCAACGCGTCGAAGGCCAGCAACCTCACCACCCTGGTCAAGGCGGTGCAGGCCGCCGACCTGACCGCCACGCTGTCGGGCCCCGGTCCCTTCACCGTCTTCGCGCCGACGGATGAAGCGTTCGGCCGCCTCGCCCCCGGCACGCTCGACCAGCTGATGAAGCCCGAGCAGAAGGCCTCGCTCGCCAAGCTGCTGAAGTATCACGTCGTCGCGGGCAAGCTCGACGCCGCGGCGCTCAAGCAGCAGATCCAGGCCGGCGGCGGCACCGCCACGCTGACCACCGTCGAGGGCCAGCCGCTCAAGGCGACGCTGGAAAACGACGCACTGGTGCTGACCGATGTCGGCGGCGGCAAGAGCTATGTCACGCAGTATGACGTCGAACAGTCGAACGGCATCGTTCACGTGGTGAACGGCGTGCTGGCACCGAAGCTCGGCTGATCCGGGGTTCAGGCGAGAATGGAGCCGGGCGGGAGCGATCCCGCCCGGTTTTGTTTTGGGGCGCTGCCCTGCCCCGCCATTCCGTCCGGTTCGAGCAGCTTCGAGCGAAGTCGAGAAGCGTCCGTCGAGAACTCCTGCCGCAAACGGACCCTTCATGGGTCACCCCAGCGGAACCCCGTTCTCGATACGCGCTCTCGACGAGCTCGATCGCTACTCGAACCAAACGGGATTGGACGGGTTTGGGTTGGGACTTCTCCAGCCGTTCGTCCTGAGTAGCCATTGAGCTTGTCGAAGGGGCGTATCGAAGGACCCGCCCCAAGCACCTCAGCCAAGATCCCCCCACCGCGCGGCGGCCGCGTCGTCACTCTCCCGCGTCTCGACCCAGCGCGTCTCTGCCCCCCGCCGCTCGCGCTTCCAAAACGGCGCCCCGGTCTTCAACCGGTCGATCAGGAACGCACAGGCTTCCAGCGCCGCGCCGCGATGCCGTGCGGTCGTCGCGACGAACACCACCCGGTCGCCGGGCACCATCGGCCCGACGCGGTGCACGACCGTCGCCTTCACCAGCGACCAGCGCGCCACCGCCTGCTCGCACAAAGCCTCCAGCGCGCGCTCGGTCGCTCCCGGATAATGTTCGAGCGCCAGTTCGGTGACGCCATCGTCACCACGCACCAGCCCGGTAAAGGTCGCCACCGCCCCCGCATCCGCCCCCTCGGCCGCCGCAAATTCGGCGGCGAGGTCGATCGGTGCCGCCTGCACGACCACGCGGATCATCCGCCGGTCACCGGGGGAAAGATCGCGACCTCGCGCGCGCCGGCGATCGGCGTATCGAGCGCCACGAACGCCTGGTCGACCGCCGCGCGCAGCCTTTGCCCATCGGCAAAGGCCGTCGCATAGCCCCCGCCCCTTGCCGCCAGCCAGTCGACCAGATCGGCGACGGTCGCCACCTCGGCCGGCGGGTCGACCCGCTCGCCCGCCACGCCGATCGCCTCGCGCACCCAAGCGAAATACAGCAGCTCGATCGCCATTATGTGTCCATGTGCCGGAGACCGAGCCGCAGATAATCCCAGCCGGTGATCGCGGTCAGCACCGCCGCGCCCCACAGGCAGACGAGCCCGGTCACATGCACGAAGCTATAGGCCGGCACCGCCCCGGCGAGGATCAGCGCCCCGAACGCGACCAGCTGCAGCGTCGTCTTCCACTTGGCCAGCTGCGACACCGGCAGAGATACCTGAATGCCGGCGAGGAACTCGCGCAGCCCCGACACCGCGATCTCGCGCAGCAGGATGATGAGCGCGGCGATCAGGTGGATGCCGGTGATGATCGCCACGTCATGCCGCGTGCCGACCAGCATCAGGATGACGGCGGCGACCATGATCTTGTCGGCGATCGGGTCGAGGAACACGCCCAGCTTCGACACCGTGCCCTGCGCGCGCGCCAGATAGCCGTCGAAATAGTCGGTGATCCCCATCAGGCAATAGAGTGCGAAGGCAATGGCATAGCCCGCCTCCCACATCGGCCACCACAGGAACGCGACCAGCAGCGGCACCGCCAGGATACGCGACAACGTCAATATGTTGGGAAGCGTCAGCACAGTTCGGCGCTTAGCATCCCCGGCCCCTCACGCGAAAGCGGCAAAACGGCGTTGAAGCAGGCGGAGGGGCTGGCTACACCCGATCCAACCAAGCCGACAGGCACGTAGATCAGGTCGTACCCGGAATGAATAATGCGCTGGGGTTGCTCAAGCAGCGCCGTTTCCTGCCGCTGTTCGTCACCCAGTTTCTGGGCGCGTTCAACGACAACCTCTTCAAGCATGCGATGGTGCTGTTCGCGACATACCAGTTGTTCAAGGACCCGGCGAGCGAACAGAATTTCAACGCACTGGCCACCGGTCTGGCCATCCTGCCGTTCGTTTTGCTGTCCGCACTGTCGGGACAGCTGGCCGACACGCATGACAAGGCGCGGATCATCCGCATCGTGAAGACGGCGGAAATCGGCATCATGCTCTATGGCGCGGCCGGCATGCTGATCGCGCGCACCGGCTATGTCACCACCGGCGTGGTGATGATGCTGAGCGCGGTCGTGATGCTCGGCGTCCATTCGACCTTTTTCGGGCCGATCAAATACGCGATCCTGCCCCAGCATCTGGAGGATCATCAGGTGCTGGGCGGCACCGGGCTGATCGAGGCGGCGACCTATCTCTCGGTGCTGACCGGCACGATCGTCGCCGGCTGGATCAGCGTCGAATGGGCCGCCGGGCTGGTCGTCGTCGTGGCGATCATCGGCTGGTTCACCGGGCGGCTCGTGCCCCCGGCACCGCGCAGCGGGCCGGAACTGGTCATCAACTTCAATCCCTTCACCTCGTCCTGGCACCTGATCGCGGCGACGATGCATATCCGCCGGCTGTTCCTTGCGATCGTCGCGATCAGCTTCTTCTGGACGATCGGGTCGGTGCTGATCGTGATCTTCCCGGTGCTGGTGAAGAATGTGCTGACCGCCGACCAGCAGGTCGCCTCGCTCACCATCGCGATCTTCTCGATCGGGGTCGCGATCGGGTCGGTCATCATCAATGCGTTGCTCAAAGGACAGATCTCGGCGCGCTATTCGCCCGCATCGGTCATCGCGATGGCGTTGTGCGTACTGGCGTTCGCGTTCGAGGCGAAGGCCTGGGTCCCGGCGCCCGACGGCACGCTTTATGGCGTGATCGACTTCGCCACCCATCCGCAATCGCTGCTGCTGCTCGCCACGCTGGCGCTGATCGCGATCTTCGGCGGCATGTTCGTGGTCCCGCTCTATGCGTTCCTGACGACGACGGTGACCAAGGACCAGACCGCGCGGACGGTGGCGGCGAACAACGTCGTCAACTGTGCCTCGATGACGATCGGCGCGGTCAGCGTCATCCTGCTGACCAAGGCCGGCCTCGGCCCCACCGACATGCTGCTGATCGTCGCCGCCATGTGCCTCGGCTCGGCATGGCTCGCATGGCGGCTGCACAAGGCGTGCGACGACGGCTGCCCGGCTTGAAGACACCGTCACCCCAGCGAAGGCTGGGGTCGCAAGTGGCTCCTGCTGCGCGCTACCATGGCGAGATCCCGGCCTTCGCTGGGATGACGTCGAGTTCGGTCGACCCGCCCTACAGAAAGAACGTGTAGAAGCAGATGAAGAAGGCGGTGAAGCTGACCGTGAACAGCTTCAGGTCGCTGTCCTCGCTGCGCACCGGAACGCTGGCCATACGCGGCAGCGTGGCGCGGAACGGGTGGCGGCGGCGGGGTGCGTGCGGCTTCATCATGGCCGCGTTAACGCATTATTTACCTTTTTGTCGCCTGCCGCATTTTCGGGCAGCCGTCCGATTACGGGACGGACGCCCTCAACCCGCCGACACCGCGCGGTCGAGGTGCAGATAGGCCGGGGTGAACGACGCGACCCCGCACAACGCGTCAAGGTCGAGAATCGTCAGCGTCCGCCCACCCCAGGCGATCAACCCGTCGCGGCGCAATTCCTGCACCATGCGATTGACGTGCACCGGGGTCAGGCCCGTCGCCTCCGCCAGATCGGCCTGGGTCAGCGGAAATTCGCAGGCGCGGCCCATGCACCGCCCGCTCGTCCGCAACCGGAAATAGACTTCGCAGAACAGCAGCGCGATACGTTCGCGCGCGCTGCGCAGGCCGAGGCTGGCGATCCATTCGCGCTGCGTGCCCATCGCCACATGGTTGTTCCACCACAGCGCGCGGGCGATCGTGGCGCTTTCCCGCCCCAGCGCGGCGAGCGCATCGGGCGCGACCTCCGCCACGGTCATCGTCGTGATCGTGCCGACCGCATGATCGGACCGCGCCACCGCCTGCGGATAGGGATCGATCAGGTCGCCCGGCAGCAGCAGCGACAGCAACTGGCGCCGCCCGTCGGACAGCTGGCGATAGCGGCACGCCCAGCCGTCGAGCACGACATGCACGAATCGCGGCACTTCCCCTTCCGCCACCACGTCGCGACGCGGGGCGATGACCCGCTGCCGCTGGTCGAGCAGGGCATCGATCGCCGTCCGGTCGGCATCGGTCAGTTCGGAAAATGCGTGCAGTCGCGATCGGTACCGCAGATCATGGCCCCCAGTCATAGGGCCGTTCAGCTAGCCGCTATCGCGACCGCGCACGATATACTGGTATAATCGCGAACGGTTCGCGTGTTTTTTGTAATATGGCCGAAACGATTATACGACGGCCAACAAAAAACCCCGCATCGCTGCGGGGTTCTTGGAAAAATGGTGGAGCCGAGGGGGATCGAACCCCTGACCTCTGCAATGCCATTGCAGCGCTCTCCCAGCTGAGCTACGGCCCCGTCCATTTTGTCGGGGCCACTGCTGGTGGGCAGCCCCGCTTCCCCGTTGGGGAGGAGCGCCCTCTATGCGGAGGGCGCCGGTTTGGCAAGCGGCTTTTGTTGCCGCCCGCCAAAAAATCAACGCTCGGCGTCGTTGTCCTCGTCGGACGTGTCGACGCCCAGGTCGTCGTCGCCGCCCAGATCGACATCGTCGTCCGCCGACGGCTCGTCGTCGCCCTCGATGTCCAGATCGGCGTCGAGATCCGTATCCTTCTCGCCATCCTTGTCGCCGCCGACCTTGACCTGCTCGAACGGCAGCGGCTGCTTCGACTTCAGGATCGGTTCGGGCGTCCAGTGCACGCCGCAATTGATGCAGGTGACGGGATCGTCATTGCCCAGGTCGTAGAAGCGCGTCGCGCATTTCGGACAGGTACGCTTCGTACCCCATTCCGGCTTCACCATGTGTAGCCAAACCTTTCGGTATCGTGGAAGAACGGGGCACATACCCCGGATGGGGCCGCGCCTTGCCATAGCGGGCACGCGCTGTCAAAGCCGCCGGTCATGCACGACGCCACCCCCACCCCGCTTTCCGTCGCCGCCAGCGGCCCGCTGACCGGCACCGCCCCCGTTCCCGGCGACAAGTCGATCAGCCACCGGTCGCTGATGCTTTCCGCGCTCGCCGTCGGCACCAGCCGCGTGACCGGTTTGCTGGAGGGCGAGGACGTGCTCGCCACCGCCGCCGCGATGCGCGCGATGGGTGCCGTGATCGAACGCGGCGGCGACGGGATGTGGACCATCGACGGCGTTGGCGTCGGCGGGCTGCTGCAACCCGCGACCGCCTTGGAAATGGGCAATTCGGGCACCTCGACCCGGCTGCTGATGGGTCTGGTATCGAGCCACGCCATCACCGCGACCTTCACCGGCGACGCCTCGCTCAGCAAGCGCCCGATGGGCCGCGTCATCGAACCGCTGTCGCGGATGGGTGCCGAGTTCACCGCCAGCCCCGGCGGCCGCCTGCCGCTGATGCTGCGCGGGATCGTGCCCGCCGTGCCGATCGACTATACGCTGCCGGTCGCCTCGGCGCAGGTGAAGTCGGCGATCCTGCTCGCCGGCCTCAACACGCCGGGCATCACCCGCGTCGTCGAACCGGTCCCGACCCGCGACCATAGCGAGCGGATGCTGACCGGCTTCGGCGCGAAGCTGACCGTCGAGGAAACCCCCGCAGGCCGCGTCATCGAACTGCACGGCGAAGCGGAATTGCAGCCACAGACGATCATCGTGCCGGGCGATCCGTCCTCCGCCGCCTTCCCGGTCGTCGCCGCGCTGCTGGTGCCGGGCAGCCATGTCACGATCACCAATGTCGGCCTGAACCCGACCCGCGCCGCGCTGTTCGACGTGCTGCGCGCGATGGGCGGCGACATCACCTTCGAGAATCGCCGTGAGGTCGGTGGCGAGCCGGTCGCCGACCTGGTCGTCCGCGCCTCGACGCTGACCGGCATCGATGTCGACCCGGCGGTCGCGCCGGCGATGATCGACGAATTCCCGGTCCTGTTCGTCGCCGCCGCGCTCGCCCAGGGGCGCACCGTCACGCGCGGTCTCGAAGAGCTGCGCGTTAAGGAAAGCGACCGCATCACGACCATGGCCGAAGGACTGCGCGCGATCGGCGCGCGGGTCGAGGAGACCGAGGACGGCCTGATCATCGACGGCACCGGCGGCGACCTGTTGCCCGGCGGCGGCACGGTCGAGGCAAAGCTCGACCACCGCATCGCGATGAGCTTCGTCGTCGCCGGCCTCGTCTCGCGCGATCCGGTCACCATCGACGACATGGCACCCGTGGCGACCAGCTTCCCGACCTTCACCACGCTGCTGCGTGGCCTCGGCGCATCGCTGTGATCATCGCGGTCGACGGCCCGGCGGCATCGGGCAAGGGCACCATCGCACGGGCGCTGGCACGGCATTACGGCCTGCCGCATCTCGACACCGGCCTGCTCTATCGCGCAGTCGCGACCCGCGTGCTGCGCGACGGCATGGACCCGACGCGTGAGGCGGATTGCGTCGCCGCCTGCGACTTTTCCGACACGCTGCTCGACGACCCGTGGCTGCGCACCGACGAGGCCGGACAGACCGCCTCGATCGTGTCCGCCCATCCGCTGGTACGCTCGGCGCTGCTGCGCCGCCAGCGCAAGTTCGCGCAGCAACCGGGCGGCGCGGTGCTCGACGGGCGCGACATCGGCACGGTCATCGCCCCCGACGCCGATGCCAAGCTGTTCGTAAAGGCGACCCCGGCGATCCGCGCCCGCCGCCGCCACACCGAGCTGGCGAAGGCAGGGTCGAGCGTCACCTATGACCGCGTCCTCGCCGACATCCGCGCCCGCGACGAACGCGATTCGAGCCGATCGACCGCGCCGCTGGTCATGGCCGCCGACGCCGCGCCGCTCGACACCAGTACCCTGTCGATCGAAGTCGCGGTCGAACGCGCCATCGCGCTCGTCGAGGCACAGCGGGGCAAGTAAGCTGCAACCTTCACCCCCGGACCGTACCCCCGCGCAGGCGGGGGTCCAGGGTAACGGAAGGGCAGCGCGTGTGGCCCTGGACCCTCGCCTGCGCGGGGGTACGAGGAATTGGCTAGAGGTAGACCCAACTGCCCGCAGACGGGGTTAGGAACGTCACCCCTTTCCTACATGGCAGCCACCTGCCATCGTCGGCGGGTCACCCCTTAACACCCGCCGCCCGCACGTCTCTAGCGACCACCGCCACATCCACCGCGCAAACACGTCACTAGTGTGAACTTAGTGAACTTTGACCCGCGAACCGCTCGCAAAAGGCCCTGTCACCGCCCGCCGCCCGCCTCTATACCGCCCCCTCCCCCCAGCCCGGACCCCCGCCCCATGATCCCCGGTTTCGACCTCCCCGCCTTCGTCGCCGCCGCCCTTGCCGAGGATATGGGCGAGGCGGGCGACATCACCGCCGCCGCGGTCATCCCGGCGGATGCCGTGTTCACCGGCGTCATGGACAGCCGCGACGCGATCACCGTCGCGGGGCTGGACATCGCCGCCGCCTTCTTCCGCCATCTCGATCCCGGCGCGACCATCGAACCGCTGGTCGCCGATGGCGACGCCGTGCCGGCCGGCACCGCGCTGATGCGGCTGCGCGGCAATGCGCGGGCGCTGCTGACCGCCGAACGCTCGGCGCTCAACACCGTCCAGCATCTCTCGGGCATCGCCACGCTGACCGCGACCTATGTCGCCGCGATCGCCGGTACCGGCGTGACCCTGCTCGACACGCGCAAGACCATTCCCGGCCTGCGCAGTCTCGAGAAATATGCGACCCGCATGGGCGGCGCGACCAACCACCGCATGGGGCTGTGGGACGCGGCGATGATCAAGGACAATCACGTCGCGGTCGCCGGGTCCGTGGGCGAAGCGACCGCCCGCGCCAAGGCGGCCGGCATCGACCGGATCATCGTCGAGGTCGATTCGATCAGCCAGATCGAACCCGCCCTTGCGGCAGGCGCGACGCATCTGCTGCTCGACAACATGGCCCCGCCGATCCTGCGCACCGCCGTCGCGCTGATCGCCGGGCGCGTGCCCGCGGAGGCATCGGGCGGCGTCCGGCTCGACACCATCCGCGCCATCGCCGAAACCGGCGTCACCTATATCAGCGTTGGCCGCCTGACCCAGTCGGCCCCGGCGGCCGATATCGGGCTGGATTTCACCCTCGACGCCGCATAACCAGCTTCGGCTGTTTCAGGGGGAGCCTTCATGCGTCCGTCTTCGATCGTCCGGTTCGACCGGCTCTATCTCGCCTCGATCGCCGTCGGGCTGATCGGCAACATCCTCGAATGGCCGCTGACCATGGCGCGGCTGGCGGAAAATCCCGACACGGCGGCGCTCGGGTCGACCGCGGCGGTCGCGGCCGGCGGCATGATCGCCATCGGCGTCGTCATCGCGCTGCTGCTGTGGTTTTTCATCGCCCAGCGCGGCAGCAATGTCGCCAAATGGATCCTCGTCGTCTTCACCGTCTTCGCGATCGGCAGCCTGGTGTTGGGCTTCTCGACCGGCGCGGTGATCCTCGACGCCGGCGGCATCGTCCGCCTCGTCGCGGTCGCGTTGCAGACGGCGGCGGTCGCCTTCCTGTTCCGTCCCGACGCCGCCGCGTGGTTCGCACCCGCCATCGTCGACGAGGATATCTGATGCGTCTGGCCCTCACCCTCCTCGCCCTGCTCGCCCCCGTCGGGGCACAGGCGCAGACGCTGCAATGTTCGGTGCCGGCGCAGATCGAACGCCCGCGCCCCGACCTGCCGACGCCGCAACAGCCGCGCCGCGTCCTCCCGATCGGCAGCTATACGCTCGCCATCACCTGGAGCCCCGAATATTGCCGCACCCGCCGCGACGATGCGCGGAACAGCTTCCAGTGCGGCGGCGCCAACCGCTTCGGCTTCACGCTGCATGGCCTGTGGCCCGATGGCGAGGGCAAGGACTGGCCGCAATATTGCACTACCACCCCGATCCTGCCCGAATCGGTCATCGCCAGGAACCTGTGCGTCACCCCCTCGGCCCAGCTGCTCCAGCATGAATATGCCAAGCACGGCACCTGCATGGGTGTGTCGCCGGCGGCCTATTTCGACGAATCGCGCACCCTGTTCCAGCGGCTGCGCTTCCCCGACATGATGGCCCTGTCGCGCCGGCCCAACCTGACCGCCGGACAGATCGCCAGCGCGATCGCCCGGCGCAATCCCGGCATGACCGCGCAGTCGATGCGGATCACCACCAACAAGCGCGGCTGGCTGGACGAAGTGTGGCTCTGCCTCGACAAGCGCCGCCGCTACACCGCCTGCCCCGCGCATCAGGGCGGCGTGACCCCCAACACCCGCGTCAAGATCTGGCGCGGCGGGCGTCAGGCGGGATAGTTTTGCCGGACGTGCCGACGGCACGTCCGGCGGTGCCGGCCCGCTCCCCCACCCGGCCACCCACAGCGTAACCTGGATGGGTGACCGGGTGGGGGAGCGGGCCAGCGCCGCCTTGAACTACCTACCCCTCGACCGTCACAGTCGCGGGATGGTGGCGGTCGAGATGCTTGCGGATGATCCGCAGGTTCCGGGTGTTCGACCGGAAGAAGAAGTCCGGCACCGCCCCGACGATCGGGATCAGCCCCAGCGCCCAGTCGGTGCCGACATTGCCCGCCATCCGCGCCATCTGCCACTTCGACATGCCCAGGTTGCGGGCCTCCCACAGCATGTAGCTGCCCATCGCCGCGCCGATGAAGCTGCCGACCACGGGGATGAAGTTCAACAGGAAGTCGAGCCCGACCGGATGGTTCGTGCCGGGAATGGTCATCGACCGTTCCATCAGCCGCTCGATCGCCACCACGCGGCGGCGCACGGCATCGGGGTTCTTGTCGAGATGCCCGGCAATCTGTTCGAACAGTTCGGGCGAGATGCGGGTCGTCTTTGCCATGCACCCTATCTGGTGTCGGCGCGCAGGTGGTTCAACGGATGCACCGCCCGCGCATTGGTCTGGAACGCGCGCAGCCGCGGCGCGACCAGCGACCAGCGCCACGGCCGCGCGACCGGCACGAACGCTACGTCCGCCGCCATCGCCGCGTCCGCCGTCGCCAGCCGCTGGGCGCGTTCGGGCAGATTGTCGGCATCGCGCGCCGCCGCGATCAGCGTCATCGCGTCCATCGAACAAGTGCGGCACGCCGTCGCCAGATACCATCGCGCGCTGTCATAGGGTGCGACCCGGTCGACCAGCCGCAGGTCGGCCGGCGCCGTCATCGCCACCCGCTCGCCCGAAATCCCGATGCGCGACAGCGCGACCGCGACCCGTCCCCACAGCAAGGTGGCGCCCGGCCCCCTGGGCAGGGCGACGCGCAGCCGCACCGGCTGACCATAGGCGGTCACCTGCGCCCGCGCCGTCGCCCAGCGTTGCTCCTCGGTCAGGTTGCGCCAAGCGGGCAGCGCCGGGTCCGCCGCCGAATCGAGCCGTTCGGGCAGCAGCGTATCCGCCTGCCCCCAGCCTGCATCGATCGCGCCGGGCAGGTTCGCACTCTGCACCGCCATCGCCACCGCCGCCCGGCCGAGCGCGCTCGACAGGAACCCGTCGCGCGCGACAAAGGCAAAGCCGAACAGCCCGCGTGCCGGATCGACCCGCACGTCCGCCGGCCGGGGACTGGCGGCGGCGACCAGCGGCCAGTCGGCAAAGTCTCCGCCCAGCACTAGGTCGCTGCGCTTGCTCGCAAAGCGCGCCACCGCCAGCGCCGCCCGCGCACCGCGCAGCCGGACTTCGTCGGCGGCGACCGGCGCCGGCCCTTCCGGATCGGCCGGTGCGCGCAGCCGGATGCCCTCGCCCCGCAACCGGCGCAGCGGCCCGGTGCCCTGCGGCCCGCGAATCACCGCCAGTTCGGGCTGGGCCAGCAGCGTCAGCAATTCGGTGTTGGGGCGCTTCAGTCGCACCTCGATCACCTGCGGCGTCATCGCCACGATCTCGTCGATCGACCGCAGGAACGGAGTCAGCCGATGTCCCGCCTCGACCCGCACCGCACGGCGCAGCGCCACCACGACCTGTTCGGCGGTGACCGGACGCCCGTCGCTCCACGTCGCATCGCCCAGCCGAAAGATGTAGCTGCGCCCGTCATCGACCATGTTCCAGCGCTCGGCCAGCCCCGGCTCGACCTGCCCCGCGGCATCGAAGCGCACCAGCCCCTGCGCCAGCGCGCTGCGCAACAGCACGCGCTCGGCATCGCCCTTCACGCCGTCCTCGATCGCATCGACCACCACCGGCCGCTCGTCGTTCCCGCCATCGCAAGCGCCGAGCGCGAACAGCAGGGGAGCGAGGATCAGGATGCGCGCCATGCCACCTCCATGCTGGTACGGACGGCGGGACTTGAACCCGCACTCCCGATGGGAAGCGGATTTTAAGTCGATGGGGGAAATGATCGCAAACACTCATTTCCCCTAACGATTCTAGTACCTTACGTCCGGTATTATCAAATCGGATGATCGTAATTTTACCCGCCTTTACACCCGTTTTCCCGGACTGTTTACACAGGAATTACATGGGAATGCAGGCATTCGCGCTTGATGCCTTCGGGCACGGCTCTACGATCAGCGCATGGAGAAGAAGCCCCGGAACCCGGTATGGTCACGCGATGAATTAATCCTCGCTCTCGACCTATATGTCCGAACCAGCGGCAATCCTACCGGGCAGGATTTCGAGGCAGTCGATGAGGTATCGGCGATCCTCAACAAGCTTCACCGGATCATGGGCAACGCTACGGGTGAAACCCTGCGCAACCGCAACGGCGTGTACCTTAAGGTGATGAACTTCCGTTCGTCCGACCCGCACTACCTGGACCAAGGCAAGGTCGGTTGAGCAGCCCCCATCGGGTGGTCCGGGTTATTAGTTAGTGCATTGTCGTCTCCGCCGCCATTGCCGGTCGTAGGTGGAGCGAAGCGGAACCGGAGGCCGGCAATGGCGGTGTCGCCGCTTGTGGT
>JAESGL010000211.1_pt1 | contig 58479 bp, 56 predicted proteins | sample 9269711 | NCBI WGS metagenome assembly JAESGL01 (sample SAMN14515918, study PRJNA621676) | algae metagenome | isolation source: Kastovskya adunca ATA6-11-RM4 and co-occurring heterotrophs from soil and... | place: Chile: Atacama Desert | collected 2011-06-27 | reverse complement strand
TGCGCTTTGCGAGGTCGATCGCCAAGATATGCACTGCTGTCATCTGCCTCTCCTCCGTGAGCGCCACAATGGCGCTGAGCAGGATCATACGCTGACCCCGCCGGAGGGGGCATCCACCCCATCAGTTTACGTCTTACATTTGTCGCAACCTCATCACAAAACAAGAAAACATTTGATGAGATATCGCCGGGTGACGATCGAGGTTTGTTCTGGGATTCTATTACAAGGTTACGAGTGGCCGAGCGACGAGAGTACGGCGGCTAGATGGCTCACCTGGAGATTGCAGTATGATCATCACCGACGGCGAATTCGCTCTCCTCCGGCGTTCGAACATCCAGGTGAACTCCGTCGTCCGCCAGGCCAATACCAGAATCGAACGCGCAAATGGCATCATCGCGACAAAGGATGCCGAAATCGCTCGTCTGCGTGACGAACTGGAGGCGGAGCGAGCCCGACGCCAAAGGTACCAGGTGAAGCTGACCAGGGCCGGGCTGCTCGAGTAGCGGATCCGTCCCGGTGCTATGTGAGGTAGTGGTCGAACGCTTCCGCCACCTCCACTAGCACCTCACTGCTCCGCGCCGGTCCGCCCTTACCCGATCTACCGCCGCGTTCGATGACATCGAACTGCGCACGCTTCTTGGCGTCGATCCAAGCTTGTACGGAGTCGGGATCGGCAGCAAGAATTCCCGTTATCGTACACTTGCCGCGGATGTGATCACGCAAGGATTTGTCTAAGGTCCCCGCGATGCGGATCAGGGCTGGACGGTCGAGCTGGGACAGCCACCGGATCGTGTGATCGCCGAGCGGCTTGTAGTGGTGGTCCCTGTCGCAATCAGCCGCGATGGCTCCGGCGAGCATGCGGACAGCCGACAACTCGGGATCAGAATATCCCTCCGGCAGGTCCGGCAACACCGGTGCGGCTGCCGCCAAAGGTTCCTGAACCGCAACGGTCGTGCTGCCGACCCCCGCTACCATCTCCAAGATCCAAGCACCCGTTGCCGCACACCGACGCCACATCATCCTGCCCATGCTCGTAGCTCGCAAGAGCTGGATCAAGAATTCACGCATTGCCTAATCCTCCGTTTCAACGAACGGATACTAGCGCGGGACCTTGCAAGAAACTGCATCTCGGCCAGAGGATACCGGAGCACACCAACTAGGGCCGAACAGTAAGGCATTTGAACCGAACACGTTCAACCTTTCTGACGTTTCGTTCACCGGTATCAGTTACGAAACGTACTCCTCACCTGTTGTGGGGGCCAACCAAGCGTGGATTTCCGGCATCCGGATGGGCCAACCTCCCCACGTCTCGTGGGGCTAGGATCGGCAGCTAACAAGAGTTAGCTGCCGATTTTGTAGGCAAGGGGTTCAAGCGGAGCACTCGGCATAGTCCGCCGGCCGCAGGGCGCGAGATCTACTCGCCTATGACTGATCACTTCTGCCTTGCGTGCTCTCCGTGCATGTTGCCGCTGGCATAAGGAGAGCTCATGAAATTCGGGAAGAAGATTTGGCGGATGCGCTTGCAGGTGTTCTTCACCGCCGACAGCCACTTCGGGCACGCAAGGACCGCTCGGCAGCGCGGCTTCTTGGCGCAGGGCGAGCAGGATCCGGAAGCCGTCGCCAGTGGTGTCGCGGCGCAAGACGAGTGGCTGGTCCATACATGGAATGAGACGGTTCCTCGGGAGGCTACTGTCTTCCATTTGGGCGATATTTTTCTCCGGGGCACCTCTGAGTATCGCCGCGCCATCTTCGATCGCCTGCATGGCAGCAAGCACCTGGTGATTGGCAATCACGACCACGGGATCGACCAAAGCCTCCAGCTGCCGTGGGCTTCACCGCCGGAGCACCGCCGCTTCCTGGAAATCGACGGCGACAAGCTCGTCCTCGACCACTATGCCGGGAAATCTTGGGCGGGCAGCTCTCGCGGCAGCCTGCAGCTGCATGGTCACAGCCACGGTCGCATGCCCCCAACAAGACAGTCGTGCGATGTTGGGGTGGATGTATGGGGGCGGCCAGTGACAATGACCGAGATCAGGCCATTTCTTTCTCGGCAGCCGGCTCTGCATAACGAAGACGCGGACGACGACTACGATCCCCCGCAGCCTTAGCTTGGAGGAATTTGCACCAGAATTCGAAAAGTGGTGCATTTTTCTCCAAATTATTACTGTACGGCGATCTCCCGCACAACCGCATGCCTGAGCTTGTCGCTGCCCTTGAGGAACCGCACCTGCGCCGTCAGCCCCGGCTGCACCCAACTGGCGCCCTCCTTGCGGAAGGGCCCGTTCTCGGCTTCATGCCGCTCCGTCCACCGCCAGAAGAGCTCGCTCATATCGCCCGGCAGCGTCAGATAGGCCGATCCCATGTAGCAGCCACCCTGCGCCAGCAGCGCCTGCGGAACGCCTTCCTTGTCCCGCTCGACGCCGATGACCTCGAACCAATCCGTCTTCCAGCACTTGATCTTGAACCAGTCGCGGCTGCTGCCGGAGCGGTATCGGCTGCCTTTGCGCTTGGAGACGATGCCTTCCAATCCATGCTTGTCGGCAAGCTTGAAGAAGGATTGCCCGTCGCCGGAGAACTCGTCCGACATCACCAGCCGGCTGCCGGGCACCTGATCGAGCAGCCACCGCAACTTCGCCCGACGCTCCTCGAGCGGCCTGTCCTCCAAGTTGACGCCGTCTGGGTGCAGCAGATCGAAGGCGAAGAACACTAGGTCGTGCGGCCGCTCGGCCATGGCACGGGGCAGGGCGGAGAAGTCGGTCACGCCATTGCCGTCTTGAACGCACACCTCGCCGTCGATCAGGGCCGAGATCACCGGCAGCTGCTTGGCGGCCTCGCAGATCGGTCCGTACTTGGTCGTCCAGTTGTGGCCGTTCCGGCTGTACGCCAGCGCGTGTCCGGACCGCATTCCTACCTGGGTCCGGTAGCCGTCGTACTTGATCTCGTGCAGCCAGCCTGGCCCGGTCGGCGGCGTGTCCGAGAGCGTCGGCTGCATCGTGGGGTGGTGCGCTAAGTGATTCATGAGACTCGCGAATCTGGTGCGTGATTCGCTGATGTGGAGTCCCGCGGCCGAGATTCTTTTCGCCGCGGCTTTCGTTCGCCGCCCGGATCGGTCAAAAGGTGGGGTAGCAAGGATTATGGGGCGATCCTTTTGATTGAAAGCGACAGCTTCATAGAGCTGACCATCGACCTGAAGCGGCCGGTAGAGCTGTACGACCTCATGGGCATGTTCGTGGCGATCGGGCACCAGTTCGAGCAGTACCTCCGCGATGTCCATCCGCAGCTCGTGGACGAGAGCTCGAAGATCTACGTCCGCCAGATCCGCTCCGGCTCGATCATCGCCGACCTGATACCTTTCATTCCGCCGCTGATCGAGAACCTGGGACCGCCTGATGGTGGTCGACGATTTCGTGCGGCGGTACGGCGGCAGCATCCTCCAACTCGGCCAGGGCAAGAAGGTGCCGGAGCTCCGCAAGAGCGAGCTCGACGACTTCATGAAGGGTGTTGCCGCCGTGGCCAACGATCCGGACGGATCCGCCACACTCAAGTCCGCGCAATACGACCGATCCGAGCCGGACGGCAAGAAGACCCGTGTCTCGATGAAGTTCGACACCAAGGACGCGCAGCGTGCGATCAGGGTAATCGACGAGCAGAAGCGCGAACTCGAGGCGAAGGGCTTCGAGGTGGTGGAGAACCAGCTGCTGGTCTTCTGGCAAAGCAACCTCAAGCAGACCGACACGGGCAAGCGGACGGGCGAGCTCGCGATCATGGAGTACGTGACGAAGAAGCCGCTGGCGGTCGTCTACGATTCCGACCTGGCGGAGCAGCGCATCAAGCACGAAACCTCGTCGGGCGATCGCAACCTCTATAAGCTGGGCTTCTACGTCACGGCACGGATAGAGACCTTGAACGGGCGGCCGGTCGCCTATCGTATCTCCGAGGTCCATGACATAATCGAGCTGCCGGACGATTGATGAGCCGCGTCTACCAGTGGACCACCGACGATGATGAGATCGCGCTGGACGCCATCACAGTCGGCATCGGCAGCGATGCGCCGGCGCTGGAGGCCGCCGGCCTGCACGTCCCGGAGGTCACCGCCTCCATCTACTGGCCCGATTGGATCACCGGGGGCGACATGGTGAAGTCGAGCATGGAGGGACCGTACACGGTGCCGGACGCCTTGGAGCGGGCCGAGCTGCTGTGCGCCATGTGGGCGTACAGCAGGGTGGTGATCAGCCTGCAGGACCGGTCGACCTGGCGCGAGGAATGGGGTGCGCTGTCGGAGCTCGATGGCCTGTAGGGGAATTGGTGACGCTACCCAGTCCCCCCGCATAAGGGCAGTGGAATAGCGCCGATGACAGGGTCGCCCGGTATGGTTAACAAGTGGTTAACGCCAGTGGAGACGTGATCGATGTGCGGACGCTTCACCAACGAGATGACCTGGGAGCAGATCCACGCGCTCTACAAGCTCTCGGACAACCTCTACCCGGTAAAGTCCAACCTGCAGCCCCGGTACAACATCGCTCCCACGCAGGACGTCATGTTCGTCCACCTGGACAAGGAGGGGAACCTCGAACTCGATGAGGGCCGCTGGTGGTTGGTGCCGTGGTTCACCAAGGAGCTGCCCAAGGCGGCCATGTTCAACGCCCGCATCGAGACGGTGGACACGTCCGGCGCTTTCCGGGAGGGCTTCAAGTCCCGCCGCTGCCTCATACCGGCGGACGGCTACTTCGAGTGGACCAAGGCCGAGGACGGCGGCAAGGATCCGTGGCTCCTGCAGTTGCAGGAAGGACAGCCGTTCTCCTTCGCCGGCATCTGGGCCCACAACGACAACCTGGGCGTCACCAGCTGCACCATCATCACGGCGCCGGCGGTCCCGGAGATCGCCGACATCCACACCCGCATGCCGGTGATGCTGCCGCCCGAAGCCTATGGCACCTGGCTGGACACTGAGATCCAGGGGACGGATGCCAAAGCCCTGCTGTTGGACGCCCAGATCGACAGCCTGCTGGAATTCCACCGCGTCAGCCGATCGGTGAACAACAGCCGGTACGAAGGCACGGATACCAAGAAGCCGCTGGTGAACTCGCTGTAGTCTCCAGATCTTTATGCCCCATCACATCAAGCACGGCTTTCACCAGGAGGTCTGCGGAAACCGGCTTGCCGAGCCAGGGTTCGTCACGACGCACGGGGTGGTCCAATTCGTTGGTGACGAAGAAGAACGGCATCCCGTAACGCCGGAGCAGGTCCACGGCGGGCTCGCAGTCCCGGTCACGCAGCTTGACGTCGACCATGACCAGATCGAGGCTGCCGCTGGTGATCAGATCCACCGCTTCGGCACAGCTGGGCACCTTGATGATGTTGGGGCAGCCTAGCTCTTGGAGAGTTCTCTCCAGGTCTGCGGCCAGCAGATAGTTGTCCTCGACGATAAGGACCTTCTTCAGGTGTGACAGGTCGCGCGCGGCGTTCCCCTGGCGCAGAAGCTCCAGGGTGAAGCCTCCTCAATCCGAGCAAGGGTGACCGGTGGGGGTAACGTGATGAACGACGGGCAGCGCATGCCCGCTTCGTAAGGACACCAGTAGCAGGCGAGTGTGGCCTAATCATAGCGCTCCAGGAGCCACCAGTCGCGCCGGCGCGTCGTAAGAGAACGGCCCCGACCGGGGGCACTGGTCGAGGCCGTTGGGACTGCATATGGGAGGTCAGTCGCGCCACTAATCCATAGCGCCCGATTTCGGTTCCACCTTCGGCAGCGGTCCGTAGTACTCGTCCTTCCAGAGCTGGATTTCCCGCACCCCTGCGGGTCGCCTGATCAGGGTGTGCCCCACGTCATCGCTGTTGGCGTAGCGCTCCCGCACCCGGAAGAAATTCGGGCTGCCGCAATTCGGACAGCGGGGGCCGAACAGCTCCTCGACGAACAGCTCCGGAGCGTAGCCGCACTCGAGGAGGTCGCTGGCCAGGTAGTGCCGGGAGCGCCGGCAGAGCTTGCACCTGGCGACGATCAGCATGTTGGCGGCTGCGGCCTGCTGCAGACGGGTCCGGTAGTTCAGGCCGGAGCGCGGCGTCTTGCTCACGCGCGCTGCTTGCCGTTGGCGGCGACGCCCCTGCTGGCCAGCGCTTCCTTAACGCGGCCGAGCTTGACCCCGAACCGGGCGGCCAGGTCCTGCTCGGTGACGGACGGATCGGCCGCCTTTGCCCTGCGGATCAGTTCGGCTGTGTTGGTCTTGGCGGCGATGGAAATGGGCACGGGTGGTCTCCTCGGTGGTCTGAGGAGTCGCCTTCTAGCACCGTGAACGGAACGGGAACAAGATTGCCCCACAAATTTACGGCACTTCACCACTCGTTTCCCCCAAGTGTGGTGAACTTCCGTGGGGGAAATTGCCCGCGAGGTGCGTGCAGGGTGCCGGGAACGTGCCTGCAGGTTGCCCGTAAGTCGCCTGCAACTCGACTTTATGTATCAGGTTGACGGGCGTTAACGAACATCCCCACGAGCGCTGGACACCGGGGCTGCCATGGATAGGATGCAATCCATGCGGCCGGGAGCAAATCCTTGCTGCGACGCTGGTGAGGCGACATGAGAGCAAGCTTCCATTCGGGTATTCCGACCACGTATGGGCAAGCGCCCGAGATCGTGCGCGTGCTGTCGCATCGCTTGGCGACACGCGGTGATGCCCTGATGCCGTTGAAGCAAGCTGTCGGGCTGCCGGATCTGGGTGGCGTGGTCTCGCTGAAGATGCTGCGGAGTGCCATCTCCGCCGGCTACCTGACCGCAGTACAGCCGGGCGGACCGGGCGGTGTCGTCTATGTCACGCGTGATGCAATCCGAGCATGGAGAGCCCGATGCCACGTCAATCCGAGCCACCGCACCTCTGGCTCCGCCCAGCCCGCAACAGGCCGGACGGCCGGCTCTGGAAGCGCGCGGTATGGGTCATCGTTGACGGACCGACAGAGCGCAGCACGGGATGCGGCCTTGAAGCTCGCGCGCAAGCTGAGCAAGCGCTAGCCGAATACATCGGCGAGAAGCACGAGCCGTCGCGGAAGAAGGCACAGGCGCTGGAAAGCGTCTTGCTGGCGGATGTCATCGCAATCTACCTTCGCGACAAGGTGCAAGACCAGAGCCGGCCGGACAAGGCGGCTGCCCGGTTCGTCCAGCTACTCGAGTGGTGGGGCGACAAGACGCTGGAAGACGTCAATGGTCGGAGTTGCCGCGATTACGTCGCCTACCGGTGCTCGATGCCGTGGAAGTCCGCGAAGCCGGAGGTCACGGGCAAGCCGCCCAGAATGGTGACGGCCGCCGGCGCTCGCCGAGAGCTCGAGGACCTGTCTGCGGCCATCGGGTATCACCAAGCCGAGGGCTACCATCGCGAGGAAGTGACTGTGACGCTGCCGCCACGGTCGCCATCGCGGAGCCGATACCTCCGCCGGGACGAACTAGCCAAGCTGGTTTGGTTGGCCTGGCGGAAGCGGGAGCAGATGAAAGTCGTGCGCGGTCCCAGGAAAGGGCAGCCTGTCCTGTCGGCGAAGCGTCCGGCTCGGCACATCGCGCGCTTCATACTGGTGGCCGCCTATACCGGCACGCGTTCGGCGGCAATCTGTGGTGCCGCGCTGCAGCCAACGCCGGGGCACGGTTGGATCGATCTCCGGACCGGTCGCTACTATCGTGCAGCCGAGGGCGCGGTCGAAACGAACAAGCGGCAACCGACAGTCCTGATCCCGAGGCGTTTGCTCATGCACATCCGCCGGTGGAAGCGGGCGAACCCGGCCATGAAGTGGGTCGTCGAGTATCGCGGCAAGCCGGTGAAAGAGGTCAACAAGGGCTTTGCGGTTCTGGTCCAGGAGTGCGGGCTCGGCCCCGAAGTGACGCCGCACACCTTGAGGCATACCTGCGCAACCTGGCTGTCGCAGCGGGGCGCCGCGATGGCAGATGCGTCCGCCTTCCTGGGCATGTCGCAAGCCATCTACGAAGGGACTTACCAACACCACTCACCGATGCTTGCTAGCCCCGGCTTCAAGAACCCGCCGATCTTCGAAATCTTCGATCCGAAGTATCATCCCACGGAGATCCTTTTCGACGACGGCTGGGTTCAGGCTGCGGCATGAAAAAGATCATTACCGCAGGCGGGCAGGATCCCGGAGCAGGAGGCGCTAGAGCTTGCGGGTGATGTAATCGAATTGTACAAAGCCGCCGCCTCTAGCGACGCCAAGATCCTGCCGATTATGCCTGAGCACGCCGCCGCCGTGGCGGCGCAGTGGCGTTTTGCGGACTCGGAATGTTCGGGGCAAAGCGTTTCGAGCTGCCCACTCGGACGCGGCAGCTGGTGCAACAACACTCCGCACTAAGCATTTGCCTGCCGGTCAATTGAAGTTGCGCATGGCCGCCAGGTGCAAAAAGTAGTGGTTGTACTTACTAAAGGAGCTCTTCCGGACCTCTTGGCCTCAGCCAGCAGCGAATCCTGTAACAAGGCGTAGGGAATCTGGCCCGACGAGCCGGCCAAACTGGTGCAGAAGATTACCGATGCACGCTGGAAGCTCGAGATTGGCGGCACGGTGCGGTATCGGCCAGATGGTACACCGCTGCGTGTGGAAAATTGCTTCCCACTCGCCCCGGTTTGTCTTTCACGTCGAACTGTCGAAAGCGTATTCTAGGAGATCACGAGTGCCGCTGTATCAGGCACTGAGACCAGCATACCTTCCTTTGGCAAGTTAGAAGCCGTCATATTGAACGCGCGTTCATCTGGGCCCCATTCTCGTCGTTGATGCCCGTTTGGAGTCCTCAAATACCGACAGTGCGCGAAGATTGCGATTACCCCAGAATAGGAGCTTGCTGTCGTTAGACAATTTCCTAGCGTCGCTAAATTCCGTTGAAGAACTTGGTCATACGGTCCATGGCTTCTTCTAGACGTTGGTAGCTCTGGGAGCCGAAGCAAACGCGGATGTGGTTGTCGCCCGAGGCCCCGTAGAAGCCGCCGGATTCCACGACAACATTGGCTTGTTCCAACAGCACATCGGCGAGCTGCTGGGACTTCATGCCGGTGCCACTGATGTCGGGGAAGGCATAGATGGTGCCTTCGGGCATAGCGCAGGTGACGCCGGGCATCTGGTTGAGGCGCTGCACCACGAGATTTCTCTTCTTTTGGTCGTCGTCGACCATGTCTTGCAGGACCGAGGCTGGGCCTGTGATGGCAGCGAGGGCGCCGTCCTGGATGAAGGTGTTGACGTGGGTCACTTCGTTCATGGTGATTTTCATGAGGCCCGGCATCAGTGAAGCGTGCGCTGCGAGATAGCCGAGGCGCCAGCCGTCCATGGCATAGGCCTTGGTAAAGGCGAACATGGTGATGGTGCGCTCCTTCATGCCGGGAAGCGAGGCAATGCTGATGTGCTCCACACCGTCGAAAAGGATCTGCTCGTAGACCTCGTCAGAGACGATGACCAGGTCATGCTTAATCGCAAGATCGGCCAGTTCCTGTAGTTCGTCGCGGGAGTAGACACGGCCGGTTGGGTTGCATGGATTGACGAGGACGATCATGCGGGTGCGAGACGTGATCCTTGCTTCGATCAGATCCTTGCGAATGCGGAAACCCGCGGCGGCATCGAGAGGGGCAAGCACCACGTTGGCACCGGCCATCTCGATCTTATTGACGTGCTGCGGATAGAAGGGTTCGAGCAGGATCGCTTCGTCGCCGTCATCGAGCAGCGCCATGAAGGCGGCGTATGATGCTTGGGTCAGCCCGTTGGTTACCAGGATTTCGTCGGCGCTGACGTCGATGTCGTTGTATTCGGCGAGCTTGGTCTTGAGCGCCTTGCGCAGGCTCAGTTCGCCCTGCAGATCGCTATAGTGCACCTTTCCGGCAAGCAGCGCCTTAATGGTCGCCTGTTTGATGTGATCAGGGGTGTCGTGGCACGGCTTGCCCAGTTCCAGATGGATCAGATCTACACCTGTCGCTGCCTTGGCAGCAGCCTTCTGGAACATGCCATAGCTCTTTTCCGAAGTGTGGGTGATGCGTCTGGCGAAGCGTGACATGCGTCTCTCTTTTTGTGGTAGCGCCGTCGTTCCGGCGCAATGCTGGTTATGCTCTAAGCCAAGTTGAGCATTTGATCAAACGCCAACTTCGGGTACCAAGTGTTCTTTGAAAGCGTGTTAGTGGGGCTAGGTATGAGCAAAAGTCGGGCTTGGTTGGACGAGCAGTTTTCGCTGGACCGCATCAGCAATCTCGAGCAGGTGTTCGCGCGTCGCGCCGATGCGGCTCAACAGGGCCGGGAGGGCTTCGAGCACCAGCGGGGGATTTCTTACGGCCCGCACGTCGATCACCGGCTCAACATTTTCCCGGCGCGGCATGGAGCGGGCCCAAGCCCCGTACAGATCTTTATCCATGGTGGTTTCTGGCGTTCGCTCGATGCTGATCTGTTCAGCTTTCTGGCGCCCGGTTTCGTGCCATACGGCGCGACGCTGGTGGTCATCGACTATCCGTTGATGCCGGTGGTGCGAATGGCGGATGTGGTAGAGGCGGCAAAGCTTGCGGTCGGATGGGTTGCGGAGAACATCGCGCAATATGGAGGCGATCCGGAGCGCCTCTTTGTTTCGGGCAATTCGGCGGGCGGACATCTAGTGGCCGAACTGCTGGACGGCGATGGCGGCACCATTAAAGGTGGTGTAGCCCTCAGTGGCATTTTCGACCTTGAACCAGTCAGCCGATCGTTTCAAAACGACAGCCTGTCGCTGACCGCCGACGAGATCGCCGGGTTCAGCCCTGCGGTCCGCGACGTTTCCATCGATGCGCCGCTGATTGTTGCCGTCGGCGGAGACGAGACCGACATCTTCATCGAGCAATCGCGCGATTTCGCACGGCTGTGCGGTGTCGAACCGATGATCGTTGCAGGCCAGGATCATATAACGATTGTCCTCGATGGGCTGGCAAATCCAGCGGCGGAGCTAAACAAAGCAGTCCGCCGCCAGATGGAATTGCGGGTCGACTAACCGTCGATCTCGGCGATCGCGGCGTCGACGCGCTCATTGTCCCAGGTGTCGACGGTGGTGAGTGCGCCGTCGCTGACGCCCCAGATCAAATAGGGGCCGGTGACGTCGCCGTTCGGGTCGAAGGCAATGGGGCCGGTGGCGCCGACATAGCGCACAGCCTTGCCTTCGGCGATCAGCTGCTTCGCGCGAGCGAAGCCTTCGACGCCCGGGTTGACCACTTCGCCTTCGCCGCCGGTGATAAGACGGATATTGTCGCGAATGGCGGTCCCAGTGGATTCGCCGGCCTGCTCCATGGCGAGCAGGGCCACGGCGGCTGCGTCATACATGGTGTGAAGACCGGGGCCGTTCGGTTCGCTACCGAATCTTTCCGACCAGGCGGCGTTAAAGGCGTCGACGGAGGGGCCCTCTACCTGAGCGTTGTCGATGCCGACAGCGTTGGTCAGATACTGGGCACCAACGGCTTCGACGAATTCATCGGCGCGCAGGGCGTTGCTGAGAAGCATGTTCTGCGTGCCGCCGAACGAGATCCATTCGCGGGCGGCGGTTGCGCCATCGGCCGGGAAGGCGATCAGGAAGAGGGCGTCGGGCTCGCCCTGGAGCGCCGAATTGACTTCGGCGCGGTAGGAGGCCTGTTCCTGGTTGTAGGCGGTGACGCTGGCGACCTTGCCGCCGAGTGCTTCGGTTGCTGCCTGGAACTGACGCGCGAGGCTGACGCCATAGTCGGAGTTCACGTGGATAACGGCGATGTTCTTGTAGCCCTTTTCGCGAGCGATATTGGCCATGACAACGGCCTGCGGGCGATCGGTCGGTAGGGTGCGGAACCAATAACCGTCGGTGCCACCGCTGGCGGCGAGTTCGGTAAACGACGGAGCCGAGGAGCAGCACGAAATCTGGGTGACCTTAGCCGGCACGGTGACGGAGGTCAGAACGGGCAGGGAGACGCCCGACTGGATGGCGCCCAGAACGACCGGCACTTGCTCGATCTCAACCAGCGTCTTGGCCGCATCGACACCTACGTTGGGCGAGCCCTGATCGTCGCGCAGCACGTAGCGTATCTGGCAGCCATTGACGCCGCCCGCTTCGTTGAACTGATCAATGGCCAGCTGGCCGGCGTCCCCGATCGCCGAGCCGATGGCGGCCATGGAGCCGGTGATGGACAAAACGGCGCCGACCGAGATCTGGCAGTCCTGAGCGCTGGCAGTTGTTGCCGTCCCAAACTGCGCCCCGGCGATCATGGCGCCCCCTAGCACAATGAGCTTGAATTTCATGGTTCTCGTTCCCTTTGACGCATGTGGATTGAGACGGCGCTGCGTCGGACGGCCGTTTTGGGTCGGCGGGGTTTCGGACGAATGGCCCGCCTGGATTGGTTTATCAGTGTCGACGGGTCGGCGGTCATCACCGCGGACCCACGTGCTTGGAGACCGTTTCACGCTCGCCGATCAGGCCGCGTGGACGGAAGAGGAGCGTAAGCACGATCAAAAGACCGATCAGGATGGTCTGGATAGCGCCGCCCTGCGACTGGAACTGGACCGGCAGGACCTGGCTGATGAGGAGGCCGCTCATGGTCCAGAGCGCCCACACGCAGATGGCGCCGGCGATGGCGCCGCGATTGTTGCCGGAGCCGCCAACGATCAGCATGGCCCAGATCTGAAAGGTCAGGATCGGCAAGAAATCGAGCGGGCTAACGTAGCCGATGAAGCCCACATAGAGGCCACCGGCGAGCCCCATCAGCGTGCAACCGAGGACGAAGGCCTGGAGCCGGACATGCACCGGGTTCTTTCCCAGGGAGCGGGCCGCGGTCTCGTCTTCGCGCACGGCCTTGAGCAGACGGCCCCAGGGGGAGCTGACGGCGCGTTCTAGGGCGACGTAAACGAGGAAGGCCATGACGGCGACGACAGCGAGGTAAAAGAGATTGTACTGCGCCGGCGAGCTGAAGGCATCGAGCATGGGGCGGGGCAGGCTGATGAGGCCCATGGCGCCGCCGGTCAGCGCTTCGAAATTAAGTGCGACGAGCTGGATGCTGATGGCGATGCCGAAGGTGGCGATGGCGAGGTATTCCTCGCGTAATCGCAGGGTGGCAAGCCCGACTATCAAAGCTCCGATGGCGGCAAGCGCGGCACCTCCCAGGACGCCGATGGGGAAGGGCAGGCCGAAGCCGCCGATGGCGCCGACGCGTTCGGGGCCGATGAGGACGGCCGTGCCATAGGCGCCGACCGCGAAAAAGCCCACGACTCCCGCGTTGAAGAGGCCGGTGAAGCCCCACTGCAGGTTGAGCCCCATCACGACAATGGAGTAGGTAAGCGCGATGATGAGGAAAAAGACGAGATAGGCCAAGAAACCGGTCATTTGGCACCCGCGTGGTGGGCGCTGCCGAAGATGCCGGTCGGGCGCACGTAGAGGACGACGAGAAGGATGATGAAGGGTACGGCCAGCTTGTAGCTGGGCGGGATGACGAAGACCGAAAGCGACTCTGCGAGGCCTACGATCAGCCCGCCGACGACCGCACCAAAGACGTTGCCGACGCCGCCGATGATTACGGCTGCAAAGAGCGGCAAGAGCAGGTGGAAGCCGATTTCAGGGCGAAGCTGTACGGTGAGCCCGTAGAGGACGCCGGCGACTGCGGCGAGCGAAGCGCCGATGACCCAGGTCCAGCGGATGACGACGCGGGTGTCGATGCCGTTGACGCGGGCAAGGGTCGGGTTTTCAGCAAGGGCCCGCATGGCAAGGCCAAGGCGGGTGCGCTGGAGGAAGAAGTGGAGGCCGATCACCGATACTATGGTGACGCCGAGCACGAAGAGCTGATCTGGCAGGATGCGCAAGCCTGGCGCGACGGGCACAGCGATCTGCAGCGTGTTGGAATAATACTGGGCGCTGCCGCCGAAGATCAGCAGGACGACCATGCGTACCAGAAGCGAGACGCCGAAGGAGCTGAAGACGATGGTCATGTCGTTGGGCCGACCGTGGAGCGGGCGGAAAACTAACTGGTCGATCATCAGCGCAAGGAGAGAGGTCAGGCCGGCGGCGATGACCATAGCGACGATCAGCGGCAGGCCGAAAGAAAGCGCGCCGAGCGGGGCCATGAACGGGCCCATGAGCGTCACCGCACCGAGCGCCATGTAGGCGCCCCATGTGATCATTTCGGCGTGAGCGAAGTTCGCGAAGCGAAGTATGCCCATGGTGAGGGTCAGCCCGATTGCGCCCAGCGCAATGATCGAGCCTGTGAGAATGCCGTCTGCGAGCGCCTGTAGCATCAGCGTTTGCGCCCCCCAGCGCCAAGATAAATCGCAATGACTTCAGGATCGGTTGCGAGGGCGGCGGATGCGCCCTCGACCCGGTTGCGGCCTTCGGCCAGGACATAAGTTCGGTGCGAAATGGCCATCGCGGCCTTGGCATTCTGCTCAACCATCAGTATCGAGACTCCGCTTTCGACGAGGGCGCGGAGGCGCGCGAAGACTTCCGAGACCATCAAGGGCGATAGACCGGCGCTTGGCTCGTCGAGCATGATAAGGTCCGGGTCGGTAAGGAGAGCACGAGCGACTGCCAGCATCTGGCGCTGGCCGCCGGAAAGGACGCCGGCCTTCTTGTCGCGATAATCCTTGAGCGCGGGGAACTTCTCGTAGGTCTTGGCGACCTGTTCGCGCGCCTTGGCCTTGGGCAGCGAGGATGCGCCTAGAAGTAGGTTCTCGTTGATGGTGAGTGTCGTGAAGACGTTGTCAGTCTGCGGCACGTAGGCGGCCGAGGCGGCGGCCATGCCGTGGGTGGGCAGGCGCGTGATGTCCTTGCCGGCCAAGGTCACCTTGCCCGAGGAGATGGGCAGGACACCGGCGATCGCCTTGATCATGGTAGACTTGCCAGCGCCGTTGGGACCGATCACGGTGACCATCTCGGCCTTGTCGACATGCATGCTGACGCCATGGATGATCGGCAGGTCCGGGCGGTAGCCGGCGACGACGTCGGTCGCCTGGAAAAGGTGCTCGCTCATGCGTGCGCGCCTCCCAGATAGGCGTCGACGACGCGGGTGTCCGAGACGATGGTTTCGGCATCGCCTTCGGCAATGACCTTGCCGGTCGCCATGACCACGATGCGGTCGCAGAGCGACATTACAAGATCCATGTTGTGCTCGATGATGAGGAAGGTGATGCCCTGCTTGTTGAGGGCGACGATGCGGTCGACGATGGTGTCAAGGAGGGCAGGATTTACGCCGGCGCCGGGCTCGTCGAGGAGGATGATGCGCGGGTCGGCCATGAGGGCGCGGGCGAGTTCGACGAGTTTTTGCTGGCCGCCCGAGATTGCACCGGCAAGCTGCCGCTCGACCGGAGTGAGGCCGCAGAAATCGATGATGGCGCGGGCCTTTTCGAGGTTGGCGCGCTCTTGCCGCGCAACCTGTCCGGGACGGATCCACGAGTTCCAGAACTTTTCCCCAGCCTGGTGTTCGGGCACCAGCATGACGTTTTCAAGCACAGTCATCTTCTTAAAGGGGCGAGGAATCTGGAAGGTGCGGGCGAGGCCGCTGGAAAACACCTGATGCGGCGGCAGGGCGTCGATGCGCGTGCCGTCGAGCGCGATAGAGCCGCTGTCGATCGGGCCTTCGCCCGCGACGGCGTTAAATAGCGTGGTCTTGCCGGCGCCGTTAGGGCCGATCAGGCCGGTGATTCGGCCGGCTTCGGCGACGAAACTGACGCCGTCGACGGCGCGATTTGCCCCGAAACTTTTAACCGTATCCTTGATGTGCAGCGCGCCGCCCTGGCGGGTTGACGCAGCGCCGTCCATCGACCTGCAATTCTGCATATTTTTACAGCGCCCCTCGCAGCCTGATTGAAAACGGAGCATATTCGTGATCATGTGATCAAATCAAGATGCTTTAGGAGTAAACCAATGTCTGATAGCCGCTGGACCATCTCGTCAGGGTCGAAATTCGAGAAGATGGCCGGCTACTCGCGAGCTGTGGTCGACGGTGAATGGGTGTTCGTTTCCGGGACCGCCGGCTACAATTTCGAAGACGGCTCGATCTCCGACGATGCGGCCGAGCAGACACGGCAATCGCTTAAGACCATCGCGCATGCTTTGGGTGAGGCCGGGGCCGGATTGCCGGACATCGTCCGGGTGCGGGTGTTCGTCGCCGACCGCAGCGATGTGATGGGGGTTTCGCATGTTCTGGGTGAGACCTTTTCCGATCCGCGACCGACCAACACGACCATCATTTGCGGTTTCGCAATGGAAGAAATGAAGGTCGAACTCGAGGTCACGGCCTTGAAGCGGAAGTGAAGACCGGCACCACATCGCGTCGTCAAAAAGCGCTTGCGCGCATACGGTTTAAATCTAAAGTATTATTTCGAACAGCATTGGCAGTCGGATTCAGATGAGCGGTTACTTTCTTTATCACTCGATCGGCACTTTTCCGGGCAAGGCGGACGCAGTTGCCGGCGCGTTGGGCGATTTCGCGCAGATCTGGTCGGCGGAAGACGATGGTCAGTGGCCTGCGGCCCTGTCGCGGCGCCAAGAGTTTATCTCTGTTTGGGAGCGCCTGATCGCCGCGAAGCCTGGCACAGTGACGACGACGGAAAACGTCACGAGTGGACTTTATAGCGTAGTCGGCGCCTTGCCAGAAAACATGCTCAAGGGCCGTCGTGTGCTGGTAACTGCCGATTGCTTTCCGAGCCTTCATTTCCTCCTTACCGGGCTGGCAGAGCGGTTCGAGTTTACCCTCGACACAGTGCCGCTGCGCTCGGGGGAAACATGGGTGCGCGAAGAGGACGTCATCGATCGCTGGCAGTCGGATGTGGCGCTGACGCTTCTGACGCAAGTCACCTCGACGGCATCCTACCGCGCTGACCTCCAGAAAATGATCGTGCATGGGCGGCAGATGGGATCGCTGGTCGGCATCGATATCACGCAGGGCGTCGGCGTCGTGCCATTCTCGATAGCAGAGCTCGATACGGATTTCGTCGTCTCGACATCGCTCAAATGGCTGTGCGGAACGTCTGGCGCGGGCATGCTCTATGTTCGGCCGGACCTGCTGGCGCAGTGCAAGCCCGAGCTTCGCGGCTGGTTTAGTCAGCCGAACCCATTTTCGTGGGACCTCAACGCCTTTTCGTATGCGCCGGATGCACGGCGGTTCGACCACGGCACACCAGCTATCCTGGCAAGTATTGCTTCGTTGCCCGGCCTGCGATGGGTCGAAAAGACCGGTGTCGAAGCCATCGCCGCGCAGAACCGCAGCATGACGGAAGCTCTGGTTTCCTGGGCCGGCGGTCGCGGATTGCGTCTTGCCTCGCCAGAGGCAGCCAAGCGGCGCGGCGGCAGCGTAATGATCGCCTTGCCATCGACCGTTGTGCCCAGCGAAATCGTCGGGCATTTGCGGTCGCTCAAGCTCTACTGCGATGCACGCGGCTCGACGCTTCGGCTTTCGCCGGGGGCGGTTACAGGAGCGGACGACGTCGTCCGGCTCTGCACCGAACTCGACCGACTTATTCCGGCCTAGGTCGGATAAGGACCGCCGAGGGGCGGCCATTCTCTCAGGGAGTATGCCGGAAGGCATTAAAAAGGAGACAAACATGAAGAAGCATATCGCAATGCTGACGGTTGCGGCCCTAGCCGCACTGGCGACCCCGGCAATAGCGCAGGACAAAATCATCGTTGGCGCATATGCGGCCAATCCGCCGTGGGAGTTCAAGAACGACGCCGGCACGTTCGAAGGCTTTGAGGTCGATGTCGCGACGGAAGCTGCCAAGCGCATCGGCCGCGAAGTGGAGTTCCAGGAGCTGGGCTTCCAGGCGCTGTTTGCCGCCACGAGCTCGGGTCGCATCGACTTTGCTATCTCCTCGATCTCGGTCAACAACGAGCGTCTTGAAAGCCAATCGTTCACCCAGCCCTATTATGATAGCGACGGCACCATCGTTGGCCTGGGTACTTCCGAAGTGAAGACGCTCGAAGATCTAGAAGGCAAGGTTATTGGCGTCGTTGCCGCGACCACTGGCGAAGCCTGGGCCAATGAAAATGCCGAAGCCCTCGGCATTGCCGAGGTGCGCAGCTATGCCGCCCAGCAGGACCTGCTGCTCGACGTACAGAACGGCCGTATCGAAGGCGGCGCGGGCGAACTGGCCGGCTTTCAGTATGCAATTGCCCAGATCCCGAGCCTTTCAATCCTGGTTCGTATTCCGACCGGCGAACGTTTTGCCATGATGGCCAAGAAGGACCTGCCGATCCTCGGTGAAGTCAACGACGCCATCTCGGCCATGAAGGAAGACGGCACGATGGCCGTCATCCACGAAAAGTGGTTTGGCGTGCCGCCGGACGAAGGCACCAGCACCGTCACCGTGATGCCGCTGCCGACGGTCGAGTAATCCTGTTACGGTCCGGCGGCGCGTTCGCCGGACCTGTTCTTATCTTTGCGTGCGCTTCGAGGTGCACCCAGCAACCGAGCCGCCATGGAACTGATCAATACCTTCTTTAACTGGGATGTGATGGTCCGGGCCTTCCCGATCCTGCTTCGCGGCCTGGGCAACACGCTGATGCTGGGCATCGTTACCATCATCATCGGTACAATTGCTGGGCTGCTGTTATGCCTCGTGCGGCTCTACGCCATTCGCCCCATTCGGCTGCTGGCCATCATCTATATCGACATTTTCCGCGCCCTTCCGATTTTGGTGCTGCTGATCCTTGTGTATTATGCGCTGCCGTTCGTCGGCATCCGGCTCGACTCGTTCACCTCGGCAACCCTGGCGTTGTCCATGGTGCTGGCCGCCTTTACAGCCGAGGTCTGCCGCGCCGGCATCCAGAACGTGCCAAAGGGGCAGTTCGAGGCGGCGGCGAGCCTTGGAATGCCTTTCTGGGAGTCGATGCGAAAGATCATCCTGCCGCAGGCGATCCGCGTCATCATCCCCCCGCTCACCAGCAATTCAATTTCCGTGTTCAAGGACACGGCCTTGGCGTCGGTTGTCGCTATGCCGGATCTCTTGAAGCAGGCCAACGACGCGCAGGCGATGATGGCCAATCCATCGCCACTGATCGTCGCTGCGATCATTTACCTGATCATCCTTTGGCCAATGGTGCGCATGGTAGGATATCTCGAAGCCCGTAATCAACGGGCGCTGGCGCGCTAGGGCAGGGAGCAGATCATGACTTCAAGCAATGAACCGCTCGCCGCACAGATGAGCGACGTCGACAAGTGGTACAACGAGTATCATGCCCTGCGCTCGATCAACCTCGAGGTGGCGCGCGGCGAGCGCATCGTCGTGTGCGGGCCATCTGGCTCGGGCAAGTCGACGATGATCCGCTGCATCAACCAGCTCGAAAAGCACGACAACGGCACGATCAAGGTCAATGGCACGACCATTACCGACGACGTCAAGCAGCTCAATCGCATCCGCCAGGATGTCGGCATGGTGTTCCAGCACTTCAATCTCTTTCCGCATTTAAGCGTGCTCGAGAACTGCGTGATCGCGCCAATGACGGTGCGCAAGACGCCGCGCAAGGAAGCCGAAGAGATGGCGATGCATTATCTTGCGCGCATCCACATTGCCGAGCAGGCCCGGAAATTTCCGAGCCAGCTTTCGGGCGGGCAGCAGCAGCGCGTGGCCATTGCGAGATCTCTCTGCATGCAGCCCAACCTCATGCTGTTCGACGAGCCGACCTCGGCGCTGGACCCCGAAATGGTGGCCGAAGTGCTCGATACCATGGTATCGCTGGCGCGCGACGGCATGACCATGCTGGTGGTGACCCATGAGATGGGGTTTGCCCGCAAGGTCGCCGACCGGGTGATCTTCATGGATCGCGGGGCCATCTGCGAGACGGCGAAGCCCGACGATTTTTTCAATTCTCCCCAGAACGAGCGGGCGCGCACCTTCCTCAGCCAGCTCATCCATTAGGATTTTCACATGGTGGCCATCGACCACTCGTTTCCGATCGACGCGGTTCGGGCGCATTTTCCTGCGCTCGCGCATAATGCCGGGCATCTTTATTTCGACAATGCCGCCGGGGCGCAGCTGCCGGAGCTTTCACTCGATGCGGTGCGCGATCACCTGCTGATGCACAATGTGCAGCGCGGTGGGCGGTACGGCCTCAGCGGGACGGTGGATGCCGGTGTGGCGGCGGCGCGGGAGAGCGTGGCGCTGCTGGTCGCTGCCTACGATCCGGCCGAGATTTCGTTCGGCATGAATGCGACGTCGTTTATCCGGCTAGTGAGCCTTGGGATCGGGCAAACGCTGGGTGATCGTCCCGAGATCGTCGTAAGCGATCTCGACCATGACGCCAATGTTTCGACGTGGCTAGCGCTTGAGCAGATGGGCGCGAAGTGTGTGTTCTGGCGGATGCGCGACGATGGCACGCTGCATGTCGAGGATCTGGCGCCGCTGCTCAGCGAGCGGACGCGGCTCGTGGCGTGTACGGCGGCGTCGCATGCGCTGGGAACATTGGTGGATGTCGCCGCGGTGGCGGCGCTGGCGCATGGCGTGGGCGCCGAGCTGTTTGTGGATTGCGTGCACTATACGCCGCACGCGCTGGTCGACGTGCAGGCATGGGATTGCGATTACCTCGTATGCTCGGGGTACAAGACGTTTTCGCCGCATATGGGATTTCTGTGGGGGCGGCTGGAGCTGCTGCGGGCGCTGCCGACGTTTCGCGAGGATTTCATTCCGAACGAGCCGCCGTTCAAGATCGAGGTGGGCACCTTCGTCTATGAGAACGTTGCCGGCATGGACGGGTCGGTGCGGTATCTCGAAGAGCTTGGGCAGGGCCTGGGCGGGGGAGGCCTGACGCGGCGCGGGGCGATTGCGGCGGCGATGGCGGCGATCCAGCGCTATGAGCTGACGCTGTCGGAGGCGATGCTCGCGGTGCTGCGGCGGCATGGGGCGACGATCTATGGCATTGCCGACCGGGCCGAGGGGCGGGTGCCGACCATCAGCTTTAATGTGCCGAACATGGCGCCGGGTACGCTGGCGCAGGAATTGGCGGACCGGGATATCGGGGTGCGGGACGGGCATATGTTTGCGCCGCGGCTGATGGCGCGACTAGGGCTGGCCATGAACAGCGGCGCGGTGCGCGTGTCGCTGGTGCACTATAATAAGCTCAACGAGATCGCGCGGTTCGACGCGGCGCTGCGCGAGATACTGGCGCGTTAGCGCGCCAGCATCTTTGCCAGCATATAGCCGGAGCCGACGCCGGTGCCGGCGCCGGGCCAGGTGCTGGCGCCGACCATAAAGAGGTCCTTGACCGGCGTGCGATAGCGCGACCAGCCGCCGGTGGGGCGGAACAGAAAATTCTGGTCGAGATGGTGGCTGCCGGACAGCGAGTCGCCGCGGACGAGGTTGGGGTTGGCGCGTTCGAGATCGGGCGGTGACAGCACCGAGGTTGCGAGGATCTTGTCGCGGGTGCCGGGGGCGTAGCGCTCAATGAGGTCGAGGACGCGGTCGGCATAGGCGTCCCTGGCGTCGTTCCATTGGCGGGCGTCGATGCTGCCCCCGGCGTCGCCCTTGATTTCGTAAGGGACGACCCGGACCTGGACCCAGAGGACGTGCTTCCCGGCAGGGGCGCGGGCCGGGTCGAGGGCGGTGGGCTGGCCGACGACCAGCACCGGTTCGCGGGGCAGGAGGCCGGACATGGCCTCGTGGTAGACCGCGCTCATGACGTCGTAGCTTGGCGCCAGATGCACATAGGCGAAGGACTTAAGTTCCGGGCTGGCGGACCAGTCTGGCAGGCTGTCCATGGCGAGGTGAATCATCATCGCGCCGGGGCCGGGGCGGAATTTGCGGGCTGCGGTGGCGAAGCCCTTGTCGATGCCGGGCACGAGCCTGCTTGCGAGGATGGTGGGGTGGGTGTTGGCGATGACGGCGCGTTTGGCTGCGAGCTCGGTGCCATTAGCGAGGCGGACACCGGTGGCCTTGCCGCCGGAGTGAATGATTTCGCCCACTTCGGCACTGCAGCGGACTTCGCCGCCAGCAGCACGGATGACGCCGGCCATGGCCTTGACGATGGTATCTGCGCCGCCCTGGCCGATCACCATCCCGAAATTCTGGTTGGCCATAGATTCGAGATAGGGGAAAACGGCGCCGCCGGCGACATCGGGGCCGAAATCGAGGTGGAGGCCCCAGGCGGCCATGAGGGCGCGGACTTCGGGGCTTTCGAAACGCGGGTCGAGATAGTTGCGGGGCGAGGCGAGGAGGAGCCGTACCATGTCGCGCACCCAGGGCAGGCCCTTCTGCCGCCAGGCCTTGATCAAGAGCTTGACCGCGCCGAGGGACGGCATGGGCTGGCCCATGATGCCGCCGATATAGGGGGCTTCGCTCGCAAAATCCTGGGCCATCTGGCGCCAGGTCGCGGCGTCGACGGGGGAGAGTGCTTCGATGCGGGCGGTGGTTTTGTCTAGATCGGTGCTGACGCCGAGCCATTTGCCGTCGGGGAACGGGCTAGCGAAGCTGTTGGCGGTGGGCACGAAGCCAAGTCCCTGTGCATCGAGCGCCGCCTTGTGTTCGGCGTAGAAGGCAGAACCGGCAAACATCGAAAGGTTCATGGCATAAAGGTCGTGCCGGAAGCCGGGGAGCGTTGTTTCCTCGGTGCGGACGGCGCCGCCCGGGGCGTCGGATTTTTCGAGCACCAGTACGCGCCAGCCTCGCTGGCTCAGATGTACCGCGGCGGCGAGGCCGTTGACGCCGGCACCCACAACGATCGCGTCGAATTCGCTCATGCCATTCCCCTCATTTCTCCACGGGCAATCGTGCCGCAAGAATATGCAGCTGCCAATGTTTTGAACCTAAAATATCTTTCCAATGGCCGAGATTGGGGGAATTTGGGCCTTGCATGTCCATGCATATGCCGTAGCATTCCCCTCGGAGTGGAACGCCGGCAGATAATGCCGCGACAGTTTATGTGCAGGAGAAAAGCATGAGCGCGCAACAGACACTGGCCAATCTTGGCATGGCCCTTTTGGACGGCAGCATCGATATCGTCGACCTCACCGCCCCTCTGGGGCCAGACACGCCGGTGCTGTATCTGCCGCCCGATTTCGCCAAGAACACACCCAAGTTCAAGATGCACGAAATCTCGGCTTACGACCAGAACGGTCCCTGGTGGGCCTGGGGTTGGATGGAACTGGGCGAGCATACCGGCACGCATTTCGATGCGCCCTCGCACTGGGTTTCTGGTAAGGATTTGGCCGAAAACACCACCGACACGGTGCCGGTCAAGAACTTCGTGGCGCCGGTGGCGGTGATCGATTGCTCCAAGGAAGTCGCCGCAAATCCGGATTTCCTTTTGACCGCTGACAAGGTCAAGGCCTGGGAAGCCGAACATGGCGAGATCAAGCCTGGCACCTGGGTCTGCCTGCGCTCGGATTGGTATCCGCGCAACAAGAGCACGGAGACGTTCCTCAACGCCGATGAGAACGGCCCGCATACCCCGGGACCGAGCGTTGATTGCGTGCAATATCTGGTCGAAAAGAAAGCCATCGGTTTCGGCAGCGAATGTGTCGGTACCGATGCCGGTGCTGCGGCGACATTCGATCCGCCGTTTCCCGCACACAACCTCCTCCTTGGCGTCGGCAGCTATGGCCTTGCGAGCCTGACCAATCTCGACAAACTGCCGCCGACCGGAGCGATGCTGGTGGTGGCGCCGCTCAAGATCGTGGGCGGCACCGGCAGCCCGGTTCGCGCTTTCGCCATCGTGCCGCGCAACTGATCGGACCCTGTCATGGCGGACGCTGACTACATCGTTGTCGGAAGCGGCATCAATGCGCTGGTCGCGGCCGCCATGCTGGGAAAGAAGGGCAACAAGGTGCTTGTCCTCGAGCGCGAGGCGGTCGCTGGCGGCTGCCTCCGCACCGAAGAAATAACAGTGCCGGGGTTTCGGCATGACGTGATGGCGACAACCTTCGTATTGTTCATCACCTCGCCGGCCTATGCCGCTCTCGGACCCGATCTTGGACGACACAGACTCGAATTCTGCCACACCGATGCGCCGACTGCCGTGGTGCTGCCGAACAATACCAGCCTTATGCTGAGCACCGATCGCGCGCGCAATCTCAAGGCGTTCGAGGCGGCAGACGCCCTGGATGGACCGGCGTTCCAGCGCGAGATGGATCGCTTTGGCGGCGACATGGACTTCGTCTTCGGGCTGCTCGGCGGCCGGCTCTGGTCGATCGACACGCTGCGCATGATCGGCAAGGAGCTCTGGAAGCGAGGGCCGCGCGGGCTCGCCAATTTCGCTGGCGAGGCGCTGAGCCCGGCGCGGTCTTACCTCGAGACTCGCTATCGCTCGGAAGCGATGCGGGCGCTGTTTGCCCCGTGGGTGCTGCATTGCGGGCTCAATCCCGACAGCACTTATTCGGGGCAGATGCTGAAGGTTATCGGCTTTGCGCTGGAAGCGGCGGGTGCCCCGATCGTCAAAGGTGGCGCGGCCAATGCAGTCAAGGCCTTTGCCGGGTTGATTGCCGAGCAAGGCGGCGAAATCCGGACCGGTTCGGATGTGGCGTCGGTTGTTCTCGACGAGAAGGGCAGCGCCACGGGCGTGACGCTGGCGGGTGGCACGACGCTGCGGGCGAAAAAAGGTGTGATCTGTTCGGTGGCGCCAGGCCAACTTTACGATCGCTTCCTCGCGGGGCAACCCAAGCCGGCAGAAGTCAGCGAGGGCGTCGCCAATTTCCGTTATGGCAAGGGCGACATGCAGATTCATTATGCGCTGCGCGAGGCGCCGCAATGGACCGCAGATGGGCTTGAAAAGGCCGCGCTGATCCACCTGACGCCGGGGCTCGATGGGGTGTCGAAAGCATCAAACGAGGCCGAGCGCGGCATGTTGCCGGCGGTGCCGACAATCTGCGTGGGGCAGCCGACGGCGCTCGACCCGAGCCGGGCGCCGGACGGGCAAGCAATCTTGTGGTTGCAGCTGCCGGAGGCGCCGCGACATATCAAGGGCGATGCGGCTGGCGAAATCGACATCGGGGCCGACGGGAAATGGACTGAGGCGATCCGGGAGGCCTATGCGGACCGGGTCGATACCATCCTTCGCCGTCACATAGACAACTTTGATGCGGCGGTGATCAAGCGGGTCTCGTATTCACCGGCCGATCTTGAACGTATGAACATCAATCTTGTCGGCGGCGACCCTTATGGGGGCTATTGCGGGATCGACCAGTTCTTCGTCTGGCGTCCCTTGAAGACCTCGGTCAACCACACTACTCATGTTCGCAATCTCTACCATATCGGCGCGGCCAGCCATCCAGGCCCGGGCCTTGGTGGCGGATCTGGCTTCCTCCTTGCCAAAGCGCTGCGCTAGGCTGGCCTGAAGAAAGTAACGAGGGTCTCGCACGGTGGCGAAGTATCTGATTGGTTCCTTGCGTCAGAGCAGCGACAGCCGGCTGCCAAGCCTGGGTGAAATCGGGCTGAACCAGTTTGCGCCCTATCTCATCAACCGGCTTTCGGCGAGCTATAGCGCGCACCTGCAGGACGTGCTCAAGAGCAGCGGGTTGACGACGGCAAAGATGCGGGCGCTGTCGATCCTCACCATCTCGCCGGGTCTGACCGTCAACGAGCTGGCCTATCTGGCCGTGGTCGAGCAATCGACTATGAGCCGGACGCTCGATGCGCTCGAGGGGCAGGGTTTCGTGCGGCGGCAGTCGCGCAGCGATGACATGCGGGTGCGCGAGCTTTACATCACTGAAGTGGGCCGCACGGCGTTCGCGGAAGCCTGGCCGCTGCTTTATGGGCTTTACGCCGACCTCTTCGAGGGTGTGGAGGCGGATGAGTACGATCGCTTCATCGATACGCTGCACAAGGTGCTGCGGAACATGGACAAGCGCCTTGGCAGCGAGGCGGCGGTCGAAGACCCGGCCGCGTAGGTTTTCTTTTCATCTAGTATGAGCCCCGGCCTTCGCGGGTGACAATCGGGGGTGGTCACGCCTGCAGGGTGCGAACGGTGCTGAGCGCGCCTTCCAGGGATTTGCCGGCTTCGTCGGCGAGGGCCGCCTGTACAAGCCGACCGAGCCAGACGCCGCCATCGGGGCGGTCGGCCAGCATGGGCACGGCGGACAGCACGCGATCGAACTTGGCTTCCCCGCGGCTATGGGTATCGGAATAACCTTTCACCAAGCGGCGGGTCGCCAGCACCTGGGTCGCCAGATCGTAGTTGGTCGACAGATGGCTTTTCGCCAGGTCGAGCCAGGTGGCGATGTGGTCCATCTCGATGCGATGGCGCAGCATGCCACGACGCATCGGCTTGAGGGCAGAAACGACGTAGAGGCCCATGAACCAGAACACGGTGCCGGTGCGAACACGCCGACCCTTGTTCACGAAGCGGTCGAGGCCATCGTAGAGCTTCTTGTTGGCAATCAGCCATTTGCCCATGCGCTCGGGCATGGTGCCAACGACTTCTTCCATGCGCGGATGCATGTATTCGGTGGTGTAGACCAACTGCTCCTCACGGGCCCCGACTTCGCGGCGGACACGCTCGAAGCGGCTGGCGCGGGTCTTGAGATCCGCGACGCGAACTACGTCATCGTAGGCCATGGCGTTGGCGAGATATTTGGCGGCCGTGCCGGTGAAGGCAAAACCGTGTGCCGCGCCATTGGCCGCGAGGTCGAGACGATAGAGGGCTTCGAGCTGGTCGAGAAATTCGTCGCCGTAGCGGGCGTCCTGGAAGTCGACGACCTTGCGCAAGCCGGCATAAGCCATGGGGCGAAGCGCTTCCGGTAATGAGGAATGAAGACGCGTCAGGAGCTTGTCGAGTTGCGGCTGGCCGACGGAAGCGGGCGGCATGTCGAGAGTGTTTTCTGCGCGCCGAACGACCGGTTCGGTATGACCGCTCTGCGCGCGCTCGTAAGCAGCGTTGAAGGCGCGGAGGCTGGCTTCGACGCCTTTTCCACCAGCGCGGACGGCGTTTTCGAAAGCCGAGCGCGGGAAGGGCAGGACTTTCGAACCAGCGAGGGCGCCAAACAGGGCTGATGAAATAACGCTGCCGTTCTTTTCGGCGAGTTTCTGCATATCGAAGGCGATGGTGTGGCGTGCGGCGATACCGGCCGCGGTGACGACGACCTGCGGATCGCCAATGCCATCGCCGGGAACTTCCTTTTCGCCCACGGCGTAGGACCGGTGGGTGGAGGCGATCAGGGTTGTGCGGTCTGGAGTGACGATGCCGCGCAGCATGGAACGACCGGCCTCCATGAATTCGGCTGCGAGGACAATATCGACATCGCCCGGCGTCGGCATCAGCGAGAGCACCGGGTGACGGCCCTGACTCGGCATCAGCATTTCAACATAGTAGATGGTGGCGCCTGTACGCTGCGCAACGCCGGGAACGGAGGTGGACTGCGCCACCCAGCCCTGCGCCTCGGCCATGGAGACGACCCAGTCGGCGAGGACTCCGCCGCCCTGGCCGCCCATGGCCAGGATCGCCAGCGTGATGGGGCGTTCATAAGTGCTCATGGCAAATCAACCGAAGCTAACGCGGCGCGCCTGGCGGCGCTGCTGGAAGAAACCGATGATCGCAGAGCGGGCGCGGGCCATGAAGCGATCGGTGGCGGATGGATTGTAGATGATGTCGGCCCGATAAAAGGATGGGCAGAGCACGGCTGCTTCGGAAACCTCGCCGCAATTGCCGCAACCGACGCAGGTATTGTCGATTGCAGCGACCGGGTCGTCGCGCAGTGGATCATCGAGGTGTTTGAGCGATAGTGACGGGCAGCCGGAGAGGCGGATGCAGGCGTGGTCGCCGGTGCAGGTGTCCTCGTCGACGCCGAAGCGTTCGCGCACCATGCGCTTGCCGTCCTTAACCGATTTGGAGAACAGCGGCTTTTCGCGGCGCTGCTTGTTGAGCATGCATTCGGACGACGCGACGATGACCTTGGGGCCTTCTTCGTTCGAGGTCAGTGCGGCCTTGAGCGTGTCGCGCATTTTGCCGACGTCATAGGTGCGGTCGATCTGCCGGACCCATTTGGCGCCGATGCCCTTGACCGCCTTGGCAATCGAATTGTTGGTCGAGCGGAGCGGGTTCTCGGCGCGGGACGACAGAATGTCCTGGCCGCCGGTCGCCGCGGAATAGTGGTTGTCGACGATCATGATGACGCCGTCGTGCTTGTTGTAGACGGCGTTGCCGACGCTCGACGACAGGCCATTGTGCCAGAAGCCACCGTCGCCCATCACCGAGATCGGGCGCTTTGCAGCATCGACGTTGAAGGCAGAAGCGGAAGCTGGACCAAGACCATAGCCCATGGTGCTGCCGCCGATGTTGAAGGGCGGCAGGATGGAAAAGAGGTGGCAGCCGATATCGGCCGAGATGTGGTGGGTGCCCAATTCCTTTTCCACGAGCTTCATGGCGGCAAAGATCGGGCGCTCCGGGCAGCCGGTGCAGAAGCCGGCGGGGCGGGCCGGGACGACTTCGGCAAGCGCGGCGACTTCCGGCGTGGCGAGGATGGCATCTGCGCTCGGGACCGGCGGGCGATTGCCCAGGAGCGGGGGCGCGAACTCGGCGAGGAAGGACTGAATGCCGTTCATCAGCACCGAGGCCGTGTAGTCGCCGCCCATAGGTAGGCGGTCCTTGCCGGCAACGCGGGTCTGGATATCGCGGCGGCGCAGGGCGGTGTTGACGGCCTGCTCGAGATAGTCGGGGTGGCCTTCTTCAACCATCAGCACGGCGCTCTTGTCCTGGCAGAAGCGGGCCAGTTCATCATCGACGAGCGGATAAGTGACGTTAAGGACGTAGAGGGGCACGGCGGTGTTGCCGTAGCTGTCGGCGAGGCCCAGGAGCTGCAGGCCGCGGATGACCGAATTGTACATGCCGCCCTGGAGCACGATGCCGACCGGCCCCTGTTCGGGGCCAAAGAATTCGTTGAGCTTGTTGTCGCGGATGAAATCGACGGCGGCCGGCCAGCGCTTGTTGAGCTTTTCCTTGTCGTGGATGGTGATTGACATCGGCGGCAGGACGATGCGGCTGATATCGCGCACCGGGTTTTCCAGCGCCTCTTTCATCGAATAGGCAGGCGGCTTGTTATCCTTGGCGACGAACTGGCCGTGGACGTGGCAGGCGCGGATACGGACCTGCAGCATGACGGGGGTGTTGGACGCTTCGGAGAGGGCAAAACCGTCCTCGACCGACTTTACGATGGATTCCAGATTTGGACGCGGATCGAGCAGCCACATCTGCGACTTCATCGCGAAGGCATGGCTGCGCTCCTGGGGGATCGATGAGCCTTCGCCGTAGTCCTCGCCGAGGATGATGAGCGCGCCGCCTTTGACGCCGCTCGAGGCGAGATTGGTGAGGGCGTCGGAAGCGACATTGGTGCCGGCGGTGGATTTCCAGGTTACGGCGCCGCGCAGCGGGTAATTGACGGATGCGGCGAGCATCGCGGCCGCGGTGGCTTCGGACGCCGACGATTCGAAATGCACGCCCAGATCGTCGAGTACGGGCTTGGCGTCGGCCAGCACGTCCATCAGGTGCGAGATCGGTGAGCCCTGGTAGCCGCCGACATAGGCGACGCCCGACTGCAGCAAAGCCTTGGTGATGGCCAGAATACCCTCGCCGCGAAAGATTTCGCCGGCGCCAAGCTTGAGGTCTTCCACCTCGCGGGCAAAGGAACGTTCGGCCATGGGTTACTCCTCCCTGTGACCAGCGGCCAAACATGAGTGACCCGGTCTGCAATGTATATGCATTTGCATATTTATCTAAAGTCGGGACGGTGTCAAACGGCGGATGACAAAGCGCGGTAACAATCGCGCTTGCCATTTCCAGCAGCACTTTTGTTCGGCAATCAGGCGCCAAGTATGTGGGCGCAGTGCGTACTATTTGGGCGAAGTTTGCTTGCTACGACAAATGCGAAATCCCTACTAGATACATGTCGTACGATATGTTTAGGTGTAAACTATTGTCTCTCTGAGGTAGGAGCTCGGGAGGCAGAGGGAACGCAGAGAGGGAATTTTGCCATCATGATTACACGTCGCGCCTTTTTGGCCGCTGGCTCGGCCAGCGTCGTCGCTGCAGCGCTGGCCGGCACCTTGCCATCGCTGGCGCAGGACGCCGATACGCTGACCATCGCCTACAACGTCAACCTGCCCAGTTTCGACCCGACCAGCGGCGCCTCGGCGGTCAATCCGACGATCCAGGCGATCTACCGCACCGTATTTGACCAATACATCGGGCAGGCGCCGGACCTCTCGTTCGAGCCGGGGATCCTCACCGAGTGGGGTTTCAACGAGGACAAGACCAAGGTGTCGATGACCGTCCGCGAGGGCGTGGTCTGGCATGACGGCACGCCGCTGACGCCGGAAGACGTGGTGTGGTCGATCGAACGCGCCGGCGATCCTGCCAATGGCAATCCGGTTGCGAGCGTCTGGGCATCGATCGGTAACTTCACCATTGACGGCAATCGTATCGATGGTGACGTCGTGGCGTTCGACCCGACGGTGTTCAAGTGGATGGCGTTCCTCACCGGCTATGTGCTGCCGAAAGCCTACTTCGAGGAAGTTGGCGCAGAGGCATTCAACCAGAAGCCGATCGGCACCGGCCCTTACATGGTCGATGCCTTCGAAAGCAACGCGTTCCTTCGTCTAAAGGCCAATCCGGACTATTGGGGTCCGAAGCCGACTTTCGAGACGGTCATCTTCAAGTTCGTAACCGACGCAACGAGCCGTGCGGCGGAAATCGAAAGCGGCGCGTCGGACGTGACGCTGGAAGTGTCCTACGAGGACTATGACCGCCTGCGCGAGACCGAAGGGCTCGATGGCGTTGCCGTTCCGATTTCGGACATCGGCATGATCTTCCTCAACAATATCGGTCCGATGCTCGATAAGAATGTGCGACTGGCTGCGCATCACGCCATCAACAAGCAGGCGATTATCGACCGGTTGCTGCGTGGCTATGGCGTTGCCATCGATACTCTGCAGGCCCCCGAATACGAGGCCTACGATCCTTCGATTACCGTCGGGTACGACGAGGCTAGGGCGATCGAGCTTCTCGCTGCCAGCGGCTTTTCGACGGACAATCCGGTGCGTTTCCCGATCCAGACCACTCGCGGGCTCAAGCCCAAGGATTATGAGATGATCCAGGCGATCGTCGGCATGTGGCGTCGGGTGGGAATTGAAGCGGAGATCCAGGTCTACGAGATCGCCCAGCACTACGAGCTGCGCGCTGCCGACCAGCTGGCACCGGCCGCGTTCTACAACTGGGGCGATGCCATCGGCGATGCTTCGGCCTCCACGGGCTTTGCCATGTTCGGGCCGACGCCGCACTCGGTGTGGGACACCGAGGACCTCGACGCGATGATCGCGCCGCTTTGGACCGAAAAGGACGAGGCTTTGCGTATCGCTGGCTGGAAGGCTGTCGACAAGTACATCGCCGAAGAGGGCTATGTGATCCCGCTGCTGCAATATGTGCAGCCGATCCTCTTCAAGTCGACGCTGACGGTGGCGCCGAACACGTCCGGCGCACTGCAGCCGTCCCTGATCGCCAGGACCTGATTGCTCGGGCAGGGCATGGCGTTGCCGTGCCCTGCCGTTTCGGGGAACGCGCATGATCTTTCTGATCGCCAAGAGGGCGGGGATGGCCGCCATTACCTTGTTCGGCGTTGCGGTGGTGGTGTTCATCCTCCTGCGCGTCGCGCCGGGCGATCCCATCGCCATGATGATCGGGCCCGGTGCAACGGCCGAGGACATTGCGCGGCTGCGGGCGAGCTATGGCCTCGACCAACCGCTGTTCAACCAATTCTGGATCTGGCTCGGGAGCTTGGTGCAGGGCGATTTCGGCACCTCGATTTCGCGCCGGATGGATGTCGGCCAATTGCTGCTGGAGCGGTTGCCAGCAACGATCGAGCTAGCTCTGATGGCCTTGCTGGTGGCGGTGCTGCTTGGCGGGTTGATCGCGATCGTCGGGACGCTGGTGCGGCGGCACTGGTTTTCGGGGGCGCTCGATGGCGTCAACGGATTGCTGCTGGCGATTCCGGAGTTCGTGTGGGCGCTGGCACTGGTGCTGGTGCTCGGCGTGGCGTTTCCGATGTTGCCGCTTTCGGGGCGGATCAATCCGAGTTTTTCGACGGATTTCCGCACCGGGTTTTACCTGCTCGAGTCCGTTCTGACGCTGCGGTTCGATCTGGCGGGTGATCTGCTGCGGCATATGGCGATGCCGGTATTGGCGCTGGCGTTGCCACTGGCCGGGATTATCGCGCGGGTGCTGCGGGAAGCGCTGAGCGAGGCCATGGTGCAGGACTATGTGACTTTGGCGCGGGTAAAGGGCATGAGCGAACTTCGGCTGGTGTGGTCGGAAGCGCTGCGTAATGCGATCGGCCCGACGCTGGCGCTGACCGGCGTGCAGTTCACTTTCCTCATCGGCGGCACAGTAATCGTCGAGAAGATATTCTCTTATCCGGGGCTTGGGAACATGGCGATCGATGCCGTGATCAACCGCGATTTCCCGCTTATCCAGGGCCTGGTGCTCATGTTTGGTGTCATCTTCATACTGATCAATCTGGTCGTCGACTTTGCCGTCGTTGCCGTCAATCCGCGGTTGCGCCATGGCTGACGCGACATTTGTCATGCGCGCCAAACGTCGCCGCTGGCCGCTGCTCGGCATGATGCTGCGTGATCCCAAGATCGTCTTTGGTGGTGGCTTCATCCTTGCGCTGATCATCATCGCGCTCGGCGCGGACTGGATCGCGCCGCATGATCCGCTGATGCAGGATTTGATGCTCGGATCGCTGCCGCCGGTCGGCATGGCGGGCACCGAGCCGGGCTATTGGCTGGGGACGGACGATCTGGGGCGCGATGTGCTGTCGCGCTTTATCCATGGTACGCGGACGGCGCTGACCGTGGCGTTTATCGCTGCAACCATTGCCGCAGTGCTGGGTACGGTTGTCGGGCTGCTGGCCGGATTTTTCGGCGGCTGGGTGGATGCGGTGGTGTCGCGCCTGATCGAGATCTGGATGGCGTTTCCGGCCGTGCTGCTGTCGATCCTGATCGTCGCCATTCTCGGTACCGGAGTTCATTCTGTGATCTTTGCGATCGCCATCATCGACTGGACGCGGTTTGCGCGGGTGGTGCGGGCGGAGACCATGGCGCAGAAGCAGGCGGATTATGTGACGGCTGGGCAAGTGTTGGGCTTTTCGTGGTTCCGCATTCTCGTCGGGGAAATCTTGCCCAATGTGCTCTGGGTCGTGCTGGGGCTGTTCACGCTGGAGCTGGGGCTGGCCGTGGTGATCGAGGCGATCCTGTCTTTTGTGGGGTTGTCCGTGTCGTCTGATACCCCGACGTGGGGCGGCATGATCGCGCAGGGGCGCGGCATCATCTACCAGGCTTGGTGGGTGTTTGCCTTGCCGCTGGGGGGATTGCTGGCAACGGTGCTGGCGCTCAACCAACTCGGCGACGGCTTGCGCCGCAGCCTCGATCCGGTGATGCAGCGATGAGCGCGCATCTTGTCATCGAGTGCCTCAGCGCCGTGTCGCGCCGCGACGGCAAGCCGATCTTGCGCAATGTTTCGCTCGAGGTCGAAACCAGCTCGATCCATGGTCTTGTCGGCGAAAGCGGCGCGGGCAAGTCGACGATCAGCAAGATTGTCCTAGGGATTGTGTCGGGCGGCGTTGTGGTCACCGGAGGGCGGGTGCTGCTCGGCGGCAACGACCTGTTGCGAATGGGCGAGCGCGAAAAACGCATGCTGATCGGTTCGCAAGTCGGGCTCATACCGCAGGATCCGTTGACGGCGCTCAATCCGAGCCGGCGCATCGGCGACCAGCTGACCGATAGTCTTCAAATGTGGAAGGGGCTCGGCCATAAGGCGGCTTGGGCACGGGCGCTGGAGCTGCTGGACCATGTGGCTATCCGCGAACCGGCGAGGGTGATGGGGCAGTTTCCGCATCACCTTTCGGGTGGCATGCGCCAGCGCGTACTGATCGCCGCGGCCTTTGCGATCGAACCCAAACTCCTGATCGCTGACGAGCCGACGACGGCGCTCGATGCCTCAGTGCAAAAGCAGGTGCTGCAGCTGCTCAAGCGCTTGCAGGCAAAGCATGGCACATCGGTGGTGTTTGTGACGCACGATCTGGGCTTGGTGGCGCAGATTTGCGACGCGGTGACCCTCCTATTCCAGGGCAAGGTGATGGAGCAGGGGGCGGCGACCGATATTTTCAATGCACCGAAGCACGTCTATACGCGCGCGCTCCTCGCCGCGAGCCCGCGCTATGACGACCCGGCTGCGGGGCTGAAGCCGATCGACGAGGCGGTCATTGCTGCGTGTTTCGATGAAGTTCGGCGTTTCGACGGAGCCCAGCATGGCTGAACCTTTGGTAACGACACGCAAATTGGTGGTCGATTACGCGGCGCGGCGGTCGATCCTGGGGCCGGCCAACGGCTCGACGCGCGTGCTGCGCGGCGTAGATATCGATATCAACGAAGGCGAAATGGTTGGGATCGTTGGTGAGTCCGGATCGGGAAAATCGACGCTGGGCCGTGCGCTGCTGGGCCTTGTGCCGGCGACCGAGGGCGAGGTGCTTTTTGCGGCGCACCCGATCGGCGCGCAGCCGGGGGGCGAACTGGCGCTGCGGCAGCAGATGCAGATGATTTTTCAGGATCCGATGAGTTCGCTCAACCCGCGACACACGGTCCGCACGATCCTGACGCGGCCGATCCTGTTACATGGAGTGGCGGCCGACCAAAAATCGGCGGATGCTGCTGCTTCGGCGGTGCTGGAACGGGTCGGACTGCCTCAATCGGTTTTGGCGCGTTTCCCGCACGAACTTTCGGGCGGCCAACGGCAGCGGATCGGCATTGCTCGTGCGGTGATGTTGCGGCCGCGCTTCGTGCTCGCCGACGAGATCGTCTCGGGGCAGGACGTGTCTACGCAAGCGCGGATTCTGGTGCTGCTCAAGGAGCTCTGTGCCGAGATCGGAATGGCTCTGGCCTTTATCAGCCATGACCTGTCGGTGATCCGCGCGCTTTGCCACCGGGTCTATGTGCTTAATGGGGGGGTGGTGGTGGAGGAGGGCGCCTGCGAGACGGTGTTTGCCAATCCGCAGCATGCCTATACGCGGGCGTTGATCGACGCGATTCCGCTGCCGGTGATCGGCGGCAATTGGCTCTCGGCGTAGCAGGAGCGCTGCTACGCCGAGCTTGCTCAATCCTTGTAGATGCCGGTGTCACTGGCGACGCGGCGATAGGCGGCGCCGGCGGTAAAGCCGCCATCGATGACGAAGTCTTCGCCGGTGATGAAGCTCGATGACTCCGAAACAAGGAACAGCACCAGTTCGGCGATTTCTTCCGGCTTGCCACTGCGCTTCATTGGCGTGATGCCGATCATGGGTTGCAGGTGCGGGCTATTGGCGTTGAGGCCGGTGACGACCAGGCCGGGGCAGATGGCGTTTACCCGGATCCCCTTGCCAACCAGTTCCATTGCGGCGCTGCGGGTTAGGCCGCGGAGGCCCCACTTGCTGGCGGTGTAGGCCGGGTCGTAGTGGCCCGAAAAGCCACTATTGGACGATATGTTGACGATGGCGCCGCCGCCGTCTTCGGCCAACAAGGCGCTTGAGGCCTGAATGCCGAGGAAGGCGCCGGTCAGGTTGACCTTGAGCACCTTTTCCCAGGCGTCGAGCGCGGTGGTTTCGACCGTTGTGCGATTGATGATGCCGGCATTGTTGACGAGGATATCCAGCCGGCCTTGCCAGTTGCGGGCCAGGTCGATGGTTTCCTGCCAGCTCCCTTCGCTGGTGACGTCGAGGCGGATGAACTTCGCCTGAAGGCCTTCGTCGGTCAGGGCCTGGGCAAGCGCGACGCCTTCGGCTTCGAGCACATCGGCGATGATGACGGCGGCGCCAGAGCGGGCGAGAAGCCTTGCCTCGGCTTCACCCTGGCCGCGGGCGCCGCCGGTGACGATGGCAGTCTTTCCCTCAAGCTTTTTCATGCTCATGCTCCTGCCGGGATGGTTGTCTGGCGCTGGCTGCCCAGCCCGTCGATGCCGAGCGTTATCACCTGGCCTTCGCGGAGAAATACCGGGTCAGGCTTGATGCCCATGCCGACGCCTGGCGGTGTGCCGGTAGCGATGATGTCACCGGGCTCGAGCGTCATGAACTGGCTGATGTAGCTGACGAGAAAAGCGACGCCGAAGATCATGGTTTCGGTGTTGCCGGTCTGGCGGCGGAGGCCGTCGACGTCGAGCCAGAGGCCGAGGTTTTGCGGATCGGGGACCTCGTCCCGGGTAACGAGCCAGGGGCCTATGGGGCCAAACGTGTCGTGGCTCTTGCCCTTGGTCCACTGGCCGCCGCGCTCGGACTGGAAGCTTCGTTCGGAGACGTCGTTGATGAGGCAGTAGCCGGCAACGTGGTCCAACGCGTCGGCTTCGGTGACGTATTTGGCGCGCTTACCGATCACTACGCCCAGTTCGACTTCCCAATCGGCCTTTTGCGAGGTGCGAGGGATTTCGACGTCGTCATTGGGGCCGTTGATGGCGGTCGTTGCCTTCATGAATAGGATTGGCTCGTCCGGCGGCGCTTTGCCGGTTTCCTTAGCGTGATCGGCATAGTTGAGGCCGACGCAGATGAACTTGCCAACGCGGCCGACGCAAGCGCCGATACGATCGTCGGCGAGCGCCGGAAGGGTAGCCGGATCGAGCGTGGCAAGCTTGTGCTGACCTTCGTCGGACAGAACGCTGCCGGCGATATCGTCGATGATGCCGCTCAGATCGCGCGGAACGCCCTCAGCGTCGAGCATGGCGGGTTTTTCATGGCCCTTGGGGCCGATGCGAAGCAGCTTCACAGCTCAGGCCCGCCGGAAGCCGACAAGGGTGGCATCGTCCACATCGGGAAGATTGACGACGATATTGTCCGGCGTGCGGGTCGTCAGCCAGACCAGCTCTTCGGTGGTCGACATGTTGACTTCGACATGGGGCCAGTTGGGCGGCACGAAGACGAAGTCGCCTTCCGACATGTCGAAATACTCGCTGTAGTTTTCTCCGAAATAAATGCGGCCGACGCCCTTGAGGACATAGCCACCGGTTTCGGCTTCGCCGTGATGGTGGGGCAGGGAGCGGTAGCCGGGCTCATTGCTCACCTTGCCAAACCAGATCTTGGTGGCCGGGGTGATCTGTGGGCCGACGCCCGTTACGCGAATGCAGCCGCCCGATTGACCGGTGCCAGTATCTTCCTGCCCCCTGCGGGTTACGACTGCTTTGACTTCTGCGGCCATGGGGGCGCTCCTCCAAAATGACGTGCTGTGCGCGACAAATCGATAATGAGAATTTTCGTTTAGGTGTCAAGTAATTTGGGACCGCTTGAACCCGGTGCCGGGCTGGCTTAACAACTAAGTGGAGTGGGGATCATTGTCTTGACAGAACAATCCAAAATCTGGATCGACGCCGAAACCAAGATCAAGGACGCGCCGGACGATCACCATGATCAGTTGCGGTTGTGGCTCCGGCTGTTCAGCATCACGCGGCTGATCGAGAACGATGTGCGCAGCAAGCTGCAAAGCCAGTTCGACGTGACGTTTCCGCGCTTTGATATCCTGTCCCAGCTCTACCGGGTGCCCGACGGGCTGATCCTGGGCGAGCTTTCACAGCGGCTCATGGTTTCGCCCGGCAATATCACCTCGGTCATCAAGCGGCTGATGGAAGACGGAATGATCGTCCGCAAACAGAACCCGGACGACCGGCGCGAGAACATCGTGCAGATGACGCCCGAGGGCAGGACCAAGTTCGCGGAAATGGCCGAAGCCAACGAAGCCTGGATCCGCGATCTTACCAAGGACTTGACCCCAGCCGATATCCGCACGCTGCTGCCGCTTCTGCAAAAGCTCAAAGCTTCGGTGCGCCGCGCGCTTAAATAACTATTCGGAAACGACCGCCAGCACCTGGATTTCGATTTTGGCGCGATCTTCCATGAGGGCGACGACCTGCACTGCCGCCATAGGGGGGAAATGCCGACCGACGGTTTCGCGATAGGCTGCGCCGATTTCCTTGAGGCGGGACTTGTAGGCGTGGCGATCGGTGAAATACCACGTCATCTGGATGATGTGCTCGGGCTTGGCATCGGCAGCGGTCAGCACGGTGACGACGTTTTTCAGCGTCTGGCGGACCTGGTCGACGAAGTCGTCGGACTGGAACTCGCAGTTTTCGTCCCAGCCGACCTGGCCGCCGATCTGCACGATGCGGCCACGCGCGGAGATCCCGTTGGAATAGCCGATTGGCTTGGCCCAGCCTTCGGGCTGAATGATTTCATGGCTCATGTGGCAGGCTCCAGATAACGCATCAGGCCGGCGCGGACGTCGTCCGGCCAGGGATGGGATTTGTGATCGACCGTCGAGGTGGCGACGATGCGCTGCTTGATGGTCCAGATGACTTCGCCACGTACGGTGACGATTGTTTCGAGATCGAGCGAGGCGCGGCCGATATTGCGGACGTGGACCGCGAAATCGAGCACGTCGCCATAGGTCGAGGGTCGCTTGAATTCGACGTTCATGGTGACGGTGGGGAGGCCCATCTTGCGCTCGAACATCAGCTCCTTCCAGGTCACGCCGAAAGAAGCGAACATGGCTTCGTTGACGTCGACCAGCATGGAGAAATAGGCGGGGTGGTAGGCAATGCCGGTTAGATCGCAGTCGCCGAAGCGCAGAGGCTTGGAATGGGAATAGGGCATGAAAACTCCGCTGTTCAGCCGGTCATAACTTCGCCGCCGGCGACCGCAATGGCCTGGCCGGTGATCGCCGAGGCTTCGGGCAGGGTGAGCCACAGCACAGTGTCGGCCACCTCGTCGGGATCAACGAGACGGCCCTGTGGATTGCTCTTGGCGAGTTCGGCCCGGGCCTCGTCTTCGCTACGGCCGGTCTTGCCGACGATATTTTCGATGGCCTTGGCAATGAGGGGGGTGTTGGTGAAACCGGGGCAGACGGCGTTGACCGTGATACCGGTGCGGGCCAGTTCCAGCGCCAACGAACGGGTGAGCCCGATCACGCCGTGCTTGGCGGCGGCGTAGGCGCTGACATAGCGGTAGCCGACGAGACCCGCGGTCGAGGCGATGTTGATGATACGGCCACCGGCGCCAAAGGCATTGATGTCGGCGAGTAGCGCATGGGTCACGAGGAAGACGCCGGTGAGATCGGTGGCGATGACCTTGTTCCAGAACTCGGGGGTCATCTTGTCGAACGGGGCGCTCGGCGCTTCGCCGGCATTGTTGACGAGAATGTCGAAAGCACCGAAACTGCGATGCGCAGTGTCGATGCCAGCCGCGATCTTTTCGGGATCGGTGATGTCGAAGCCGTCGACGATCTGAACCTGATCGGCGGGAAGGCTCGTTGCGAAGCTTTCGAGCTTGTCGCGGGCTCGTCCGGCGAGGGTCACGGACGCGCCTTCGGCGGTCAGCTTGCGCACGATGGCCTGGCCGATGCCGCCGGAGGCGCCGGTTACCAGCGCGTGACGCCCCGTGAGCCTGGTGCCTGAACTCATTGAGCTGCCCGCGCCAGGTTGTTCTCGTATTGCGACTTGGCCGAATAATACTGCTTTGGCCAGGCTATCGATTTGATGCCGATTTTTGCCGTTTCGTGCAACAACCAGCTCGGATCGGCGAGATGCGGTCGGGCGACGGCGCAGAGGTCGGCGCGGCCGGCAGCGATGATCGAGTTGGCGTGGTCAGCCTCGGAAATGGCGCCGACGGCGATGGTCGGGATGCCGACTTCGTTGCGGATCTTGTCGGAGAAGGGGGTTTGGAACAGGCGGCCATAGACCGGCTTTTCCTCTTTCCAGACCTGGCCGGACGAGCAGTCGATGACGTCGGCACCGGCCTGCTTGAACATCTCAGCGTAGATGGTCGCGTCGGCCGGCGTGTTGCCGCCATCGAACCAGTCATTGCAAGATAGGCGCACGGAGATCGGCTTATCTGCGGGCCAGACTGCACGGACCGCCTCGAAAACTTCGAGCGGGAAGCGCGCGCGGTTGGCGTGGCTGCCGCCATATTCGTCGGTGCGGTGATTGGTGAGCGGGCTCAAAAAGCTCGACAGCAGATAGCCGTGGGCACAGTGCAGTTCCAGCCAATCGACGCCGGCTTCGGCGGCACGGCGGGCAGCTGCGACATGGTCGTCGCGAACGCGATCCATGTCGGCGCGATCCATAGCCTTGGGGACCTGGCTCTCCTTGAGGTAAGGCAGGGCAGATGCCGAGATCAGCGGCCAGCTGTCGTGCTCGAGCGGCTGGTCGATGCCTTCCCAGGCTAGCTTGGTCGCGCCCTTGCGCCCAGCATGGCCGAGCTGCACGCCCAGTTTCGCGCCGGTGTTGGTGTGGACGAAGTCGGCAAGGCGCTTCCAGCCGGCGGCCTGCTCCTCGTTCCAGAGCCCAAGGCAGCCGGGGGTTATGCGGGCATCGGGCGAAACGCAGGTCATTTCCGCGAAGACCAGAGCGGCACCGCCCATGGCACGGGCGCCGAGGTGTACCATGTGAAAATCGTCGATCAGTCCGTCCCGAGCCGAATACATAGCCATGGGCGAAACCACGACGCGATTTTGCAGAGTGACGCCGCGGACGGTGAACGGGGTTAGCATCGGCGGAATGGCGCGTTTGTCCGGATCGACATTGAGTCCGCTTTTCGCCGCGAACCAGCGCTCGTAGCCTTCGAGCCACTTCGGGTCGCGTAAACGCAGGTTTTCGTGGCTAATGCGCTGCGAGCGGGTCAGCATGGAATATATGAACTGTTCCGGCTCAAGCCGGTCGGCATAGCGCTGCCCGACGACCTCGAACCATTCCATCGCATTACGCGCCGCGTTCTGGATGCGGGCGACGTCAACGCGGCGAATATCCTCGTATTCCTGCAGCACGCCGGGGATCGAGGATTCGTTGTGGCCATGCTGATTGAACTGCCGGGTCAGCTCGATCGCGTCGTCTATGGCGAGCTTGGTGCCGGAGCCGATAGCGAAGTGGGCGGTATGAGCCGAGTCCCCCATCAGCACAACATGGGAATTGCCGTTGAAATGGCTCCACTTACCGCAGATCAGTCGACTGAAGTTCAGCCACGCCGAGCCGCGCAGGTGGCGGGCATTGGTCATCAGCGGCTGGCCTTCGAGCACTTCACAGAAAACGTCCTGGCAGAAGTCGATGGAAGCCTGCTGCTCCATCTTGTCTAGGCCGTGGGCCAGATAGGCTTCTTCAGTGGTTTCAATGATGAAGGTCGAGGTGTTTTCGTCGAACTTGTAGATGTGCGCCTGAAACCAGCCGTGTTCCGTCTTGCGGAAATCGAAGGTGAAGGCATCGAACAGCTTGTTAGTGCCCAGCCAAATGTAGCGGTTTGGGCGCACGGCTAGATCAGGCTTGAAAACGTGTTGATAGGCGTTGCGGACCTTGGAATTGAAGCCGTCCGAGGCAATCACGAGATCGGCGTCGGGATAGTCGAGATCGCCACTGGAATCGGTCTCGAAGACGAGCTCCACGCCGAGTGCTTCGCAGCGGCGCTGCAGGATGTTAAGCAGCTTCTTGCGGCCTATGCCGACAAAACCATGGCCCGTGGTGCGCTGGCGGGTGCCCTTGAAAAGTACTTCGATATCGTCCCAGTGATTGAAGGCGTCCTGGATTTCCGCGGCGCTTTCAGCATCCCACCGCACCATGGCGGCCATGGTAGCATCGGAAAACACCACGCCCCAGCCGAAGGTGTCGTAGGGCTTGTTGCGCTCGACCACTGTGATGCTGTGCTCGGGATGGTTCTTCTTCATCAGGAGGGCAAAATAGAGACCTGCCGGGCCGCCGCCGATGCAAACGATGCGCATGAACCAAGATCCTTCGCGAATACCGAATTGGTTTAGATATAAACTAAAACGGCAGAGCTATTAGTCAAGACCTAAAGCGTTTTTTCAGTCGCGAAAGCTATGGCGAAATTTAGGCGACGCCGCGCCGCCGGGCCATCACCTCGATTTCAACCTTGATCTCCTCCACCGGAAATCCGCAGATGATGGTGGTGTTGGTCGGACGGGGGTCGGAGAAGGTTTCACCGAGGACCTTGGAGACCGTCATCACATCGTGTCGATCGGCGACGTAAACGGCAACGCGGACTATGTCGGCGAGATCGGCCTCGGCTTCACGCAGTGCATTGCCAATGGTTCGCAGGGACTGTCGGGTCTGCTCTTCCGGATCCGTAGAGATGCTGCCGTCCGGATTATGGCCGGCAGTGCCGGAGACGAAGACCCATTCGCCGTCCACGACGGCGCGTGAATAGCCGGCCAGCTTTTCGAATTTCGATCTGGACGTGATGGCGCGGCGCTCGGTCATGTTAAGTTCCTCAAGTATTTCAGAGGGATAATGCGCTTAGGGCATGCCGTCTTCCCGCGCCAGGATGTCGAGCAGCAGGTCCTGTGAGGCCGTAATGTCGGCTTCACACGCTCTACCCAAGGCGTCCCATTCGCCCTGTTCGATAGCGGCAACCATGGCGGCATGTTGATCAGTAAAGCCGGAACGGCGATCGGTTTTGAGAAGATCGGTCATACGGTCCGAGAGGAACCGGACGTAAGGTCCTGACCGAAGCCAGAGATTCTCGATCTGGCTCAACAGCACCGGGCTGCCGGAGGCGCGGTAGACGTGAAAATGGAAGGCGCGGTTAGCGGCGGTCATTTCGGTGTTGTTGCCCGCGCTGGCGCTGGCGCGATGGTGGTCAAGCAGCTCTTGAAGGATGGAGATGTCTTCGGCGGTAAGGAGGGGGCCGGCAATACGGGCGGTGGCGCCTTCGACGATGACGCGCGCTCGGGTGATGTCGCGAAGCTCGGGGATGGTGATCGCCGGCACGTAGGCGGTGCCCGAGGCAGAAACGCTTAGTGCGTTCTCGGAGGCAAGGCGCCGAAGGGCTTCGCGCACCGGCATGTGCGAGGTGTGGAAGCGCTCCGAAAGACTCGCGATGGTGAACGGCTTGCGGGCTTCGAAGGCACCGGACATGAGGGCGTCGCGCAGTTGCTCGTAGACCAGATCGTGCACGGTCTTGCGGGCGGAAACCGGCTTCAGCTCATTAGTCGAGAACTTGCTTGCAAGCATCTGGTTTTTCCTCAGGCCCGAAGACCGGTTTGCTCATAGGATCAAAGCGCATACGCATCAACTTTGAATTTTCCGCACGATAGAGGTCACCTCGCTATCACGTCCTTGAGACGTGCCTGGACGAGCGCGGCAGACGCGACCCATGGTGTGAGCTGGTGGAACGGCAAGGGGCGAAGGGTGCGCAGGGGGATAGCCAGCCTGTCGATCTCGTCGCCGAGGGCTGCACGCGCCAGGACGCGGCCGAGCTGAGCGGTCATGGCGATGCCGCGGCCGTTGCAGCCAACTCCGCCAAACCAGCCCTCGCCCATCTGATAGAGCCGCGGCAAGAAGTCGGGTGTCATGGCGGCGACGCCGGTCCAGACCACTTCGGGCAACACCGCGTGCGGCAGGCCAAGCTCGTCGCTGAGGCGCTGTGCGACAGCCTTGCCCAGTCGATCGAAGGCGCCAAGGGGAACAGCGGCCATGCCGCCGCTGATCAGCCGATTGTCGCGGTCCAGCCGGTAGGTGAAAAGGTTCTGCCGCGTGTCGCCGACCGGGCGGCCGGAAGGAGCGATGCGTTGGACCGTTTCAGGATCGGCCGGGGTCGTGGCAATCTGGTAGACGCGGAGCGGTACGGAGGAGCGGCCCATGCGGGAAGCGACACCGGTAGTGAAGGCATTGGTACATTGCAGCACCTTGCCGGCGAGCAAGGTAGCGCCCGACTGCATGGTCAGCCGCCAGCCGGTGCTTTCGCAGGTGACTTTATCGACGCACTGGTGCTCGTGTACAGTGCCGCCACGGCGACGGACGCTTTGGGCGAGGCCGCGCAGGTAATCGAGCGGATGGATGGTGCCCCCTTCCTCATCGAGCAGGGCGCCGGAATAGATGCTCATGCCGGTCTGTTCGCGCACGGCAGCTGCATCGAGGAATGTCACCGGTCGGCCGAGCTCGCGCCAGAGGGCGGCGCGGGCCTTGAGCATGTCTGCGCCCGCGGCGCCGTAGGCCGGGTTGAGCCAGCCAGATTGCTTTGCATCGCAATCGATTCCTTCGTCCTCGATCGTTCGGAATACGGCATCGGCGCCATCGCCGACGAGGCGCAGCAGGGCGTTGCCCTTGTCGGTGCCTAGCTTGGCGCGCACGGCGTTGGGATCGGCCTTGGCGAAGTTTGGCACGACGAAACCGGCATTCATGCCGCTGGCGCCCGAGCCGATCACGCCTGCGTCGAGCACGGCAACGGAGCGGCCGGCAATCAGCAGCTCGCGGGCCGCGGTCATGCCGGTGAAGCCACCGCCGATGATCGCGACATCGACCGATCGAGGCACCGCCGCATCGAACTGAGCCGGGAGCCTTGCCGTGCGGGTCCATAGGGTGTCGGGGGATTGTGCGGTCATGGTCACGTCCGAATGCGTGGATCGAGCAGGATGTAGAGGAAATCCACGATCAGGTTGGCGACAACGATGAAGAAACCGGCGAGCATCACGACGCCGATAATTACGGGCCTATCCTGTGTTTGCACGGACTGGACAGCGAGCGAGCCGATGCCCTGAAGGCCGAAAACCTGCTCGGTCACAAGGGCACCACCCAGAAGCGCGGCGATGTCTGCGCCGAGCTGGGTCATGAGCGGCGAGAAGATCGAGCGCACGCCATGCTTGTAGATCACCTTGCGCTCGGATAGGCCCTTGGCGCGGGCGGTGCGGATGTAGTCCTCGCCCAGCACCTCCAGAAGCTGCCCTCGCGTCAGGCGCGCATAAATGGCTGCGGACGTGAAGGCGAGGGTGAACCAGGGCAGCAGCAGATGCCAGGCCCAGATGCCCGGATTGGGCAGGAACGGGCGGTAACCGCCGGGTGGGAAGAGGGTGAAGCCCGCCTGGCGCGGAACGAAATAGAGGAAGTAAAGCGCGGCCATGCCCAATACGAAAGAGGGGAAGCTGACGCCGATCAGCACGAAGCCTTGCCCGAGGCGGTCAGCGAGGCTGCCGGGCCGCCGGGCGGACATGATGCCAATTGGAATGCCCATCAGCAGCCAAAGGACGACCGCGCCGACGCACAGCGAAATTGTCGCCGGCATGCGGTTCTTGATCAGGTCCAGCACGGGCTGCTGGTTGCGATAGGAATAGCCCAGGTCGCCGCTGAGGCTGCGGCCCAGGAAGCTCACATACTGTTCCAGGATCGGGCGATCTAGGCCGAGGTTTTCGCGTACCTGGGCCACCTGCGCTTCGGTGGCGCGCTCGCCTGCTACGATGCGCGCCGGATCGCCCGGAGCCACGAAGAAGAGCGTGAAGACGAAGCCGCTGAGCATGATGAGGACAAGCGCGGCGAAACCGATGCGGCTGCCGATGAACCGGATCATGGCGTCGCCTCCAGGGTCTTCTTTTGCTTCTTCGGCCGCTTGTGCCGCATGCTGACGGGGTCGAGCGCATCTCTCAGGGCATCACCCAGGATGTTGAACGAGAGCGTCGTGAACAGCAGCGCTAGGCCCGGGAAAAGCACCAGCCACCAGGCGAACATATAGATGGAATTGTTCGCTGCCTCCGCCAGCATGCCACCCCAGCTCGGGGCCGGCGGGACGATGCCGAGCCCTAGGAAGGACAGCGTCGCCTCGAAGATGATCGAGGTGGGCACCATCATGGTGGTGTAGATGATGATCGGCGCGCCAAGATTGGGCAGGATATCGGTCAACATGATCGAAAGATGTCCGGCGCCCATCGAGCGGGAGGCCAGCACGAATTCACGCTCCTTGAGCGACAGCACCTGTCCCCGGATAACGCGGCCCATCGTGGTCCAGGAAAAGAACACGATCACCGTCAGGCTGAGAGCCAGGCTGGGCCCGAACACCGCAACCAGCGAGAGCATGCAGAGCAGCACCGGGATGCTCATGACTAGATCCATGAGCCGGCCGAGTACCACATCGATCCAGCCGCCGAAGTAGCCGGCAACCAGGCCGATGGTCACGCCGATCAGTGCGGCTAGAAACGAGGCGACGACGCCGATAGAGAGCGAAATCCGGGCGCCGTGAGCCAGACGGACGAGCACGTCGCGGCCCAGCTGGTCGGTGCCGAAAAGGAACTCTCCGTTGGGTGGCACAGGCAGGCCGGTGGGCGTGAGCCCGGTGTCGCGGAATTGCGCGACCGCGGAGTGCCCGGTCAACGCGGCAATCGCGTCGGCGCCGAACGCGACGGCGATCAGCAGGACGATGAAAAACATGGAGATCAGGCCGGCACGATCGGCCAGGAGCCGGCGCAGGGTCAGATCGAGCGAGCCTCGTTGCTTGACTTCGGTGCTCATTGCGCTGCCCCTGGTGAGAGGGAAGCGGCGAAGCTGCCGCCCCCCTTGCGGTAGTTGGGGTCGGCGGCGGCAAGGAGCTCGCGGGTATAGGGGTGCTGGGGATCGTGGTAGAGCGTTTCGGTGTCGCCGCGCTCGACCACCTGGCCGTCCTTCATCACGATGATTTCCGAACTGACATGCCGGACTACGGCAAGATCGTGGGAAATGAACAGGTAGGAGAGACCGAGCTCGCGCTGCAGGCGGCTGATCAGATTGAGAATCTGTGCCTGGATCGAGACGTCGAGCGCCGAAACCGGCTCGTCGAAGATGATTATGGAAGGGTTGAGCGCGAGCGCTCGGGCGATACCGATGCGCTGCCGCTGGCCGCCGGAGAATTCGGATGGGAAACGGTTGTAGTGTTCGGGGTTGAGCCCGACGATCTCCATCAGCTCGCGCACCCTGTTCTTGCGTTCGGCGCCATGGGCGACGTTCTGGATGCGGAACGGGTCGCCGATGATGGAGCCAACGCGGCGGCGCGGATTGAGCGAGCCGAACGGATCCTGGAACACCATCTGGACGCGCTTGCGCATTTCGACCCAGCTGGCGCGATCGAGATCTACGACGCTCTTGCCTTCGATGGTGACATCGCCTGAAGTGGGCGGCAGGAGTCCGGCGATGATGCGGGCGAGGGTAGACTTGCCGCAGCCGCTTTCGCCGACAATGCCGAGGGTCTTGCCACGGGGCAACTCGAGGCTCACGCCCTTGAGGACCTCCAGATTGATATTTTTGCCGAACAGGGATCGGCCGCCATAGGTCAGGCGGACGTCGGAAACGCTGACGACAATGTCGGTGGGCTTCTCGATGGGTTTTGGCAGTTCCGGTGCCGGAGCGAGCGCGGCGGCTGTGCGAGAGGCCTTGTCCGGGAGCCAGCAGAGCGATTGCGTGCCGTCTGCGAAGGCGTGCAGCGGCGGGCGCTCCTGGCGGCAGATGTCCATGACGGCTGGGCAGCGCGGCGCGAAGGCGCAGGCTTTTTGCTCGATAAGCAGGCTAGGCGGCTGGCCGGGAATGGAGGGCAGGTCGCCGCGGGCTTCGTGGCCGGGCGAGGAGCGCAGGAGGCCCAGCGTGTAGGGATGCGCCGGAGCGCCAAGCACCGCCTCGCCGGGGCCGAGCTCCATGCGGTTGCCCGCATACATGACCATGGCGTGGTCGGCGATCGAAGACAGGAGCTCGAGATCGTGGGTGACCATAATGATGGCTGTGCCCAGTTCCCGCCGCATCTGGTTTAGGAGCGCAATGATCTGGGCCTGCACGGTAACGTCGAGGGCGGTGGTGGGCTCGTCGGCAATCAGGAGCGCCGGGCGGAGCACGATGGCCATGGCGATCATGACGCGCTGGCGCATGCCGCCGGAGAACTGGTGGGGATAGTCGTGGACGCGCTTTTCGGCATCGTGGATGCCGACGCGGGCCAGGGTGTCGGCCGCTTCGCGAAGAGCTTCGGCCTCGCTGAGCTTGCGGTGGGTGCGTATCGCCTCGGTGATCTGCGCGCCGATCGTATAGAAGGGATGCAGGCTTGAGAGCGGATCCTGGGAGATCATCGCGATGCGATTGCCGCGCAGCCGCTGCGTTTCCTTTGCCGAAAGGGTCAGGAGATTTCGGCCTTCGAAGAGGATTTCGCCCGAGATGATTGCGCCCGGCAGTAGGCCCATGATGGCCTGGGAGAGGACGCTCTTGCCCGATCCTGATTCGCCGGCGATGCCGAACAACTCCTCGGCGCCGACATCGAAGGAAACGTCGCGGGCCGCATGAACATGGCCATCACCGGTCGGTATGTCGATGTTCAGATTGCGGACGGAGAGAACGGTCATAAAGCAGGGGGTCGCCAGTGGGCCAAAGAGAGGAGGCCGGACGCGCCGGCCTCCATATAGTGTGTCGCTCGAACCAGGGTTAGCGGTTCAGCCAGACGTTGGTCCAGTCGCCATTGCCGCCAGCGGCATAGGGCAGGAAGTTCTGAACTGCGGCGCCGTGATAAAGTACGGTGGTCTGCGAGATCAGCGGCACGGTCGGGGGATCGGCCATGACGATTTCGTCGACTTCGTTCCAGAGCAGTTCGGCTTCGGCGAGGTCGGACGTCGCGAGGGCGCGCTCGGCAATTTCGTTGGCGGCTTCGTTGTTGTAGTCGGAGAAGTTGAACGTGCCGTGGGTGCCGTCGTAAGTGTATTGCGGCTGGAAGATCGAGCGGGCAGCGCCACCCGGCCAATCCGGCGACCAGCCCGAGGGAACAAGGTCCCATACGCCGTTGAGCGCGTTGTCGAAGTTAGTAATCAGGCGCGGATAGAAGTCCGAAGCCGGGGTGGGGATCAGTTCGATCTCGAAGCCCGCCTCCTCGAGGCTTGCCTGCAGCACCTGGGCCTCGGCAGCGCCGTTGCCGGCATTGCGGAACGGCATCTTGAGCGACAGGCCGTCAGGATAACCAGCTTCCACCAGTAGTGCCTTGGCCTTTTCCGGATCGCCTTCGCTGTTCGGGGTCGCGTAGGGGGCGAAATCGTGGTGGCCCAGGATGCCGAGCGGGAAGATACCATTGAGGGGCGTGGCGAATTCCGGACCGCCCACCTGCTGCACGATGGCAGCCTTGTTGACGGCGTAGTTCAGCGCCTGGCGCACCAGCGGATCGCGCAGGGCGCCATCGTTGTTTTCTGAGACGGTGTTGATCCAGATCATGCGCGAAGCACCCTCGGCCAGGGTCGAGATCTTCTCGTCGCCCTGCATGGTCAGCATCTGCACGGTGACCGGGGGGACGTTGATGTCGTAGAGCATGTCGCCGTCGCCGGACTGCAACTGCTGCATGGCCGCGTCGGGCTGAACGCCGGCAACCACCTCGATGCGGTCGACATAGGCCTTGCGCAGCGGATCGCTTTCCGCTTCCCAGGCCGGATTGCGCACTAGGGTGACCTGGGTATCGGGCACATAGGACTCGACGGTGTAAGGGCCGCTTGAGATGAAGTTCTCTCTATATTCCGGGCTATCCGGGAGGTAATCGAGAACTTCTACCGGGGCGGGGGTCGTGACCGGCAGGGTCAGGAGATAGATGAAGTCGTTGGCCGCATATTTGAGGCGGAAGACGACCGTGTCCTCCGAGGGGGTTTCGATGCCCTCGATGTCGCTCGATTCGATATAGGCCTTCATGGCCTCGACGGTGGGTTCGACATCGGCAAAGCCGGCGCAGAACTCGGCAAAGCCGACGATGAGGTCCTCGAAATAAGAGACTGCCGGCGCCGGGAGCGAGGGATTGCAGAGGCGCATAAAGCCGCGTTCGACGTCGGCCGAGACGATCTGGCGCGGGCCGTCGGGGGCGTCCCAGTTGGCGCCGTCGCGCAACGTGAAGGTGTAGGTAAGACCCTCATCGCTCGGGACCGGAACGCTGTCGGCAAGGTCGGCCCGCGGTGCGATCTGTTCTTCCGGATCGGTCGATGCGGCGAAATTGATCAGCTGGCGCGACACGGCGCGGAAAAAGCTGCCGGTATCGGCGGTGGCGGGCGGTACGGTGTCGAAGCGGTCGACTTCAGCGGTGCCCAGAACACGTAGGGTGCCGCCCGTCTGGGCCTCCTGGGCGAAAGCTCCTGTAGAGCTCATGAGCGCGAGCGTCAGCCCGGCCAGGACAATCTTGGCAGATGTGCGATGTGTCATTTCTTCCCTTTTCCGCCAGTGCGGCAGTTCTCGTTGCCCCTGTGATTTAAACGCGCTGCTTCCCTCACACGCGCTGCCATCATCGCCTGAGCATTTGATCAAACTCCGGGATAGTAGAAGGCGATTTGGCGCGCTGTCAACGCACTGCACACCGCCAGGCGACGGCTGCGGGACAGTGTCGGTCGGCGTATGATTTTTTGATCAAACGGCTTTACAGCCACCGACGATAGCGACACATTGCGCAAAACGGACGGCCCGGTCGGCCGGTCCTTGATGCTCGGCCGGAGGAAAATCTATATGAACGCCATTGCTTTAACCAACGCCACCGTGTTTGACGGGCGCAGTGACGAAGCCATCCCGGGCATGAACGTGCTTGTAGTCGACGGCCGTATCGAGGCGGTCACCGACCAGCCGATCGCAAGCAAGACGGTGATCGAATACGATGTGGGCGGGCGCACCCTAATGCCGGGGCTGATCGATGCGCATGCGCATGTCTTCGCGATCAACCTAGTCGCCGAGCACGATCGCAACATCGCTTTGACCGAGATGACGGCGCGCGCCGTGCCGCGGATCCGCAAGATGCTCGATCGTGGGTTTACCAGCGTGCGTGATGTGGCTGGGGGCGACGTCGGCATTCGCAATGCCGTGGCGCAGGGCTATATTCTGGGGCCGCGGCTGTTCGTCGGCGGTCCAGCGCTGAGCCAGATCGGCGGACACGGTGATCACCGCAGCAGCACCGATGAAAGCCTCGACATCGATCTCAATTCGAGCGCCTTTTACTTCACCTGCCGCATTGTCGAAGGCATCGACAACCTGCGCAGTGTGGTGCGCAATGAGCTGCGAAAGGGCGCCGATCATATCAAGGTGCTGGCCTCAGGCGGCGTCGGCTCGCCCAACGATGCCATCGAAATTCCGCAGTACAGCGAGGAAGAAATTCGCGTCGTCGTCGAGGAAGCGGCGCGGCGGGGCAAATATGTGTGCGCCCATGCCTATGAGAGCGCGGCCATTGCCCATTCGATCCGCGCCGGCGTGCGCACCATCGAGCACGCCAACCTGATCAACAGCGAAACGGCGGCAATGGTGGCTGCGGCCAACGCATTCGTTGTGCCGACCCTCGTAGCCTATGAGGTCACTGCGCAACACGGCGAGCGCCTGGGTCTTTCGCCCTATGTCATGCAGAAGCTAAATATGGTCAACGATGCCGGCGTCGTCATGCTGGGTCTCTGTCAGGATGCTGGCGTGAAGCTCGGTTTCGGCACCGATCTCATGGGGGACATGGAGTTTGCCCAGTTGCAGGAGTTGATCATCCGGGCCCGCGTCCAGCGGCCTGTGGACGTACTCAAGTCGGCGACGTCCATCAATGCCGAGATCGTGCAGCGTCCCGATCTAGGTGTAATCGAGGCTGGTGCCACAGCAGATATTCTCGTGGTCGACGGCGATCCGCTTAAGGACATCTCGGTCCTGACAAAGCCGGAAAGAAACCTGCGCATGATCATGAAACAGGGCGATATCTACAAGACCGACCTCACCGCCAAGTCGGCCTGATCCCGTGTCATCCAAATTCGAGTGCTCCCCATGACCACCCAAGCCGCCGCCACGCCGCTGGATTTCGACTCCCTCTATTGCGAGCCCAGCATCATCGGCACGCTGCCGATCGGCGCGTCGTGGTCGGCTGATGGCAACTGTTTGGCGTTCCTCTGGAATGAGGAAGGCCATACTTTTCGCGACATCTGGACTTGGGATCGTGAGACCGGCGCGCGGAAGCGGGTGACCCGACTAGGTGAGGGGCGGACAAGCGGGGAGCCGCAGGGCATCTCCGAGGTCGCCTGGCTGGATGGTGGGCGACTTGCGTTCGTCTTGCAGGGCCAGCTCTATCTGGCGCTGGAAGATGGCACGGTGTTGCCGCTGGCGATCAGCACGCAAAACGCGTGTGCGATTGCAGCTTCGCCCGATGGCGGCAAGCTGGCTTTCCTGTCGGGCACGTCGCTTCTGGTCGTCGACGCCGACACTGTTGCGCAGCCGAAAACGCTTTTCGCGGGGTCGACCTTTGTCGGCGTCGAGTCCTTTTACTGGGCCGGCCAGAAACTGGTGTTCGTGGAGGCGAACGATACCAATACGCGCAAAATCGAGATCGCCTATGACTCTCGTGGCGAAGCGCGCAAGGATCGCTTCGTGCGCGCCTTCCCGGGCGACCTGCTGACCCGCCGGCGCATCGGGCTGGTTGCGGGCACCGGTGGCTCTGCTCGCTGGTTCGAACGCCCTGATGCCGAGGATGCTGTCTGGGGTTACGGTGTTTCGGCAAACGGCAAGTCGCTATTCATTTCGAGCAGCGACCTTTCGATCAAGAACCACACCATCTTCATGTTCGACGTCGAGAGCGGCGCCCGCACCGTCTTTCATGCTTCGCACGATGCCATCAAGATCCGTCCGGATTGGCAGGTCGCCTTCGCGCCCAATGACCAGGGTCTGATCCTGCTCGACGACCGGGATGGCTTCAACCATCTCTATCGCTTGAGGGAGCCGGGCGGTACGCCCGAACCGATTACCTCGGGACCGTGGGAGATCGCCGAGTTCTTCCTCAATGCTGCGAACGACACGATCTATTTCATCGCTAACGAAACTCATCCGGCCGAGCGTCACATCTATTCGGTACCGCTCACTGGCGGTAAGGTCACTCGGGTGACGGGCCCGGCCGGCATCCATGTTCCGGTGTTCGCGCCGGGTTTCAGCGCTTTCGTCGATCTCTTCAGCGATGACATGACGCCGTCGGAACTTTTCGTGCAGGGTTTGTCCGGCGCCAGTGAGCCGGTTCGCATAACTCAGTCGCCGCTTCCAGCATTCGCGCAAAGGCAGTGGGCCGAAGTGCGTTACTTGCCGTTCAAAAGCCGTGTCGATGGTGCCGAACTGATGGCACGCGTCTTGCTCCCGCCCGGTTTCGAACCCAACGGCACGCACCCGATGGTCGTTGGCTCCGTATACTCAGATGGGCTGCTTAATCAATGGGGCGGCCGGGCCGCGCATCCTAGTTGGGGCATCGATCAATATCTCGCCTCGCACGGTTTCGTGGTGGTCAGCCCTGAAATCCGCGGCAGCTTCGGCCGCGGGAAGGAATGGAATCGCGCCATGCTCAATAGTTATGGCACTCAGGACATCGAAGATATTGCCGACTGCGTCTCTACGCTTATCGAACTCGGCTATGCCGATTCAAAGCGCGTCGGCCTCTGGGGCTCGAGCTATGGCGGGCTGATGACCCTGATGTCCCTGTTCAAGAAGCCGGGTTTCTACGCTGCGGGCTTTGCAGGAGCGCCGGCAACCAATGTCTGGCACGCCTATCCCGAACAGGGCTGGATAATGGGGTTGACCGAAGGCGAGGACTACATCGAGCGCTACAGTCGCCAGTCTGCACTGTTCCACAGCGCAGGCCTCTCCGATCCGTTGACCATCCTGCACGGCACCAAGGACGAAGTGGTGCTGTACTCCGACACCATGGCGCTGGTGGAAAAACTTATAGATCAGGGAAAAACCTTCGAACTGGTCTCCCTGCCGGGCACCGGACACGCATGGGCCAAGCAGAACCGTACGCTCACCCGCTTTGCCTACGGCAAGCTAGCGACTTTCTTTGAACGGCATTTGAAGGCTTAGATGCACGAGCGCTAAAGGCACCATGCCGGTATTTAGACGCTTCCCGATCCGCCTGTTGGGGTGCAACAGTCACTCAAGATAAGATGTCCTCACCTAAAATTGGGTTTCAAGGCCCAGACGGTGCAGCAGTCCGCGGCTGATCAAATTGGCAAAGGTGACCGCCAGGCACTCATCGGCGTTCCGCCTGATGGGTCGACCTAGGTTGACGTTGAATCGCACATGCCAAGGATTGCGAATGCAACCAGTTTCGCGTCGGCGGTTGGTTCGAAATACAGCCTGCTGCTGACCCTGAGCGATTAAGTCGCCCTTGCCTTGCTATAGGTTTACCAAGACCGGCGATGCGCGGGAAGCTGGGATTGTTGTGCATCTCGCGCAAGGCAGTCGCCATTTCCATATAGCTGGGATTGAACCGCGTCATATGGCTCTCGATGGCGAGCGAAGCTCTTCGTCGGCCGCAACACTCAGCGCGTTGATGCGCTCAATGGACCAGATCGGGTAATCGCTTTGCCACCCTTGATTTCACACAGGATTTCGATCTTGTCCTCCTAATTGTAATTCGCCGTGCTCGCTAGGGTCGGGCTTCTCGCGTGGAACCTCGTGCGGCGCTGCTCCAATCCCCGAAAATACTTGACACTTGAAGTATCAGGGTTGACGCTTCCCTCACTAGATCAAAGCCCCCAAGGCCCGTCGGGCCTTCGTGGAGCACCAACGTCATCGTTTCAGGGAGAATATAAATGAGGTTGATAAAGGCTGCCATCGTAGGGATGGTATTTCTTCCGCTCGTTGCCCAAGCCGTAGCAGCACAGGAAATTACGGTCGGGGTGTCATTGCCTGAGAGCACTGGCGTGCAGAACTTCGTCAATGGGATGTACGAGACATTTCGGGACGAGGTTGAAGCAAACTCCGACATGACCGTGAACATCGTTTATGGTGGAGCGCTGGGAGCCCCAAATGACCGGCTGGCTCAGGTGCGTCGTGGTCTGATTCAGATGTCCGACGCTGCGGATGGCAACGTCGCGACCGTGTACAACAACATCATGCTGTTCAACACGCCGTTCCTCTTCTCCTCAGAAGAAGCTGCGTGGAACGTTCTCGACGGCCCCGTAGGCGATGAGATGGCCAATGACATACTTGAAAAGACTGGCATAAAAGTGCTCGGCTGGTGGGAGTCGGGCGGCTTCAAACATTTCTCGTCCAACAAGCCCATCCGCACCCCGGAAGACCTCCAGGGTCTCAAGCTGCGGGTGCTCGGTCCACTGGCTACCATTCCCGTTGAAGCAGCTGGTGCTTCGGCCGCGCCGATTGCCTTTGGTGAGCTCTACACTGCACTTCAGACCGGGGTCGTCGACGGTCAGGATAACTCCGTAGCCGTTTTCAACCTGGTGAACTTATATGAGGTGCAGGACTACCTGTCGCTGACTGGACACGTTTATGCCTTCGGCCCCATGGGAATCAACGCCGCCTTCTACGACGGCCTGACTAACGAGCAACGATCCGTCATCGATGCGGCGGCCGAAAAGGGCATCGCCTTCAACCGCGAGAATTCGCGTGCCGCCGAAGAGGCTGCGATCACTTTCGCCAAGGAAAAAGGTGTCGAATTCATCCAGTTGACGGCTGACGAAATCGCTCAGTTCCGCACGGTCATGCAGCCACCGGCTGTAGAATGGCTACGCTCGGAAGTTGACTCTCCCGAAATGATCGATGTCGTTCTGGAAGCAGCGCAAGCGGCGGAAGACTGAACAAGGCATGGCCCGTGTCCTGGTCTGGATTGAAATGGGCGTGCGGTTTTGCGCCGCCTTTTTTCTCTTGGTTCTTCTTATCATGGTCCTGCTGCAGGTCGGGCTGCGATACGGCGGGGGCAGCGTCCCCGCCTATACCGAGGAAGTTGCCCGCTACTCCATGCTCTGGATGGCTCTCCTTGCCACTACCGTTGCGGTGCGAGAGGGCAGCCATATTCGCATCGACATAGTTCCGGATGTGCTACGGGCCCGGATGCCGGGCATCGCGCGCGTTCTGAAAGTCTGTCTGGATGTGCTCACCATTGCCCTTTTTCTCGTACTCACATGGTACGGCATCGACATGGTCCAGTTCGCCGCGTCCCAGACCAGTGACGGGCTTCGTGTGCCGCTGTCTTACCCCTACCTTATTGTACCCGCAGCGTTCTTTTTGTCGTCAGTCTTTGCCATCACCAAACTCCTAGTGGAGCGCGGTAGATGAGCGACACCATTCTAGTTTTCGGCGGCAGCTTCTTCCTGTTGCTGCTTGTGGGCCTGCCTATAGCCTGGTCAATGCTGGTCTCGGTCGTGGCCTGGATGGCCATCTCCAACCGGCTCATGTTTCTCCCGGTTTTGCCCGAGCGGGTTTTCCAGGGCATGGATTCGTTTGTACTGCTTGCCGTCCCGCTGTTCATATTGGCTGGAGAATTGGTTAGCGAGGGCAAGATTACATCGCGCCTTGTTGACCTGGCGAACGCGCTCTTCGGATGGATGCGAGGAGGTCTTGCGCAGGTCAACATCGGGGCATCGCTGCTTTTCGCGGGGATCACAGGCGTCGCGCTCGGCGACATCGCCTCGTTGGGGAGGATTTTCATCCCCGAGATGGTCAAGCAAGGCTACACTGCGGCTTATGCAGCAGCTGTCACAGCCTCGTCTTCAATCATTGGGCCCATGGTTCCACCATCGCTCGTGGCAGTGATTTATGGATCCATGACCGGCGTGTCGATTGGAGCCCTGATGGCGGCGACCTTGGTGCCTGGCCTGCTTGTCGGCCTGGCACAAATGCTGTTGGTGTCGGTACAGGCGCGTCGACACAATTTTCCGCGGGTGGAGATGGACCGGTCTCCCAGGGTGATTGTGCGGCTGACTGGCCGAGCGCTTGTGCCTTTGATGATACCCGTGATCATTCTTGCAGGAATGCTGGGGGGTGTCATGACGCCCACGGAGGCCGGGGCCGTTGCAGCAGGCTATGCACTGGTGATCTCGCTCGTTTTATACCGCACCGTGCATCTGGCGTCCCTGGTGCAGGTCTTTAGCCGGTCAGCACTTTTCTCCGGCCAGTTGCTTATCATTGTAGGCGCAGGAGCGGCCTTCTCCTGGGTCATGGGCATGGAGAACGTGCCGGGGATGGTGTCTGGTCTGATCACCGGGCTCGATCTTCACACGGTCGGCGTCCTGCTGCTTTTTAACCTTATTCTGCTCATCCTGGGCATGGTGATCGACCCCACGACCGTGATCATTCTTTTTGCCCCACTGCTCTCCCGAATTGCCGCGGACGTCGGCATCGACCCGCTGCAATTCGGTGTCATAGCCATCCTGAACCTTAACATCGGCCTGTTGACCCCGCCCTTAGGTGTCTGCCTGTTCGCTGCAGAAAGGATCGCCAACTGCGGCATCGTTCCCCTTCTCCGGGCGACGACGCCGTTTCTGTTGGTGAACCTCGTAGCCCTGGCCATAGTTGCCGCCGTTCCTGCGCTAAGCCTGACACTGCCTCGGGCGCTGGGGCTCTGACGTCGCAACAATCGCGGGCTGGCCGACGCTAGGTACGAACTGGCCGTAGCTGCCTGCGTCTACGAAACCAAACATGAGAAAAGATGATGTCATCACTTTCCCATATCGCCACCACCAAGATTGCTGTTTCTCCTGACGCGGCCTTCGAGTTTCTCACCGACCCAATCCAATTGGGGCGATGGTCTTTGGGCTGCATGAATGCCGAGCAAAGTTTCATCCCAAACGTTTATTTAGGACACTCTTTATTCGATGGGAGCCCCGCCTTCTTTGAGATCAGGTCGGATCGTACATCTTGGGGCATCGTCTATCACGTTGGCAACGAGGAGAAGCGGATACCCAGAATTGCGGCCCAGGTTGTACCGCCCGAGGTGTGCGGCTTACCTGGGGATCAGTGTTTAGTAAGTTTGATCGCTTGGCGTACGGCAACGATGACGGATGAGCGATGGGAGCGACTTTGCGCTACACATGAAGCTGAGATTATCCTGATCCGAGATCAATGCGAAACAGCAGCGCGTGCTGCGCAGAGATAAGTGCCGGGACCTGCACCCGCTTGTGCACCAGCTCGGGGCGATCGAGCGTATTGGCGAAGGAGAACCTAGGCGTCGAGACATGCTGTTCACAATGGGTAACCCTCTCCTACCACCACCGGCCTTCCTCCACCACGAAGACTTCCGGCTTCTCGGCAGGCTGTTGCTCGGCAATGCGGCGCTTCCTTTAAGCAAGCCATGCGTCGAGGATCGGCCACGCGCCCAAGGGCAAGCGATCTATAAGGGCACGTACATGCACCACTCACTCGCCGATCGTCGCCACGGCCGGGTTTCGAAACCCATGATCTTCGAGATGTTCGATCCTATGTACCATCATAAGGAAATCTTGTTTGACGACGGCCGGGTCGGTTCGACTGCGTGAACATCCGCTCAGGGGCCCGGCGATGGCCCGGAGATAGGGGTGAACAAACCGGAAATGCGGGGCACAGGAGAACTATTGAGGAATCCTCAAAAGTTCAGATTTTTCAGGCATCTCAGAACACCTCCATGCAGACGGAGGGACGCTCATAACGGTCTGGTTCCAGGTTCGAGTCCTGGTGGGCCCACCAGATTTATCAAGGGGTTAGCCTTCATCGGCTGGCCCCTTTTGATTTACGCCCCGGTTTATGCCTCGAGACAGATGCCTGAAAGGCCGATCCTGTGGATGAATCGAACGCCACCGGTCCCTCAGAACGGTTCGTGTATTGGCATTGGGCACGGGGTGCGGCATGGTGAGAGCGGGGAAGGTTGACGCAGATGACGGCGCCAACCCCTTTAACCCCTGCCCGCCGGCGGGCATGTTGAGCGGTGCGTGGCTGCTTGGAAGGCTTCGAACACACCACCTCATCGCGCCGGCCACCTCTTCTTGCACATCCTCCCATAATGCGCGCGCCTCACAGCGAAGTTGTAACAGGTGCCCGGAAACGAGCACAAAACGGGAGCACGGAGTTAACGTTCTCATGGG
>JAESGL010000210.1_pt1 | contig 58884 bp, 51 predicted proteins | sample 9269711 | NCBI WGS metagenome assembly JAESGL01 (sample SAMN14515918, study PRJNA621676) | algae metagenome | isolation source: Kastovskya adunca ATA6-11-RM4 and co-occurring heterotrophs from soil and... | place: Chile: Atacama Desert | collected 2011-06-27 | reverse complement strand
CATACGCAATAAGTCCTGCTCTAAACCTGGCAGACACTACAGCCGAATAAGAAAAAGGCCGCGTAAACCTAAAATAAACAGAAGAAGACCTACATAAGCCTTAAGTTGACAGCATTGGGCGGACCGTTCAATGCTGTCAACTTAAGCAAAAGAAATAAATTGATCAATCCCCCTACCCCACTACGCGTGCCGCCTTCTCCAAGTGGGATTATCGTTTGGTGAAGCTACTTCAAAGGTGGACTTATCCTTAAGTTGACAGCATTGGGCGGACCGTTTCGTCGTGCCTCCTCGCAAAAACTGACAGTTTGAAGCAAAAACAGCCTTGAAAACATCTCCAAAGCTGTTTTTGCTTGTTTTACTCCTCTTCAAATTCCGGTATGAATTATATTTTTAAGAAGAATTAGTTTTGAATTATAACTGAATAGTTCTTGAACTTACAAAGTCGCCGCTTACCAGGCTTATGTTGTAAGTACCGTGCAGCAGCATCGACAGGTTATACAAGCTGGCATGGCTATCAGTTTTAATGTTGCTAGCTTCATGAAGAATATGGCCTTCACTATCCATAATTCTGATGGTTACAGGCTGATCAAGGTTGGTATTGAACCTTACGAGCAGCTTCCTGTCTTCGTCGGCAAGCTTTATGTAGTTCTGAAAATAAAGGCTTTCATCTTTGATAGATAAGCCGCTCTGGTCTTTTACAACTACTTTTCTGACAATACCGGTTGATTGCTCAAGGTCAACAAAGTATTTACCTTCGGCGAGTTTGGTAAAGCTAATCAGCTTTTTGTACTGATCTTGTTTGCTTCTCTCGATAAACAGAATAGCCCCTTGTGCATCTCTTACTATAATAGTAACAGGATTATTTGTATCAACAGATTCTACATTTAACCTGGCAATTTCCGTTCCGGGCTTATGAAGTTCCAGTTTAATCCTGGTCTGAGACAGTGCAACAATGCTTGGCAGCATTAACAAAGCAGTGATAATAACTACTAATTTTACTGTTTTGGCTTTTGAATAATTCATGGTGGTAGATTCTTGTGGTTTCTTTGATACAAATGTATACTAATTTTCTAATCAGGTGTTATGAAATTTTCAAATCGAAAGCCACAAAACCTGCCTTTACCTGCTAGATAAATACCATATTTTGAAAATTTATTAAAAATATGCGCTATGCAACGGTTTGAAATATAAAATTATTTTAACCGCATGCGTTTGCGTTTATTGAATACTTGAAAAAATTTTATTTTATGAAATGTTGTACTTTTTCTTACATATCAGTTTACATAAACCAGGCCTAAGCAATTTTTGAAGAACAGTTATCTATAAGTATTAAGTTTCTGTTAATAAACAGCCCTACTATCTGTGCAGTAGCAGCTAAGCGATCGTTTTGTTGTGCCTGGTACTGTGTGATAAAATCTGCAGTACTGCCGGGGTTCGTAACTACAGCCAGCTGTTGCTGCATCATTAGCAGGAGAACGGCAAACATCTGGTGGTTGCTTTTTGTCTTACAATGGGTAATATACCATGAGCGCTGCGCATGCGGCACAGTGCAGGATCTGTTCAACACTAAACCCACCCATCATGAAAATAGGGATAGCAGCCGACCATGCAGGTTTTGAGCATAAGCAGCAAATAGTAAAGCAATTGCAGGAAAAAGGCTTCGAAGTAGAAGATTATGGTGCCCTTGCCTACGATCCCGACGATGATTATCCGGATATTATTTTACCTTTAGCACGGGCAATTGCCAGCGGCGGGGTAGAACGGGGTATCGCAGTATGCGGAAGTGGGGTTGGTGTATCGATCGCTGCTAATAAAATTGCAGGCGTACGCGCAGCACTGGTATCAGAAACCTACTCCGCTCACCAGGGCGTAGAACACGACGACATGAACCTGCTTTGCCTGGGAGGGCGGGTGATTGGTCCGGTATTACAGTGGGAACTGGTACAGGCTTTTTTAAATGCCCGCTATAAGGGCGAAGAACGGTTTCAGCGCCGCCTGGACAAAGTAATTGCCCTGGAGAAAAAACATTTTTAACGCTTGTTCAGCTAAAGGATCATCCCTTCATGCAGGGGAGCAGACCGGCAGCCAAACACAAACAAACCTTATTGCACACATGAGTTCTGGCAAAGTAGCAGTTCCAACCATCATCATCATTTTTGGAGGTACCGGCGATTTAACAAAGCGAAAGTTAGTACCTGCTTTTTACAACCTGTTTCTGGAAGGCTGGCTGCCGGATAAGTTTGCCCTTATCGGCCTTGGCCGTTCAAAGTTTAACAATAAAGATTACCGCACCCACCTGCAGGAGGGCCTGGAAGAATTTTCGCGCAGTGGCAAACCCGCCAAAGAAAAGTGGGAGCCTTTTCAGTCTACCATCACGTACCTGCAGTCTGACATCAACAACCAGGAATCCTACCAGAAGCTATCAAAAGAGCTGGCGGACCTAGACGAAAGCTGGGGTGTACGTGCCAACCGCTTGTTTTACCTTTCGGTGGCTCCGCAGTTTATAGAGGCAGTTACCCTTAACCTAAGCCGCTGCGATATGATCAATGATCCTGAAAAGGACCGCATCATTGTAGAAAAGCCATTTGGAAAAGACCTGGAAACAGCCCGTCAGCTTAACAAGCTGCTTACGAACACCTTCCAGGAGAGCCAGATCTACCGCATCGACCACTACCTGGGCAAGGAAACGGTGCAGAATATACTGGCCTTCCGCTTTGCCAATGCACTCTTTGAACCCATCTGGAACAGGAACTACATAGACTTTGTGCAGATAACCGTAGCGGAACAGGTAGGCGTTGAAGATCGTGGCGGATATTATGAAGGTGCCGGTGCCCTGCGCGACATGATTCAGAATCACCTGCTGCAGCTGCTGTGTATGATTGCCATGGAACCCCCTGTTTCTTTCGAAGCTGAAGAAATCCGCAATAAGAAAGTAGATGTATTGCAGGCAATACGCCGCTTCAAACATGAAGAGGTTAATAAGTATGCAGTGCGCGGTCAGTATGGCCCCGGCTGGATGAAAGGCGAAAAAGTACCCGGCTACCGCGAGGAAGAAGGTGTTGATCCGGCCTCAAACACCGAAACCTACGCAGCCATTAAGTTTTACCTCGACAACTGGCGCTGGCATGGCGTACCTTTTTACCTGCGCACAGGCAAGCGCCTGCAGCATAAAACTTCTTCAGTTACCGTACAATTCCGCCCGGTGCCGCATTTAACTTTTCCTACCGCCCTGTCGGAAAACCTGCTGCCAAACCGCCTTACCATTGACATACAACCGCAGATGGACATACGCCTGCGCTTTACTGCCAAGCGGCCCGGCCTTGAAATGAGCCTGCGTCCGGCAGAGATGGTGTTCGATTTTGATGATAACTCTAACCAGTCGCCGGAGGCTTACGAAACCCTGCTGCTGGATGCCATGCAGGGCGATGCTACTTTATTTATGCGTGCCGACCAGGTGGAGGTAGCCTGGGATGTGATCACCCCCATTCTTGAAATCTGGGATTCGCGGCCTTCGCTGGAATTCCCGAACTACCCCGCCGGCCTGTGGGGACCCGAAAATGCCGAAGCCCTTATTGCACGCGAAGGCCACACCTGGGCGGTTAGCACCTACAACAAAAAGATTCAGAAGGAGAAACAAGAGTAATGTCAACTACAAGGATTTTTGATAGCACGCTGGAGCTTAGCAAAGCAGCCGCTGAAGAATTCATAAAGGCCGCACGGGAAGCGGTTGAAGCAAGAGGACAGTTTACCGTAGCCCTTACCGGCGGCTCCTCTCCCCTGCATCTTTACCAGCTGCTTGCCCAATCGCCTTACCGCGAGCGTGTGCCCTGGAGCCAGACCTATGTGTTCTGGGGAGACGAACGCTGGGTGCCGCTTACAGACGAAAAGAGCAATGCCAAAATGGCCTTCGAAAACCTGCTGGACCTGGTACCCATACCCAAAGACCAGATTTTCCCGATGTACGGAGAGCAGAAGCCGGAAGAGTTTGCCCTCTATTACGAATCGCTCCTCCACCGGCACCTCGACGAAGCAAGCGGCAGCTTCGATCTGATTCTGCTGGGCATGGGCGATGATGGCCATACCGCTTCGCTTTTTCCGGGTACAGCTGTGCTGGACGAAAAATCACGCTGGGTACAGGCCTATTTCCTGGCACCACAGGAGATGTACAGAATTACCCTGACAGCCCCCTGCATCAACAGGGCCAGGAAGATTGTGTTCCTTACCTTTGGCGAGAAAAAAGCAGATGCCTTATACGAAGTGCTTCAGGGTGAGCACAACCCGCAGCAGTACCCTTCCCAGCTCATCAAGCCCAAAAACGGAGAAGTGCTCTGGCTGATCGGCAAAGCCGCCGCGCAGAAGCTGGGGTGATAGAGGTTCTGTGAAGTAGATAGCCTATAAAACCTGTTAATTTAGGCTTCAACGCTTTCGCTGCTTTGCACTAAAAGTTTGAAGCCATTTTTTTACCTTAAAACTAAGCAATTCCGCATCCAGCAAGCCAATGGGTACGATATTCCCCTCCTCGGAGGGGTAGGGGTGGGTTCATCGCTATCGCTGATCCTGACTACTCCCCTCCTGCTGCTCAATCAATATTTCGATTGTCCGCAACACATTATTCATATCCTGTTTTACTTCCTTATCATCAAAGCGAAGAAAATGTACTCCATAAGATTCTAATTTTTGCTGCCTGATCTGATCGGCTTTGTATGCTTCTTCGTGATCATGGCTGTTACCATCAATTTCTATGGTTAGCATCAAATCCTTACAGTAGAAGTCAACGATGTAATTGTCCAGGGGCTTTTGCCGGTCAAAGTCATAGCCCAGCATTTTCTTCTGCTTCAGTTCATCCCATAGCAACACCTCGGAAAGGGTCATGTCTTTTCTAAGCTTGCTGGCAATGGCCTTCAACTTTGGATTATATGGAATGATGTTTCTTTTTGGGGTCATGCCTTATTAGAGTTGTGTGACAGATAGGATAATGGAGTGTGGTAATGATGGACCCACCCCTACCCCTCCGAGGAGGGGATTTCGTTCCGATTAGCTTGCAGGATGCTCTTTACAGCATATTTGTCTGCTTATCGACTTTCACGTTCTTCAAAATATGCTGCGAAGAACACTCTAAGTCTGATGGTTTCTAGGGGTATGTTCGCAGTCCATTTTTCAAAAAGATATCTTGTCTATAACAGACTCTATTGCTTTTATTTCACTTACAGCACAAACCTATAAGTATACTTGATCAGGAAGATGTTGTGGGGGTGGACGTCGAGGAGGCCTTCGGAGAGGGCGCCCATGCGGTAGTTGCGGCTTACCGGCAGGTTACCGGACCTGCCCTGGTTCCAGACCAGGAAAAGGGTTGACCCGGGAATGTACTCCCAGCGTACCACCATGTTAGAACGGAACTCAACAAAGTTGAAATCAGGATTTTCAATTTCATAGTCTAAAGCCCCATCCCTGTTTTCATCAACTCTATAATGCCCTGTCTCCCGGTTATAGTGGATCTGGTTTGGTGCAAATGCGATGAAGCGCTGGCTATACTCACTGTTCTTTGCATCAGTCACCATCTTGAATGCACTGTAACTACCCTTCGACACAAAAGGCTGGCCCCAGAACTGCAGCGACAGGTTAGGGGTAAGCATATAGGTAAAGCGCATCTCCAGGCTGTAGGTCTCCTGGTCAATATTGGCAGTCAGGTAGCGGTCGTTCTCCCTAAAGCTTTCGGTGGCCACGTACTGCAGCTGGTTTTCGTTGAACGACAGGTTTGTGCCCAGCGAAAGATTCAGTGCATTGATGGGCCGATAGGCTATGCCGGCATAAACTTCTTTGATCCTGGAGAAATTTTCGCGCCCCCAGCGGTTGTAGTGGTTAAACTCAAATGTTAATTTTTTGCGGTTATCAGAGGTAATGTAGTACCAGTAATCAATTCCGCCCGGGTACAGCATGCCGGGACCCCCGCGCAGATCGGCATTGGATACAGAGGTGCCCTCCCAGGTACTGCCCGTGCTCAAACTCCAGAAGTTTTTAAGCTGGGTGTGCCAGTTGGTGTTAAACGCTTTGTAGGTATTGGTGCCGCTAAAATCAAAACTTAAGTACTCATTCCCATTGATCCTAAGCCAGCGGAAAGCAGAAAAAGGCTGCAGCTTACGGTATTGTGCCCAGGCCCACTGGTGCAGCAGATCGGAGCTGCGCTGAAAGCCGGCATCGTTGAGCGAAAGCTGCGGAGAACGCCAGGTAATGCCTGACTGCATCACAATATTTCCGCTGGCCTTGCCAAACTTTACAGTACCACTGGTGCCTGTTAATGAAGTCCGGGAGGAGTCTACCCGCAGGTGGCCGGCATCGGGTCGCTGAAAGAAGCGTTCACTTGCGGTTTGGGTTTCAAGAATGGCCTCCTGCGTACCGCTTACATGGCTTAGGCTAAAGTTACCGGCCACATAATACTTCCGGTCTTTGAGATAATGCGTTACATCCAGCCCGCCGGAGTAGGCCTGCTTGTGGATGAACTGCAGATGAGGTTCGTCAATATCGCGGTTAACAGCCGTAAGCATACCGCCGAATACTGTTTTACCCTCCTTTAGGTCCTGCTGAAAACGCCCTACCAGAAAGTTGGTAAGCGGTTCTACCGTTACTTTTCTGCGCTGGCCGTTCAGGTCAATTTCAGCCTCTTCCCTGGCTGTTACGGTTTCGAGCAATCCCCAGGAGAAGCCTTTTTTGTTTTTGCCCGTCAGCTTCAGCGCACCCAGTATGGTTACATTATCAGGCATATCTGAATATTCACCCCCCTCCAGCTCGGGATAGTAATGGGGTAATCCGCCTATTCTCCTGGAATAAAAGAGGTTATCCTGGTTAAAACTACCGCCTGCCACTGATTCTGTAAGGGGGAAGGTCAGGATGTTGTTACCCTCCACAAAAAAGGGCCTCCTTTCCCGGAAGTAGATCTGAAAGGCACTAAGGTTCACCTGCGAGGGGTCTGCCTCTACCTGGCCAAAATCGGGATTGATGGTAAAATCAAGTGTGATATCGCTGGTAATACCTACCTTACCATCCAGCCCCACGCTTACACTTGCATCGCGTCCATCAGCATACGGGTTACCTTCCTCCTTTTCAAAACTTTCTGCCTTGCCCAGGATAAAAGGCTGAATCTCTAGCTGCTTCTGCGGTTTAATGCCTTCCAGGCCGTGCAGCTCTCCAAAAAGGTGTACCCAGCCCGGTGCATCAGGCGGTATGTACTGCCAGCTGGACCGCTCCTGCTCCCTGAACAGGCGCCTGTTTACCTGCAATCCCCAGGTGTGGATGGGCTTATCGGCAAAGCGTAGCTGGCTTAGCGGAATACGCATTTCAGCCACCCAGCCATCTGCATCCACAGAAGTCCGGAGATACCAGATAGGATCCCAGCTGGAGTCCCAGTTATCGCCGTTGTTGGATACGGCCTCATCGCCTTTTACGCCAGAGGCGCTGGCGGTAAAAGAAAAGGCAGTGCGGTGGTCAAAGTAGCTGTCGATATTAACTTCCACCCAGTCTCCCTCAAATCCATCCCTGCGCGACATCCGTTCCACGATCTTTTCAGGGTCCGTATCATAGGCCCGAATGGCGATGTAAAGGTTCTTGGCATCGTAGAGAATCTTAAAGGCTGTTTTCTGGCTGGCAGCCACTCCTTTGTTCGGCTCTGTCTGGGTAAAATCGGTACCCCATTCCACTCCGTTCCAGGCTTCGTCATGCAGGAGACCATCAATAACAGGCGCTTCGTTACCCACAGCTTTTGTGGTGTAATTCTTTTTGGGGATTACTGTTTCCTTCTCTAAGCTTTCCTGGGCAATAAGCTGATGAAAAACTAATATGGACAGCAGGATTAAGAGAGATAAACGCATAAAAAACTAATGGCAGGGGTGAGACAAACTTTGTTCAGGGCGCTGTACAAAAACCTGTTTTAAAAAAATGTACAGTAGCAGCTGTTACACTTAGCTTTTATTAAAGACTTCCGAAAGTTTATTCCATTACATGAAAAAGGGTAAAAAATTTTCCTGGCAGTTCCAAGCCTCCCGCATTTCAAACTCCGGAAGGGTTCCGGTAGTAAGCCGGAAGGGTTCCGGTAGTAAGCATTCCAGTATCTTTACAGCAGGCGGCAAACCTATCGCTTGCACCTGTTGTTTCATTTTAGCATGGCCTGGTGTATGCCTTCGGGTGCAGGTGTTATAATCTCTACCCAATAGCAGAAGATAAGCCGCCTGTTTAAAGGGTATATGAGTGGTAAATTACAATTGTATGCCGCATTACCATAGCTGATAGCACTAAATTAGAAATTAAGCATGAGCGAGAAGCAAAAAAATAAAAAAGAGTTAGGTGATATATCGCTATCTGTACTGGACCTGGCCACTGTAACGCAGGGCCATACACCTGCAGATTCCTTTAAAAACAGTTTAGACCTTGCCCAGCATGCCGAGCGCTGGGGCTTTAAGCGTTTCTGGCTGGCTGAGCACCACAACATGGAAAGCATTGCCAGCTCGGCCACAGCAGTACTTATTGCACACATTGCCGGTGGTACCACTACCATACGGGTAGGCTCCGGGGGCATTATGCTGCCCAACCATGCCCCACTGATTGTAGCAGAGCAGTTTGGCACCCTCGAATCGCTGTACCCCGGCAGAATTGACCTGGGGCTGGGCCGTGCGCCCGGAACAGATCAGGAAACTTCATTGGCCCTAAGAAGAAACCTGCGCAGTGCCGGCACCGATTTCCCCGAGCATGTGGAAGAATTAATGACCTATCTGTCAGCCGAGAACAGTAGTGCCCGGGTGCGGGCATTTCCCGGAGAGGGACTTAACATTCCCATCTGGCTCCTGGGTTCCAGCACCTTCAGTGCTCAGCTGGCTGCCTACCTGGGTCTGCCTTTTGCCTTTGCGAGCCATTTTGCGCCTACCAACCTGCATGCTGCGCTAAAAATTTACCGGGAAACCTTCAGGCCCTCTGCCAGCCTGCAGGAGCCTTATGCCATAGCCTGTGTAAATGTAATGGCTGCCAATTCTGATGAAGAAGCCGAGCACATTGCCACCTCCATGAAAATATTTGCACTGGGTATTCTGCACAACACCCGCAAACCCTTACAGCCACCGGTTAAGAGCATGGAGGGCATCTGGAATGAAGCAGAAAAAGCTGCCGTTCAGCAGCTTATGTACTATTCCTTTGTTGGCGGGCCTGACACTGTTAAGCAGAAGCTCGAGGGATTTCTGGAAGAAACCGGGGTAAATGAGCTCATGGTTGTCTCTCACATTTACGAACACGCCGCAAGAATCCGCTCCTATGAAATTCTGACTGAAATTAAAGAGGGGGTGGCGCAACCCATTTAAGCACTGGCTTGTAGTAGCCATGTGAAAATTAGAACAGCCGGCGGCGCCCAACCTTGTTACAGGTCAGGCGCCGCCGGCTTTACTTAATATTAAATTTATCTTTCTAACAGAAAAGCCCTCTACTTTAGCTTCCTCATGTTCAGGATCAGCTCTTTCAGTGCCTCCATTTTCTGGCCCAGCAGTTTGCGGGAGGTTTCGTCGGTGAGCTTTCCGTTCTCATCAAACTTCTGGTTGGCCCCGGCTACCAGTATCTCGGGCTTGTTGGCGTATGGCATATCCAGGTACTGGAAAACCGGCAGGAAAGCCTGCTGCATCCGCACAGTACCCCACAGGCCAGGTGTAGCACCCATCAGGGCCACTGGTTTGCCCACCAGCGGCGAGTCTTTTCCGCGGGAGGCCCAGTCGATCATATTTTTCAATCCGCCGGGAATGGAGTAGTTGTATTCAGGCGAAGAGAATATAAAGCCATCTGCTTTGGCCAGTAATTCACGAAGGCTGGCTACCGCTTCTGGCCGCGCCTCCGCTGCAGGAATATCAAGATCGGCATTGTAGAGTGGTAAATCCGCAATAGAGGCAATTTCCAGACTTACCCCCTCCGGCAGCACTTCTTTAACAGCGTGCAGTAAATAAGTATTGAAAGACTTTTTACGCAGGCTCCCGCTAAAGCCTACCAAATGAATATGTTCTGCCATGTTTCCATCAAAAAATGTAAAATCTATTCTTTACTTATGAAATTTGATCTGTGCAAAAAAGTTTTGCTTCTGCACCTCATCCCCGGCCCTTCTCCTTAAAGGAGAATGGGGAAGGGGGCTCTGCTTTTGGGCGTACAGTTCAACTTGGATCAAAGATGCCAGGCTTAAAAGACCATTGAAACTTCAAAAAAAGCCTTAAAGTTTAGGCAGTACTGCCTCAATTTTATCGCGGTGCGGCTCGTATTGCGGGGGCAACAGCAGGCTGGAGCCCAGCTTATCGAAAGGTTCGTCGATGCCAAAGCCCGGGTTATCGGTGGCAATTTCGAAAAGCACCCCACCCGGCTCGCGGAAGTAAAGGGAGTAGAAGTAATTCCGGTCAATCTTATCGGTAATGTTCAGGCCTTTGCGGACCACCTTATCCCTATACTGCATCAGCACCTCCTCGTCTTTTACCCGAAATGCTATGTGGTGAATGGTACCGGCACTGCCATCGCCACGGTTGGCATCAGGCAACAGGAGCAGGTCAATGATGGCTGCATTTTCTGCCGCATCGGTAACATAGCGGTGGTGGTTTCCCTGCTGATCCAGCAGCTTATAGCCGAAAATATCCGTCAGCACCATTGCCGTTGCATTGATGTTGCGCAGGGTAAGGGTTACATTGTGGAAACCACGGATAGCCACCTCTGCTTTTACCTCATCGGTTTCCCAGGCCTTACGTGTATCACCCCCTTTTGGAATTACCAGCTCCAGCTGCAAACCGTCGGGATCCTTAAAGGGCAGGTAGCGTTCGCCAAAACGTTCGGCAGGCACGCCATAGCTAACACCATATTTCTGAAAGCGCTTAATCCAAAACTCGAAGCTGCCCTCAGGTACTGCATAGCCAATATGGGTGGCCATGCCGGAGCCTGCCCGGCCCGGACGGCTGTCTTCGTAAGGGAAAAAGGTGATGATGGTACCGGCACTCCCCTTTTCGTCGCCATAATAGAGGTGGTAGGTGCCCGGATCATCAAAATTCACCGTTTTCTTCAGCAGGCGCAGGCCCAGCACCTTGGTATAAAAATCAAGGTTTGATTTGGCCTTTCCGGCAATAGCCGTAATGTGGTGAAGGCCTAATATGCGATCTTCCATGTTCTGATTGTTTTAATGGTTAACAGGGGCTTCTACCAGCAGAAAGCGGCTTTCTGCTTGGCATAAAACTTTAATCACGGGGGTATCCCAAACGCCCAGTCCATCGCGCTGCACAAGCGTTTGTCCTTCAATAGTAAGGGAACCGCTTATATTAAACAGGAACAGACATTTGTTAACAGGGTTAAAAGAGTAGCTTAGCTCCTGCCCTGCCTCAAAGTAGCCAAGCGAAATCTTTGCATTCTGGTTAATCCAGCAATGTGCCGTACCTTCTTCATTACTTACTACGGTAACAAGTTTATTTTTACGCGCCTCTTCCGGAAAATACCTGCGCTGGTAGCGCGGACCAATGTTCTGCAGCTTGGGTTCTATCCAGAGCTGCAGAAAGTTCACCCTGTCCTCTCCTACATTATGCTCCTCGTGGCGAAGGCCGCTGCCGGCACTCATGATCTGTACCCAATCCTTTTTTACCACCTCTTTATAGCCCAGGCTGTCGATGTGGTTCATGCTGCCCGCCAGCATAATGGAAATGATTTCCATATTGGCATGGGCATGGAGGCCAAAGCCGCCTTTAGGCGCTACAAAATCATCGTTAAAAACCCGCAACAATCCAAAGCCCGCTTTATCCGGGGCACTGTAACTGTTAAAACTGAAATTAAAGTTACTCTGCAGCCAGCCCAGCTCTTTACTGCCTCTGTCTTCTGCTTTATAAAGGATTGATTTCATAGGATTGCTGCTTATCAGGGTTGATCGGAAAAAGGGATGGTTGTTAAAAAATTACCACAGAGACAAGGTATTAAATTTAAAGAGGGCTACAATGGCTTAACCCCATGCTGCTCCCGGTTAAAAATACAGCCAGGTGTGGAGGCCCCAGGGAAAAGCTGCAGGGAGAATAAGATAGCCCCGGGTTGATACCCGGGGCTAAAAATCATTTTTAGAAATTTGGCTAAAAGGCTGTTCCCTTTCGACCGGGACTAAAGTCCGGGATTCAGTATTAAGCCTGTTTAACCAGCTGTATTTCGCCCTGAAGCTTGATCTCGTCGCCTACTACCACGCTACCGGCTTCGGTAACAGGGCTCCAGGTTAAGCCAAATTCTTTTCTGCTGATTTTACCAGTTACGGTAAAGCCTGCTTTGGTCTGTCCATAAGGGTCTACCACAATACCACCGAACTCTACATTTACGGTTACAGCTTTTGTAATGCCTTTGATGGTAAGGTTACCACGCAGTTTGTAGTCGTTGCCACCCTTTTGCTCGTAGTTGGTCCCTTCAAAGCGTATTTCGTTATGCTTTTCAGCATCGAAGAAATCAGGTGATTTCAGGTGGGTATCGCGTTGCTCGTTATTGGTGCTGATTGCATTTACATCTGTTGTAAACACTACACTAGAGATATTTTTGAAAGCTTCGTCTTCGGTTTCAGCCTCGATGTTAAACTGCTGAAAATAACCGGTTACGGTGGTGATCATCAGGTGCTTTACCTTAAACTGCACTTCGCTGTGCATGGTGTCTACAACCCATTTTGTGGTGGTCAGTGTGTTATTTTCCATTTTAATATTTGTTTTATGGTTGTTAATTAAATCTGTTTGTATTGTGGCTGCCAACCCGGAGCTGTTAAAGCCCCGGAGGCGCCGTTGAATTTGTTTCTATGTAATTACTGAGCTACAGGGGCTTTTGCTACCAGGGCCACATTCAGCTCAAATTCGTTATCGATGGCTTTATCGCCCAGGTTATCAAAGAAGCTGCCGGAACCATACTTGATGTTGTAAAGGGTGCGGTCTACCAGTATTTTGGCAGTAGCGGTAAGCTCGTTGCCTTTTGCCTGAATTGTAGCCGGAAACTCGATTTCCTTCGTAATGCCTTTGATGGTAAGATTGCCTTTTACCAGCGCTTCATTTTTAGCCTGGGGCGTTACCTTCGTAATCACAAAAGTGGCTTTAGGATATTGCCGGGTAGCGAAGAAATCTTCTGACTCTAGGTGATCTACCAGCTTTTTGTTGTAATCAGCATCCTTCAGGTCGGTGTTGGTGATGGAGGCCATGTCAATATCAAAGGAACCTCCTTTTAACTGCTTGCCATCCCACTGCAGGCTACCATTAGAGATTTTCAGGGTACCATCGTGCTCACCTGTTACCTTGCGGCCAATCCAGTGCAGGCTGCTTGCCTTGGTATCTACTTTGTATTCCTGAACTGGTGCAACAAAGGCCAGGGCAAACAGGCCAATCAGGAGTGCAAAAAGGGTGGTGGTTCTTGTTTTCATGTTTATGATCTTATTCATTTATGTTCTTCGATATAATGTTTAAACACTGATAATGAGATAAAGTTCCATTTAGCTACAGCAAGCTTTAAAGTTTAACACATTCTTGCTGCTTCTCTTTAAATCAATGTTGATGATACAAAGCTACAGCCATGAGAGGGGCCTGCAAATAATGTAGATTAAGAAAAAAGCTTAAGGTAGATTAAGAATGTTCCACCTGTGCCTGTAGAGAGCAGCAGTATGCTTAGCTTTAGTAGATGTGATAAAGACAGTCTCTACAGATAAAAACCGTCTCTGGTGGATTGCAGAGGCCATTACTGTAAATAGAAAAGCTACTCTAAAATTAGAGTTGTTGTGTGCAACAAGAGCAGAAGCCAACTTTCAGGTAAACCATCCAATTTCTCTATCTTTGGTAAATGGATCAAAAGAGGCTCTATATTATCTCAGGTTGCAATGGAGCAGGAAAGACAACTGCATCATTCAATATCTTACCTGAAATCTTATCCTGCAGAGAATTTGTTAATGCAGATGAAATTGCAAGAGGATTATCTCCCTTTCAGCCAGAGAAAGTAGCCGTTGAGGCAGGCCGACTGATGCTCAACAGGATTTCAGAATTGATGAATGCTGGAGAGGATTTTGCTTTCGAAACTACTCTTTCTACCAGGAGTTATAAAAGTAGAGTCAAAGAGGCACAAGCAAAAGGATACTTTGTGACGCTGATCTATTATTGGCTGGAAACTCCAGCGTTGGCAGAGAAGAGAGTTGAGCTAAGGGTAAAAGAGGGCGGACATAATATCCCAAAGGAAGTGATCTATAGGAGATATTTGAAAGGCATCAAGAATTTGTTCAATATCTATCTGCCAACTTGCGACTACAGTATGATTTTTGATAATTCTACGCCAGAGCCAGTGTTGGTGTATGAATCTGAAAAAGGAGGACCAGAAAATATTCATGATCTGGAGCGATTTTCAAATATTAAGCAATATCTATCATGAAGAATATCGATGTATCAAAGCTTAGAAAAGACATTCTGGAAGGAATGAAAGTGTCTTCAGAAAAGCTTAAGGCTTTGAAAAAACAATTAGGTCGTACCATTGTGATCAGTGAGAACGGAGTGATCCGGGAAATTGAAGGCAAGGATCTCAAGTAATAAGGAAAAGCCGCGCACAACAACAGAATAAGTCAAATGCCCCCAGTGCTGTAAGCCAACCTTGCAGAGAGAGCGACTTTGCAAATTTTCAGCAAAAGTCGGTGGAGGATTTCTACTTTATACAATGATTGATATGTATGGTACCATCAAAGCCCCTGCTTCTGCATCTCCTTGCGCATCTTGCTTAAAAATTCAGGCGTTACACCAATGTAGGAGGCAATGTATTTTTGCGGAATGCTGTTGATCAGGGAGGGGTAGCGTTTACAGAAATTCAGGTAGCGGTCCTGCGCGGTAAGGCTAAGGTTATCGAGCGTGCGCAGCTGGTAGCTTACAAGCGAATTTTCGGTAATGATGCGGTAGTAGCGTTCAAACTTAGGCACCTCTGCCAACAGGCTCTCCTGCCTTTCTTTCGATAGCTGCAGCACCTCCGTATCCTCCAGCGCTTCGATGTTCAGGAAGCCCGGCTCCTGCGTAATATAGCTGTGCATATCCGACATCCACCAGCCCTTTGGCGCAAAGTTTAGGATGTGCTCAAAGCCATTCCCATCGATGGAGTAGCCCCTTAAGCAGCCCTCCAGCACAAAATAAGCATGCCGGCACACCTCTCCCCTGTGCAGCAGGAACTGCCTGCGCTTCACCCTGACTGGCTGTAAAAAAGACAAAAAAATCTCCTCCTCCCGCGGCTCCAGCGCAATATGCCTGGCAATGCTTTTCAGAATAAGCTCACTCTCCATGATATTTACCTGCAGATTCGGCACGAACTTAGGGAGGGTGCGGTTCTTATGCAATCTTGGGAGGCATAAAGAGATGATCTTCTGTTTGTAATCCTAAGCTGGCTGTATAAGCAGTGCCTCCTTGTAGCGTCGATGCATGCATCGACGTGGTTGTAAATGGCAGTGCCACCAGATATATATTTACAATAGATTGATCACTACAACGCCTCCCTTGTTTTTGGTTGAGAATCGCTGAAACGCCTAATCACCTTTTTATTTACCTGTCTGGGTATTCGCCACCACGTCGATGCATGCATCGACGCTACAGGGGGCTGCATGCTGAATCCTGCACCGGGAGATAAAATCACTTTATGCCCCCTCCTTCTATGGCATGAACCTCCTTTTCTCTTTATCTTGAGGATCCAATCAGCCCCATCATGCAGGACGAACAGCAGCCAACAGAAATCCACAAAGACCCCAGGCATACCTTTGTTGTTGAAAGCTTCAGTCCTGCAGTGTTTACAACCCTCTTTATCCTCAACCACAGCAGTGAGGTACTTCCGGCTGCTGGGCGGCGCATGATCCCCATTGCTCCCGAAACCATCCGCATTAACAGGGCGCTTTTTGCCGGCACCGCGCCTGCCGATGATTTTCCGGCCGTAGAGGTGGTGCTGGAGGAGAGCAGGATGCTGCTCCTTTGCGACTGTGCCATCAGGAGCAGCAAGCTTTGCGAACACCAGGCGCAGGTGCTTTCCATCATAAAGGACTGGCGGGAGGTGCGTGCTTTCTTTGATGCCGAACTACGCCAGCACATGCTCCGCGAAGCCGCAAAGGAATATGGCATGGAGCAGGAGCCGGAGCTGGAGACTTACTTCGGGCTGGAGTGGACGCCCCAGGGCCTGGAGATCAAGCCAAAGCGGAAGGAGCTCTTTCCCATCAGCGCCCTTAGCAACAATAAGCTTGGGGAGCAGCTGCTGCCAAAGCAAACCCAAGCCCTGCCCCTGATCCCCGAGGGCAGCACCGGCACCAAAATGATTGTGGTAATGGGCCAGCACCGCTTTTACAACCACCTAAGCCTGGAGCTCTACCTGGCACCCGTTACACGCGAAGGCAAGCCTAAGAACCCCTTAACGCCACTGGCCCCGCTTGACCTGATCTGGAAAACCGAGAAGCAGCAGGAGCTGAAGTTTTACTCGGCCATCCAGAAATTCCAGAACAACTTCAATGGCGAAAGATCGGCCTCCGACATCGCAGGCCTGAAGGCGCTGGTGAAGAATCCGCTGGGACTCCACTTTTACTACCACGATGCCCGTGCCTCCCACAACACCACTGCCCAATCGCTGGTACCTGTGCAGCTAAAGAACCTTAGCCCCGAGCTGCGCCTCTATGTCTATCAGAAGGGAGATTTCTATGAGGTATCGGGCGAGCTGGTGGTGGCCGACAAGGCCCATGCGCTGAGCAGCCTGAAGATGCGCTACCACTACTTTGTACTGATGGGCAGCACGCTTTACCTCATCGACCGGCTGGAGTTCCTGTCGGTGATCGATTTCTTCCGGCAGTACAACTATACGCTGCTGATACACCGCTCCAAATTCGAGGAGTTTCAAGCAGGCATACTGGCCCGGCTGGAGCAGCGGGTGCGCATTTTTTACACATATTACAAACCCGCCACCCGGCAGCAATTACAGGAGGTAGGCTTCGCCCATGGAATGGTCGGAGCACAGGGTACTGGCAGTGCGCTGGTAGAGCAGCTCATCTACCTTTCCGATTCGGAACAGTGGGTACTCATTACGCCCGTGATGCGCTACGGCGAGGTGGAAATACCCATCCTTTCCAAAAAAGGGCTCTATGCCACCGACGCCAGGGGCAACCCTTTTGCCATGGAGCGCGACGAAAGAGCCGAGCTGGAGTTCCTGGCCCGACTCCTGCAGCAGCACCCCGATTTTAGGGGGCAGCTCTACGAGGAGGGCTCTTACCTCTACTTCGATTCTTTTTACCTGCAGCGCGAGCGCTTCCTCGACGAAAACTGGTTTCTCGATGCCTTTGAGGCCTGGCAGCAGCAGGGCATCAAGGTGCTGGGCTTTAACCAGCTAAGCAAAAACAAGCTGAACCCCAACCGGGCAAAGGTCTCCATCAGCGTAAACAGCGGAGTTGACTGGTTTGATACCCACCTGGCTGTAAGTTATGGCGGGCAGCAGGCTACGCTGAAGCACCTGCAGAAAGCCCTGCGCAACCGGAGCAGGTTTGTGCAGCTGGGCGATGGCACCCAGGGCCTCTTGCCAGCCGAATGGATAGAGCGTTTCTCCAAATTCTTTGATGCCGGTGAGCTGGTAGACGACCTGCTGCGCATGCCAAAATCCAGCTTCAGGAGCATCCGCGAGATGTACGAGGAAGAAGTGCTTTCAGAAGAAGTAAAAAGAGAAATTGCCCAGATTGAGGCAAAGCTGGCAGATTATGAGCGTATTGAAGAGGTGGCAGTACCTGAAGGCTTGAACGCTACTCTCCGTGGATACCAGAAACAGGGGCTCAACTGGCTCAACTTCCTGGACGAATGGGGCTTTGGTGGCATCCTGGCCGATGACATGGGCCTGGGCAAAACCCTGCAGGTGCTGGCCTTCCTCCTCCACCAGCGCGAAAAAGGAAACCGTTCCGCCAACCTGGTGGTAGTGCCGACCACGCTTATCTTTAACTGGCAGGCCGAGCTGGCCAAGTTTGCCCCCTCCCTGCGCCTGCTCACCCTCTGGGGCCCCGGCAGGGTTAAGGAGGTAGCCGAGTTTGCCAACTACGACCTGGTGCTTACCTCCTACGGCACCCTGCTGCAGGACATCCGTTTCCTGAAGCAGTACCGCTTTAACTACGTGGTGCTGGATGAGTCGCAGGCCATCAAGAACCCTGAATCGCAGCGCTACAAAGCCGCCCGTTTGCTGCAGGCACGCAACCGCCTGGTGATGACAGGCACGCCGCTGGAAAATAACACCTTCGACCTCTGGGCACAGCTCTCCTTTGCCTGTCCCGGCCTGCTGGGCAACAAGCAGTATTTCAAGGAGCAGTTTTCGGCCCGCATCGATAAGTTCAAGGACAGCCGCAAAGCCCGGGAGCTGCAGCAAAAGATCAGCCCCTTTATTCTGCGCCGCACCAAGGAAGGCGTGGCGCCCGAGCTGCCGGAAAAAACCGAGATGCTGATCCTCTGCGAAATGGGGCCGGAGCAGCGCCGGGTGTACAACGCCTATGCCAAAGAGTTCCGCGATTTCCTGCTCTCCAAAAGCGAAGGCGACATAGACCGCAACAGCCTCCATGTGCTGCAGGGACTTACCAAGCTGCGGCAGATCTGCAACTCCCCCCTCCTGCTGAACGATGCCCAGTTTTACAGCAGCGCCTCTGCCAAAATTGAGACCCTGCTGGAGCAGATCGAAAGCAAGGCCCCGCACCACAAGATCCTGGTCTTCTCCCAGTTTGTGGCCATGCTGGAGCTAGTCAAAAAGGAGCTGGAGGAGCGCGGCATCTCTTACGAGTACCTGACAGGCCAGACCCGCAACCGGCAGGCCAAGGTAGAGGCCTTCCAAAACAACAGCAGCGTCCGTGTTTTCCTCATCAGCCTCAAAGCCGGCGGCACCGGTCTTAACCTCACCGAAGCCGACTATGTATACCTGGTAGACCCCTGGTGGAACCCTGCCGTGGAGAATCAGGCCATTGACCGCACCCACCGCATCGGCCAGCACAGGAAAGTTGTAGCCGTAAGGTTAGTCACTCCCGACACGATTGAGGAGAAAATGATGAAACTGCAGGAGAGTAAGGCTGCCTTGGCGGGTGATCTGGTGAAGGCGGATGCGGGTGGGCTGAAGAGTTTGACTAGGGAGGAGCTGCTGGGGTTGTTGGGTTGAACACACAGGGAAGTAAACGGAAGCAGCAGCAAACATAACTGCTAAAAAAAGTGCGGTGCATTTCATAATCAACTGCGATTATGCCAAACAAACAGAGGACATGATGTATTACTATTTATTAGAACAAAAGCTGCAGAATACAACTTCTAATACTAAACTTTTAAACTAGTAATGCAAAAAGCTTTACCCTTTCTCTTCCTCCTTCACTTCATCATCTTTGGTCTAAACGCACAAACACAACTCACCGATATCACATCTCAGGCTGGTGACAAGGGTTCCCGTCCGATGAAATTCATCGAGCTAAACAATAAGCTCATTTTCAACGCCGGCACCACTACCGAAGGCAGAGAATTATGGGTGAGCGATGGCACGGCAGCTAACACCAGATTGCTGAAAGATATCTATCCGGGATGGGAAAGCGGCGTAGATTCCGATTTGGAGCAGGGGTATGCCATCATGAATAACAAACTATATTTTATAGCCGATGATGGTGAACACGGAAATCAGATCTGGGCAACAAATGGCACTCCGGAAGGAACACACCGGATAACAGATCTGCCAATCATGAATTACCTCAGATTAGCCGTAGCAGGTGATTATCTCTACTTTCTGGTATTGGAAAATGATGGTTTACAGGTCTGGAAAAGTGATGGAACCCGCCAGGGTACTCAATTAGTAAAAGGGGGCATTGATTCCTGGAATCTGCCTTCCTTTCTGGGAGGAGCGGATGAACATCTCCTGTTTACTCTTCAGCCAAATGGAAATAATGATTCCAGGGTATGGAGAAGTGATGGCACTGAAGCTGGTACTTACCCCATCACAGAAAAAATAGATGGTAATGGAGCAGGTCCCTCCGGCACCTCAGATCTAACCCAATATATCGAATACAAGGGAGATCTGTACTTTGTAGCAAGAAGCAACTACCTTTTTTCTGATCCGGTAAATGTTGGCATCGTGAAAACAAGCCCGGACAAAAAGAGTGTGTTACCCGTAAAAGCGGTTCATGAGGGCAGTCATGCACTCATCAATTTTGCTGATGTGGCATTGGTAAATGACAAACTGTACTTTACATTTTTTGAAAAAGATCACCATCACCTGTTTATCTGGGAATCAGATGGCACAACACAAGGAACGAAGAAAATCTATGACGAATACAGTTCCAGCTTCTTTATGCCATCTAATATTAGCACCGATGGCCAGCATCTGGTTTTTACCGGAAAGGGTACCCACAGAGGCACTTCCCTCCTGAAAATGGATCTGGAGGATTATGCACTTACAGAGGTGAAGCAGTTTGACGCAGAAAAAACACCCACGCCTACTGTCTTTCGTATAAAGGGGAATAGGATTACCAGAACGGCTGATAACTATTTTCACATAGCGCTTTCCACTTCAAACGAACTCATGCGTTCAGAGAGCTGGCTGTCTGATTTGATGCCGGAAAATACTGTAAGAATCAATGAACTGGATAACTTACAGGAAGTAAAGGTTTTTAACGAAAATGTATACTTTGAGGGCCACATGGATGAAGCCGGACAAGAACTCTTGAAAACAGATGGCTATTTCTCAAAGCTGGAACTGCTGGCCAACATCAACACGGCCAAACATGGTTTTATGGCTCATACCTCTGATTTTTCAGAAGTAGCTGTTGTAGGCAATAAGATCCTTTTCAGGGCAAATGATGGAGAGAGCGGTACGGAGCTTTGGGCTTATGATACTTCAAATGACGACTATTATCTGCTTAAAGATATCATGGAAGGAGAAAAAAGCGCTTCACCCTTAGACTTTTTCAGCTTTAAGGACCAACTGTTTTTTGTAGCCACCTCTCAAGCACATGGCAGAGAACTCTGGCGCACAGATGGTACTGCAGCAGGCACCCTACTCCTGCAGGACCTTCATTCAGGTACGGCCTCATCCGAACCATATCACTTCATGCCTCTGAATGATAAGCTTTACTTTATGGCCTATGCCGGTAATCACATTCACCTCTACGCATCCGATGGAGCAACTGTAGAGGCAATCAAAGAGCTGGGAACATATCCATGGGCGGGTATCATCTCTATGTGGAAAAGTGTTGCTTCTGATGATGCTATCTATTTCACGACTAATGGAAGCATGGGCGATATGCTCTGGACAAGCGATGGTACAACAGAAGGTACCATCCCTGTCAAAGATTTATTTACCATAGATCAGTTAACTGCTGTGAATGAAAAAGTAATCTTCTCAGCTGTTGACAACTATGGTGAAAAAACAGAACTTTGGATTAGCGATGGCAGTGGAGCAGGAACAAAACCGTTGAAGGATTCAGAGGATGCTACTTTTGTCTCTCCTACCAACCTGTATGCTTATAAAGATTTGCTCATTTTTACAGCAACAGACAAAACAGGTAGTGCTTTATGGCGAACAGATGGCACCGCAGCGGGAACGTACAAAATTGCAGCCATTAAAACTGCTCCTTCACCCTACCTCAGCAGACTGGATTTTGCTTTGTTGAATGGAGAATTATTCTTTGCTGCTTATGACGCATCCCACGGCACTGAACTATGGAAAACAGATGGTACAGCCGAAGGAACAGCTTTAGTAAGGGATATCCATGAAGGCGACATCGGTTCTTTTCCGCAGCACCTGCATAGCAATGGAGAACAATTATACTTTTCTGCCTATACCCCTGAAGGAGGCCAGGAAGCCTGGGTTTCCGGGGGAACCGCCGCCACCACTCAGCAGCTTTTCGACCTGAATGCTGGTGGTACCGGTACAAGGCCTTCTGACTATATGTATGTGAATAACGAGCTGTATTTTATGGCTGAATCAAGGGATGCAGGTCGTCAGCTCTGGAAAGGCGAACGCAGGATTACGGGCATAAAAAATTCTGACCAAAAAGAACGCCTGGTAGTATATCCGAATCCCGCCCCAGATTACATCAACATTCAAAGCAGGCAACACCCGTTACAAAACATAGAAGTTTACAATCTCACAGGGCAGCATATCATCAGTCTGCCCCATACCGGTAGGCTGTATGTTGGAAATTTAAAGCCTGGCATATATGTTCTGATTGCTGAAACTGCTGACCAGCTGCAAGTCATAAAGTTTGTAAAACAATAAAGGCTGGTTGCATAACTCATTTGGATACACACATTACTTTTGCCTAAAAAGCTACGGCACCGGCCTCAACCTCACCCAAGCCGACTATGACAACTTACATATTCAAACAACCAGCACAACAAATGAATAGTGTTAACACATGCAGCTCTTTAATATTTGTAGTTAACTAAATTTTGAGCTTATTCAATGAGAGTCTTTAAATATCGTAGCGGAAGTGATAAAGATATATTTAATCGGGATTTGTCTGCGATTGAGAAAAATTGTTTATGGGGTCCCAGCTTTAACCAACTGAATGATCCATGTGAAACTTTGATTATAAGTGAAAAATTCAAAAGTATCACTAAAAGTGCTATTAGTCTTTTTGGTAAAAATGCTGAACAGAGACTAAATGAAGTTCATAAAGCTTTGGATAAAGTAATATCCAGGAAAGTTGAAATAGGAATTTACTCTCTATCAACAACATATGATGATGAGCTTCTTTGGGCTCATTATGCGAACTCACATAAGGGTTTCTGTATCGAATATGACCTTGACTTACTTCTTGAGACATATCAAATGGATAGAGTCTATCACTTCCCTGTTTCTTATACTAAACGTCCACCAGAGATCAAGTTTTCCGATCTTGCAGACAAAACCGGAATTTCAATTTTGAAAAAAATAGCTGGAAATAAATCCAAAAGATGGAAGTATGAAAAGGAGCATAGGATAATCATTAATAGCTACGGCGATCATCCATATAATCACAATGCTCTCAAAGCAATATATTTTGGACTAAGAATGGATGATTCCTCCAAATTAGAAATAATGAATAGGTTAAAAGGCAGGGGAATAAAGTATTATCAAATTAAGCAAATGCCTGATCATTATCTCTTTGAACGAGAAGAAGTTGAAGACATTCATAGACTTGGAATTACTTACTTGTGCCAAGTTCCTGAATTAGGAAAAGATAAAAAAGCTGTTGATTACATCATCATTGAAAAGGACTTTAATAAATATAATGGAAAAGCAACAATAAAAATTGAATTAGACTCAAAACTAAAAAAAGAAGGGTTAATCTGGTTATCCAACACAATCAAAGATAATCTTTTTTGTAAGGCAGAACGAATATTCATTACATATGTACTGAAGGGTATGGTGAATAGTAGTGGCTGTTGGGCTTCTGCTAACTTCAGTGAGCGAGAGCTTAATATAAGCATAAATGGTCTTACTCCTGAACAAGAGGTTCTTCTAATGGAAGGGCTTAAAAATGAATCAAGAAATCCGATCGGAATGTGGATAGACGAAACTCCATTAATGTGCTCAAGTATGATCCTTTTACATAATACTGTAGATGTCATATTAGAAACCAACTATTATGATGGAAGCAAATCAGTTGAAAAACTTAAACTTTCCAATATCAATAATAAGGTTAGGTACGAAAACTATAAAGGAAATCCTCATGGTGAATATTTCATTATTGAGGAGAGTGGAGAACTCATGTATTATTCACCTAATGGGTTGATAAAAACTTTACAACCTTTTAGACTTGAATAAAACAAACAGAAATCTGAAGCGCCCCTACTGTTTAGTACGTATATTTAGCACTACTTTATAGTACTCCCCCGCTGGTGCGAGCTTTTAGCTCGTACAAAATTAGCCGGTACAGGAGCAAAAAATCGAGGGAAAAATCAACAGCAATCCTTTGCTAATGCTCAATGCAATTCCACTATGTGGTGAGGAGATTGTGGAAAGGATCAATGCGTTGGGCACGGACAGGATGGGTGAAATTAACCTGCTTGTGAAAAAGACAGCCTATGCCATCTATGGCATTCGTGCCATGAATGGGGTGCTGTTGATGGATTCGAAATAGAAACTATGTCCGCCCATTCAGCTGTGCTGAATGCCATACCTCCCCCCTCCATAAATAATCTAACAAATTAAAAAGCCTAAAGAGGCTAACTGGTAGAACAGAGCCATAACTGCCCCTCAAATTAACAAAACATTTCCCGCTATAGCCAAATCTACAACTCTTTCTTATCTTTAGCCTAAGCACCGGTTCCTGCTTTGATTGCCGGCTCATTAGCAAAACGTACAGCTATCCTCAATTAGTTATGTGTAATGCGAGAAACCCATAAATGACAGAAATTGGACTAAATAAAATTAATGGATAATAGTCTGCACGAAATAAAAAAAGAAGTTTACGATAAATGTTCTCTAAATATTTCTGACTTCATATTTGAACCAGAAAGTAAAGAATATAACGCTTGTAATTTTAAATTAAACGGATTAGTTATTATCAGCAGGAGCGCGAAAATAACACCTAAAAAAGCTGGACAATTCGTGACATTTTGGAAAAGAAGAGGAAACGGACCGATTGAACCACTTAATGAAAATGACCGAATCGATTTTTATGTTGTAAACGTTCGGACAGAAAATCAATTTGGCCAATTTGTCTTTCCAAAATTTGTTCTGATTAAAAAAGCTATTATCTCAACTGATAAAAAAGAAGGTAAAAGAGCTTTTCGAGTATATCCACCTTGGGACTTTGTAGAAAGTAAACAAGCAGAACGAACTCAAAAATGGCAACTGAATTACTTTTATGAAATCGGAAAAACAACTGATTTTAAAAAAGTGAATGATTTATATAATGTATAGTGAAAATCAACACTACACACAACCAAACAAATAGGTTCTTGGGCATAAACTGGTAATTCCGACTTCACAGCCATTTAGAAACTAAACAGCAACCGGAGGAAGAGGTGCCATTAAAATGCCCAACACCCAGTTTGCGGACCGTAAAGATGAATAAACACCTGATTTTTCTTTCAATATACTTCCTGCTAATTGCCTGTTCAGCGGAGAAAGATGCTACTGCTTACTACCAGGTGGATCCTGTTGAAATGGCCAAAACGGTTACGATCTCCAGGGATACCTGGGGCATTGCGCATATCGAAGGGCCTACAGATGAAAGTGTGCTTTTTGGGCTTGCTTACGCCAGGGCCGAAGATCATTTCAAGTCGATTGAAGATATTGTGATTGCTTCTATTGGCAGACAGGCTGAAGTGAGTGGCGCAAGTGCCGTGCTATTCGATTACTAGGTCAGGGCATTTAAGGTGGAAGAGCATGCCAAGGCAGAATATGCTGACTTCAACAACAAAGCCAAACTCCTTTGCGATGCCTATACCGCCGGCCTCAACTACTACTTAAGCACCCATCCTGACGTAAAACCGCAGCTGATTACCCGTTTTGAACCCTGGCACTTCCTGGCAGTAGAAAGATTGATGTGGGGAAGTTTTGGCTTTTCAATGACAGGCATCCGGGACGATGAAGTTTCGGCATACATTAATAACAATGGACTGGAACCGAAAATGGGCTCCAACATGTGGGCGATCAGTCCTGATAAAACAAAAAACGGGAACACCTACCTGGTGATCAATCCGCACATTCCCTCCGACCAGCCCTATGAAGTTCACCTGAAGAGTAGGGAAGGCCTGGACTTTTATGGCCTCATGGCCTATGGGGCTAATATTATCCCGGTGCTGGGGAATAACCAGTCAATCGCCTGGTCGCTCACGGTTAACTATCCCGATATAGGCGATGCCTTTAAAATTACTTTTGACCACCCTTCAGACACACTTAAATACAGGTTTAGTGATGGTTATCTGACGGCTGAAACCTGGACAGATGCTATCAGGGTTAAAACAGATAGCGGCATTGTGAGCAGGAAGTATGCATTTCTAAAAACCATTCATGGCCCGGTCTTATCCAGGCAGGGAAAACAGGGGATGAGCTACAAGTCCGTGGGCATGGAAAGGGGCGGGAGCATTCCGCAGTTATACCAGATGAGTAAAGCTAAAAACCTACAGGATTTCAAAGCGGCCATTGCCAATACCGCCATTGCCTACCACAACTTTATGTATGCCGATAAGGAAGGCAATATCATGTACGTCTACAATGGTACCATCCCTAAAAGAGATGAATCCTTAGACTGGACCAAGGCGGTTGATGGCAGCGACCCCAGGAGCCAGTGGAAGGGATACCATAGCCTGGAGGAGCTCCCGCAGATGCTGAACCCCAAAACCGGATACCTGCAGAACTGCAACTCTGATCCTTTTCTTACGACCACCGCTGAAAATCCGGACGCCAGCAAATTTCCCCGCTACATGACCAATCTGCAAAAAGATACAGAAAGAGGAGAGCGCTCAAGAACCATGCTGGATAGCATGCAGGAGGTCACCATGGAAGCCCTGGAGCAGGCCATCATGGATACCTATGTGCACAGGGCCGGAGAAACCCTGCCGGAGCTTTTTGAAGAGTACGGCAGGCTGGCAAAGGCAGATCCGGCAAGAGCCTTGGAAATACGGCAGCCTATCGAACTGTTAAAGGCCTGGGATAAGTACGCAAGTGCAGATTCGAAGGCTACTACCCTGTACTTCATTTACGATGAGCTACTGTTCAAAAATCCAATGAATGGCAGCTGGCCAAGGGTTGCTGCGCTGGAACAGACCCTTGAGCTGCTTCAAAAGGATCAGGAGGGCTGGAGGATTGCCTGGGGAGATGTTATGAGGCATCAGCGTACAGAAAACAACAGCCAGTATGGCGTAACGGATTCATTAGAACATAATCCCATAGCAGGAGGACCCGGTAGCACAGGAATCATGTTTTGCCTGTGGCCCGGCAGCTTGCAGGACAAGGTCACCCGCAGGTCTGCTGGTGGGCATTCCTATGTTGCCATCATAGAATTTGGGGATAAGGTCAGGGCAAAATCAGTTATCCCCTATGGTGTGAGCAGCGATCCAAAGTCTCCACATTATACAGATCAGGCAGAACTGTACGCTCAGGGAAAGTTCAAAACAGTGCTGTTAACGGATGAAGAAATTGATCAGCAGCTGGAGGACAGGTATCATCCGGGAGAAAGAAAAGAATAGATAGGGCCAGGCAGGGTGTTGAAATTGGGAAAGTAATTATTCCAAAAAAGCTTATACAGATATTGGCAGCAAGGCTCAAAACCATTCTATATGAAAACTGGACTTCCACCGATAGACCCACACTGCGCGATCTTCACTGAAGAATTATAAACTATTCCAGAAGCCTGGTTTTCTCTGCATTTACATTAGCACCGCATTATTTGAGCTTTACGCTTAGATCATCTACAAAGAAACCATCCTGATCGCTCCAGTTACGACCAGCAAAGTCTCTACTCCCACTTTGCTGGATGCGTATAATGAACTTGTCTGTCAGATCAAGGCCCAGTTCCTGTGCCTTTGCTGCGAGGTCTATCATCACTTCGCTATACGCTCCATCAGGGCGACTTTTAGGATCAAGTGCCAAAGCTTTTACAAAATGATCGCCACCATCACTGCTTAGGTAGATAGCATCTTCATCATTGGTTTCATCCAGCTGATCGCGGATGTAAAAGCGCAGGATGGCAGCCGATTGTCCGCTGAGGTCGAGATGCAGATCTGCAGCGTTTACCGTAGCCTCACGAACATCTCCCCCTATTGGCCGGCCAATGGCAAGCGCCCACTCTCCGGTGCGGGGAATGGCGGGTACCCCTTCCAGCCGCTGAACCGGCTCCACCAGCCCCCACTGTGCCTGTGCCTCAAGCGCCGTCTCTCCTGCATTGTAACTATCTGCATTGCGCCAGGAGGCTCCCAAGGCTTCTGATTCAAAACCATCTTCAAAGGGAATGGTAGCATAAGCAGGCGCTCCCTGCACCACCAGATCATCGATAAAGAATCCATCCTGGTCGCTCCAGTTACGACCAGCAAAATCTTTGTTCCCACTTTGCTGAAATCGCACCACAAATTTATCGCTTAGTGCCAGACCTAAATTACGTGCTGCAGCCGCTAAGTTTATGGTAACTGCTCCATACACGCCATCTCCCCACTTTGCCGGCTGCAGCCGCAGTACCCGCTGAAATTTCTTTCCACCATCATCGCTAATATAGATGGCATCTTCATCATTTGTTTCATCTGCCTGGTCCCGGATGTAAAAGCTTAGCATAGCGCCCTCCTGTCCGTTGAGATTGAGGTGCAGATCTGCTGCTGCAACAGAAAGATTTCTGCTATCGCCACCAATTGGCCGGCCAATGGCAAGCGCCCCCTCTCCGGTACGGGGAATGGAGGGCACCCCTTCCAGCCGCTGTACCGGCTCCACCAGGCCCCACTGTGCCTGTGTTTCCAGTGCAGTCTCTCCGGCATTATAACCATCTGCGCTGCGCCACATCGCTCCCAGGGTTTCTGATTCAAACCCATCCCGGAAGGGAAGGCTTGCATAGGTAGGTGCACCTAACACCACAACGTCATCGATAAAGAAACCATCCTGATCGCTCCAGTTCTTGCCTGCAAAATCCTTTGTACCGCTCTGCTGGAAGCGCACAACAAATCTATCGTTAAGCTTTAGCCCCAGGTTGTTCGCTGCCGCTGCAAGATTAAGCGTTATAGTCCCATACGCACCATCTCCCCAATCTGCAGGCTGCAACCGCAGCACCCTATGAAACTTCTTTCCGCCGTCATCGCTCAGCAGGATGGCATCCTCATCACTTGTTTCATCCGCCTGGTCCCGGATATAAAAGCGCAGAATTGCCTCCTCCTGTCCACTGAGGTCGAGGTGGAGGTCTGCTGCATTAACGCTAGGGTTTCTGCCATCTGCTACACTGCCAAGCGCAAGGGCGCGATCTCCGGAATAAGGAATAGATGCTACATCGGGTAACCGATTCACCACCTGTACGAGGCCACCCTCACCCGGCTTGGTTTTCCAGGCTGCTCCAGGCTTTTCAGATTCAAAATCATCAGAGAATAGGATTTGCTGGGCGTGAACGGGAGTAACTATTGAGCCGATAAAGAGTACGAACAGGAAGGTGTACATGGGTGAATTGATAGTTTTCATGCCTTTTGAGATTAAGGTTAGTTAGAAAGGAATCTCCAGTATGAGGGCGAAATAGGCCGCTACCGCAGCATTACGGGGGCATTATGCCACAACAACTCTAAAAAATTGCCGCATACAAACCTATCACACTTTAAATCTGGCTGTTACAAAAATTGCAAACTCACACGCACTACAGAAGGTGAGATTTGTTAGCCATTTTCAAAGTACAAAAACATATAGACTTAAACAAAATTTTATTGAAATAAGCCAAATTGTAAGCTTTGGAGATCATTAAGTAACCGAAATGCATTGTTTCCACCTAATCCTAAGCAATTGAAAAAAGAGCGGTTGTCGATACAAGTTTTCGGAAAGACTACTTTCTACATTGCTTTTTGAAGTTATGGTAACATTCAAGGAAATTACGGATGAAAGAACAAGGCTGATCTTTAGGATGATCTTTGGTTCAGGCGAGGAGTGTAACAAAATGAAAAAGTTTGTAGTCGATAAGAACGAGGAAAATTTTGACAAACTTGAAAAGGAATTTTCGGTCATGACCTCTGCCGAATAATATGCCAGCCGCCAACACTTCATAACGGCCATGCCTGCTTTCTTCAATGAACGTAGCAGGAAATGATTATGGAAATCAAATGATTTACCGACCAACAAATGCCGCCTGGCAAAGAAATTAGTGAACTGAACAGGCTGACTTAACCGACTCAAAAAGGGGGTTAAAGAAATCAGGAGAAATTCAGTGGGACTACAAAAGATTAGTACAAGGATCAGGCCGCTTAGTTAGACTGATGTAATTTAGGAGATCAACTTTAACACACAAGCTATGAAGAACGCAAACAACCACGATGAGCGTATGGCAAAGATGACATTTGCTTCAGTATATCCACATTATCTTACAAAAGTTGAAAAGAAAGGGAGAACGAAAGAAGAACTGCATCAGGTAATTGAGTGGCTGACTGGTTACAGTGAAAAAAAGCTGCAGGAGCTCATTGAAGCAAAAGCAACTTTTGAAATGTTTTTTCAGCACGCTTCAATAAATCCTAATGCTCATCTCATCACTGGTACAATCTGTGGCTACCGGGTGGAGGAAATCAAAAATCCGTTATCGCAACAGGTACGGTATTTGGATAAGTTGGTGGATGAATTGGCTAAAGGGCGTAAAATGGAGAAGATTTTACGAGCAGCGTGATTGATCTCCCGGCCCTTTCCATGATAAAACTCCAAGAAATTCATCAGTAGGGGCCTTACCAGAGCCAGATATGGTGAGCTGGCTGGGTGTAGTGGCAGACTAACCACAAACAGCAAATTCCCTCCGCTTATAGAAACATTGCTTGCGCAGGCAGCCATTATTGCATAGTATGTGAAAAATCCGCTGCTACTCCTATAGAAGACCCTTAGCCGGTTTACAAAACATGCATAAACTTAAAGCAAAAAACAGGATGAAAGCTTTTACAAAAACAAAATATGGAGGACCAGAGGTACTCCGGTTGGAAGAGGTGGAAAAGCCAGCTTTGATAGAAGATGATCACATCCTGGTTAAAGTAGTGGCGAATTCAGCAAATCCGGCTGACTGGCATATTCTTCGGGGAAAACCTTTTTTCGCTCGCTTCACTTTTGGATTGTTTAAACCCAAAGATAAAATTCCGGGAACTGATTTTGCAGGTATTGTGGAAGAAGCAGGAAGCAACGAAACGCACTTTAAAGCTGGAGACCACGTATTTGGCGAGTCTCTCAAGGGAGGCGCTTTTGCTGAATACATGAGTCTGCCGGCAGGTGTTTGTGCCCCTATGCCGGATGGAATAGATTTTTCCAGCATGGCATGCGTACCCATAGCCGGGCTAACGGCATTGCAGGGGCTCATTAAACATGGACAACTCAAAGAGGGAGAATCGGTATTGATAAACGGTTCTTCTGGTGGTGTTGGGCATTTTGCTGTTCAGATTGCAAAAGCATATGGTGCTACAGTAACCGCTGTTTGCTCTGGTAAAAACACTGACTTTGTTAAAACGTTGGGCGCAGACTATGTGATTCCATACGATCAGCAAAATATTCATCAACATAGTGGGAAATACGATCTGATTATAGACACCCACGGTAATCTTTCCCATAAAGATTTCAGACGCATGGGGCAGCGAGGCGTTATGATTGGGTTTACAACAATGAGCCACATGATGTCAGTGCTTATAAAAGGAGTGTTTAGCAAATTCCCTTTGATTCAGTTTACTGCTGAAGCCAACACAAAAGACCTGGAAACACTGGCATTACTTATTCAAAGCAGGAAAATCAAAGTACACATAGACAAGACCTACCCCTATCAGGAAATTCCGGCGGCCATCCATTATATCGAAGCCATGCATACAAAAGGAAAAGTGGCAATGGTTTGGAAAGAGATGAACGACCAGAAAGATACGGTCCATGAAGAAACAGGGGCGGCATCATACCTGTAGCGCATGTCTTGAACCTTCACTGATCATAAAGCACGCTCCAGAGATGCAGCACGACTTGTTGATCTTTTGAATCAAAAGCAATGGCTAACAACTGAATAAATCGGGGCTTACACAGCTTTCAGCTAGTGCTTTTAGAGAAAGCCAGTTTTTTGTACATTCAGCTTTGGCGGGTTGATGAGCACCTGCTTTATTCTGTGGCCATCAGGTACAAAGCTAAAACAAGATAATGATGAAATTCTTACCAATAGAAATGGACGATACGCTAAATGCAAAGTACAAGGATAATCCTGAGTGTTTGGCGATACTTAGTGTCTTTCAGGCGCATTATAAGAAAGTAGGTTTTAAAAAGCCCTGGGTTGCCTATTTTGTAAGCAACGATAAAGATGGAATCATTGGCGGTGGCGGATTTAAAGGACAGCCAAAAGATGGTAAAGTAGAGATCTCGTACGGGACCTTTAAGAATTTCGAAGGGCAGGGAATTGGTACAGAAATATGTAAGCAATTAGTGTCCTTAGCCCTGCAGACAGAACCTTCTGTAATGATAACTGCACGAACGGTACCAGAAAACAGCGCATCTATCAGGATATTAGAAAGAACAGGATTTGAATGTGCCGGGACAGTGTATGACGAAGAAGATGGGAATGTGCTGGAATGGACTTATAAAAAATCAGCAACAAACAATAGAGTTCAGTAATGACTGTAACAGCACTTTGTCATTTCACATGATGGCTTTTACCTTCCGTACATGAATAAACGGCGAAGAGCTATTCCTGCTTTATTTAGAGTATGTTAGCTGTCATTGTAATGGAAAATCTATAGACACGAAAAGACATTCATCTATAATGGATCAGTAATGAAAACAGACAAAAGTGAGGAAACGTCGATGGCGTCTACCAGCGACCTTGGTTCGCAGAGGCTTTATCATGGCACGAAGGCAAATCTGAAAACAGGAGACCTGATAGTGCCCGGCTTTAATTCGAACTTCGGTAAGGGGAAGAAAGCGTCCTATGTCTACCTAACGGCCACCCTGGATGCTGCCATTTGGGGTGCAGAACTTGCCCTGGGTGAAGGAACCGGCAGAATTTTTATAGTTGAACCTACCGGCCCGATTGAAGATGATCCCAATTTAACGGACAAGAAGTACCCGGGCAATCCCACTAAATCATACCGCTCTAAAAATCCGCTTCGGGTTAAGGGTGAGGTAACGGATTGGCAGGGGCACTCCCCAGAGCAGCTTAACGCTATGAAGGAGCACCTTGAGCACCTAAAGCGACTTGGTATTGAGGCAATCGAAGATTAAGTATAAAATGACGATTGAAACAGAAAACTTAGAATTTATTCAGATCATGTTTAAATTTTGCTTTCGCACCTTAAAATCTTCAATGCAGGGTTATGATGAATATATTTTCTTGAGTCATAATGGTGTTATGTTGAGAGAAAATAGATTTAGCAGAGCCCTGAACCGGGCGGCCGGTGCCGTGATGGTTTTAAGGGCAAAGGGTAAAGTTTAAACATGATCTCAGCTCGACACTGAAATTTTAAAAGAAGCAATTGCCTGGGAGCGGCTGTGGAAACACTTATTCGGGAAGACTACTTTCTACATAGGCCTGCGTTAAACAGCTGCGGACAGCTCCTCGAACCTCTGGAGCTGCCCGTGTAATGGGTAGGAACAAATCAGCTATCTGCTTCAATGCTTATTTTTTATAAAGTTCTATCGCGTTAAGCAGGGGTTGGTCCGAGAGGCCGGTGGTCAGTTCCAGCAGCAGCTGTCCCCTCTCCACCCGCACGGGAATGGCCTCCCGCACTAGATTGTGAGAAGCACCTACCTTACCCCAAATATCATAATCGGTTGCCCAGCGCTCTCCCTGCACCTTGATGTGGAAGGTACGCAGGTATGGACCTGTGTGGTAGTGTTCGCTGAAATGGAGCACCAGCAGATAGTTGCCGTTTTGCAGGCCCTGGAGCTTGTATTGCATTTCTCCCTGACGGAACTGCAGGTAGAGGGCATCTTCGCTGGCGTTGGCGATGTTGATGCCGGTTTTCCTGCCCACGCTGCCACCTTTGACAAAGCGGTCTGCCCCATACACACTGCCGTTAGTAGCCGTATACGCACTGGTACTGCCCACGTTGATCAGGTAAACAGGCGTATACCCGGATAGATCCAGAGGCTCCTGGGGAACGATGGGTCCGAGCTCATTGAAGATGGGGGTATTCCCTTCGACCAGTACTTTGCTGCGGTCGGTATTTCGGGTCACAATCCGAGAAGGATTTACAAAGTTGTTCCTGGCCACAATCATCTCGCCTTCGCAGTTATTCAGCTCCACCCCAATCCGGCTCTGTGTTTCTGTAATGGGATCGTAGTTGCCTTCATATTGCACATTGTCTACATAGGAGAAAATTGCGGCTCCCAGCGGACTGCTATACCATCCTGTTTCCCGACGGTTGTTGATCCAGCGCCAGTTCTTCCGGCGGAGGTTTTCTTTTCCATAGCAGCGCAGGGTGGTGCCCCTGTAGGTGTTGTCGTGAATGTAGACATCGCTCACATCCCCGCGACCGCCAGCAGCTACTGCATTCAAAAACCCAAACAAGGCTGAATTTCTGATTTCCACGCCCTGCACAATTCCATCCGAGGTGTGTGGCTCCATATCGATTGCCGAACGTTTGGCGTTGTCGATTCTGACGCCGTCGATAAGGATGTTACGGCAATGGTTGGCCATGGCAATACCCTGGCGGCCAGCCCATTTCAAATGGCAATTGAGTATCCGGATGTTCTCGGAGGCTGGCTTGCCACCGATGTAGACCCCATCCCCCCATGTTCCAAAGGTGCTAAGGTTTTCTAATACTACATTTTTGCAGCCACGCAGATCAAAAGCATGCTCCAACTCCCAATAGGGCACGTAGGCTGGAAAACCATCTGTATCTTTGGGGTTGGATTTGCCGAGGGGCCAGAAACCGGGGGTATGCTCCTGGCTGCTGCCCAGCAGAGGACCTTCCGTATAGTTGGAGCCTTCTACCCGAATATTGCTCACACGCAGGTTTTCGCACTGGTGAAACCACCAGGTGCGGCGGTGGGAGTAGTTGCCCTTGTTCACGTTGCCTCCATAGGGAACTGCCGGAGCTGTGGTGTAAAAACTAACCGGGTTTTTTGGATCGGTGGTGATGTGCCAGCCTTTTTTGTTCCGCAGGCTGAACACTCCATTTTTCCCTTTAGGGTCATTCAGCCGATCTCCTTCCGCTTTCACGCGGCCGCCTTTGGAAAAGCGGATGATGTTGGGATTATTGGGATCTTCGCTATTTGGAATGGCATTCAGCTGGCCAAGGATGTGCAGCGTTTGGTCTTTCTCACTGCTGGGGTCATAATCGATCTCGTAGATTGGGGGTGGTGGTGGCAGACGGCGGGCGGTGATTTCAAGTATATCGATCGTCTGCCCGTCTACCTCTCGGTGCAGGGTAAAGAGATGGCCACCCTCGGGCAGCAGGTTGTCCAGTAACAAGTTAAGTCGACTATTTTCCATGACAGCGATCAGCATATCTTCACTGGCAGGGGCCTGCAGAGGCCTTTTGAAAATTTTGATGTTCATGTTTTGGGGGGTTCCATATCTACACACGGTTCAACAGTCTTTTTTCAAACCCTTATTGTCTTTATACTATGTGATCACTATCATCTTGATAGTGTTGTTCACGGATTTTAGCAAATATTTTCTTTACGCCCTTATTCTGAATGATATAACTACAAACATATAGAGCGCCTTAGGCTTGTTAGGCGAAGGTTTAACTGATTATAAAATTATTTTAAACACATGCTTAGAAATGCTTGTGTAGTCAAATAACTACATATATATTTGTAGTCAAATAGCTACATAATGAATTTAAGACGAGATGTATTTCAGGCTATAGCAGATCCCACCAGAAGAGCAATTCTACTGTTGCTTGCCTCACAATCCATGACAGCAGGTGCCATAGCCGCAAACTTTGACACCGCAAGACCTACTGTTTCAAAACACCTGCAAATACTCACCGAGTGCGAACTGCTTGCACAGGAGCAAAACGGCAGAGAAATCTACTATCATTTAAATCCCGGGAAAATAAAGGAAATAGCAGACTTCATTGAACCCTTCCGCAACATGTGGGACGACAGGTTTAATAAACTGGAAGCCATTATGAAACAATACAAACCAAAACAATAGAAGCTTATGGAACGAAAAACAAAAGTCAATGCCGAAGACGGCAAACAGGAAATAGTGATCACGCGGGAATTTGATTTGCCCCTGGAGTTGCTTTTCACAGCTTATGTAGCGCCCGAAATTGTTGAGCAATGGATGGGAACAAAAGTGCTGAAACTTGAAAGCAAAAAGCACGGCAGCTGGCAGTTTGAAACCACAGATCCTAAAGGAAACAAATACGGGTTCAATGGGGTAATCCACGAGTTTGTTCCAAACCGGAAGATCACCCGGACCTTTGAAATGGAGCATACGCCCTTTCCTGTTCAGCTTGAGTTTCTGGAGTTTGAACAACTTACAGATAGCAGCAGCAAACTCACGATGCACATTGTGTATAAATCAGTGGCAGACAGAGACCAGATGCTGAAGTTACCTTTTGCTCAAGGCATCAACATGGCCCATAACCGATTGCAGGACATCGTAAGTAAATTAAGCCATCATGACAAAGAGAAATAAAATCATCTATTGGGTTTCCACCGCCTGGCTAGCATTAGGAATGCTGTCCACCGGAATCGTACAGTTGTTAAAAATGGAAGATGAAGCAGATAACATTACTAAATTAGGCTATCCGCTCTACCTGCTAACCATACTGGGTACCTGGAAAATTCTGGGAGTTGTAGCAGTGCTTATGCCTAAAGCTCCTTTGCTCAAGGAATGGGCCTATGCGGGCTTTTTCTTTGCCATGTCGGGAGCCACATTTTCACGCATTGCATCGGGTGACTCATTGAATGAAGTATTTCCCTCCCTGCTACTGCTCATCCTGACGGTGGTCTCCTGGTATTTCAGGCCTGCAGATAGAAAAATGATTATGGTTAAATAAGAAAGATCCAATGATTACGAACGTTGATGATTACTTTGTGTCGGGCTGCGGTCGCTGTCCACTTTGGGATACACCCCAATGCAAGGTGCATAAATGGCAAAAAGAACTGGAAAAGCTGAGACTGCTTGTGTTGGACTGTGGCTTAACAGAAGAAGCGAAATGGGGTCACCCTGTTTACTCATATGATAAAAGCAATATCATTATGCTTGGCGCTTTTAACGACCATGCTGTGCTTAGTTTTTTCAAAGGAGCATTATTACAGGATTCTGGAGGAATTCTAAGCAAACCCGGAGAAAACACGCAAGCTGCCCGGGTAGTACGGTTTACTGATGTTCGGGAAATAGTGGAGCTGGAAGCCATGCTGAAAGCCTATATATACGAAGCCGTTGAAGTGGAAAAAGCTGGTTTGAAAGTAGAGTACAAAAAGAACCCAGAGCCTATTCCGGAAGAGTTTCAACAGAAATTAGATGAAATCCCTGCCTTGAAAGCTGCTTTTGAGGCATTGACCCCGGGACGGCAAAGAGGATACATACTCCACTTTTCGCAACCCAAACAATCCAAGACCCGGGAGGCAAGGGTTGAAAAATGCATGCAGCAAATTCTGGATGGAAAGGGGTTAAATGATTAGCAGCTATTACATAAATGGAACCTGTCATTCCCGCAGGGTAGCCCTCTGACAGCAATGCAGAAAAAGCCGCCAAAAATGAAGGGGTAAATTTAGGCTTAGCAGTAGAGAATTTTCATCCTGACATGCGGAAGATTACAAAGGCTGCTGCAGTCTTTGCCTTTGCGCCCTAAAACCACTACCTTATCATCAGACAAGAGCACGTGGTGACAGGCAAGCGGTGTACGTCACCACCTGCGCTTGCCGGAGCTGCTCGCCGGCATAAACACAGGCAACTACATGAAAATCTGCATCGCTCAGATCAGGCCCTATAAAGGCAATATTACTGCCAACATCAACACCCACCTGGGGTGTATAGAGCTTGCTTCGTTTTTACAGGCAGATGCCATTTTTTTTCCAGAGCTCTCCCTCACCTCTTATGAGCCTGCCTTAGCCATGGCACTGGCAACTGACCTGAATATTCCCATACTCGACGTTTTTCAGCACACCAGCGAAATCAGCCAGATGATGATCTGTCTTGGACTGCCTACTAAAACCTTAACTGGCGTTCAGATAAGCATGGCCATTTTCCAGCCACATCAAGCCCGGAAAACCTATTCCAAACAGCAGCTTCATGTCGATGAGTATCCCTATTTTGAGCCTGGTAATGAACAGCTCATCCTGGAGCGCAGCGGTAAAAAGATTGCACCCGCCATCTGTTACGAAAGCCTTCAGCCCGGGCATGCTGAAAATGCTTTCAGCATGGGCGCACAAGTTTATGTGGCAAGTGTGGCTAAATCTGCCAGCGGCGTAGCCAAAGCCCTGCAACATTATCCTGAAATTGCCTGTAAGTACGCCATGCCTGTACTCATGGCCAACAGTATTGGCTTTTGCGACAACTTCCTTAGCTCTGGCAGCAGTGCCGTCTGGTCGAAAAGTGGTGTGCTGCTGGCGCAGATGGATCAGGACATGCAGGGTATTCTTGTCTATGATACCGAGACAGAAGAAGTTGTCAGGCAGCGGGTGTAACATCAGTCGCAGCCTAACTTTGCTAAGTAGAGGCGTCCATTAATGAACGGCAACAATAACATTCATTCCATTACATAGGTATTGCCAGCATCTTGAAAAGGGTTAACTTTTGAGATAATTGAAGCCTCTCCTCTTTATTATTGATATGTTAACCAGCCTCGCCTCAACAAGCGCAAAGCTATTCCTGAATATGCTAAAAAACCCATTTCTGGCCATGCTGGGATTGACCTTATGTTTGGGTTGTTCAGATCATATCTTGCCCAGACATCCTACATTGAAACAACCTGGAAAATACAGCTTGTTAACAGGACTGGGTGTGTACACGCATGAACCCTTGGATGAGTCGCACCTGCAGCTAACAAAAGTTAAAAAGTCTTACGAAAAATCAATCCTGTACTATGGAGAAAAAATAAAATTTGAACAGACTGATACAATTGACTATGGTTATAAGCATCCGTTTTATCCTCCAAATGCTTTACCAATAAGTGATTCTTCAACATTGGATATCAGCGAAGTAGCAAACCTTCATTATTTGGAATTTTTAAATTTTGTTTTTTTGGATACACCTCAGCATAATGCAATAAAATACATCCCTTTGCTCGATCAGGAATTTCTTAAAAGTTACTTCTATAATCCAGACTTTTACTTTTATCCTGTTGTGGGAGTAAATAGGGAACAAGCTGAAGCATATTGTAAATGGAGGGCACAGGTAGTAACCTATAAACTTAATGAAGCCACCATTTACTATAAGAAAAGGGGAAGTCCTAAGATGTTTATAAGTGGTGAGTCTTATTATCTAATCGGCAGATTACCTACTGCAAAAGAATGGCTACGCGAAGGCATCAAAGCTTACACTGATTTAGATTCAGTTGAATATGTGCCAGGAAAAAAAGCAATCAATTATCTCAAGAATGGTCAAAAAAATTTTGGCTACAGCAGTTTGAGCAAACTTTCAGGAAAAATAGAGCCATTGAAGTTATTAGGAACTAATTTATCCGGCACTAAACCAGACTACCTTAAATGGGGTATTCCTTTCTATATTTTTAGTTACAAACCCTCCTCCATGGGCTATTACAACTTAATTGGCAATGTTGCCGAACTAATTCAGGAAGGCTATGCAATTGGCGGCAGTTACGAAAGTACATGGATTGAGACATTATCAGTCAGAAAAAAATCTCCGGCAAAAGATGTGGGATTTAGATGCGTATGTGAGGTTAAAGAACAATAATTCCTTTGCTGTACTACTACCGCCAGAGAAAGTCAACCGAGAGCGTTGGAGCAAGCAGTTGCTAGGCAGAGATAACGACTTATTGTTTCCTGAGGCTTTGATTCTGTTTTAACAAATGATAGGTTAGGGAGGATAATCAATCCAACTACTAACTGGTTGCAAAACAGCTAACGTAGCAACCCTGCTGCTGTAGATTAATGGCTCTCCTCCCATCAGGATTACCCAAACCTACTATTTCAAGCATTGAAAATGCAAAAAAGAGACGTTGGACATTCTCACCAAGTCAGAAGCATTACCTGCAGACAGCACCGGTTTTTTACAGTAATCTGTTGTTGAAGTAGAGAAAAATCATCAGATTAAGCTGCTGAATTCCACTTACAAACTTTTGTTAATTTTAAGAACAGGGCCGGATGTCAAAAAAGACGACAATTTTACTGGGCTTTATCTGTCTGAAATTTATCATGCAGTATGTGCTCATCAGCTCCGACTATGAGTTACAGCGCGACGAATACCTGCACCTCGATCAGGCAAACCACCTGGCCTGGGGCTACTTGTCGGTTCCTCCTGTTACCTCCTGGATTTCCTACCTGATCGGGCTGCTGGGCAATTCGGTGTTTTGGGTAAAGTTTTTTCCGGCACTTTTCGGAGCCCTCACCATCCTGGTGGTCTGGAAAAGCATTGAAGCCCTGCACGGAAATTTATTTGCCCTTGTGCTGGGTGCCACCTGCGTACTTTTTTCTGTTCTGCTGCGATTAAACACCCTCTACCAGCCAAACTCCCTGGATGTTTTATGCTGGACAACCCTTTATTTTATCCTGATCAGGTACCTGCAGTCAGAGCAGGCAAAGTGGCTCTACATTGGGGCAGTGGTGTTTGCCATTGGGTTTCTGAACAAGTACAATATTGTATTTTTAGCCCTGGGACTACTGCCCGCTATTTTGGTAAGTTCGCAACGCAGCCTGCTACTTAAGCGGCACCTTTACCTGGCTGCATTATTAGGTCTCTTACTGGTGCTGCCCAACCTGCTGTGGCAGTACCAGCATAATTTTCCTTTTATTTATCACCTCCGGCAGTTATCGGAGCTCCAGCTGGTGCACGTAGACCGCTTGGGATTTTTAAAAGGACAGTTGTTATTCTTTATCGGCTCCCTGTTTGTGATTCTGGCTGGCCTTTATGCCCTGATCAGGTGGGAGCCCCTGCAGAAATACAGGCTCTTTTTCTGGTCCTTTTTCTTTACCCTGACTATCTTTCTTTATTTCAGGGCAAAAGACTACTATGCCATTGGCTTGTACCCTGTATACCTTGCATTTGGTTCGGTATTTCTGGCCAACAGCTTAATGGCCGGGAAGAAGTATTTGCAGCCGATAGCCATTGCAATTCCCCTGCTGTTTTTCATTCCCCTGTACCAGCTGGCCTTCCCAAACCGGAGTCCGGAATACATTCAGGAGCACCAGGAGCAGTACAAGGCTTTAGGAATGCTGCGCTGGGAAGACGGCAAAGACCACCCCCTGCCCCAGGATTTTGCCGATATGCTTGGATGGCAGGAGCTGGCCCTGAAAGTAGACAGGGTGTATGCCAGCCTGCCCGATCCGGACAAAACACTGGTGCTTTGCGACAATTACGGGCAGGCGGGCGCCATCAATTACTACACCAAAAAAGGAATCAGGGCCGTTTCATTTAGTGCTGATTATGTAGACTGGTTTAAGCTTGACCAGGAGTACCTCCATCTGATCAGGGTCATCAATTATGATGAAAGGGAAATTGAATTTCAGGAAACTGCTCCCTGGTTTCAAGCCTCGCAGATGGCTGATTCCATTACCAATCCCTATGCACGGGAAAGGGGCACTACGATCGTTGCCTTTGTGGGTACGAAGGTGAACATCAACGAAAGAATTGAACAGGAAATAAAAGAAGTAAAAAATTACCGTTAACCGGTGCAGGCGGCAGGTAAAGTACAAGCCCCATAGCAGTGCAGGTGCCGCAGTATAGTTAAGAATGCCTTGGGTAATTAGATAAAACAGAAAAGAGATGGGAAAAAGATATGCTGACATAAGTACGGAGCTACAGGAATTCATACGTGAACAGAAACTGTTTTTTGTTGGTACGGCAGCCGAAGAAGGCCGGGTAAATATCTCGCCGAAAGGTATGGATACACTTCGGGTGCTTGGCCCGAATAAAATAGTGTGGCTGAACCTCACGGGCAGCGGAAACGAAACAGCTGCGCATCTGCTTAAAAATAGCAGGATGACCATCATGTTTTGCTCCTTTGAAGGGAAACCAATGATCCTGCGCCTATACGGAACTGCCCAACTTTACCACAGTCAGGATAGTGCTTACCATGAGTTTATCCAGCTGTTTCCTGAAATAGCCGGCTCGCGGCAAATCATTGAGATGGATGTGGATTTGGTGCAGACCTCCTGTGGGTTTGCCGTTCCCTTCATGGATTTCAAAGAAGAGAGAACACAGCTGAAATCCTGGGCGGAAAAACAGGGCGAAGAGCGATTGGAAAGCTACTGGAAAGAAAAAAACAGCAGCAGCATCGATGGTTTTGAAACAAAGATCCTTGAGAATTTTGAAAAAGCCGATAAGCCGGAAGAAACAACATAAGCATACAACACACTCATTGAACCAACAGACGAGGAGGCAAAGCGGGGAACAATTAACACACCAGCCATGGACAAAAGCTTTTATCATTTTGCGAACTTCTTTATCATACTCACAGTCGCTGCCAGTGTTTTTCAGGGCACCATCCGCATCCTGCTTGGGCCCGCAATCTTTTCGCTTGAATCATTTCCGATATGGTTTCTGGTAACCAATGCTATTACACTGGCAACATCATACTTCTTGCTAAAGTATTACTACGATAAGCGGTTCAGGGTAACCTTTTATACAGGAACAATAGCTATCCTAACAGGTCTTTGCCATGCCGTTGTCATTTACGTCATGCTGACGTCAGGCGGATTAGAAAATTTTGTAATGCCCACGCTGTTTTTGTCTATAGTGGCCAACATAGTATATGCCGTAAGCCTGATGGCTTCCAGTGCACGCAAAAGGCTCTGGCTTAAAATAGCTGGATATGCAATTTTCCTAACTAGTCTGGTGGTTGGAGCCGTACTGAATTGGGGATTAAATAATTCAGAGGTTCAGCTGGATGGCAGCCTGGAAAAATTTATTCAGCGGGTTTCGCTCGTTGGCAGCTTAATACCCCTGCTGTATATCCTGAATTTTATGGGTGAGCTAAAGGTGCTGAAGGAAGGCCCTGCCGATACCAGCATCCAAAGACCTGCAGCAGCCCCCATGACTGTAGTGGTAATTATGGCTTTGTGTACAACACTGGTTTTTGGAGTACTGATTGCCACAGAAGCCGTATCCTCCCTCTACTGGCAAAAACAAAATGCTAAAAAAGCAGAAGCCCTGGCCCGGCTTTCGGACACCAGAACCTTTACGGATAGCAAAGGCGATACCCTGCAATACCTGCTGCTGAAGCCATTGGACTATGAAACTGGCAAGCTGAACCAGGATACCACAACTTATCCTCTGGTGGTGAACCTGCCGTATGGCGGTTACCAAGGGGCCGAAATTGCGCAGATACTATCAGGTGATCTCTACAGAAAGAATTATCCTTCCTTTGTATTTGTTCCCTACTGCCCGCCAGGATGGGGCTGGGGTGGCATTCCGGGATATCCTGATATAGACACACTGGTTTTCAGCGCCATTCAGGCATTAGATAAAGAATTCCCGATTGATACAAGCAGACGTTACGTAACAGGCATCTCCAGGGGTGGCTACGGATCCTGGCATTTCATCACTACCCGTCCGGATATGTTTGCCGCCGCCATACCCGTTTGTGGTGTAGGCGATCCACTACTTGCCCCCGATGTTGCAGATGTAGCCGTCTGGGCTTTTCACGGCGAACAAGACAGGAACGTTCCGGTAAGTGGCTCCCGTAAGATGGTTGAGGCAATGAAAAAGGCCGGCGGAGATCCCCGATATACAGAATATAAGGGAGAAGGGCACAACATCTGGCACCTGGTGAGGGAAAGTCCGGATTTACTGGACTGGCTTTTTGCCCAAAAGCAGGAATAGGTATGGAAGATTGATATTTAGCGCTGAAATGGCTTACGCGAACAGCAGGGCACTTCAGACCCCCGCTAGCGCAAGCATCTGCTTGTGCTAAAGATTAGCACAAGCAGATGCTTGCGCTAGCCTGAATCATACCCGCACAGTAACATTAACCTATGATCCCCTTAAACAGCATCAGGATCAAAACAGCATTTAGAAAGTAAACCAGCATGCAAAACCCATTGAATAACTACCAGCATAATATCCATCAATACAGGCTGTCTGCCCTTGCACTGGCAAACAGCCTGAAAAACCTTTCTGTAGCCAGAATAGCTGCTTTTGTTTTCTCTATCATCTTCATAGTTGTATTCGCCAATGCAAGGATGGTGGCCCTGCTATTCTTCGTTGTGCCGTTGTGCGTATTTGCTTTTGTCTTCTTGCTCAAGCGCTACAACCGGGTAGCCTATCAAAAAGCGCATGCTACTTTCCTGAAAGAGATCAACGAGCAGGAGGTCTTACGGCTGGAGAACAAGCTCTCCCCTTTTCCTACAGGGCAGGCCTATGTTAACCCGCATCATCCTTATGTGGCAGACCTGGATATATTTGGGCCGCACTCACTGTTCCAGCTGATCAACCGTACCACCACAGAATCGGGTAGTGCCCGTCTGGCCGCGTGGATGTCTGCCTCCGCTCCTAAAGCCCTAATCCTTAACCGGCAGGAAGCGGTAAAGGAGCTTGCTCCCCTCCTGGACTGGCGGCAGGATTTCCAGGCCACGGGCATGCACCACCGGAATGAAAAAAGTGAGTACAACAAACTGCTGGCCTGGCTGGAAAAGCCTGTGCAGCTGCTCCCGAACAGGACTAAATACTTAGCTACCGGCATTACCCTGGCCCTGTTAACAACTCTTGCTCTCCTGTACCATTTTATCTATGCCTATACATCAGATTACCTACTGAATACGCTCCCCCTGCTCGCGATGCTCACCATCAACTATTTTGTACTGAAAAGGCTAAAGCCAGTTGCGGAAGAGATCATCGATGATACCCATCAGAATACCAAAATACTGGGAGGCTACCAGTCTCTCATCCTTAAAGTTGAATCCGGGAAGTTCAATGCCCAGCTGCTCCGGCAGCTTCAGTCAAGCTTTAGCGAGCAAAACTATTCAGCAGCAGCCGAAATCAACAAGCTGAAGAATATACTGGAGGTATCGCAGCTAAAGGGCACAAAAGGAAATTTCGGCAACCAGTTTTATGCCATTCTAAATATGTTCTGGCTCCTGGATATTTACTGGATCATCCGGACAGAGCAATGGAAAAACAGGAACAGCGCCTACCTGAAATCCTGGGCAGCGGCTGTAAGCGAGTTCGAGGCCCTAAGCAGCATAGCCGGATTTGCTTACACCAACCCCTCCTACACCTTCCCGGAGATAAAAACAGGTCCCTGCACCATTAACTTTGAAATGCTGGGACACCCCCTGCTAAAGCCTGAAAGCAGAAGATCGAATGACTTTAGTTTAAGGGCCCGCGAAAACATTGCCATGATCACAGGCTCGAACATGGCCGGCAAAAGTACCTTTTTAAGAACCGTAGGTGCAAACCTGGTACTGGCCCTGATGGGCGCACCCTGTTGTGCAAAGGGGGGAGAGGTATCGGAGCTAAAGATATTCACCAGCATGCGCACGCAGGATAACCTGGAGGAAGGCATTTCCTCTTTCTATGCCGAGCTGAAAAAAGTAGAGCAACTGCTGCAGCTGGTTCAAAAGGGGGAAGCCATCTTCTTTATGCTGGATGAGATGTTTAAGGGCACCAACTCCAAAGACCGGCACCGGGGTGGCTTTTCGCTGATCAAGCAGCTGGAAGAGCTGAATGCATTTGGCATTATCTCCACCCACGACTTAGACCTGGCTGATTTAGCAGGCAACCACCGGCTGGTGAAGAATTACAGCTTTAACAGCGAGATCCGGCAGGGAGAAATGATTTTCGACTACAAGCTTACCCCCGGCCTCTGCAAAGATTTCAATGCCAGCGAGCTGATGAAAAAGAGCGGTATTAAGGTGCTGGATCACATTGAGAAAGAATAAGGATTGTCACTATTGAAGCAGGCTTAAGCTTGTAAAATGCCACATGGAGTCTGCAATTATTCAAACTTCATGTGGCATTAAATTGCCTCACCACTATTTCCGGGCGTAAATTTCGCCCTGCTTGGTTAATTGCACCCACTGCTTTTTCAACCCGTTCCGGAGCAGCACCTTATAGTATACTATCTGCCGGGAAGCATCAGCGTTTTTTTCAATTGTTTTAACAACTTTGGTTTTTTTAACCAGCCAGCCATTATGCTCTTTGCCGATATACCTGTACACGGCATGCGGCATGGCGATATTAGAAATGCTTTCTCTTGAATGGAGCAAATTACCCTTTTGGTCATATATTTCACTTTTGTGGTAATTCCTCCCTTTGTAATGAAGGTGATAGGTGCGTGCAGGCCATAGGGAGATCTTATTCTTCTTGCCATCCTTACTATCCACAACAGCTGCTGCTATATGGTCCTGCTGAATGTTAAGACCGGGATGTTTTGTTTCTACAGCTGCAATTACTTCCTTAGGCAGCTCAGTGCCTATCCTGGCGCTTAATTTTACTTGTTTTTGTTGTGCATGAACGCCGCCTAAAGACATGAGCAGCACCATTGCGAGTAAACTTAACTTTTTCATGATAATAATTTTTTAATGGTTTTTAGATTCATCAATCATTGTTGTAAGTTGTAATACAGAGCATATGCCAACTACTTAAATAGTTGACTATCAGCATATTAAAAACTATAGCCAAAAGTAAGGTGCGCGAAAGCGTACAGCGAGCGTCCGGTTTTAGTACATTATCCTCTGGAAAAAGCTAAAAAAGCCATGAAATCTAAGTACGACCTAATTGGAGATGGCTATAATGTTACCCGGAAAGCGGATCCCTATCTGACGGAGCGGCTTCTCCAGCTGTTAAGACCGAATAAAAGCGGCCATTATTTAGACATCGGCTGTGGTACAGGAAATTATACAAATGAGTTGCAGCAGAATGGATACCGGGCTATCGGCCTAGACCCATCGGACCAAATGTTAACTGAAGCCAGAAAGAAAAATAAAAGTATCAGCTGGCGTTTAGGCACAGCCGAAAACACGGGGTTAGAAGATAGAAGTGTTGATGGAATTATTGGCAGCCTCACCATTCACCACTGGTCCAGCCTGACTGATGCATTTACCGAATTATCCGGAATCCTGAAAAGTAGCAGCCGTATCGTAATCTTCACCGCTACGCCTGATCAGATGAAGGGCTATTGGTTAAATCATTACTTCCCGAAAATGCTTAAAGCTTCCATTGATCAGATGCCCACTTTTGAGCGTGTAAAAGAGGCAATGGAGGGTGCAGGAATAGAAGTTTTAAACACAGAGAAGTATTTTGTAAAGCCAGACCTGCAGGACCACTTCCTTTACTGCGGTAAGCAAAGACCTGCCTTATACTTCAAAGAAGAAGTCAGGCGGGGAATTTCGTCCTTTTCCTCCCTGGCAAACCAGCAGGAAGTTGAAGCAGGCTTGATGGAGCTAAGAAATGACATAGCGAGTGGAAAGATTAATAGTGTGATAGAATCCTATCAAAACAACGAGGGTGACTATTTATTTGTAGTCGGGGAAAAAGCCACGGGATAAGTGCTCCAATCCCTTACGCATGCTAAGAGGGGCAATAGAGTATCCAGCCGCTGATGGACAAGCATGAAAAAAAATAAGGAGCAGCAGCTAACGCTTTGGCTACCCGCTGGTCTTTGCCCGCCGTGCTTTCCGCTTCGAAGTTTTACCGCTTACTTTTGGCTTTTTGAATTCCGGTTTTGCCGGGGCGGCTTCCTTAGCTTTTGCCCTGCTTTTTTGCCTGGTAGTGTCTTGTGGATTTTGGTAGCGCCCTCCGTCGGGAAGCGATTGAAAGCTGTCCTGTCCATTAACCAACGCCAAACCAGCGACTGGTGCATTAACAGCACTATTCGCTGGCAGCATAACATGAGAGGCCGCTCCTATCCCCTGCTGACCTACACCAACAAAGGGAATAATAATAGAAGAAAGTATCAAAAACAGGAAATGTAATTTCACTTTAACAGATTCCAGAGGGTTCTTCTTCAAATATAGAAAAAGAGGTGCCTGGAAATAATGCAGAATAGCCGCAGTTCCTACATTGTAAGCTCCTGCAGAAATAAGTCTGTTAAATACAGCTTAGTGAAACCTGGAGTGCCTGCCTATGTCCATGCAGGCAGTAAATCCACACCTTACCTATGCTACCATAATAGCCAGAAGATTTGCCTTACGGGATAAATTCCCAGACTTCCCTACTGTAATCTGTGAACCACCCTCCTACTACAAACATCCGTTCACCAATGGTAAAAGAGTGCGTTTGTAGCGAGCTGCCGGATGGAAAGCTGTTTACTTTTCTCCAGGCATCGGCAGCAGGCGAATATTCGTACATTTCACCCAGATGGCTGTCGTTATTTTCAGGTATCCCTACATAAGCCTTTGTACTGTTTGAGAATACAATGCCAACAAGCGAATTAGCTTCGGGAAAGTCAGCTCTCTGGCTCCAGCTATCGGTAGTTGCATTGTAGTGCCACATATCTGTATAAATGGGCGGTGCACCCTCTCCATCAAATCCAAGACCTACGTAAGCTTCATCATCTATTACAAAAGCAATTGCATCAACACGGGCGGCGCCGGGAAAGTCCTTGATCCGGGTCCAGCTGTTATCAGCAGGATCGTAGCGCCAGAAATCTTTCCGCACCATAATACTATTTCCATCAACACTGACTCCGGTGCCAAAATAGGCTTTCCCGTTTAGCACAAAGCCTGTTGCACCCGTGCGCTGTGCCTGAGGAAATTGTGAAAGATACTTCCAGGAGTCAGGGCCGGGGCTGTATTCATAGAGGCCACCGGAATAAGTCAGTACATACGCTTTATCACCAATACTTAGCGCAACTTCGGTAGGATACATGGGTATGTCAGATTTCTGCGTCCATGTATCCACAGCAGGATCATAAGCCCATATATCGCTTAAGAAAGGCGTTTCAAGGTTTGTGCCCGTGCCAAAGTAGCCTTTACCATTCAGAGAGAAGGAAATACCGTTAGCCCTGCCTTCTCCTGGAAAATCGCCCATCTTTTTCCAGGTGCCAAGGTCTGAAGGTGTAACTGCCTCTTCTTTTTCCTCTACACAGGAGGCAAGTAAACAGCAGGTTAAAATGAAAACGAGATACTTATTCATGCGAATGGGAGCCCCGGGGATTGATTTTGGAGGCGCTACTATAAATATAAATCTTTTGTTATTCAATTTATAAGAGAGGCTGTAAATAATCTGGCATCACTTCCGCACCAGAACCTCCGGCACTCCACCCGACACCGATAAAGACCTTTCTTATAGCTTATTATTGAACTACAGCCCTGTACTGCTACTTTAGTACAGGCAGCCTCAAGGGTTGAACTTTAGCCTGTTTTTAGTATTCGGATCACCAGTATTACCCGCTGGAGCAAACAGCAAAGGCTTAAACTGTGTGGACATGGGGCAAAAGATCGGTAGTGTTGTGATCTCCATCAATCACAACAGCTAGCCTCGCGGAGTTTTACCCCTATCACTACCTACCTACTCCTGAGATTAAAATATGCAGCTATGGCCGGAGAGACTGACATAAAAACACTGGTACGGGAAATGACCCCGATACTCAATCCCGGAGAGTACATTTTTACGACCACGAAAGATATCAGCACCATAGAATGGACAGACATCATCGGATCGTTCAAAGAGCAGGAAGGAACAACGCTGATCATGGAGCGCAATAAGGCAGATGCCCTGGGACTACCCTATGAATACATCGCCTCCTGGATTAGCCTGATGGTACATTCGTCTTTAGCAGCAGTAGGACTTATCGCTATAATTTCTACAGCACTGGCAAAGCACAACATTAGCTGCAATGTAGTGGCAGGCTTCTACCACGACCATATTTTTGTGGACCAGAAACATAGCGCTAAAACCATAGAAGCTCTAAACCAACTTTCGAAAGACTCCGGGAAATAATCTCTCCTAAATAAAAACGGAAAAGGCATTGTCAACAACATATAGATATCAGGCAGCTGATCAATAATATGCCTGGATTTTACACCAGAATCAATAACTTATCGATAAAACAATACCCCATCATGATGTGTCGATTCAAAGCTTTCTACAACCTTGGTCTTCTTTCTTTATGGTTGATTGTTTCCTGTTGCCAGCCTGCAGCTACATTGCCGGAGCAGGTAGTAGAGAGCATAGAAAAAAGAATTGAAAATGGGATTAACCCCAGTATTTCAATAGGTGTTATTGACGAGCAGGGAGTTAAATATTACAATTTTGGTAAGACACGTACAGGCGGACAGCTGGTTGATGAACATACCATCTACGAAATTGGCTCAATCTCTAAAGTTTTCACAGGCATATTATTAGCACAACAGTCACTTGAAGGCAAAATTTCCCTGGATGACCCAGTCAATGAATATCTTCCTTCTGAGGTGGCCATACCGGTTCTGGGTCCCGACCAGATAAGCTTTGGAAATTTAGCTGATCACACCTCTGGCTTACCACGTATGCCCGCCAACTTTACACCCGCCAATCCAAACAATCCCTATGCAGATTATTCAGTAGAACAGATGTACGCCTTTATATCAACCTATACACCTACCCGCAGTGTTGGTTCACATTATGAGTACTCCAATCTGGCCCAGGGGCTTTTAGGGCACGTTCTTGCACTAAATGCCGGTGTTCCCTATGAGACTTTACTGATCAGAAAGATCACTGCTCCGCTGGGCATGGAGGAAACGAAAATAGTGCTGGATCAGAATATGAAGGATCGGCTGGCGGTGGGTCACAGCAATGGTATTGAAGTTGAGAACTGGGATATCCCTACACTGGCAGGCGCAGGTGGCATACGCAGCTCTACCGCAGATATGCTTAATTTTTTAGCTGCAAATTTAGGTCATACGCAAACCAGTTTACAGGCAGCCATGGACTTAACTCACAAGCCCCGCCACGACAAAGCAGGCGATTTAGAGGTGGGCCTTGGCTGGCACATTAAAGAGAGCCCCAAAGGAGCTATCATCTGGCATAATGGTGGCACTGGCGGATACCGGGCCTTTGCAGGCTTTGTGAAGGAAACAGGTAAGGGAGTGGTGGTTTTTACCAATTCCACTGTAGGCGCCGACGATATAGGATTTCACCTCCTGGATTCTGATTCGGAGCTTAGGGAGATAAAAACCAAGGCTGATGCTGTACAACTACCTGAAGAAACACTGAAAAGTTATGTAGGCAAATACAGGATAAACCCAAACCTGGTGATTACCATTACACGACAAGGACAGCAGCTTTACGGGCAGGCAAACGGTGAGGATAAAGCAGCGCTCTATGCGATGAACAGTAAAAGCTTTTACCTGGTAAAGCTGGAGGCACAAATCACCTTCCAGGTCAGCAATGGCAAAGTAGAAAGCCTTACCCTGTACCAGGGCGGACAGGAATTAACAGGCAAAAAAACAGAGTAGTATACCCAGGAACATTTAGGATCAGCAGTAACTTTTTTTTACCAAATACCCTGTCTGGTAAATAATAAGAGAGGGCGTTGATAAATGGACTGCTGATCCTTTTGATAACAGGCTTGCGGGCAAAGTTAATATACCGGCCAATGCAAAAGCCAAAAGACTATAGTTCACCATTCATGATCACGGTTATACCACAGTCTCCTTTGTTTTTCTGCTAATAAGTAACAGTGCAAATTTAAGGGCTCCCCTGTCATCATGTACAGGAGACATTTTACAGCTATATGCCTTTTCAGGCTTAGTGGGGTGGCTGGTGTTAAAACAGAGTTTCCGGCCGGCTAAAACACTAGCAAACCGCTCCTGCCACAGCTCCTTTTCCTCCTTCAGCATGAGCATAAAGTTTTCGCCTTTGCTTAAGCCTCCTTTTGCTCCTGTAAACATGCGTTTCATTTCATCATTGATGGCAATAATCTTAAAATCATGGTCAAGGGCCAGCACTGCATCTTCTGTTCCTTCTATAATGGCGCTTAAAATTGATTCGCTTTGCTGGCTTTCGGCATGCAGGCGATGCATGGCCTCCTGGGTAGCTTCCAGCTCCTCTATATTTTGCCGCATTTCTTCTTCTGCGGCTTTTAGCTCCTCTGTATTTTTCTGCGATTCTTCCAGCAGCTTTGTTGTGCGTAAAGTAATGTTATGGCTAAAGATAAACGAAGCAATCGTTTCTCCTACCTTCTCTACAAATTCGATCTCATGTTTCCTGAACCGCTGAAAAGAAGCCAGCTCCACCACGCCAAGCACTTCGCTGTTAAGCTTTAAGGGAACGATCAATACAGAAGCCGGAGGTGCATCGCCCAGGCCTGATGTAATGCGCACATAATTTTCCGGTAGCTGCTCAAGGTATATGGTATCTGCCTCCAGCACACACTGTCCTACAATCCCCTCGCCTATTTCTATTTTCTTCTCCAGGTATTTCTTTCGGTCAAAGGCGTAAGTACCCTTAAGCTCCAGCCATTTATTTCCGTTGTCATTTTCATTCAGCAGGAAAATACCGCCCTGGTTTGCTTTCAGATATTTTACCAGGTTCCTGATGATAATAAAGTAGAAATCCTCTGTGTCGTCGTTGTTGAAGCGTAGTACTTCAGAGAATTCGGCAATGCCCTGGGTAAACCAGTGTTGAAGCGCATTTTGCTCATTATTTGCTTTCAGGCTGTTACGCATGCGCTCAAGTGCTACACCCAGTTTATCATCTTTATCTACTGCTCCTATTTCAGAATCCAGCTTATTCTCCCCAATGCTGGCGGCAAACTGCACCTTTTGCTCTAAAGAGTCGATAAGCGTGTTAAGTGAATGTGCCATTTCGCCAAGCTCATCTGTGCTATTGGTAGCGATCTTCAGTTTACTATCCACATTGCCCCTGGATAGTTCTTTTAGCAGATTGCTGGTATGAATAACAGGCTGAATAATCCTGCCTGAAATAATACCTGTAAGCAGAAATAAAACGGCTATACCTGCAACACTGATGATGATAGAATAGGTAAGAATGCGATCGGTTTCTTCAGTCATGTCATCCAGCTGAACAACAGTACCCAGCGCCCATGGATGAACTGAATTGCCAAGCTGTATGGGTGCAAAGGTTACATATACGGCTTCATCCTGTAAGCTACTGTTAAAGGAGAAAAACTTTCCCTCCCTGATACTGCCGCCCATCTCCTGGCCGGCCTCGGCACCCTTAAATATATCTGTAACAGATTTACCAATCAGTTCTTTATTCTGGTGCGCTACAATTGTGCCGTTATTTGCAAGCAGAAAAGTAGTGGAGTGCTCATAAGGCTTGATCTGCGTGATAAAATCAAAATTATTCAGCGCAATATCCATACCTACCAGCCCGGCAAAAGCACCATTCAGCAGGATAGGATAGCAAACAGAGGTACCAAAAACATCGTCTTTATCGGTGCTGCTGGAATATTCACTGAACGAATATGGATCGGTAATTTCTTCTTTTTTGGAGAGCTTTAAGTCATGATAAAGGCTTCCTGCCTTGTCTCCATCCAGGTTCAGGGAGTCAATAACAGAATCTTTATTCCGGTATACAGTATACCTTTTTCTGCCATGGCTTTTCCCCCAGTTTGCATCCAGTGCATTTAGCTCAAGACTTACCCAGGTACTGTGGTAGCGATCATCTTTGTTTACTACCCCCAGCAAAAGCTTTAAAATAGCCTGGCTACGGATGCTGTCATTTTCCTGAAAATACTGTTCTATGTCGGCAGCCATGGTACTGGCCACTCCTAAATCACGGGCTAACAAAGCTTTTGAATCATTAGCATTACGGAGTGCATACTGATTGGCCAGGCTCTCTGCATCAGCAATTGCCTTTTTTTGCGTATTGATGATGATGTAGCCTATGATTATCACATAGGTAATAAGAAAAACAGCTGCAATTGATAAGCTAAGCTTAGCCTTGAGTTTTAGCTTCATAATGTTAAATCTTCAGTTTTTGAGGAATAGAGAGAGTTAAAAAATTCACCCTGATAACATCATTGCCTTACAATCATCAGTTGCGTTTCAGCTGATGGAAGGAGTAACCGGAAACAATGTTCACTCTGTAAATAGCCGTTAGTCCCAAAGTTAGGCTAATGGTTTTCCCTGATAAAATGAAAGACTGTTAAAATATTACTTGAAAGAATACAACATGTGCAAACGATCGTAAGGCTGTTAGTATGGCTGCAGCGCTTGTTTGTTCTGATTTGAAAGCCTGTTTTTGTTATCAAAGCCAATGGTGCCATACATGCTGTAAAAAGCCAGTGCAGATACATTTATACCTCCTGCTGATAATATAACGCCAGCGTCTTCCATGTAAAATGGCATTTCCGCACCATCATTTCTATTCAGGAGCGTTTAACTAGCAGACGCATGATAGCTACGGCTGAAAACAGGTATTAAGTGTAAGAAAATCATCCTGCTGAAAGTTCATTCCTTTACGATCAAAAGCTGTTGTTTCTCCAGGCTTTTGATATTATCATGCTATTAACTTTTGATCACAAAATTATGAGTACAACAAAAAGTTATTGCTAGGATTGAATTTTTGTCACTTAATTGTTAATTTCATAATCAAACATAAATTGAGTTAAACAGTACCCCTGCAGAGTTTTCCCCAGATGATTGAAGTTCAGGACGAGCTAATAAAAGAAATAGAAGCAGTAAGACAAATCCCAATTGTTCCTACCATGCTTGAGGTTGTTTGCCAGATTACAGGAATGGGGTTTGCAGCAATTGCACGAGTAACAGACAACAGATGGATAGCCTGCAGCGTACGCGATGAAGTAGATTTTGGCTTAAAAGAAGGGGGTGAGCTAAAAATAGAAACAACCCTTTGCAATGAAATCAGGGACAGCCGCCAACCCATTGTCATAGATCACGTTGCAGAAGATCCGGATTTTAAGCATCATCACACCCCTAAAATATACGGGCTTCAAAGCTACATTTCTATTCCCATTATACTGAAAGATGGTACGTTTTTCGGAACGCTCTGTGCCATAAGCTCAAAACCTGCAAAGGTGAAGAACACCAAAGTGATTGGCACCTTTAACATGTTTGCAGAACTGTTATCCTTTCATTTACAGAGCTTCGATTTACTGGAACGCAGCTACAGTGCAAACCTGGAATTAGAACAAAAGAATAAAATACTGACCACGGCCAATATCGATCTGGATACCTTTGTTTTTACCGCCTCCCACGATCTTAAGTCGCCCGTAAACAATATCAGAGGCTTGATCGACGCCCTGTCTGGTTCTGTGGCCCAGGATAAGCTGGACAGGAAAAAGATCCACCAGATTATTGACATGATGAAGTCGTCGGTAGATCGCTTGGGTATAACCCTCGATGACCTTACCACCGTTGTGGAAGCAGACAGAGACAATGCTGCTGAAAATGCAGAACAAATTAACATTTTTGAACTGGTAGAAGATCTGAAACAGGATCTTGACAGTCTGATCGAAGAGTCTGATGCAAGAATAGAGGTAGACTGTGAGGATACGAACGTGTTAAACTTTTCAAAAAAGAACTTCAGAAGCATCCTGTTCAACCTGTTAAGCAATGCCTTAAAGTATCGTTCCCCTGAAAGAATACCTGAGGTGCTAATCAGGCTGCATAAGAATGATGGAAAACTGCAGCTTTCTGTGAAAGATAACGGACTTGGCATTCCTGCTGATAAACAGGACAAACTATTCACAATGTTTGAGCGCTTCCATGCGCATGTGGAAGGAAGCGGCATTGGTTTATACATTGTAAAAAGAATGATAGACAATGCTGAAGGGCAAATTGAAGTAGACAGCAGCCCGGACAAAGGCACAACCTTTACCATTATTTTTAATTGATTTGCTAACACCAGGCGGGAGCCTGATTTTAAAGGATCCTAATCCAGAAGACTCTGTGGCCTTCGGGGATAATAATTTTTTCCAGCAAGCATAAAAGGTGGGGGATGCGGAGTATCTGTAAAAGCCGGGCCAGCGCATACTCATAACAAAATAGTAAATCTAACCCGGGTATATTGCCCCAACCCCCCAGCACTCCACCCGACACCAAATGCGGCCTTTCTTATAACTTCTTATAAATGCCCTGCTACTTGTTGTTATTTTAGCATTGCCAGCCTGCACCAGGACTGGCCTTTGTTCTCTTCTACCCCTTCGTTAACCGGCTGTAAGAAAGAATGTTAAGCCGCAGACAGCAGGTGCTTTCTGTTTTCCAGGCTGGGGGCTTACAAAGCTTTCGGCTAACAGAAAAGGGGCTGAGGCTACAGCTATAACCATAAATACAAGACCTACGCATTATGAAAGCCATCGTGTATACAAAATACGGCATGCCTGATGTACTTCAGCTAAAAGAGGTGCCAAAACCTGTTCCCCGGGATGGTGAGGTACTCGTAAAAGTGCATGCAGCATCAGTAAACTCCTGGGATTGGGACCTGGTAAGAGGGAAACCATTCCTGACCCGGCTTAGTGGGCTTCTAACACCAAAACACAACATACTTGGTGCCGACATTGCAGGGCAGGTGGAGGCGATTGGACCTAATGTAGCGCAATTCAAGCCTGGCGATGCTGTATTCGGAGATCTATCTGCTTGCAACTGGGGTGGCTTTGCAGAGTATGTTTGTGCACCTGAACATGCTTTGGCTCTGAAATCTGCAGGCATGACCTGGGAGGAAGCTGCGGCCATACCCCAGGCTGCAACCCTGGCCCTGCAGGGGCTGCACTACAAAGGCCAGATCAGGAAAGGACAAACTGTATTAATCAACGGAGCGGGCGGTGGTGTAGGCACCTTTGCGGTGCAAATGGCCAAATTGTGGGGCGCTGAAGTAACGGGTGTAGACAGCACAGGCAAACTGGAGCTGCTGCGCTCCATTGGGGCAGACCACGTGATAGATTATACAAAGGAAAACTTCACCGAAATGGGGTTGCGCTACGACTTTATCCTGGATGTTGTGGGCACCCGCTCCATGTACGATTATAGGCGGGCATTAAATCCCGGGGGCACCTATGTTATGATTGGGGGTTCAACGAACCGGATTTTCCAGCTGCTGTTCCTGGGGGCCTGGTTCTCAAGAGCCGAAAAACATGATGCCGGGCAGGAAGACCAAAAAATGGGCCTCCTGATGCATAAACCAAATACCAGTGATCTGGCAATTATCAAAGCACTTTTTGAAACGGGCAAAGTTTTACCTGTGATTGGCATGCGTTATACTTTGCAGGAGGTTCCTGAAGCCATCCGCTGCCTGGGAAAAGGACAGGCCCTGGGTAAATTGATCATTAACCTATAGCGCTCAAATCACTGCCTGCAGCACATGAAATCTTTTTTGAGTGATGATTGATAGTATCCCCTTCCCTGCTACTCTTTTATAGGTGCATATTTGATTTGATATTAACATAGAATATATTGAAGCATCAGGCTAAGCGTTACTGCTTATATTATGGAGTAGTAAAGCCGAGTGCTGGCAGGCCATGCGCCATGCCCTTGTATAATTTTTTATCACCAAAAGCTATATGAATAAACACCTAGCAGTTCCATTTTTACTTTTACTCTTTGGCTGTGGGAGCAATACTACAGACAGCACCACTACCGCTGCCAATGATACCAGCGCTGTGGAAATTAGCGAGGCAACCCTTGCCCAGCATATTGAGCGCCTGGCCTCTGATGAATTTCTTGGAAGAATGCCTTTTACCGAAGGAGAAGAAAAAACGGTTAACTACCTGGCAGAAGAGTTCAAAAAGCTGGGGCTTAAACCTGGCAATGGCGACAGCTATTTTCAGGAGGTTCCCCTGGTAGAAATTACAGGAACTCCATCGGAAACCATGAAGATATCGGGGCCCAGGGGAAGTTTTGATCTGGAATATTTTGAGGATTTTGTAGCCCTCACCAAAAAGACAGAACCCGTAGTAAGCCTCGAAAATTCAGAGCTTGTTTTTGCTGGTTATGGCATAGTTGCGCCCGAATATGGCTGGAATGATTATGAGGGCATTGACTGGACCGGAAAAACAGCGGTTGTTTTAGTGAATGATCCCGGATTTGCAAGCGGAGATACGACCCTCTTCAAAGGGAATGAAATGACCTACTACGGACGCTGGACCTACAAATATGAAGAAGCCGGACGACAGGGCGCTGCCGGTGTGATCATTATTCACGAAACTGCCCCGGCCTCCTACGGCTGGAATGTGGTACAATCTAGCTGGAGTGGTGCCCAGCTAAACCTGGAAAGTAGTGCGCCTGTAGCAAAGGTTCAGGGCTGGTTTACACAGGATGCAGCAAAAACAGTGTTCGAAGCATCACAGCTGGAAAACAAAGACTACAATGCCCTGGCGCTGAACAGGGATTTTAAGCCCATACCCATGGGTCTTACAGTCTCTGTGAAGATCAACAATGAGATCAGAAGAAATACCTCCAAAAACGTGGTTGCCCTTCTGGAAGGAAGCACGCAAAAAGATGAATATATTATATATTCGGCCCATTGGGATCATTTAGGCGTTGGCAGGCCTGTAAATGGTGATTCTATCTACAATGGAGCTGTTGACAATGCTTCGGGTACCGCGGCACTGCTGGCAATTGCAGAAGCTTTCAAAAAAGGCCCGCAACCAGAAAGATCTGTTGTATTTATGGCAGTTACGGCAGAGGAGCAGGGTTTATTAGGCTCTGCTTACTATGCTGAAAACCCTATTTATCCGCCACAGAAAACCGTAGCAAACATTAACATGGATGCCTTTGAAAGTCCGGGCCCCATGAAAGACCTGACGATTACCGGCTTTGGTCATTCTGAGATGGATGAATACGCCAGGAGAGCAGCCGAGAAGCAGGGGCGCTATGTGATACCAGACCCGGAGCCGGAGAAAGGCTACTTCTACAGGTCAGACCATTTTAACTTTGCAAAGATTGGTATCCCCGCCCTCTATGCAGGCGGATCTTATGAAGATTTTGCCAATGGCCCTGAATACATCAAAAAAATGAATGATGAGTACAGAGAAAAACGGTATCACCAGCCCGCAGATGAGTACGATCCGGAAACAACAGAATTAAGCGGCGTACAGTCTGATGTGCAGCTGTTGTACGAAGTTGGCCTGGAGCTGGCAAATGAAGACTACTTCCCGAAATGGTATAATGCCAGTGAGTTTAAAGCTGCCAGGGAAAGTAACTAAGATCATGTTTAAATTTTGAAGAGGGCATAAAAAAGAGGGTCAGTTGCGTAAGAATAAAAGCGACTAAACTCATTTACTTATGCAGACTCAACAAGAGAGACTTACTGACCCC
>JAESGL010000209.1_pt1 | contig 59658 bp, 48 predicted proteins | sample 9269711 | NCBI WGS metagenome assembly JAESGL01 (sample SAMN14515918, study PRJNA621676) | algae metagenome | isolation source: Kastovskya adunca ATA6-11-RM4 and co-occurring heterotrophs from soil and... | place: Chile: Atacama Desert | collected 2011-06-27 | reverse complement strand
ACAGACAACGGTAGTGCCATTTACAACCCGCTGGTGGGTAACCTGATCATGGATGCCTTTACCACAGAGATTGGTGGTGAGCTCATCTACCAGCACCCCAGCGGCTTTCTGGCAGTGGTAGGTGTAACCGGAGGTGAGATCCAGGGGGGCATCAACAAAGTAACAGACAGGAAAAGATCTCCTGTGGTGCTTGGTAAAGTGGGCTACGACAAACAGCTCAACGAAGATGTAAGGCTTCGCCTGACCGGCTCTGTGTACACCACCAAAAACTCTGTGAGAAACACCCTGTATGGTGGCGACCGTACCGGCTCCAGGTACTACCTGGTGATGGAAAACACCCTGGCAACCACCAACGGTAACTTTACATCAGGTCGTTTCAACCCTGGTATGACCAATGAGATCACAGCCCTCATGATCAACCCCTTTGTGAAAGTAGGTGGTCTGGAGATCTTCGCTACGCTGGAAAGAGCGACAGGTTCTGCCTGGGGTGAGCCGGAGAACCGCACCTGGAATCAGCTGGCAGCCGAAGTGGTATACCGCCTGCCCATGTACGAGCAGGTATATGTAGCCGGCCGCTACAACACCGTAAGCGGTGAGCTGCAGGGTGGCATAGAGCCAACCATCAACAGAGTACAGGGTGGCATGGGCTGGTTCTTAACCAAAAACATCCTGCTCAAAGGTGAATATGTAAAACAACAATACAAAGGCTTCGCCGCCACTGATATCAGAAATGGTGGCCAGTTCAATGGGGTAGTAGTGGAAGGTGTGGTTAGCTTCTAAATACCACACCCGTCTTAAAGCCCGCTTCTATAAGAGGCGGGCTTTTTCTTTTTTGTACTACTTCGTACCACTAAAAATTTTGCAATTGTAACTTTAGGCTTCAAAGATTTGCAGGCTGCCTTCCGTTAAGCGGAGATCAGCTTCGCCCCACGCCCTTATATCCTGTATTGATGCATATAACTTCTACTAACTTAGTAGAGTAATGGCTAAATTTTTTTATCTCATTTTTTGAGGAGGAGTTCTTTCTCAACCAGGTCTTTGAGGGAGTGCTGCTTAAATATTTCAACGGAGGCATCTCTTACTTGCTGAAAAGCAGCCCGGATGGCACAGGCTTCTTCATCTTTGCACTCGGCACAACGCTCGTAGTAGTGGTAGGTTACGCAGGGCAGCAAGCCAATGGCGCCATCAAATTGTCTCAGTACTTCTGCCATGTTTACATCAGAAGGATCTCTTCTTAAGAGATAGCCTCCCTGTTTTCCCCGCTTGCTGATTAGTATACCGGCATTTTTCAATTCCAGCAGGATCGATTCTAAAAATTTTTGAGGGATATTTTCTTCCCTGGCAATTGTGCTGATCAGCACCGGACCTTTTCCCCATTCCCGGGCCAGGTGCACCAGGGCATTCATCGCATATTTTGCTCTTTTAGATATCATATAACAAAAATACTCACAAACCCCGACTCTATACTACACTTTGTCTATAGAGAATGCAAGATTTTGCAGGCTACAAGACACGAAAACTGAAAAGCAACAAAGGAGAAGTCCTATATGAGCCTCCTCAAATCTACCAGGAGATTCTGTCCTGACGGGTAACTTAGCGCATTTCATCAACAGTCCTGAAATTCAAACCTGAACATCGCAGTTTTTAGTTTACCAAAGCAGGGAACAGGTTAGTACGTGCCTGCCTGCATTGAAGCACTTATGCTGTACCTGTAGAATAATATACAGATTTTTGAAATAATCCACTACAACTTCCTGTTTGTTTGCAAACATCTTTTTGGTATCACATTGGCCCCTGGCACAAGCTCATGCCCGTCTCCCCTGCTGTTGGCACCACCTCTTATCTGCTTTGAATTTTTCGCTTTTTGTTAGCACACTCCTGTAGAACCGCTGGAGCTATAGCTGTAACTCAGGAAAGCCGTGCAACTACATCTTGTGCATTTTAATTTCCGTCTGGTTTCACTACGCTTGCCTGGGGACTTGGTGACCAGCGAAAGCTTTCAAAGGGATCGGGCTTCGTGGCATCGAAAGCAGGCATATCGATCAGGTAGTCCGCCAACTGTAAATTATTCGTCCGGATGCCTTCTGCCACTATTTTAGCAATCTGGTAGGCTCCGTAAGGGTTAAAATGGGTATTGTCCATCAGGTTCTTCTCCGGATAGATCATAAAAGCATTTTTGGAGCCTTCCACCCCAAGTGCTTCATACATTGCGGTGGTGTGGGCGGTAAGGTCAATCAGCGGTACCTGCTCTGCTTCGGCCACCTTCCTGGCAGCATCAGGATAGTCTCCATGGGAGTTTACCATCACTCCTGCTTCATTAAAGGATCTTCGGGCGGTAGGCGTTAGAATGACAAGATGCCCACCTTTCTTTTTCACCTCTCTGGCAAACAAGTGTAAACGTTCGGTATACGATTTATAGGGGCCGTCATTGGGTCCTTTTTCCTTCTCGTCGTTATGGCCAAATTCTACAAAAACGTAATCTCCAGGCTTCATCACACATAATATCTTCTCCAGCCTGTTGCTGCCAATAAAACTGCCCAGGGATAACCCCGACTCTGCATGGTTGGCTATGGCTACTCCGGGTTTGAAGAATCGTGGAATCATCTGGCCCCACGAAGCCCATGGTTCGTTTTCCTGATTTACCACGGTAGAATTTCCCGCCAGAAATACAGTAAGCTGATCATCAGCTTTTTGAATCTCCAGGGCACTGACAGCAGTTGCTAAATCAAACTCCAGGGTAAGTTTGTTGTCCCAGTCTAACTTGGTTAGCTCCCTTGTCTTAAGCTTTACTTCTTTCTCCTTGTCAATCTTTCTATCCTTAATGTGTACGATAAAGGTTTTTGTTACAGATTGCTCAGGTTCTGTCTGCAGGTCTTCCACCATCAGACGTCGCGATTCGGCTTTTATCGTTGTTTTCGTTTCCCCCTTCTGATCACCAAGCGTAACGGTTACTTTGTAATTACCTTCAGGCACCTTAGCAGAAAAATAGAAGGGCTGATTACTGGTCACAAAATCGCTCTTAAGCGAATCTCTCCCGCCACGATCGACATCCTGTACACTGGTTCCGAAATCAAATCCGAATCCGATTTCTTCTGTGTATACCTTCTGCGATGAAATGGGAATATAGCCTTTTGCTACTTTCCCGGTACCAAAATCAAATTTATAGGAAGTTTGCTGTGCAAAAGCTGCATTGACATACATAAGTAGCGTCAGCACACACAGAGTAAAACTTTTAACTATTCTCATTCTTAAAACTCTTTCCGCTTAGCCTCTAAGCGGAGATACATGTTAACAAGCTGCGTGGACAGTGTGCCTGCCAGACTTGCCCAGGCCTGGTTCACACTCCATTTTCTTATGTGTACTGACAACAAAGAATAAGTTTTTGACATAAGCAGCTGTTCTCTTGCACTGCTCTCTATTTTCTTTGTGTACATTCAGCGGACTTAAGTGAGCAAATAAATAATTTTTTTAATGTAGAATACTATTTCTGTTTCTCTGTCCTGCACTATCCTGCACAGCCCTCTTCAGGGGCACAAGAATGCTGTGTTCAAACAGCTAAAACCAATTGAATGACAGCTCCCTTGTTTGGAACTAAGCCAGTGTAAATAGAACTTCTGGCGTGAGGTCAATTCTTCCAGATTCTGAGGATTGCCTGGCAGCCTTTTTCAGCCCATAGAAGAGTAAAAGCCCGAAAAGTGCAATTAGGTAACTGTGGCGCTCCAAAAAATTCAATGCTTTAGCCTCCAAGCAGTTCCTGACCTTCTGCCAGTTCTGGCAATAAATAATTAAAAGCATAGGCCACCGAAACACGCCCGGCAAAGAAAAGTCGTTTGCGGCGAGGCATGAAGGAGAACTTTAATTTCTCTGCAAACAGGTGTGCAAGTGCAGGCAAAATAGCAGCTATGCCTGATAAAAGTATCAAGATGATTCAGGTTTATGGTTTAAAAAATTTGCTGTAGAACAAGCCTAAGGTTTAACCTTACCTGCGCCAAATCAAACATCCGGCGTTGGTAAGGTTAAACCCAGGTGATTGGCTGCTAGAGGGAGACCTGAAACTGCATTACCGCCATTCCCCTTCTTGTATTTGTAACATAGTCTCCTGCTGCATTGGGAGTGAAAACCGGCCTGCTTTGGTACTCCAGCGAGAGCTTGGAGCGTTGTCCTTCCATCAGCCAGTTAAGCCCTGCCTGATACATCAGCATAGGGTCCTTCAACAGCTCAAACTTCGACATTTGTGTAGCCGCAAAGGGCTGCAGGGTACCTCTGTCGCCCAGCAGATTTTTCCTGAACAGATAGCCCCCTTGTCCATAAAAGGTGTTTCCGGTACCGATCACGGGGAAAGCATTGCCTGCACCATTGAGGCTTCCGCCTGTTGAAGTACCGTTAGCCGGATTCATGGCCCCAATATTGCGCACATAGTCTTTGCCGTAGTCGTTGTGGCTGTAGGAGGCATAGGCGGTTACCGCGTTGCCCTTTTCCGGATTGATGGGTGCATCATAAAACACATCCACCGCCAGGAGCGAAAGATTTGAGCGCACCGTGTCGGCCCCGCTATTCGCCAGGTGCCACATGGCATTTTTCTGCTGAATAAAGCCTGCGCCAATGTTGAATACCCGCTTTTTTCCCAGGTAAGTGCCGGTATTATAAGGTGTCTTATTATACACCTGATGAAAGATGAAGAAAACTGACCACAGCAGCATGTGTAATAAATCTGGCTTATGCTTCTAAGCCAAAGTATTTGTCCTTGTTTTCCTTCAGCTTCTTTTTAAAATACTCTTTGTAATAAGGTGTACTGTGGTCGGTAGGGTAATGAATGCCGGTAATTTCCTCTGAAACTGTTTCAACCAGTTGGTCAAAGGTAGCAAGCGATAACTTCTCTGCCTTAAGGGCTTTTTTCAGCTCTTCCGGCTGCTTTTCAATGAATGCCAGCAGTTGCTGATGTGAAAGCAGGATATCAAACTTGACAGCAAGCACCTTCCTGATCATGTCCAGGCCCGGGCTGGTTGAAGTATCGCTAAGCTTCATGAGGATTGAAAAAAAATAAGGGTGCAAATGAAAGAGGAAAGATAAGCAAAACAAATCATCTGTGATTGTTCGGATAGGGTAAATTTGATCCTGTTAAACCGGCAGTACTATCGGTTCCAGTCAGCACCGCCTCTGCCATCTGTGCCCACTGCCTGATAACGATCTCCCCGTGCAGCAAAACTTATCAGGGCAAAGCTGGAATCAGGGGCCAGGTGGTTACTTTTTTTTGAACCTTACCAGGGCCTCATCAATGCTTTTAAAGCGGGGATCAAACATGAAAGGCGTTGTACCGATTACCTCTACACTTCTGAAGTCCTTGTGCTGGCTATTGATCAGATAGTTGTACTGGCCGGCGCAGGTAGCAGCCGGCACCTTCAGCAACAGCCTTTCATTGGCCCGGTACCAGGCAGAACCAATCGGTTGGGTGATGGTGTAGGAAGAAGGCAGGCCCCAGTCCCGGGGCAGCATGTCGGGCTGGACCTCCTCGATGGCTGCAGCCTCGGGTACCTGAATTTGCATACAGGCAAAATCAGCCCCCAGCCCCCCCTGTCCCATCCGGTGGGCCATGTTTTCCAAGGCGGCCACGGCAATGTTCTCCGAAGCGTAGATCACCAGTTCGCCACGGCGGTTCCAGCGACCGGGCACACCAGGTGCGTAGAGCGACTTTGCATACTGTTTTAGGGTAATGCGGTAAAGAATCATTCCCGGAAGAACTAGGCGGCATAGCCATGCTCAATCCTGTCCAGGCATTCCTCCACCAGGCGAATACCGGAAATAGAATCCAGCAGATTAACAGGGGGCCGCATCTCCAGGGCAGGCTGAGGGTAGTAGAGCCAGTCCCGAAACTCTTTTATTTCACCGAACAGCTTCTGTCCGCGCGCAAAGAGGCGCAGCAACATCAGGAGTTTTTCTGCCTGATCGTTTTGCACCGGCTTCTGTTGATTGCGGTAATTATCGATGGTCTTGGGCGCCATCCCCAGCAATGTGGCAAGCTCATCCTTGCTAAAACCAGACTGATCCCCCAGCAGGTAAAGATACTGAACATCCACCCCTTTCCGGGCCAGGTCAACCAGGGCCAGGTCATTGTCCATCACGGCGTCACTTAAAGAGGGATACATAAGCATAAGGTTTAGCTGCAGATGCTACAGGGCTGCGGCGGTTAAACAAACGCTGAAAACAGACAGGGCTGTTAGACAGCAACACTACTCTGCGTAAATTTACACTATTAATACGCAACTATACGCAATTATAGCTGTAAAAGTTTTCTTCTGCTCTTACGGAAAGCTCCAGGTCTGAAGCCAAGCCGTGGTTATTCTGCGCAGCTCATAAAGGAAGGGAGATGGCCAGTGCCCATCGCCATCCCAATGTACAACATCTCGGTGAAGTAATGTCCTCCCGGTAGTAAAACCGCTGTAAAATCAAGAAACGGCCTTGATACCTTTATTTGATTACTACACCTGATTTGCTCATGCAACCTATGAATAAACCTTCATCGCACTATCCATTAATGTCTGCTATCACAAAAAGAGAAAGTCCGGCCGAACTTAATGTTCAGCCGGACTTTTCTGCTAAGATTAACTAACAAAGCGCTCTGGTAACCAACCATACAATAGCCTTAAACCAACCACAGAAAAAAGGCCTGTCTTTGTTAGCCCTATGCCTGAATTTCTTCAAGTCAGGCAACAGGATTTGAAAACCACTTATTTTAACTCACTAAACAAAGCTCTTATGATAAGTACTAAGGGAGTGTCTCTTTCCTTAAATAGGCTACACTTCCTCAAAATGCTATACAATTCTTCTTAAAGCTTCTTCAATCCACGCATTTCCTCTTTACTACCTTCCTTTATGCTGATGGCAACACCGCCGCTGGAGGCTAAGCGCTGTTTCAGCTGGCTTTTTGAGGTTACAATCACCTTACGGATGGTGTAGCTTTGCGGACTTTTGTCATAGCTGGCATCCTGACCATCTGCATAAATGGTGGCGATGTATTGCTTGCCTGCTGGCAAATAGCTGAAGGGGATTGTAGCAGTTCGCGGATTCTCATCTGTAATGCCACCTACAAACCATTCGTTCTTACCTTTGGCTTTACGGGCAATGGTTACATAATCGCCCGGTTCTGCTTCCTGTACCCAGGTATCGTCCCAATCTACGGCCACATCTTTGATAAACTGAAAGGCATCCATAAAGCGGCTATAGTTCTCTGGCATGTCAGCGGCCATCTGCAGGGGGCTGTACATGGTAACATAATAGGCCAGCTGTTTTACCAGCGTAGTGTTTACGCGCTGGTTACTGCCGGTGCCGTAGTAGGAAAGATCTGTTTGAAAGATACCTGGCGTATAATCCATGGGACCACCCATCAGGCGGGTAAAGGGCAGAATGGTAGCATGCTCCGGTGCCAGGCCCCCCATTGCCTCAAATTCAGTACCGCGGGCCGATTCCTGGGCTATCCAGTTGGGGTAAGTACGGTGCAGACCTGTAGGGCGCACCGCCTCGTGACTGTTGATCATGATCTTGTAATCAGCAGCTCTTTTTGCTACATGTATGTAATGGTTTACCATCCATTGGCTGTCGTGATGTTCCCCGCGCGGAATAATCTGCCCTACGTAACCTGTTTTAACAGCATCGTAGCCATGTCTATTCATGAACTCAAATGCTCTGTCCAGGCGACGCTCGTAATTGGTAGCCGAAGCAGAGGTTTCGTGGTGCATCATGATCTTAATTCCCTTGTCGGCTGCATAGCGCTCCAGTTCCTCTACATCAAAGTCGGGATAGGGGGTTACAAAGTCAAACACTTCTTCTTTCCAGTTGCCGATCCAGTCTTCCCAGCCCACATTCCAGCCCTCTACCAAAACAGCATCAAATCCATTGGCAGCGGCAAAATCAATGTACTTCTTTACGTTTTCGTTGGTAGCACCATGGCGCCCGCTGGGGGTGAGTTTATTGAAATCCTGATCCAGCTTTACGTTGGTTTCTGTACCGTAGGCCCAGGTACTTTTACCCGCTACAAAATACTCCCACCATACGCCCATGTATTTCATGGGTTCAATCCATGATACATTTTCATATTTGGTAGGCTCGTTCAGGTTCAAGATCAGCTTAGAGGCAAGAATATCAGTAGCTTTATCGCTTACCACAATGGTGCGCCAGGGCGAGTGGGTATTTGTTTGCAGGTACCCCTTATTGCCTACAGCATCAGGCACAAGGTGGGAACTCATCTTCAGGTTAGCTGCATCCACATTCAGGTGCATGGCCGAATAATTTTCCAGGGCCGCCTCATGAATGTTTATGTACAGGCCATCGGCAGATTTCATCATGGATGGGGTTTGTACCGAAGGATTCGGAATGGGCTGCTGTGCCGTAATCTGCACGGTCGCCTGCTTTTGCAGTTTAGGGATTTCAGAAACCCTGGAGGTGGTGTAGGGATATTCATTGGTGTCGTAGTCACCAGGTATCCAGAAGATTTTATGATCGCCTGCCAGGTTAAATTCCGTATTCTCCTCCTTGATCACAAAATAGTTCAGCTCCTTTTGGCGTGGAAATTCGTAGCGGAAGCCCAGCCCGTCGTTAAACAGGCGAAAGCGGATGCGAATGTTGCGGTCTTTTTGCGCTGGCTGACTAAGCGTTACCAACAGTTCGTTGTATTGATTGCGAATAGTTTTCTGCTCTCCCCATATTGGATTCCAGCTACTATCTACCGTATTTTGTTCGGTGTTCGTAATGGTAAAGCCATCCATCAGAGAAGGAAGGCCATTCAGTTCCAACCCAAGTTTACTGGGTTTAATAACCGGCTTATTCTTATACGTTAACTGGTACGAAGGCACGCCACCGTTCAGTTCAAACTTCAGCGAAAGGTTTTTATCCGGAGATGTAATGGTTTGCGCCTGTAGCTGAATAGCGGCCAGACAGGCCAGCAGACACAGTAAAGTTCGTTTAGCGATACACGAGGAGAACCTTCCCCTCTTTTCTATTAATTGCATGATCTTTAAAATTATACTTTGTTGAATAGGAGCTAATCTTGATCCCGACCCTGGCCACAGTCACCATAAGCGAATCAGCACAGGGCCTCTCCTACTTAGCATTTTAATTGGCTAGAACTTTTAGTTATTTAATATCCTATAGGCAAAGGGCTCCAGGGGTAGCTGATTAGTTAAACTTACCCTGGCACCGTTAAAGGCATCTTTCCAGTTTGTTTGTGATAAGGAAGCGGGTACTGTATAGGTTACTGGCTTGTTTCTGATGTTAGAAATCACTAAAACCTTTTCACCGTCAAGTTCTTTGGTGAACACAACCACATCTTCACTGCTGAAGGAACTCATCTCACCGCGCCTTATTGCATTGTTGCTGTTATAAAATTCAATAATCCTTTTATAGGAGGCCAGCATATCGGCATCGGCAGCACTCCAGTCGATGGGTGTACGGGAGAAGAACTCCAGCCTCACGGGGTGACCAATTTCCTGTCCATTGTAAATCATGGGGATGCCCTTCATATAGGCGGCCACCACGAAGGCTGCCAACGATCCCTGCTTACCACCAAAAAGCTCCAGAGGAGTGCCCTCGGTAAGGTTTACATCATGATTGGAAATGTACCTTACCACACGTTCTGATCCATCGGTTGCACCTGCATATTCGGCCTTGTTTACCTCCTGGAGCAGGGTAGCGGGCTTATTTTCACCAAAGATCTCCTCCGACATCGTATGAAAGAAGTTAAACCCGAATATGTAATCAAACCCGGCTTTAAAATGATTGTCCCTGCCACCTTCGGCTAACAGCAATAGTTTGTGATTATCCATAGCTCTAAGCGAATCTACGGCTTGTTGCCAGAAATCAAATGGTGGTCCATCTGCATAATCGCAACGGTAGCCATCAATATTGGCTGCCGACACCCAATACTTCATGGACCTGATCATTTCCGCCCGCATCTCCTGGTTAGTAAAATCCAGCTGTGCCACATCATTCCATCCCGTACCAGGAGGGCTTATAATATTTCCGGCTGAATCCTGCAGATACCAGGATTTGTTGCTCACCCATTTATGATCGTAGGCCGTGTGGTTCGCCACCCAGTCCATCATAACAGCCATATTTCTGGCATGCGCCCCTTCCACGAGGGCTTGCAGATCTTCCAGCGTGCCATACTCTTTTTTGATGGCGGTATAGTCTTTAATACAATAAGGAGAATTTACAGATCTTACCTCACCTATGGGATAGAGGGGCATCAGGTAGATTACGTTAACGCCTAAGGCTTGAATGGAATCCAGGCGTGCAATTACTCCTTTCAGGTTTCCTTCCTTGCTAAAGGCGCGGGTGTTGACTTGATAGATGGCTACATCTAAGGGATCCGGCACTTCAAAGCTTTCGACTGCCTGTGTAGCAACAGCCTGGGTGGTCTGTTCAGTTTGCGCACAGGAAAGCAAGCCTAAACACATGGCTAGCAGTACTATTTTAGAAATTTTCATTTGATGGTTTTGATTTTCAATTGCCACATGGACTTTATCGGTACACTTCCACCATACATGATGTTAGCTACAATAAGCATTCTATTTCTTTAAAACCAAATAAGCGTAAGGCTCCAGGGAAACAGAGTTAGTTAACGTTACAGGCTCGCTCGCAAGAGCATTCTGCCAGTTAGTATTGGCCAGCGCAGCAGGTAGCTGGTAATTTACTCCGGAATTTCGAACATTTACAATCACCAAAACTTCTTCTGATCCGGCTATACGTTTGAAGGCCACAACATCATTAGAGGAATAAGTTTCAATAGTTCCCCTCTTTACCGCACTACTGCTATTGCGGAACGTCAATACGCTTTGATAGGCGGCAAGTATTTCCGGATTAATGGACCAGTCAATCTTTGTAGTACTATTCTCGAAAAAGGCCAGTTGGGCTGGATATCCCACCTCCTGCCCGTTGTAAACCAGGGGCACTCCTCCCATGTAGGTATTGACTACAAAAGCAGCCATTGCGCCTGCCTGTCCGTTAAAAAAGCTTGCCGGCGTACCTTCCCATGCATTAACATCATGGTTATCTGTCCACCTTAAAATATGAGCATCGGCAGGAACATTAGTGTAATCGGCGGCATTTACAGTAGCCAAACCTGTGGCAGAAGCATTATTGAACACCTCCTTCAGCTTGCTGTAAAAATTCCATCCAAAGATCAGGTCGAAGCCCGCCGTGAGCAATTCCTTTTTTCCGGCCTCCGCAAACATGATGATTTCACGGTTAGGAATACTTCTTAGTGTATCGATGGCCTGTTTCCAGAAATCAGTGGGTACCCCTTCTGCATAGTCACAGCGGTAGCCATCCACATTTGCTTCCAGCACCCAATATTTCATGGCCTTAATCATTTCCCGGCGCATGGCCTGGCTACCATAGTTTAGTTCGGCCACATCACTCCAACCCATGCCCGGCGGACTAATGATATTACCGGAAGCATCCCTGACATACCAGCTTGAGTTTTGTATCCATGGATGATCCCATGCCGTGTGGTTGGCTACCCAGTCTAACATAACAGCCATATCCCGCTCATGGGCTTCTACCACCAAAGCGCGTAAATCTTCTAAATTGCCAAAATCAGGATTAACCTGAGTATAGTTCTTAATGGCATATGGCGATCCGACACCTCTTAGATCACCTATGGGGTAAATGGGCATCAGCCAAATAACATTTATCCCCAGGTCTTTGATTTCATCCAGTCTATCCTGTACACCCTGTAAATCTCCAGAAGCACCGAAAGCCTGCAGGTTAACTTCATACATGGCAATATCCGCAGTGGCAGGAACATTGTTAAAAGGTTCTCCATATTGAGTGGGTCCTTCATCTGTAACAGGAGTGCCTCCTGTTGGGGCAACTTCATCCTTGCTGCACCCCCATCCGGATAAGACGATCAGCAATAAAACAATTAATTTAGACGTACTTCTCCACACAGCTTTCAGAAGGAAATCAACGCTTACGCTCTGCAATATCATTAGATTCATATTTTATTCTTTCTCACAATCTCCCCGCCGGTACGCTGCCGGCCTTGAAGAGATCTGGTTAATCAAAATCTGCTGCTGGGGATGATAACGCCTCACCCCCCAGCAGCAGATTAAATATTAGTTTCTTCGGATGCTGTAGCTATAATTACCAGGTTCATGTAAATCCAGCGTAATGGTATAATTACCATCTTCAGGCACCGTTAACTGCGGTTGATCTACATACTCCAGCCAGGGGTGATTGGCGTAAGCAAGATTTCCCTCCTGATCCTTTCCAAAATCAAGTTGCCAGGCCTTGTTGGCCCGGAATTTAAAGGAGCCATCCGCTTTCATATTTGCTGTAACAGTCCAGAGCTGGGTAGCCGGATTGTAAGTCATTTCAGTATCGGCATCCCAGCCACCGGGCGTTGCTCCACCAATAATGCCCCATGTTGTTTCCATCAGCATATAGGTCATGGTATTTAAATCAACGGCAAAGAGGTAATAGCCCTCAGAGGGTGCTGTAAAGTTGGCTCCTGCATAATTTGCTTCTATCAGGGTTCCATCGCCGCCATCTCCATATGACATTGGTTCCCAGGCAGGCTGTGCATATACCTTAAACTCATTTGTTCCCCCTGCAGGTATATAAATGTACCCCTCGTAAATACCATTATCGTTTACAGATACAATGGTTGGCGCGTTGGTTACATCCCACCCCTGAAAATCGCCAGCCACCCACAAGGCCGGATAACTTGTAACAGCCTGATAAGGCGTTACCTGAATAGCCACCGCCGGAGAATAAGCCTCACGATCCAGGTTTGATACAACACGCAACAATAAAACACTTTGATTATCAGCCTCCAGGCCCAATTCCAGGGCTATATCATTTAACTCCTGCCCGCTGATAGAAGTAGTGAGCATATCCTCTCCCACCTCTTTTCCATAGGCATTTGCCCAGCCACTGGCACCAGCGGTATCTGCAGGCTGGGCAAACTGCAGGGTATAGGTTACAGGGGCCTGCACAGGATAGTCTACCGCTGTCCAGGAGACTGTTAATACAGTCTCCTCCAGGTTATCTTCTGTCAGTACTACAGAATTGGTAGAAACTTCTGGCGAAGCAGTAAAACGCACCTCTTCCAGCACAGTAAGGACTGCATCATCCTCGCAGGCTGCCAACAGGAACAGGGCTGCTCCAAAAGCTAAAAATGGACTTATATATCTTTTCATGATGGTTCTGTTATTAATATCCTGGATTTTGCTGTAGGCTCGGGTTAGCATCTAAGGCTGCGGTAGGAATAGGGAATAGCGTTCTATATTCTTCAGAAGCTCCCCTGAATTTGTTCGGCTCCAGAAAGGTGCCAAACCTGATCATATCCTGCCTGCGATGGCCTTCCCAGTTTAGTTCCAGGCTTCTTTCTAGATAAACATTCTCCAGGGTAGGGTTGCCGGCGAGTGGCTGCAGGCCAGCACGTTGCCTCACCGCATCTACCAGTGGTTTTGCCGCTGCGGCATCTCCTAAGCGCACATAACACTCGGCCTGCATTAACAGGATGTCTGCATAGCGGTAAATCGGGAAGTCGTTAGAGGCGCCGCCTCCATCCATGGGCGGAACAGGATAAAACTTGATGTTGCGTACGCCTGCATTCCTGTCTGCTCCGGGATTATCCAGCGAAGAAACCTCCAGCGCATAATTCACGCCACCAGGCTGCGGCCCCACCAGAAACTGCTCCTGGCGGATATCGGCATCCGTGTACATTTCATAGAAATTACTGGGAACGATGGTACCATTCCAGCCGCTGTAGCCAAACAACTCCTGCGCATGAGGACCATTGAGGCTGCGAACGGTAAAGATATTTCTGGAAACAATATTTGCTTCTACAAAAATGGCCAGAATGGTCTCATCTTCCGGCAGCATATCGCCGAAAAGCTCATAGTAGCGGTAGCCCAGCGGGCTGGAAGCATTGGCAACCCCCGGGTGTAGCGAAAAATTACCTTCGGCTACCCGTTCAGTTGCGGCCAGACACTCCTGCCACCTGGGGGTGCCGGTGTATACTTCGGCATTCAGGTAAACCTTGGCCAGTAGGGCATAGCCTGCCCATCTGTTAAATCTTCCGTAAAATTCACCTCCTTTAGTAGTAGGTAACCTGTCTATATTTTCGGTCAATTCCGCTACCACAAAATCATACACCTCCTGGCGGCTTGCCTGCGGTATCTGGTCTACCGTTACACTATTTTCGGTGTAAAAGGGCACGTTGCCATAATCATCCATCAACAGGTAATAGAAGAAAGCCCTCAAAACCCTAGCTTCTGCAATTTTTGCAGGACTGGCACCGGCATTCTCCAGCTGCTCTATGGCCAGGTTAGCCTGAAATATAGACCTGTACAGCCAGTTCCAGGTGTTGTTGACGATCAGGTCAGTTGGTAGCCATTCATGAAGATACAGGCGGGCAAAATCTAACTGCCAGTCGCCGGTATTACGGTGTGGAATTACCTGCTCATCCGAAGACATGGTATTCAGGTCGTACCAGCCATTATCTGCACCGGCATAGCCTACGCCACCCCAGTTGCCCCCTATCTGGGCATATACACCAGCCAGGGCTACATCAGCTCCCTCTGGTGAGGCATAAAATTCCGAGGCTGCATACTTGTCGTATACCTGCTCCTCCACATCGGTGCAGCCCGGAAAAAATATCAGGCCACAGCATATAGCAATTAATATATTTCTCATTTCTGTTACTCGATTATTTTAAAACTACATTCAGGCCCAGGGCTATGCTTCTTACGCGTGGATAAGTACCCCAATCACCTCCAAAGCCATTACCGCCGCTTACGTTCAGCTCCGGGTCCATGCCAGAATATTTTGTAAACAGGGCCAGGTTGCTGCCTGTGAGCGACAGCCTAAATGACTCGATGTATTTTATGCCTGTCGCTGGTAGATTGTAGCCAACAGACATGTTGTCTAACCTTAAGAAAGAAGCATCCTCCAGCCACAGGTCAGATCCGTACTGTGTTGTGTAAATTCCCAGAGGAACTGCACTTTCAAGCACATTCGCCCGGCCAATATTCTCCAGCATACTAAGGCTTTGCCGCAGACCATTGTAGATCTTATTGCCTCCGGAACCGCGCCATACCATGGAAGCATCCAGGTTTTTGTACCTGAAGGATGGTGTAAAGGCATAGGTGTAGGTGGGGAGGGCCGAGCCAGCCATGTATCGGTCGGGGCTTCTGATGCCCTGATCAATCACACCGTTCTCATCACGATCCAGCACTGTTTCGGCATTTACCTCATTTTTGCCGGTATGCTCCAGGATAAAGAAGGTGCCGATAGGCTCACCCTCAATCAGGAAGGCACTTGGTCCCCAGGGCACATAATCCGTATTCAGGGGAACCCCGTTGATACTGCCGTTCAGGTTCAACACCTCGTTTTGCAATAAAGATACGTTACCTGCCAGAGTAAGACTTGTATTCGCAGTTCTGATGAGTTGATAGCTAAGCGCCGCTTCCAGACCCCTGTTTAAGAGACTGCCCACATTGGCCATAATGGTTCCATAAGGAAACGGCGGCTGCGGTACTGTATAATTGAAAAGCAGGTTATCTGTAGTAGCGGTGAATGCATCCAGCGAACCACTGACCCTGTTATCCAGGAGAGCAAAATCAATTCCTACGTTTGCCTGCTTCCTGGTTTCCCACTGCAGGTCTTCATTGGCATTTTGGGTGATATTGAAGTTAGTGATCGGAGTGCCGCCAAAGTAGGTAACACCCGCTGCACCCACCAGTGAAAGCGAATTTTGAGGATACAGGCCCTGCTGGTTACCCGTTATGCCGTAGCCACCACGAAGCTTCAGCTGATCAAAAATATTCTGATTGGCCATGAAGGGCTCCTCATCTATGCGCCAGGCTACCGAAGCCGATGGAAAATTGCCCCATTTGTGATTGGCACCAAAAACTGACGAACCGTCTCTTCTGAAGCTAAGCGTTAACAGGTAGCGCTCCATAAAGCCATAGTTGATGCGGCCCAGGAATGATATTAAGGTGCGATCATTTAAATAAGACGACATATCGCCCGGCTGTACCCTGGACAAGTCGCCCAACTGTAGCGCATTATAAGTGGCAATATCATTTATAAAGCCCCTGGCTTGTGCGTAATTGCCCTGGTAGGTCTGGTTTTGCCATTCATATAGCACAAGAGCATTGAAGGAATGATTATCAAGATCCTTTTTATAGGTCAGGCTGATGTCCATTAACTTTTCATCCTGCCTGTTGTCGTTAATGTTGGCAATACCACGGTTGTTGATGGCAGTAGCCAGCGTAGAGGCCGCAGGAAGATAATACCCCCAGTTGTTGTCGCCTTTGCGCCAGCTGCCAAACCAACCTGCCGTTAGCCCATCAAATAATTCCAGATCTGCCCTAAGGCTGCCAAACAGGGTATTATTCCGGCCTTCGTTTACAACCTCCTGCGAAATGACATATGGGTTGAAGTACTCAAAAACATTAGGATCGGTATAGTACGTAGTGCCGTCGGTATTGTAAATCGGATCAGTGGGGCGCATTAAATAGGCATTCGTGATCAGATTTGAAGTGAAGGAGGCCCTGTATACTTCGCCCGGACTGCCTGTCGTGTTATTTACACCACTGTTCAGGTTCATGGTAAGGGTAAGGCGGTCGTCGAGCGCACGCTGTGTGGCCTGAATACGGCCAATGTACTTTTGGTTGTTTGAGTTGAGAACAACACCATTTTGCAGAATGGCTGTTAATGAAGCTCGATAGTTAAAGCTATCAGAGCCACCCCCAAAGGCTAAGGTATGGTTTTGAGTGTTACCAGTGCGGGTGAGTATGTTATACCAATCGGTATTAGCACCATGGTTGGCTGCGGCAGGCACCCCTGTTGCCTGGGCTTGCTGCCACCATTCATTTGCGCCCAATACTTCTAATTGATTTGGTATAAAATCAGCAGAGGCCGTAGCATTATACTCCACGGTTGTTTTGCCTGCCTTTCCTCTTTTAGTAGTAACGATGATAACACCCGGAGCACCTCTTGATCCGTAAATGGCGGTTGCGGAAGCATCTTTCAAAATATCGATCGATGCTATTTCGCTGGGTGGCACCTGGTTTAACAGGTCCATATTCCCTTGTATGCCATCTACTACTACCAGCGGGTCGTTACCACCTATCAGAGAGGTAATACCCCTGATGCGTACACTAGGCCCTGAACCAGGCTCACTGCCTGTTTGAGATACGTTAACACCTGCAGCCTTGCCGGCAATTTGCTGGAGGGGGTTTGTAATAGCGCCGGGGTTTAGATCTTCTGAAGATATTGTGGATACTGCACCCGTTACATCTTTTTTCTCCTGAGTACCATACCCCACTACCACCAGTTCACTTAGGGTTTCGATGTCTGGCATCAGCGACACATTAATGGTCGTCTGGTTATTAACTGCCTGTTCTTCTGAATGATACCCAATAAAGGAAAAAACCAGGGTTCCGTTCCTATAGTTTTCCCCAATATTCAGCTGGTAATTTCCATCTAAGTTTGTAACCGTTCCTATAGACGGCGCCTCCTTAAGCCGCACACTCACCCCGGGCAGTCCCTGCCCATTCTCATCTGTAACAGTGCCCTTAACCGTAATGCCACTTTGTGCCAGTGCAGGGGTTGCAAAAAGCAGCAAGACAAAGAAGCTAATACATGCCAGGTAGCTTCTTTTATCAGTCTGTTCCCTTTTTATAAAAGAGAACAAACCAGTAGCTTCCTGCTGTACCCATTCAGGTATAACTTTCTTCATAATGTTAGAATTAAAAAGCTTTAAATTTTTATAGAAGGTTGGTTGTTGAAATTCACCGATAATTGGCAGCAAAGGGCTTTGCTTTGCTTAAGCACTGCTGCAACAAACGTTTGTTTCTATCTAGCAATCGTTTGTTTTACCAAAGCTCCCCAAACACAGCCCTAAAATCAATTTTCATATATGGAAGGTAAAAAATTCACAGACCTTCAATCTATTATAGTATTGATATTCAGGCACTTATATATGATTCTCCTTATAAAAAGAGTAAATGAAAAGTAAAGAAAATCAGCCTAAGGAAGCGCTAGTTTGCTGGCTAAAAGCTGCAGATAAGGCTGCTTTGGGGAGCCTCATGGGTATGTGGGGAAAGAAACAGGGACTGAACGCGGGAGTAGATCAGCAACAAAAAATACATTAGTGTCGCAAACCTAGCGGCAGCTATTTGCCTGCTAAGGCAAGGCATACATGCTAAAAAAGTACAATTCACTCCGATCACGGGGATTGGCTCGTAAAGTGGGTTATGGGTTGAAAAGTGAGTGATAAATAAGTGGCTACGCCAACAGCCAAAAGCATACAAGAGGGCTGGAGCTGTGCTGCAGCAGCCTGCCCCTGCACTGCCACAGGAATCACAACAGGTAAACAGGCATCAGCCGGGAGTGCTAAAATGCCCTGATTTCCATCACCTTCTCTTCAAACTCCTCATTTGAAAGCCGTGATTTGTTTTTTACCTTTGTTTTATAGTTATAGATGGTTCTTACAGAATACTCTAAAATTCTGGCTATCTGTTCATGGTCATGGATACCCATGCGAATTAGGGCAAAGATCCTTAATTCAATACTAAGTGAATTTTTATCCTTGGGCGTAAATCTGTTTTCTTCCTCGAAAAAGGTATTAAAGTCGCAGACAAAGTTCGGAAACAGCTTAAGAAAAACCTGGTCGAAACTTAAGTAAAGGGCTTCACGCTCCTTTTTCAGATTCACTGACTCCATTACATGGCTGATATCATCAAATTTTCTGGCCATCAGTTTTTTCTCGACTGATCTTTTTAGCTTTTCTATTTTATCCAGGTACTCCGAGTACATATTAAAGGAAAAGCCGATGTATTCTTCTTTGATCTTGTTGGCCTCCAGCAGCTGATGATTCGTCTGCTGCAACACATCATTTATGTTTTTAAGTTTACTGTTGGCTTCCTGCAGGCTCAAATTTGCTTCTGTTACCGTTCTTTTCGCAATTCTTAACTGCTTTAGCTGCATAAAAATGATAATGGCAAATACGATGACGAGCAGGGAAAGGAGCGAAACTACAATGGCGTAGACAAACAGGCGGCTCCTTTGGCTCTCTACTGTTGCCAGACGTTCCCCCTCGATAATGGGAAGTATGGCCGCCACCTGAATTTTACGCTGCCTGGCACCATAAGAAATAGCATCCTCCAGTGCCTGCTTAATATACACATAGGCCCTGGCCTCATCCCCGGAATTGTAGAGCAACTCTGCCAGGTTCATGAGTGCAAGTGCTTCTCTGGTAGCAGATTTTATATCGGCTACAGCTGCCCGGGTCATCAACTCAATTGCCTTATCTGTTTTTCCGTTCTCTTTGTAAATACTGGCCAGCGATGATGCAGTTTTAGCATACTCATGATAGGAAGGCTTGTACTCATCCAGTATCAGCTGAAAATCCTTTTTAGCTTCCTCCATATTTCCAGCCTTCATGTTCCTCATGCCGCTTAAATAATAATACGCCAGCGTACGCTTATCGCTTAGTACTATTGCTGAATCCAGGTGCCTGTTCCCTATCTTTAAATAACGGTCGGCATAGAAGTTATCTGCGTTGTATGATGCTAAATCATGATAGGCACGAGATTTAAGCTCATGGTATTCAACCCGTATGCTATCGGGCACATTCACCAGCATTAAGGTATTGAGGGAGTCAAATGCTTCCTTATACATGCCCGATGACAGCAGCGTAAAGCTAAGCTTTAGCCCGGCATAGGTCATCCTTGTAGAATCATTCAGTTGCCGGGCCGATTTCTGAAGCTTCTGCGCATAAACAAAGGCTGAATCATACTGGAATGACTTGTACTCATGATATAGTTTATTATACAAATTAAACTGCTGCTGCAGAGTAACGTCCTCTTGCTTCAACACTTCCCTGAGCAGGCTTATGCGTTTATTTTTTTCCCGTATGTAAACATCCTTCTCATTTATCAGCAGGCTAAGTTCATTCAGTAAGCTATCTGTACTAGCATTAGAGTAAGCAGGCAAAGGACTAAAGCACATGAACAGGATCAAGAAAAGCCATAACCCGTATATATTTTTCATAGTTTGATTCAAATAGGAACCACCAATATAGTTGAACGCTTGTAGAATTGTAAGTCGGGCAGTTCTAAAATGTCGTGGTAGTTTTATGGGCGCTTACTTCCGACAGCCAACACGGCAACAAACAGCCATCATCGTTAACCCGCTAATTTACAGATAGATAACTTCTCATGTGAGTTTTTAGTGTTTAAGCCTCTCTCTAAAACAAACATGCTGCTTTATCACAAGCAACACCTCCCGAACTGGCTGCCAAATTTCCTGTATAAGCTATTGATCAGGATGGAGAGATATCGATTGGCTTCAACTTTTATTTAGATTAAATCTAAATAGTGTTTTTTTTATGATTTCCCTATTCTACCTTTACCACATCAAAAAATTAATGGTTGAACGGTGTATTTAACTCCTAAAACTGCGATAGTTCTGCTCATACTGATCTGCCTCCCTCTTTTACTTTGGGGACAGCAGCCGGAAAAGGCGCAGGTGTACGGACATGTGAGTACTGCTTCGGGAGAAGCAATGGTTGGAGTTACGCTCATGCTGAAGAATACAGGCACAGGTGCTATTACCGACCCGGACGGCCGATACGAAATCCAGGGCATTGCGCCAGGCAGTTATGTTTTGCAAGTCAGGTTTGTTGGCTATGAGACGCAGGAAAAAACCATAGCACTGAGAGGCTTTCAGAGGTTAGAGGTAAACGTTAGCATGCGCGAAGAAGCCTCAGAGTTGCAGGCGGTAGAAGTGAGCGGCAAATCCCTGGTGCGGGAAGTTAATGAACAGCCTTTTATGGTTACTGCCATTTCTGCCAAAGACCTCTACAACAGTACTTCTGATGCAAGAGATGTGCTTAACCGGGTAGCAGGCGTCAGGGTTTTAGAAGAAGGAGGTTTAGGGTCAAACTTTAGCTTTAACCTGAATGGCTTTTCAGGAGATCAGGTTAAATTTTTCCTGGATGGCATTCCCATGGACAATTTCGGATCCTCCATGAGCATTGGCAACATACCTGTAAATACCATTGAAAGAATTGAGGTATACAAAGGCGTGGTTCCCATATGGTTGGGCACCGATGCCCTGGGAGGCGCCGTGAACATCATCACCAACCAGAAGCATAACTTTTTGGATCTTTCCTACTCTATTGGCTCTTTCAACACCCACCGAGCTTCACTAAACGGTGCTTATACCAACCAGAAGAATGGATTTACCCTAAGAGGCGCTCTTAACTATAACTACTCCGACAATAACTACAAAGTTTGGGTGCCTATTACCAAAGAAAACAATGTAGAGAATTGGGCCGAGGTGGAAAGGTTTCACGACCGCTACCGCTCGGGATTTGCTAAGCTGGAAACCGGATGGGTAAACCGGAAATATGCAGATAATCTTTTAATTGGTATCATGGCCTCGGGCAACGACCAGCAGGTGCAAACCGGAGCAACCATGGCACAACCCTTTGGTGGAATTATCCGCAACAGCCAAACCCTGGTGCCGACCTTGCGCTATAGCAAAGATGATCTTTTTGTAAAGGGATTGAATTTGAGTGTTTACAGTGCTTACAACAAAAGCATAAGCCAGGTGGTAGATACCCTCAGTGGTTTTGAATATAATTGGTTAGGAGAAGCCATCCCTACGTACTCTGATAATAGTGAAGGCATTCTGGATAAAACGCTTTCCACCCTCACAGATGGCGAGTTTACTACGCAGGTGAATACCGGCTATGCCATCAGCCCTAAACATTCGCTGGCGCTTAATTATGCCTTTTCCCAATTTAAGCGCGAAATCTTTGATCGGATACATCCCGATAAACCTGATAACCAATTCCCGAAATCGCTTATGAAGCAAGTTATTGGGCTTGCTTATAAGTTTGATCCCAGCCAGAAATGGAGCACTACTCTTTTTGGAAAGTTTTATTCATTAGACGCCGAGACCAGCAAACTGTATGATTTTGCCCAGGAAACGCAGCGAACTGAGGCTTTAAAGGCAAGCAAAGACAACATTGGCTATGGATTTGCCAGTGCTTATTTCCTGCTGCCCAGGCTGCAGCTGAAAGCTTCTTACGAACATACCTACCGCATGCCCTGGGCTGCCGAGTTCTTTGGTGATGGCCTCTTTACACAACCAAACCCCGACCTGGGCCCGGAGCAGAGTGATAACCTTAACCTGGGAATAGCCTACCAGTTTGTGCTGAAGCAGCACCATCGCATCAACCTGGAAAGCAGCTTTATTTTCAGGGATTCTAAAGATCTGATTTACCAGGTAGTACGGGTAGCAAGCCCCGAGACTTATTTTGATAACCTAAGCGAAACACGCACAAAGGGCATAGAAGGAGGCATCCAGTACCTGTGGAAGGAAACCTTTCGCCTGGGGGGCAACCTTACCTTTCAGGACATTACCGACCAGGCAGATCTTGTCTATAATGAATCCTATACCGGCACCGGCTATCAGAAAAACTTCCAAAAAGGCTTTCGCGTGCCCAACATCCCTTACTTGTTCGGGAATGCCAACGCAGGCCTGACTTTTAAAGAGGTGGGGCTCCCGGCCTCCGCACTAAACCTTAATTACTACTTCAATTTTGTAGAACAATACTTCCTAAGCTGGGCGGAATTAGGCTCCAAAGATTTGAAAAAAGTAATTCCCAGACAATATGCACATAACCTGGAGCTTTCATACAGCCTGCAGCAAGGCAAATACAATATTTCTGTGGAGTGCCGCAACCTTACCGATGCGCGGCTTTATGATAAATATTATTTGCAGAAGCCTGGCCGTGCCTTTTACCTGAAGTTACGATATGTTCTTTAACTGAAAATAATCGATTACACTTAACACACCTAGAACAAATAATATGTTTTCCCTGAATACTCTTAGGCAGCTTGCCTTACCAATCCTTACCCTCTGCGCTACCACTGTTTTTACGTCCTGCGATAGCGAGGATGATTCCCCTGCGCCAGATGCAGGCGAGAATCCTTATGTATTATCGCTCGCCATCCAGGGCAGTGATCAAAGCTTTACGTATTACACCGTGCCTTTTGAAGACGTCATGAACGGCACCCTTTCTGCCGTGGGACAGGGGATTGAACAACCCGGATATTACGACTTTACCCAAATTGACAACACCATTTACAGCATTGGTGGTTTGGGCGCAGTGAATGTTGTTGGTATTACCCAGAACGAAGACGGCACGCTTACGCAGCTGGGCGACGTATCGTTTGCCAACAGCCTGGCCGACATAGTAAGAGCCGACGACAATACCCTGGTTGCTGTGGAGATTTCTTCCGCATCGGACGTGGTGAAATTGCACACCATTGATGCAAACACTGTACGGGTAAGCAGCATCAAGCAGCATCCGGTATCCGACCTCACCAACCTTAGCGGCCCCTCTTACTCCGGCATGCAGATCAGCGGCGATTACCTGTATCTTAGCTACTACATCAGTGACCCCACCTCTTTCGCCACGCCTTCTACCGACAAGGCTGAGATAGCGGTATACTCCTACCCTGAACTGGAATTCATAAAGGTAATCGAAGACACCCGCACCGGCCCGATTGGCGGCTTTAACACCAAAACAGGTCTGATTCAGGACGAAGCAGGAAATGTGTATGCACTGTCTCATTCCAACCCAGCAAACGGCTACAGTCAAACCACTAAAGAAGGCGCAATCCTGCGTATCAACAGCGGAGAAACACAATTCGATCAGAGTTATTACTTTGATGTGGAAGAAGTTACCGGCGGCAAAAATATTTCTCATTGGAAGTACCTGGGCAATGGAAAAGCCCTTGCAGAAATCAACACAGCCAACAATGCCGATCAGGCAAGATGGTCCGACGGTCCGCTACGATCTGCCATTGTGGACCTGAACCAGAAAACAGTAACCTACATTACCGGCATACCCGAACACGCTGGCAGCGGCCGCAGGCTGGCAGCCCTGTACGATGATAACTTTGTTTACCTCAGCGTGCCTGAAGCCTCTGGTATTTATGTTTACAAAATAGACGTACAGAACCATACAGCAACCAGAGGCGCTGAGGTGCAGGCCAACTTTGTAGCTGGCTTCTTCAAATTATAAGTCCATGTTCTAAGCCAATACTAATGCCAGCTTCGTCAGATAATGGGGAAGCTGGTGTTCTTTTACCTTACCTACCCCATCCATTCCGATGAAAAGCGATAATACGAGCAAAAAGAGCACGATAAGACGCGTAAATGATTGGCTGCACCTATGGTTGGGCCTTATATCAGGGATCGTGGTGTTCATCGTGAGCATTACTGGCTGCTTCTATGCTTTCCAGCAGGAAATCAGCGATGCCATGGAGCCTTGGCGCTTTGTGGAAGTGCAGGACAAACCCTTTGTGCCCCCTAGCCAGCTGCTCGATACGGCGCAGGCTTACATGCCAGGCAAAAAGCCTTCAGGCCTCACCTACAGCCATGCTGAGGGAGCCGCTGCCGTAGGCTTCAGTTCATTTGAAAATGGAAAGCGCAGCTTTACTGCTATTTTCATGAACCCTTATACCGGCGGGTTTCTGCAGAAGCAGCAGCTGATCGGAAACGGAGAGTTCAACTTTTTCCGCTTTATCATCGATGGCCACCGTGCCCTTTGGCTGCCCTACAATATTGGCCGCCCTATCGTGGGGGTGTGTACGCTTGTTTTTTTGGTGCTGCTCATAACCGGTTTAATCATGTGGTGGCCCAAAAAGTGGAACAAGGCCAATTACAAAAAAAGCTTTAAAATTAAGTGGAGCGGCAGCTTTAAACGGGTGAATTACGACCTCCACAATGTGGTGGGCTTTTACAGCCTGGTGCTGGCTTTTGTACTGGCTGTTACCGGCCTGGTGTGGAGCTTCGAATGGTTTGCTGATTCTCTGTACTTTGTTACTTCCGGAGGCGAGTCCAAACCGGGCCACCACCACCCGCATTCAGATGTTTCCAAAGCGGGTACTTCAGCTACAGGTGGCATGTCGATGCTGGACCGTGCCTGGTACAAAACCCTGGAGCAGGAACCCCATGCGCAGGGCATGTACATGACCCCTATCATGGAAGACGAAGAAGATGCCATCGAAATCATCGCCTATCAGGATAGAGGTTCCTGGTATAATCACAACACCTATTATTACGACCAGTTTACCCTGGAGCTGTTCCGCGTGCAGGGCGACCGGTTTGCAGAGGCAAGTTTTGCCGATCAGCTGGACATGCTCAATTACGACATCCACATCGGTGCCGTTTGGGGCCTGCCCGGCAAAGTACTCGCCTTCTTCATCAGCCTTATCTGTGCAAGCCTGCCCGTTACTGGCTTTTTGGTGTGGTGGAATAAAAAGAAAAAGTCAAAGAAGGAAAAGGCCTCAAAAATGCTTGGCCGTGATCCATTGAGGATAAAGCCAGCAGAAGCAAAAAAAGTATATCTGAAGGCTTAAACCCGCTGTGCCCTCTTATGAGTAATAGCTAACCAGGGGCCGCTGCTCAGCTTTTCTGCTACTTCCAGGGGCGTACTGAATTTCAGTCGCCCTTTTTTGATGGCCTGATTTTCTATACAGGAATTTTAGTATTTTGAACAGCAGTTGTAGACTACACAAAAGGCTACTCCCCCCTGGCTCCTGCTTTTAGTCAGCAGACATGATGCCGTTTCCTTTCCGGTATTCAAACCCACGCTCCCGGCTAGGGAATTTAATATCTGTATCGAGCGAAGACGCTCCGTAATCCTTTTTGTTCTCCTGGCTGGTGGTGGTACTGTATTTCAATCGGTAGCGATTGGCGGGAAATACCACCTTATGGACATAAGCCTCAAGGCCTCCCCCTTTACAAAGGATTCCGGTAAAGTGAGGGAGCTGTTGAAAGCACGCTTAGAAGTATCATCATAAGTGAAGGCGGCTCTAAACATTCTCGTAGTCATTTTTATTTATACTCATAATTTTATCATCATGAGATACAAAGGCCGTAGATCCAGTTCGAATGTAGAAGACCGCAGAGGCATGTCCAAAGGTAAATTGGCTGTCGGGGGTGGTATCGGTGGAGCTATTATATTGGTATTATACCTCCTCATGGGTGGAGACCCGGGTGCCGTAATGAATCAGGCAGGGCAGGGTCAAAATACAGCATCTGGTACTTACGAGCCAACCGCTGAAGAGCAGGAATTGTATGAACTGGTAACGGTAACGCTTGCCGATACAGAGGAAGTCTGGCAGGAAATATTCAGAGCGCGCGGCTCTACATACGAAGAGCCTACAATGGTGGTATTTACGGATGCTGTGGAGTCCGCCTGCGGTAGCGCGGGCGCTGCTACCGGACCATTTTATTGTCCGGCCGATCGCAAAGTCTACATCGATCTAAGCTTCTATAATCAACTTAAGCAGTTAGAAGCCCCTGGCGATTTTGCCATGGCCTATGTGGTAGCCCATGAGGTAGGTCATCATGTGCAGAACCTGCTGGGGATCTCGGAACAGGTGCAATCACAACGCAGGAGCCTGTCGGAAGAGGAATATAATCAGTTATCCGTGAGGCTGGAGTTACAGGCCGATTTTTTTGCGGGCCTGTGGGCACACCATGCGCAGGATAAATTCCAGATTTTGCAGGAAGGCGACATCGAAGAAGCCCTCAATGCCGCTAATGCTATTGGTGATGACCGGCTGCAGAAACGTTCTCAGGGATATGTGGTACCCGATGCTTTTACCCATGGCACCTCTGCACAGCGTGTACGCTGGTTTCGCAAAGGTTTTGAGACAGGCAGGCTGGAGGAAGGAGACACCTTCAATGCCACCAACCTGTAGCAGCCGCCTGAACATCATAATCAACTCCAGCAACCACTCGCAAAAATATTATTAATTTCTTGTGACATTTTTAGCACTTTTACTACTAAAGGTATAAAAGGCTATTACCCCACCACGAACTGTGTCGCAGGAAATCTTACAAAAGGAGTTTATACAACTGTTATCTACCCAGCAAAAGCTGGTATGGAGCCTTTGCAGCATGTATTATCCTTTGTCAGAAGATCGGGAAGACCTGTTCCAGGAAATTGTACTCCAGCTCTGGAAATCCTATCCCACATTTCAGGGCAACTCAAAGGTATCAACCTGGATCTACAGGGTAGCACTCAATACCATCTTTACCAGAAAACGAAGAGAGAAAATATTGCCCGTCCGGGAGCTTTTATCAGATGAATTCCAGGAAATTCCTGATCCAGTCGATGAGCATCAGGCCTACCTGGAGGAATCAACAAAAGCGCTTTATGAAGCTATCCAAAAGCTCTCTGAAACAGACAAAGCGGTTATTTTACTTTACCTGGACGAACATAGTTATGAGGAAATCAGCACTATACTGGAGATGAGCAAAACCAATGTGAGCACCCGCATTAATAGAATTAAAATAAAACTGGAGAAGCTACTGAAACCGCACATGCTATGAATCTAGATGAACTTAAGCCGCTTTGGAAATCCTATAAGGAGCAGACAGACGAGCATTATCATTGGAGTCCTGCAGATTTCGAGCATCTGCTGGAAACGTCCCTACAGTCCATCCCCTGGTATAAACGTTCCTCCAGACTCCTGATCAACGTTTGCATGAGCCTGCTGTTGATCACCCTTACAGGCTGCTAAAGAGCTGTAATTAATTGCCCCTGAAGGTGCTTTCTTTCATAACTATTCCTAAATGTTCGCTGGAGCTACGCTTTTTATTGTTTGGGACATTGCTCCCGAGATCTTTTCCTTTGAGCTGTTTGGCAGCCAACTCTCCATTACCTGGTATGGCTTTTTCTTTGCTCTGAGCTTTCTTGCAGGTCAGCAGCTGCTCTATTACATTTTCAGACAAGAAGCAAAACCCTCGGCAGACGTAGAGAAACTTGCAATTTATGTAGTACTTGCCACCATTATCGGTGCCAGGCTTGGTCATTTCCTTTTTTATGAATGGCAGCTCCTGCTGGAAGAGCCCTGGAAGTGGTTTACAGTGATGATTACCCCGCCTTTTCTGGGACTGGCCAGTCATGGGGCTACAATAGCTATATTAATCTCACTTTACCTGTATGCCAGAAAAAAGCCAGACCAAAGTTATTTATGGGTGTTAGACCGTCTGGTGATTGTAGCTTCTTTTGCGGGATTGATACGCATTGGTAACCTGTTTAATTCAGAAATCTACGGAGAAGCCACCAATCTTTCCTGGGGTTTTATATTCCTTCGCGAAACAAATCCTGCGCTGCTGCCGCTCGTGCCACGCCACCCTACACAGCTATATGAAGCGCTATTCTGCTTATTCCTGCTTGGTCTTACCTTCTTTCTTTGGAAGTATAAGCGACAGTTGCTTCCGGCAGGCTTTATCACCGGCTTATTTTTGATATTGTTGTTTAGTTTTCGTTTCCTAGTTGAATTTCTTAAGAATAATCAGGAAAGCTTTGAAGGAGACATGTTCCTGAACATGGGGCAGCTGCTTAGCTTACCGGCCATTCTGATGGGGGTACTCATTCTGCTTTCAATCAAACGGCCAGCACTGGCAATACGTCGCTAAAAAATAACCCTAATAAGCAATCGCTTGCCGCTGTTTCCAGAGTTCAAAATGCAATTCTCCGCTTTCATCCACACCAGTTTTTGCCAGCCTGCTTTCTATTAGTTAGCCTCAGCCCGAACCGCAGGATCAGTAGAGAGCCACAGTTTCTTCAATGAAGCATCATCAACGCACCAGCTAAGCATGTTGTCGTGCAGTCGCTTACCTATGCCTTTGCCCCTGTAAGAAGGTAATACAAATAAAGCCCGGATGCTGCAGCTACCTGCATCGGCAAAGGCAAAGCCTGCTACCTGCCCTTTTTATGAATGATGAAATAAGGACAAAATTTCCTTGCCAAGGGATCTGAATAAGTCTTCTTTTGCAGCACGAATGGTTGGTACAGCCAACTAATGTTGGTTATTGAATGAGTCTAAGAGCAGAAATATATGTTTTGGGAAAAGTATCCGCATCTGAAAATTAAGCAAACGGTAGCCAGGGCCCTGCAAAAGAATCTTGACTACAGGCAGAAAGATGTGCTGGGCCTGCCGGCAACCTATCTTGATCCGCAGGTGTTTTATTCCGATGCCCCTTTCCTGGAAGATGCTCCTTTTATGCAAACCATGGTGGCAAATCCTAACCACATTGGTTGCCACACCTTAACCCAGTCCGAGCCGGCCTTTGCCGGTACTCACGAGATAGAACGGGAGCTAATTGGTATCTGTGCCCGTGATATATTTGCCGGCGAAGAAGAGGAGTATGATGGGTACGTTGCATCGGGTGGTACCGAGGCCAACATTGAGGCCATGTGGATACTTCGAAACTATTTCAGAAGTGATATGGGTGCCAAACAGGAAGAGATTGCCCTGGTGTATTCGGAGGATAGTCATTACTCGATGCCAAAGGGAGCCAATCTCCTGAATTTACACGCCGTAACTGTGCCGGTAGATCCGGATACCCGCCATATTGCGCACCAGCCCTTTGAAGAAGCCATTAAAGAAGCCCGGCAAAAAGGCTTTCGCTATTTTATTCTGATCATGAACATGTCTACTACCATGTTCGGATCGGTTGATGATATTGACTGGGCAACGACTAAGCTGGATGAGCTGGGGGTAACCTATCGGGTACATGTTGACGGTGCCTATGGTGGCTTTATCTATCCTTTTGCCAAAAAAGATAGCTCCTTTACATTTCAGAACCCTAAAATCATTTCCTTTTCGCTGGATGCTCATAAACTTGTGCAGTCGCCCTATGGCACAGGTATTTTCCTGATCCGGAAAGGAATGATGGCTTATGCGCTTACCCAGGAGGCGCAGTATGTACAAGGCAAGGATTATACACTGGTGGGGAGTAGGTCAGGAGCCAATGCTGTGGCAGTATGGATGATCCTGCGGACCTATGGTTCGGAAGGCTGGAAAGCAAAGATTGAAAGCCTGATAGACCGAACTGATCGTTTATGCCATAACCTGGAAGAAAGGAGAATTCCTTTTTACCGGAACCCGCAAATGAACATTGTAGCCATCAGGGCCTCCTACATTCCAAAAGAAATTGTACGTCAGTTCATGCTTGTGCCAGATACCCATGAGCAGCAAGCAAACTGGGTAAAGATTGTGGTCATGGACCATGTTACCCAGGGCAGGCTGGACAAATTTCTTTTCACCCTGGATGGCATGAGGTAGTATCAGGGATTTGCATTAAAGAAATCAAGCGCCGCCCTCCCAGTTAAGACTGTAGTACATAAACGGAAAGTAAGGTATATGAAATCAAAAAGCCCCTTAACATAAAGGGGCTTTTGCACTTTTCCAGAAGCGATCCCTGCTTCCTTAATCTTATGCCGACAACTTTGAGGATTTACTGCGAAGTAGTTTTACAGCAGCCAAAATCCGCTGCACCTGTCTCTCTGATGCTTTCTTTTTGCCAGAAACACGCTGGTTTAACAAGCGTGTTTTCACATCTGTATTTTTAGCCAGTGCAGCTGCATCTAGTTGCGGGTATGGATCGAAAAAGCTGGGTAAATCAAAACTGAAATCTATTTCATGAATGCTTACTGTTGTTTTGCCATTATCTTTCAGATATAAGTTCACGGCCTCCAATGCTAGTTCCTTCAATTCATCCCATGTATCACCCTGCGCTGCAATCAAATCCTGAACATTCTTTCCCATGTGTCCGATTGCACTAAAACTACCATCAGATTCTTTGATGACTGTTAGTATTATCTTATTCTTCTTCACTTAACCTTTCCCTAAAATATACTATATACAAACACAATTATAACTATATAATATAAGCATAATCTTGCTTCATTGCACCCCTCAACAGAAAAAGAAGTGATCATCAGCCGGGAATATGCTTCCGAATTCAAACGATGGATGGGTAAATAGAGTATCTGGCAGTAAAAAGCCACTGTTTCTATAGCAAGTGGTTTTCCTGCACATCCGTTTCCGACACTTGCGCTGGACAATTTGCCAGCCGGGAAAGGGCGCCATCTAAACAAGGAAGAAATGAATATGCAGATTCAAATGGTTCTGTGGCAAAGGATTAGTAATAACTGCTGAAGCATTTCAGCTCTTATACATCCATGTACATTTAGAACAGGAATGTACAAAAATTGACCAATGCAATAGAATTGCAACTATTTGGGTTCTATCTTTGCAACCGATGAAAATAATGAGCTTCATATTATCTTTTTTCCTGCTGCTGGGTTCACTGGTGCCTTGCAGTGATGGCGCTATGGAGCAACACTCATCCGAACCTACAAAGGCAGTGGCACAGCTGGAGCATGATCATCAGCGAGATTGCCAGGATACCAGGCAGTGTGCTCCTTTATGCGTATGCCATTGCTGCCAGATGCACTATGTTTCTTCCGGCCTCTCGCTTGCAGGAGAGGTTCATAAAAGCTCCTCTCCAATAGCTTACATGCATCCTTCCTTTCATTCTAAAGAGCAGCACACCATCTGGCGCCCCCCTCTTGCTTAACATTTCAATAGTGGCTATATCTCTACTGAAGGGAGAACTCCCTTTTTTGCGAAAACACCATAGCCGCTTCCGATCCTGCTGTTCCAGGACATGATCTTTTTCCTTTTTATTTGCTAGACAGCCAAAGGTGTATCTGTACGTGCAGAAACACCTCTCCTACGCATGGCTTTAAGCGGTGTGGCAGGCGATCCTGGCGTATCTTTATTCCACTTATTAAACAGCTATGTTTGATAGAATCATCAGTTTTTCCATACAAAACAAGCTGATCATCGGGATTTTTGTCCTGCTGCTGATCGGCTGGGGCACCTATTCCCTTAGCAGAATTCCACTGGATGCGGTGCCCGATATTACCAATAACCAGGTGCAGGTCATTACACAGGCACCCGATCTGGCCACCCAGGAGGTAGAGCAGTTTATTACCTATCCGCTGGAGCTGTCCTTGTCGTTTATTCCTAATGTAGAGGAAATCCGTTCCATTTCACGTTTTGGCCTTTCGGTCATCACCGTGGTGTTTGAGGAGGATGTAGATCCCTACCTGGCCCGACAGCTGATCAGCGAACAATTGGCCGTAGCCCAGGAAAACATACCCGAGGGCTTTGGCTCACCACAGCTGGCGCCTATGGTTACGGGCCTTAGCGAAATTTACCAGTATACCCTGGTGGTAGACGAAGCCGCAGCAGCTAAGTATACACCTATGGAGCTGCGGTCTATTCAGGACTGGATTGTAAAGCGACAATTAGCTGGTGTGTCAGGTGTGGCCGAAGTAAGCAGCTTTGGCGGTTTCTTAAAGGAGTACGAGGTAGCCATCAATCCGGAGAAGCTACGCAGTTATCAGCTGACCTTATCTGATGTGTATGACGCCATCGAAAAAAATAACCAAAACGTAGGCGGCTCCTATATCCAGAAAAATAATACGGTCTATTTTATCCGCGGAGAAGGCATGGTCAACTCGCTGGAGGAAATAGAAAAAATCGTTGTAAGTAATGTAGCAGGCACACCTGTGCTGGTACGGGATATCGCAAAAGTACAGTTTGGGCATGCGCCCCGCTTTGGTGCCATTACCAGAAATGGGGAGGGCGAGACTGTAGGTGGCTTAGTTCTGATGCTGAAGGGAGCAAACTCTTACCAGGTTACACAGGCGGTGAAAGAGCGGGTAGCGCAAATTGAAAAAAGCCTGCCCGAAGGCATTCATATAGATGCTTTTCTGGACCGTTCCAAGCTCATTGACCGCGCCATTGATACCGTTACGACCAACCTGGTAGAGGGTGGCCTGATCGTTATCTTTATCCTTGTGTTACTGTTGGGCAACCTGCGGGCAGGCCTGATTGTGGCCTCGGTTATTCCCCTTTCGATGCTCTTCGCCCTGGGCATGATGCGGGTGTTTGGTGTTTCTGCCAACCTGATGAGTCTGGGGGCCATAGATTTTGGTCTTATTGTAGACGGTGCGGTCATTATTGTAGAAGCCATTATTCACCGCATTTACACCAATTACAACGGACAGCAGCTAAGCCAGGCACAGATGGACGAGCAGGTGGGCATTGCTTCCCAGCGCATCCGCCAGTCGGCTGCTTTTGGGGAAATCATCATCCTGATCGTATACCTGCCCATCCTGGCACTGGTGGGGGTAGAAGGCAAAATGTTCCGTCCCATGGCGCAAACAGTTAGCTTTGCTATTCTGGGGGCACTTATTCTTTCGCTCACCTACATACCCATGATGTCAGCCCTGTTTCTAAAGAAGAAGATTGTGGTGAAAACAACCATTTCCGATCGGATCATGGCCTTCTTTCACCGCCTCTACCAGCCGGTGATCGCCTGGGGCCTGCGTGCTAAACCGCTGGTAATTGGGCTAAGCCTGGCCCTTTTTGTGGGTAGCCTCTTTATCTTCTCCCGCCTGGGCGGTGAGTTTATTCCTACGCTCGACGAAGGTGATATTGCCTCTCACCAGATTCTGCCTACGGGCACCTCTGTGGAGCATATGGTGGATGTTTCGGCCAAAATACAAACAGCGCTGATGCGGGAATTCCCGGAGGTAAAAGAGGTGGTCACCAAGATCGGCACCTCTGAAATTCCCACAGACCCCATGCCAATAGAGTTAGCCGACATCATTATTGTGATGAAGGATAAGGAAGAATGGGTAAGCGCCGATACCCGTGAGGAAATGTTTGAAAAAATGGAGGCTGTTATTTATACTGTACCCGGCGTAGGCACAGAATTTACCCAGCCTATCCAGATGCGCTTTAATGAACTGATGACGGGCGTGCGCCAGGATATTGCTGTAAAGATTTACGGAGAAGACCTGGACCTGCTATACGCAAAAGCCAATGAGGCCAACCAGCTGATTGGCAGCATCGAAGGCATTGGCGGTAGTGTGGTAGAGCAGATAGTAGGCATGCCCCAGGTGCAGATCGACTACAACCGAAGTAAAATAGCCCAGTATGGCCTTAACATCGAGGCCATCAACCGGGCCGTGAATACAGCTTTTGCCGGGGGAAAAACAGGGGTTGTCTTTGAGGGCGAAAAACGCTTTGACCTGGTGGTGCGTTTTGCCAAGGACTTTAGAAATGAGATCTCCAACATCAGCAATATGTACATACCCCTTCCCCAGGGCGGACAGGTGCCCTTACGCGAAGTGGCAATCGTTTCCTTTAAAGAAGCCCCTGCGCAGATCTCCCGAGATGATACCAAAAGAAGAATTGTGATTGGCGTAAACACCCGTAACCGCGATGTGGAAAGCGTGGTGGCCGATATTCGGGAGGTGCTGGAGGCAAATCTGGACCTGCCTGCCGGCTACTACCTCACCTATGGGGGTCAGTTCGAAAACCTGATTGAGGCCCGTGAGCGCTTATCCATTGCGGTACCCGTAGCCTTAGGCCTTATCCTGATTCTCCTGTTCTTTACCTTTAAGTCCTTTTCGCAGGCGCTGCTTATTTTCACAGCCGTGCCCATGTCGGCCATTGGTGGCATTATAGCCCTTTGGCTGCGGGATATGCCCTTTAGTATTTCGGCGGGCGTAGGCTTTATTGCCCTCTTTGGCGTAGCCGTGCTCAATGGTATTGTGCTGATAGGCGAATTCAACAAGCTGAAAGAAGAAGGCGTAAATTCTATTAAAGAGCGAATTCTGCAGGGCACCCATACCCGCTTGCGCCCCGTTATCATGACCGCTTCCGTGGCTTCACTAGGCTTTCTGCCTATGGCCCTTTCTAGCACGGCCGGCGCCGAAGTGCAGCGCCCTTTGGCAACTGTGGTGATTGGAGGATTGATAACGGCTACCCTGCTCACCCTGGTGGTGTTGCCCGTTCTCTATTACTACCTTGAAAAAGGCATTCGCACCCGACCTTCTGCTGCTACCATACTGCTGCTGATGTTAGGGGCCGCTTGCCTCTTACCGGCACCGGGCATTGCCCAGCAACCCGCCGACAGTGTGCAGGTGCTAAGCCTTCCGGCGGCAATCAAAAGGGCCCTGGAGCTGAACCCCACTGCCAATCAGGCCGATCTGCAGGTAAAGCGCCAGCAGGTCCTGAAGAAAACAGCGCTGGACTTCGAACGCACCAACATCTTTTATCAGCGGGAAGAAACCAATGGAGAGGATATTTTAGGCGTTCGCTCGGTAGGCGTGCAGCAAAATATAGATTTCCCAACGGTGTACCTTAGAAAACTACAGCTTCAAAAGGAACAGATAGATCTTAGCCTGGCCTCTCGTAATTTAACCAATAATGAACTGGTGGCCCAGGTGAGCCAGGCGTACAACAACTGGCTGCTGGCCGAAAGCCAGCTGCTGCTGGTGCAAAGCCTGGACAGCCTGTTCAGGGATTTTGAGGCAGCAGCTAACCTGCGCTTCGAAACAGGCGCAACCGGCAAGCTGGAGCAGTTATCGGCACGGGGGCAGGCACAACAGGTGCAGGTATCCCTGCAACAAGCCCGGGCAGCCTATGCTGCGGCTACCCAAAACCTAAAGAGCTGGATTAAGCTGGAGGCCAGCATAGCCTCGCAGGAGCAGGGCCTGTTCAGGTTCACAGAAGTGTTTGTGGCAGATTCTGTCTCCCTGGCGCAAAACCCCCTGCTTGCCTATCACAGGCAAAACCTGGCAGTAGCAGAGTCGGCCTTAAAAGTAGAGCGGGCACAGTTTCTGCCGCAGCTGAACCTGGGGTACAGCGATCAGACCATCAACGGGGTGGATGGTTTTTACCTCTACAGGCTGGGTGTGAATGTCCCCCTGCTCTTCTTCTCCCAACTGGGCAGGAAGCAGGCCGCCAGTATCAATACAGAAATTGCCGAAAAAGAGCTGGAGGCACAGCAACTGGCTCTTAGCAGGCAGTGGAGCACCGCCCTTGGCGCACTTGAAAAAGCACAGGCTTCGGTAAACTACTATGAGCATCAGGGGCTTGCCCTGGCAGATGAGCTAATCCGGGCTGCCAATTTTGGCTACAGGGCTGGCGAAGTAGAGTACATCGCCTACATCCAAAACCTGAACCAGGCCATAGGCATTCGGCAGGGCTACCTGCAAAGCCTGGAGCAGTACAACCGGGCCGTTATAGAACTTAATTTCCTGTCAGGCGAGTACCTGCAACCCTAAAGACCCCACTTCTAAAGACAATAGCTATGAAAAGCATCTTATATTCTTTTATACTGATAAGTGTTCTCTTCTTTCAGTGTTCGGAGCCGGCTGGCGAGGAACAGGAGCATCATGAGGAAGGAGCCGAAGAAACGCACAATGAAAATGGCGTGGAGCTAAGCCGTGTGCAGGTGGCTTCGGCCGGGCTTGGCTACGGCACCTTCGATTCCCTGAACATATCCGGTTTTATCAATGCCAATGGCATCCTGGACCTGCCACCACAAAACATTGCAGCGGTATCGGCCCCTATGGCAGGCACCGTGAAAAAGGCCAACAAGCTGGTGGGTAATTATGTAGAAAAGGGAACCGTGCTGGCGGTGCTGGAGCATCCGGAGTACATCAAATTACAGGAGGAGTACCTGAACCAGCTCACCCAGTTAAACTTTTTACAGGCAGAGTATGAGCGTCAGCGGCAGCTGGATTCTGCCGCCGTAACGGCCAAAAAGCAGTTTCAGCAGGTAACTGCCAACTACCGAAGCGCACAGGCACGCAAGCAGGCGCTGGAAAAACAACTCCTTTACCTGGGCCTCTCCCCAAACTGGGTGGCACAGGGCAATATCACCAGCAGCATCTCTTTGCGGGCCCCTATCAGTGGGTACATTACCCAGCAGAATGTGCACAACGGGCAGTTTGTAACGGCAGAGCAGGAGATTTATGAATTGGTAGACAATGAGCACATGCACCTGGAGCTGAATATCTTTGAGCAGGATATTTTTAATGTAAACGTTGGTCAGCCCATCCGCTTTACGGTGCCCAGCATAGGCGGCGAGGTGTACGAGGGCGAGGTGTTCCTGGTAGGAAAATCCTTCGACCCAGACAGTAAAACCGTGAAGGTGCACGGGCATATTAAAGGGGAGCATGACAAGTTTATTCGGGGTCTCTATGTAGAGGCAAAAGTGTACACAGGCGAGCAGCGGGTACTGGCGCTACCAGAAGAAGCAGTAGTGGAAGATGAAGGGAAAAGCTTTATTTTTATCCTGAACCCGGAAGCAGCCGAAGAGCACTCCGAAGAAGCAGCCCACGAGCATGAAGAAGCAGAACATGCAGAAGAAGCGCATGCGGAGGCCGGTCATGGACAAGAAGAGGCTGGTCACGAACACGGAATAACTTTTCAAAGAGTACAGGTAGCGACGGGCACAAAAGACCAGGGCTATACCACCATTACAGAACTACCCCGGCTGCCTGCTGGTACCAGAATTGTTACCAGGGGCGCCTATTATCTGCTGGCCGAGATGAAAAAGGGAGAAGGAGGGCATCATCATTAGGGCATTGAAAGCAAGGGGCTGGTAAACAGGCTTTCCCCTTGCTTTTTTTATCAGAAAAGTATCAAAGCAATTTAACCACATATTGTCAACTATATTGAAATCAGGCTTCTGCCTAAGCATCCATGAAGAAGCCCTGCTAGTCAACAATGCTGCCCATCCCTACGGGCGGAGATGAAAAAGAGTGAAGAGGAACATAGCCTTTGATACCCCTGGCGCGTATGATCACGTATGACAATACTATTGAAATTTTTTAAGGCAGAATTCTGTGATACAGATTTTAAAGCAAATGGAATATAATATTATTGCTACGGTTGCAAAGGGAAAACTACGTGATGAAAATTATAAACTGTTGCTACCCCTGTTAAAACCCAAGTTAGCACAACACCAGAAATTACGCTGGTATTTTGAAATGGATGACTTTGAAGGCTGGGGATTGCATGCATTCTGGAAAGACGTAAAGTTTGACATCCGGCACGCGAATAGATTTGAAAGAGTGGCCATGATAGGTGATAAAAAATGGGAAGAGTGGATGACTAAATCCATGTTCCCTTTTACCAGTGCTGAAGTTCAGTGCTTCTCACCTGACCAAAAAGAAGAAGCGCTTCGCGGGATCAAAAGCTAGAAAAGATGGCAAAGAAAGATAACACCACCAGAACCGCCTTTTTTCTTAACCTCACCTTTACCGTACTGGAGCTGATCGGTGGTATCATCTCCGGCAGTATTGCTATTCTGGCTGATTCCCTACATGATTTTGCGGACAGTCTTTCATTAGGGCTGGGCTGGTATTTTGAGAATAAGTCGAAAAAAGGTAGCAATAACAGCTATTCCTACGGCTATGCCCGCTTTTCGCTCCTGGGCGCCATGATCAATGCCATTGTGCTGTTGCTGGGTTCAATTTTTATTGTTTATGAATCCATAATGCGGATCATGAACCCCCAGATGCCGGATGTGTACTGGATGCTGGGTATTTCAGTGCTGGGCATGGCGCTCAATGGCATCGGTGCCTGGAAAATGAAATCAGGCAAGTCGATGAACAAGCAGGTCATGACCATTCACCTGCTGGAGGATTCAGTAGGCTGGCTGGCGGTCTTTGTCGTCAGTATTGTGTTTCTGTTTGTGGAGGTGCCAATTTTAGATCCGATTCTGGCCATTGTCATCAATGTAAGCGTGCTGATATTTGTGTTTAGCAAACTGGTGAAGTCCCTCAAAATTATGCTGCAGCGGGTGCCAAAGGGCGTAAATCTTCCGGAACTAAAGCAAAAGATCCTGTGCCTGAATAAAGTAAAAAATGTAACTCATCTGCATGTGTGGTCCCTGACGAAAGAAAAGGTGGTGGTATCGGTACATGCCCATGTGGATGGGGTACAGTCCATTGCCGAAGCCCAGGATATTAAACAGCAGATCATGCATGTTTTCAGTGATTTAGATACCGAGCACATCACCATTGATTTACAGTACCAAAAGGAAATTCACCATGATCGACTACCTGGAGAACAGGCTTGAGCAACAGGGCATAAAACCGACAACCATGCGCTTGCTGGTACTCAAATACCTGCTGGAGCAGCAAGCAGCCGTTAGCCTGAAGGAAGTGGAGGAAGCTTTCGAAAGAGCCGATCGGATAACCCTCTACCGCACCTTAAAGACCTTTGAAGAAAAAGGGCTCATTCACCACATCGAAGACGGTACCGGAGCTACCAAGTACGCCCTTTGCGAAGAAGGCTGCGCCTGTGCTCCGGAAGACCTGCATGTGCACTTTCACTGCAACAGATGCCAGAAAACCTTTTGCCTGCCTAAAGTGGGTATTCCCGCCTTTCAACTTCCGGCAAAGTTCAAGCTGCAGGAGATTAACCTCACGGCAAAGGGTGTTTGTGCCGACTGTCAGTAAGAATGCAATACCGTTGCAAACGCTATAACCCTACCTTTGCTTGTATATCCCTAAAAGTACAATTCCGTAATAGTAAGGAGTAGCCCAGAGGGAAAAAGCAAATAAGCAGCATGATTCAGTTAGCCATTGGTAGTTTTTTATTAAGCCTGGTGCATGCTCTAATTCCTAATCACTGGATACCGCTGGTGCTGATTGGAAAAGCAGAGCATTGGCCCAAACAACAGCTGCTGTTTGTAACCGCACTGGCTGGTCTGGCACATGCCTTCAGTACCATACTGTTGGGAGTGCTTATTGGGCAACTGGGCTTGCAACTGGCCAATGAATACAGCATAATTACTACGGTAGTGGCCCCTTTGCTCCTGGTGTTTATGGGGCTGGTTTATTTCGGTATGGACTTTCATCAGCACCGCCACACGCACCTGCCCGATAAGCGAAAGCTCCGGGGGAAATCTACAATGGCAGTGGTGGCGATGCTGGCAGCGGCCATGTTCTTTTCTCCCTGCCTGGAGATCGAAGCCTACTATTTCACAGCAGGCACTTTTGGCTGGCAGGGAATTTTGCTGATATCTGTTATCTACCTGCTGGTGAGCATATCGGGTATGCTGCTGCTGGTAGCACTGGGGTATAAAGGCCTGGAGCGCTTCAACCTTCAGATTTTGCAAAGGCATGAAAAGAAGATAACGGGCAGTTTTCTGATCTTACTGGGCTTTATTGCCTACTACACCCATTGATGTTGAATTTGAATAAATATTGTCATGAAGGATAAAGAACATAAAGATCCGGAAGTAGGCTTGGAGATTACCTCTCCAAGAACGGCTGAAAAGCCAGGCCCTGTACTCCCGGAGGAAGAGGATAGTTGCTGTGCGCCTAAGGCAAAGAAAGCACCGGTGCTACAGCAGGAAGATAGCTGCTGTGCTCCAAAAACTAAAAAAGCTCCAGTGGCCATGCTGGACGACAGCTGCTGTGCGCCTAAGCCGCAGACAACAGATGCCCATGAGCATGAAGGTGCTTCTTACATCCCTACCATTGTAAGCCTGGTGCTGTTGCTAACAGGCATTGCCCTGGATTATTTTGATGTGGCATGGTTCAGTGGATTTATAAGGATTGCTGTTTACACACTTGCTTACCTGTTAGTGGGGTGGAAAGTAGTCTATCATGCAGTTAAAAATATAGCCAGAGGTCAGGTATTCAATGAATTCTTGCTGATGTCCATTGCCACCATCGGTGCTTTTTACATCGGAGAATATGCTGAAGGGGTAGCCGTCATCCTTTTTTACGTGATTGGGGAACATTTTCAGGAAGCTGCCGTGGCCCGTTCGCGCAGGTCTATCAAAGCCCTGATTGACAACAGGCCCGAAGAAGTGGACCTGCTGGAGCAGGGACGGGTACGCACGGTACATCCCGGTACTGTAAAAGTAGGTGACACCATTCAGGTAAAAGCCGGTGAAAAAGTAGCCCTGGATGGGGAGATCTTAAACGAAGGATCCTCTTTCAATACCGCTGCCCTTACCGGCGAATCCAAACCCGACAGCAAGAGAAAAGGAGAAACCGTGCTGGCAGGCATGATTAACCTGGAGAGGGTTGTGGATTTAAAGGTTACTGCTGCCTACGAGGACAGTGCTTTATCAAAAATATTAAAACTGGTAGAGGAAGCCGGTAGCCGAAAAGCCAGGACCCAGCAGTTTATTACCCGCTTTGCCAAAGTCTACACCCCTATTGTTGTTTTTGCAGCCGTAGCACTGGCACTACTACCCTACTTCTTTGTAGAAACCTATGTATTCAATGTATGGCTGTATCGGGCGCTTGTTTTTCTGGTAATTTCCTGCCCTTGCGCCCTTGTGATCTCTATACCGCTGGGGTACTTTGGCGGTATCGGAGCGGCATCGCGGAATGGTATTTTGTTTAAGGGCTCCAATTACCTGGATTTGGTAACCGAAGTGGATGCCGTGGTGATGGACAAAACGGGTACCCTCACCGAAGGTGTTTTCAAAGTACAGCAAGTAGTACCTGAAGGAATTGACCGGGAGCGGTTTTTAGCTACAGTAGCAGCCATGGAGAGCAAATCCACCCACCCGATTGCAAAAGCAGTTGTGGAATATGCCGGAAGCAGCTATCAGCAGCTACAGGTTTCAGAAGTTGTAGAAATATCCGGCCATGGTCTTAAAGGCCGTATTGAAGGGAAGGAAGTGTTGGTTGGAAATCCCAGGCTGCTTAAAAAGTTTGGGGTACCTTATGATCCAGCCATTGATAACATCGTGGAAACGATAGTGGTAGTAGCCATGGATGGTGACTATGCCGGATACATTACCATTGCAGATCAGATCAAGGAAGATGCCCGTGTGGCGATCGATCAGCTCCATCAGCTTGGGGTAAACACTACCGTTATGCTTTCAGGCGATAAAGAATCTATTGTACAGAAAGTAGCCAAAGAACTAAAAATTGACCGGGCCTTTGGCGGGCTGCTGCCCCAGGATAAGGTAAGCCATGTGGAAGCCCTGCAAAAAGAAGGCAAAAAAGTAGCCTTTGTAGGTGATGGTATCAATGATGCCCCCGTCATCACGCTGGCTAATGTAGGCATGGCCATGGGCGGTTTAGGCTCCGATGCGGCCATTGAAACAGCCGATGTGGTGATCCAGACGGATCAGCCTTCTAAAATTGCCACAGCCATTCGCATTGGCAAGAAAACCAAGCAGGTAGTGTGGCAAAACATTGGATTAGCCTTCGGGGTAAAGGCACTGGTGCTGGCACTAGGTGCCTTCGGGGTGGCCTCCCTATGGGAAGCAGTATTTGCCGATGTGGGTGTAGCCTTTTTGGCCATCCTGAACGCTATCCGAATTCAGCGGATGAAGTTTTAAGCTAATGTCTCAAAAATGAATTAGCTTCCTGCTTCTGCTTCAGCAGGAAGAGCAGATGTATCCTTATGTCTTAAGTGATAAACTGGAGAGGGCTGTACTGGCTATTTCGCAACACCTGCTAAGGATGAAGGACAAAAGCTGGTGCAGTCCGTAAAAGTAGGAAAACCGTCTTTTACTCCATCAACTAAGCTCATCAAGGTTTGCGGCATCCTCTCTTTAACTTAACAAGGAACCTTCTATTCTATCATCAAATGCAAGTTCAACTAAAATCTACGCTTGTTTGCCCTTCCTGCGGCTATGAAAAAGAAGAAGAAATGCCCCAGGACGCCTGCCAGTTCTTCTATGAATGCGAAAGCTGTAAAACAGTGCTGAAACCTAAGGAAGGGGACTGCTGTGTTTACTGTTCCTATGGATCAGTATCCTGCCCGCCTAAACAAATAAATAAAAGCTGCTGCTAAATAACTGCTACTTATTGCTGATGGAAAAAAATAATGCGAAGCTGCTAGCTACCTGTATAAACGCCGCAACTGGTCCATATATGCAGGTAGGGTGCACCCAAGTATCAGTCGCTGTATTAGTCGCTGCTTCTACTCACTCCTCTACCTGTTGAGGCTAGTCTTTGGAACTAGGCGTTCATTCACCCCGGATGTTGGCAATGCTGTTATGTGTTCCTATCATGATGAGTCTTGCATAGGTTAACAATACCAGCAGGGGCTGCAGCGATATTGCTAACAGGTTTGACCACCTGTTTAGACCTGCTTTTGTTTTCAGTCAGGCCTAATTACTCCTGCAAGGATCTGGCCTCTATGTAAATGCGCACGATGTCGGGATGTTTTTCACGGATTTGCTGCTCCAGGCGAGCATTCCCAACCCCACTAAGGCAGCAGAATCTTCCAGTATCACTGCAAAAGTAGTGGGATCTTTGCTGTGCCTGATGGCCTGCAGCATGCTTACTCCCTTACGCCTTTTAGGGAAATGCTTCACAGCCACATAAAGGGCTGATCCTTCAAAGATCATGGCCTGGCCCAGTAAAATGTAGTTTCAGAAGGGATCCTGCAGGGGCTGGGGGTGCCTAATATGAGAAAAGCCATTTCCGGTGTCCACAAAAGAGTGAATGCCTTCGGAAATCATAGCAGAGCTACCGGTAATACTGGCGGCAATAAAATTAGAAACAGCAATGGCCATGTTAGCGGCAATTGCACCATAGATCGGCCATTTTGAGGATGCCGTTGGATTAGCCATAGGGAAAGGGTTAGTTATTCACCTGGATGATACCTCCGTAGGAGTTGCCGCTGTCAGGCGAGGGCAGCTGCCCTCCTACAGACATCGTCCATTTGCCGAGCTTAATGCCGAGCCCCAGGTTAATAACACTGCGGGCGTTGGTTCCAGAGAGGTAATCGCCCAGCAGATTAACTTTATCACTCAAAGGCAATTGTACACCAGCCAGTATCCCTGCATTATTTCCATTTGCCACGTAGGTGTTGTTTCCATAATAAGGACCTACCAACAGCTTTGTTTTGTTAAAGGTTGCCTGCAGGTTCAGGTAATTAAAGGAGGAGAAATCAGTACCGTCACCAGCAATGTTCAATCCCGACTGTGTGCCATGGCCAACTTTAAAAGTGTTTCCGACATCGAAGGCAGTCTGCAGGTTGGCCAGCAGGTCAGGATTATCGGCAGGGGCTATTTCCTCATAAGGAAATTTATTGTTATCGGATTGGTAGGCATATGTCAGGTCTTTAAGGGTAACCCCCGCCTGAAATTTACCCCCGATGCCCCAGGTAAAAATGCTGCTTAACGAAAGTTGTTTTGTGACCGTTGCGCCAGGCTGCACATACTACTTCCCCTTCTCTACCAGATCGGCAAGCGGTACGGTGAATATGTTCTTTTGGGCAAAAGCTGAAAAACTAAGCCCCCAGAGGACGATAGATAAAAAAAATTGCTTTTTCATAGCACATCATGTATAAAAAATAGAAGCTCAATTATTCAAAAAATTCGGTGGCCTCTAACAGAAGGCAGGAAGGATGCCGGTTCGGGTGCTGGTAAAATTCATGCATGTCAGTAACCTGATGTGATTCTTCTATGTCCTGCGCCAGCATCGCCTTTACCTTTTCTGCCAGCTGTGGGCTTTCTATCAGCACATTTAATTCAAAGTCTAGCCGGGAACTTCTGTTGTTGAGGTTATAGGATCCAAAAAATACTTCCGCATTGGCAACATCCAGAGCTATTTTCCAGTGGGTCATCCGGTTGCGATAGCTATAGAAATTAACTCCTTTTCTAAAAGGCTCCCACATGCGGCATTTAACGGCACTTTCATTTTGCAGAAAATCATTGCCCTTCGCTTTGTATGGGTTGATGAGCACGATCTTTTTTGCCTGTTCCTCCTCAAGATCAGCCAGGGCCTGCCAGAAAACATCATCATTGATGTAGGCATTCTCGATGATGAACGGCCCTTTGCTCTCCCTTAACTTCTGTAAATAGTATTCCCGGATAGGGTTTTTGCTCATACCGGGAAAAAAGTGATAGACTGTACAAACATCGCTGCCAGCGTGCGGGCTGCTGTTGTAGCGCTTGGGGTAGTCAAAAACATCTCCCCCACGCACCATCCATTTAGAGGCAAATTGCTTGTTCAAGATCTCCACACAGGGACCTTTGATCAGCACCGCACCCGTATGCCATAGTTCTCCTTTATTTTTGGTCTCCTGCCAGTGCTGCTCATCATACAAATACTTGTTTCCGATATTCATACCCGTTACTACAGCACTCTCGCCATCAAACACCAAAATCTTACGATGGTCCAGGGTGTTGGCATTAAGGTGTATTCCCTGCTGAATCACATCCTGCATCAGCAGGAATTCCTCCGGTACACCCTTATCCCTTAGTTTGGCTCTTTCTTCGTCCCAGTTGTACATCTTGTAAGATTCTTTATCGGAGGCCACAAACTTTACCCCAGTCTCTAAAAAGATCTTTTTGATATCGGAAAAGTTAGACGTACCGGAGGATCGATATTTTTCCAGCAGCCTTACCACGAAACTCATGTCAGAATCGCTCATCACCCTTACTTCCACACCTTCTTTTGCTTTTTCGGCCAGTGCTCTGGCAATGGTAAAGCCTGCCTTATCGCTGTAAAACAACATTATCTGGATGTGAATGTAGTGCTGCGCCTTCTTTATCTCGCGCAGTAACATCTCCAGACAGGCAGGACCATCGATGTATAGCTCCGTATGGTTACCTTCAGTGCGAATCGGAGAAAACAAGTTCGCAGTAAAACGATCTGGATGTTCAATCATACAAGTTTGTAATCAGCAGTACAGTAATATTCCCGATAGCTGGTGTGGTACTGTTCTTTTGTTAATCATTACCTGCTACATAAAGGGCAACATGAATAGAAAGGCTTGGTTTTGCTGATGGTGTAATAAATGGAAAATGCTGAAGCTACAGCGCTGGTGCCGCTCATACCTTAATTCAAACCCATAATTCTGTATATAGCTGAAGCAACACAAAGTACCTGCTCCACTGGTTTAATCGCCAAGGAGTAAATCATTCAACTTTTCTACTGTCAGGGGTTTCTGCAACACTGCATCTACAGCAGGAATTTTCATTGCTTTCAATTCATCCTTTGGATTACTGGAGGCTGTAAGGATTACCAGTTTTGTATCAGGGAATTGATGAGCGTACCGACGACTGTACAGATCAGCAAAATCCATCCCACCGATTCCAGGCATGTTGATATCCAGAAAAATAGCATCCGGAAAGGGAATCTCTCCTTCTACACAGAAATCCAGATATTCACGGGCATCCTTTACATGTGTAGCCGTTCTAATCTTTTCCAGGCAGGCTGCCTCACCTAACGCCTTCCGGGTGAGGGATAAGAAAAGTGGATCATCATCAACCAATAATATCTTTGCCTTTTTCATCTGTACTTAATCTGTACTGAAATCAAGTTTAAATTCACACAGTATTTTATTGAACATCTAACTTAAAATACTAAAAGAGCTGTGCAGATTTAGCTTTCTTATTACTACTGCTTCTGCTTTGATTAAAATTTGGTAGGTTATTTTACTTACTATTTTCAATAATTGTTTCTGAAATGGGATACTTTTTGAAGAAATGACAAGGAACATACGCTACCCTACAACAAAAACCCCAAGCTGTTTGATGCGCTTGGGGTTTCAACTATGGAATCATCTCAAATATCTTAACTTCATATAGATGGGCTCTCTTGATGCCCTACAACTTCTATTCTAAACTTCTCTTAAAAAGAGAAATACCCAGGCTGCGTGGAAATGCAAACCTGGGCTCTTCTTAGTTTAGTTGAAAAAATCAGCCAAAACAGTAGGTTAAAAAATAAATCAGGATCTGCATTCTCTACTACAGACACTATGCCAAAGGAGTAGTGGAATTTTTAAAAGCCTGTATTGGGACGAAAATGACAGATTTTTTTTACAAAATTACCTGCAAACATTTCACAGAGCTTCTTTCAATCCTATCAAAACGATATGGCTTTTATCAAAATGAAAAGCCCAGATTCCAGATTTTGCATAGCATAGCTAAATGCTGCTGGTCTTTTAGTAATTGATTTCTCTGCCACGCTTTTCCCTACACTGTTCAAGCGCTATGGCCCTGCCCAGCACCCCTTTAAACAGCTCGCCTTTTTCTTTAATCCGCGCAGGTATGTTTTTGATGGCAAAGGCAGTCGGGTTTAGACCGGGCTTTACCTCCTCCCAGTCCAACGGCATGCTTAAGGTGATCTTTGATCGTGTTAATCCCCTACACCCCTACGGGTACCTGATTGGGGATTTCAAAAACAGAACGGAAAAAACATAGACATGGCCCTACGATCAACTTTTCGTTAAGAATGGCCATTAAGGGCATCACTAAGGATATAGACCCCTCCTTCAAGGCTTTTTATAGCCCAGCACACTCGCCACAATGGTATCTGCCTTAGCGGGATCTGTAGAAAAAATGATCCAGCCTTCTCTTTTAGAGCTCTGCGGAGCAAACGGAATCTGCAACTGGGCCTTACCCAGCACGGCAGAATCCTTTTTCATCAGGAACTCCAGCTGCACTTCTTCGGCAGTTGACCCACCCCTGTTGTGCACCACTACATGGTAGCGATAGGGCGAGTGGGGCGAGGGCGCTGGCGTGGTTTCTACCACCAGTTCAGGAGGAGTGGATTGGTGGTGAAAGGCATAATACCCCAGATAGCCGAATACGCCTAGCAGTAAGAGCAGGCTTAGGGCAAAAACTGCCCATTCCAGGAGATTCTTTTTCTCCTTTGGTTCCTGTTCCTTCTCCTGGCTTCCTGCATCAGCATCTTTCATGTTTTTTTATTTAATCAGTAGTCTTCCGGCAGAGGCTCCTAAGGCGGCAGGCACCCCCAGCACAATTACCTGGGCCACACAATTCCAGAGGCTCATGTTTTCGAAGCGGCCAAAAAACCAGAGCAAAAATGTCGAAGTAGCCAGGGCCATCAGGTAACAGACAGCCGTACCGAATATCATGTCATAGATGGTAGTTTTCATACTCCTTCTAAAAGCAGTACCTTCAAAATCGCTGAAGTAAACCACCACTACACTAATCAGCACAGAAAAAACCGCCATGCACAGAATATGAACAGGCTCTGCTTCTACCGCTATCACTAAAATTTCCTGGGTGGGCGCTACATTGCTGCCTACTACAACGCTGCCACAAACAGCCAGTGCAGCGATGCCCCACATGCTGTCCCTATCTCCTTTCTTCTGCTGTTGCTGTTCACTTTCTTTTCCCGAATCCTCCTGCCCGGAATCCTCACCAAGTTGTGATTTGCCAATCGATACGCCTATTGAAACCGCCATGGCCTCAACAATCACTTTGCCCATCATCTCATTTAAATGCATCTGAAATAGCTGGATACGATCCAGCATCAGCAGCACCAGAAAGGAGATGATAAATCCTAAGCCCAGTTCTTCTACAGAATCAATGAGGATTTCCTGCCAGTTCACATCCGGACGAACGCCAGCATAGCGGTTGTAGCCAAGGAGCAGGATAAAAGTAACAACCATCAGAATTATAAGGGGAATCGGAGAAACTATAAAACCAGCCCACCAAACCTCCATGGTATAAAGCAGCGGCAGGCTAAAAACCAATCCCCCCGTAATGCCACGGGCATACTCTTTCAGCGATTTTGTGATTGGTTTATTGTTAACGATCACGGGCATTCTTCTTCTCCTTAACAAGCTGCCTTTACAAGCTTCCTATATTCTGACAGGTAGCTTACCCGTTGAACATAAAACACCGCCACTTGTTTAAAAATTAAACAAAATGAGGCCCTCCAGGCAAGCATACCGGCCTCCTGCGGATCAATTCCTGCGGCATTAGCACTAACCATCCATGCCTGTTTTGGTTATGCTTATAAACGCTTTTAAACAAAGTATGCTTACCGCTCATAACCCCGTAATAACGCATGAATGGATCTGTAGCAGCCCAACCCTACCTCTGGTGGCAAACCGGACTTATTTACCAGGTATATCCCCGCTCGTTTCAGGACAGCAATGGCGATGGCATTGGCGACCTTGAGGGAATCAGGCAACGCCTGGATTACCTGAAATGGCTGGGCATTAACGCCCTCTGGATCTCGCCCATTTACCCCTCACCCATGGCCGACTTTGGCTACGATATCTCCGACTACACCGGCATTCACCCGCTCTTCGGCAGCATGGATGATTTTAACCGGCTGCTGGAAGAAACCCACCGGCAAGGCTTAAAGCTAATCCTGGACCTGGTGCCCAACCATACCTCCCATCAGCATCCCTGGTTCCTGGAGTCGCGCTCCTCACGAGACAACCCTAAACGCGACTGGTACCTTTGGCAAGACGCCAAACCTGACGGCAGCCCCCCCAACAACTGGCTGAGTGTGTTTGGCGGTTCGGCCTGGGAGTGGGACCCGCAAACCCAACAATACTACTACCACGCCTACCTAAAAGAGCAACCCGACCTGAACTGGCGCAACCCCCGGGTGCAGGAGACCATGCTGAATGTGATGCGCTTCTGGCTCGACAAAGGCGTGGATGGCTTTCGGGTGGACGTGATGTGGCACATGATGAAAGACGACCAGTGGCGCGACAATCCGCCCAACCCCGACTACAAACCTAGCATGTCGCCTTACAAGCAGCTGAAACCAACCTATTCGGTAGACCAGCCCGAGGTACACCAGGTGGTGGCAAAAATGCGGCAGGTAATGGACCAGTACCATGAGCGGGTGATAATCGGCGAAATATACCTGCCCATTCAGCAGCTGGTGACCTACTACGGCATGGGCCGCCCGGGTGCCCACCTCCCCTTCAACTTTCAGCTGATAAGTCTGCCCTGGAATGCGCGTGACATTGCACTGGCCATTGACCAGTACGAGGGTGCCCTGCCCTCCGACGGCTGGCCAAACTGGGTGCTGGGCAACCACGACAAGTCCAGAATAGCCAGCCGTGTGGGGCAGGCACAGGCTCGTGTAGCGGCTATGTTGCTGCTCACGCTGCGCGGCACCCCTACCCTTTACTATGCAGATGAACTGGGCCTGCAGGACGTGCTGATTCCGCCCCGTCTGGTGCAGGACCCCTGGGAGAAAAACGAACCTGGCCTGGGCCTGGGGCGCGATCCGGTGCGTACGCCTATGCAATGGGATGCCAGCAATAATGCAGGCTTCTCAGATGCAGAACCCTGGCTTCCGCTCTCGCACGACCACCCTAAAAAAAATGTGGCTGCCCAACAAGAGGATGAACAATCGATACTGATGTTGTATAAAAAGCTGATTTCCCTGCGGCAGGCCGAGCCAGCGCTACATGCAGGTAGCTACCGCCCCCTGCATGCCGAAGGCGATTTGCTGGCCTACCTCAGGCTAACAGAAAGTAAAACCTTTCTTGTGGTGCTGAACCTGGGCCACGCCCCTGCTCTTTTTAAACCCGCAGATATGGAACCTAAAGGGGAGCTATTGATCAGCACCCATCCCCTGCCTAACGACAAGCTGGTGAATGGTACCCTGAAGCTTAGGGGAGACGAAGGGATGGTAATTCGCTTGGACTAACTCCAATGTTCAGTCACAGCCCAGGAGATGGGTTTTCCTGATATTCCTCCCACAGCATAACCCAAACCTAAAAAGGTACTTTCTGGCAAGTGCGGAAGCCCTGAACGCTTCCCCATCAGCATTTTCAATAAGCGTATTAAAGCCTTTTTTTTCGAACAGGGCCAGTTTCGAACAGGCCCAGGTGCTGGATAAGCTTTTTGCTTTCCGGCACTCCGACCAGGGGGCACAGGTGGTAATGCCAATGGTGATGATAAAGGCTGCCGGCTTTACCTGCACAAGAGCACTGTGTATGTAGCAGAAGAAGCGTACCAGACAGGATGGAATGCATATACACCCTCCTGCCGTCAACAGTTATCCCGGCCATTAGTTACAGTAGTACAGTAATCACGGATGTGTATGAGCAAATGGTATAATAATGTAGTGGTGTATGGGCTGGATGTAGGGGTATTTAATGACAGTAATGGTGATGGCATAGGTGATTTCAAAGGGGCTACACAGAAGCTGGATTACCTGGCCCACATGGGCATTAACTGTATTTGGCTGCTGCCTTTCTTTCTTTCTCCTGAAAAGGATAATGGATATGATGTAAAAGACTACTACCAGATCAATCCGGATTTTGGCAGCCTGGATGATTTTGTGGAGTTCCTGCAGGAAGCTGAAAAAAGAAGTATACGAGTACTGCTGGATCTGGTAATCAACCATACCTCCAGCGAGCACCCCTGGTTTAAGGCTGCCCAGGCCAATAAAAAATCTGCTTATTACAATTACTACATTTGGAGTAAAGAGGCCCCTGCCGAAAGTCCGGAGAATGTATTTAAGGGAGAAGAGAGCAGTACCTGGAAGTATGAGGAACATACAAAGGAATTTTACTACCATAAGTTTTACCATTTCGAACCGGATCTTAACATCGGAAATAAGCGGGTGCGGGAAGAGATAAAGCACATCATGGAGTACTGGCTGAGTTTTGGGATCTCCGGCTTTCGTATTGATGCTGCAACGCATTTATTTAAAAAGCTTACCCCTGAAAAGGGAGAGCCCAGCCCGGAGCAGTTTATGCAGGAGCTCCATTCATTTGTACGAGAACTGAAAGAAGATGCAATTTTGCTGGCGGAAGCAGATGTTCCTGTCGATGAAATCTCTAAATACTGGGGCGATGGCAACCGCATGCACATGCTCTTCAACTTCCTGCTCAATAACAGCCTAATGTATAGCCTGGCAATCGAAAAAACTGCCCCGCTGGTAGAGCGCATTAAGGAGCTGCCTGAACTACCGGAAGGCGTACACTGGGTAAACTTTATCCGCAACCTGGATGAACTGGATCTGGAGCGCCTTAAACCGGATGAGCGGGAAAAGGTAATGGATGTATTTGCCCCAAACCCACTTATGCAAATTTACGGCCGGGGCATTCGGCGCCGTATCGCACCCATGCTGCAGGGCAACTTAAAGCGCCTGAAGATGGTATACAGCCTACTTTTTGCCCTGCCCGGCTCCCCCATGATTGCCTATGGCGATGAAATTGGCATGGGAGACAACCTGGTGTATAACGAACGACAGTGTGTGCGTACGCCTATGCAGTGGACGGGGGAAAAGAATGGAGGTTTTTCTGAGCGCGACACACATGAAATAAGGATTCCACCGATCAATCAAAGTATCTTCAGTTACATCTACATCAATGTAGAGAACCAGCTAGAAGACTCTGGTTCGCTGCTCAATGCCACAAAAGAGCTCATCAAGCTGCGGATCAGTCATAAAATGATTGGTCAGCAAAAACCAGGCATTATCAATACAGGCGATGAGGCAGTGCTGGGACTAAAGTATAAACATGAGCAGGAAGATCTGCTCATGTTCTTTAACCTTTCTGCCGACCAGAAACTGATTGAAGTAAAGTTAAATATCAAAGACTACTATCCGCTTACGGGAGATGGCCCCTATGGAATTCAGGAAAACAAGCATGCGCTTTCCCTGAGAGAGTGGGGCTACCGCTGGTTTAAAAAAACATGAAACAAATTTCTACCTGTTTATTCGCTTCTTTTGTCATGCTATTTTCGATACTATATGCACGAACACATGCTTGGAAAGATTGTTAAACCTAAGCTTGTATTGTTGAATGGTAGAGGCTATACAGCCCATGATGCTCAAACACTTCAGTTGGACAACTGTTAAAGTGTAAAGTACAATTTTTTAAATTTTAAATTTTTTAATGATGCCTCAAAATAAAGAATTGCTTCAAACACTGGCACGCTGTGCAGCTGCCTGTGAAATGTGTTCGGACGCCTGCCTGGATGAGGATAATGTTAAAAAGATGGTGCGCTGCATTCGCCTGGACAGAGATTGTGCAAAGCTGTATACGTTAGCCCATAGCTATGTAGCCTCCCGCTCTGCCTACGCAGGTGCTATTCTGCAGCAGCTGGCAGAAATTTGTAAAGCCTGCGCCGATGAATGCGCCCAGCACGAAATGGATCACTGCCAGGAGTGTGCCCGTGCCTGTCGTGAGTGCGAACAAGCCTGCCGCAGCTATGCCGGTGCAGGTGTATAAAGGCCTGTGCACTATCTGATTACTACAAGAGCACTGGCCACTGGTTAGTGCTTTTGTGTTCTCAGGTAATTTATTCTACCCTATTTTTCAATCGCCTCAGTATGAAAAAGCACGATAAGAACCATTCTGATAAATCTAATCAAAAAGAACAAGGAGGAGGCATGGCCATGCGGGGTGTCTCTCGTCCTATGGCCGAAAAGCAAGTAAGACAGCATCAGCAAAAGATGCAACAGGAGGATAGCCAGCAAGAAAAAGACCAGCATCAAAAGGAACAAAAAGAAGAGAAGGGCGGCGGCATGAAGATGAACCAGGAGATGCGCCAGAACATGCTGCACATGCACCACATGCAAACCCTCTGGATCTACTGGGCCATTATTCTGCTGGGCGTTTGGATGGTGCTGGCGCCGCTCACCTTTAGCTACGGCATCGGCACGGTAGAGCCAAGCGGCGGCCGGGAGGTGTGGCTTACGCTGGAGCAGCGCATTATGGCCATGAAGTGGAGCGACATCATCAGTGGTCTGTTGCTCATCTTCTTCGGCTGGCGCGCCCTCACCCCCAACCGCCCCTATAGCCTTTGGATCTGCTGCTTTATCGGCATTTGGTTAAGCATGGCCCCTGTGCTCTTCTGGGCCCCCACGGCAGTGGCTTACCTGAACGATACCCTCGTGGGTATGCTCATCATTTCGCTCACCATCCTGATTCCTGGCATGCCCAACATGATCATGTACATGAAAATGGGCTCGGAGGTGCCTCCCGGCTGGACCTACAACCCCTCCAGCTGGCCGCAGCGCTGGATCATGATTGTTTTGGGCTTTGTTGGCTATGTGGTATCGCGCTACCTGGCTGCCTTTCAGCTGGGCTACATCGAATCTGCCTGGGATCCTTTCTTTGGAAATGGAACCGAGCAGGTACTCAACTCCAACATGTCTCACTCCCTGCCCATTTCTGATGGAGCCCTGGGTACGCTGGCCTATACCTTTGAATTTCTGATGGGCTTTATGGGCAGTCCCAGCCGCTGGCGCACCATGCCCTGGATGGTGGCCTTCTTTGGCATTCTGGTCATCCCGCTGGGGCTTGTACACATCTTGCTGGTCATCTCCCAGCCCATTATAGTAGGAGAATGGTGTACCTTCTGCCTGCTGGCGGCCGCCATAATGCTGCCCATGCTGCCGCTGGAGGTTGATGAAGTAGTGGCCATGGGCCAGCACATGGTACAGGCCAAGAAAAGAGGTGATAACCTCTGGAAGGTGTTCTGGAAAGGCGGAGAGCCTTTTGAGATGAACAAAGACGAGCGCTCGCCCAAGCTGATGCAGTTTCCGCAAAAGCCAGGCAAGGTGTTCAAAGCTTCTATATGGGGCATAAGCTTTCCCTGGACCCTGGTAGTCTCTACCCTATTGGGTGCCGGCTTAATGTTTGCACCAGCCCTGTTTGGCTTTGCCACCAAAGCGCTGCCTTCGGATATTTTCCACCTTACCGGTTCTTTAGTGATCGTGGTGTCGGTGATCTGCATGGGAGAAGTAGTGAGAAGGGGCAGGTATTTAAACATCCTGCTTGGACTGGCAGTAGCCGTTGGTCCCTGGATTGTAGACAGCAGCAATCTGGCACTGAACATTACCGGTGCTGTTGCCGGGCTGATAATCGCTGCACTGGCTATTCCAAGAGGGTCTAAAACCGAGAGCTATGGTTTATGGGACAAGTATGTAAAATAAATAACATGGCAGCCATTGGCCGCTGGCGCATGGGGTTTAGCCATAGCAGCACATGAGCGATCAGGAACTTTTTGAACGTGTAAGGCAGCTGATGCATGAAAACATGATCAAGGGCCACTGCCGGGGAGGGAATACCAGCTTTCATTATACCAAACCTTCTCCCGGCAGATATCCCTTCCAGTTTTTCTGGGATACCTGTTTTCATGTGTTTACCTTCAGTGCCCTGGGAGAACATGATATGGCCAAAGAACACCTGCATAGCCTGTTTGCCCTGCAGGAGGAGGATGGCTTTGTAGGACACATGCTCTATTGGAAACGGCTGATGCCGGGTAGAAGTACCGATCTGTTTCAGCTTAAGCCCAGCCTGGGCAGGCGGTTCTTTCGGGAACACATGTCGGCACTCATACAGCCCCCCCTGGTGGCACAGGCAGTTGCTAAAGTATTCCAAAACAGTGGGGATAGGAAATTCCTGGAGGAGATGCTCCCCAAGCTCAAAAAGTACTTCGACTGGGCTGCCCGAAACAGAGATTTTGAAGGCGATGGATTGATAACCATTATTTCACCCTTCGAATCAGGCATTGACTTTAAGCCTACTTTTGATGTGGCACTGGGGATGCCCCAAAGAAAGGCCGACTGGAGGCTCTTCATAAAGTTTGTGGGGGTGGATTTTAGAAATTTTATACATAACTACAACCTGAAGAAGATCTACAAGAAAGGGTATTTCCTGGTAAAAGAAGTGGGATTCAATACCATCTACGCGCAGAACCTTTTTGCGCTGGCTGATTTGTGCAAAGAAATGGGCGACCCTGACGCAGGTCGCTATCGAACGCTGGGGAATAAAGTAGTAAAAAGCATCCAGCTGCTGATGTATGATGAGGCATCAGCGGCTTTCCTGGATGTGTGGGGGAAAGATAATAAGAAGATAAGGGTACTTACGCCTACCATCTTTTATCCGGTTGTTTTAAAAGACATGCCGGAGCATATTTCAGAAAAAGTAATCAACACCCACTTATTAGGCGGAGGCAAATTCGACACCCCCTTTCCGCTTCCCTCCCTGGCTAAAAATGCGCCTGCCTTCAATCCAGGTGAGTCAGAGTACATCTGGCGCGGCCCCACCTGGATCGTGCACAACTGGTTTCTGCACCAGTTTCTAATGGAAAAGAGCCATCTGCAGGAAGCCACAAAACTGGTGGAGAGTATCAGAAGGCTAATAGAACAAAGTGGCTTCCGGGAATACTATAACCCATTCACCGGAGCGGGCTACGGAGCCAAAGATTTTACCTGGGCAGGACTGGTGGTTGATATGATCCAAATGCAAAAAAGAGCAACATCAGACATCTCCTCCACCGGCACCTAAAATATAGGCCATTTTTAGACATCAGACAAAAAGTGATTGAACTAAAGCCGGTACATGAAGAGCGTGGGCTGCCTGGCCTGACCTTTCATCTCCAGTTTACCCAAAAAGCCGGTTCTTTGTCTATTACAGTGCGCCCTTACGGCCTTGTGTGCGCCAGATACAAAAGGCAAATTAAACCATAAACGATACATGCGGTTCATTTATTTAAAAAGCCAGCTTTAGTTGTTACTTACGCCTGACATGAACTATGTTTTTCTCGCCCTTGGAGTGCTCCTCTACCTGGCAATAGCCACAGACATCATCAAAACCACGCTTTCGCTTCAGGGTGGTGGCTGGCTTACCAGCTCCTTTTCTCATATCTTTTGGATGCTCCTGCTAAAGCTTTCCGGCAGCAACGGCAGGTCGCGCCTGTTAGAACATGCAGGTTACCTGATGCTCATCCTCATCCTAAACCTGTGGGTGCTGTGTTTGTGGACAAGCTTTTTCCTCTTATTGCTCTTTCAACCTGACTCCATCATCAGCAGCAGTAGCCGATTACCGGCAGATGCCTGGCAAAAGCTTTACTATGCAGGCTTTACCCTTTCTACACTGGGCGTGGGCGATTATATAGGTTCAGAAAATGTATGGAGGCTGCTGACAAATGTATACGCTTTTACCGGGCTGGTGCTTATCACCATGTCTATTACCTACTTTGTTCCCGTTCTATCCGCTGTCATCAAACAAAGGAATTTAGACATCATGCTAAGCAGTATAGGAAAAACACCCCAGCAGCTGATCATCAACAGCTGGGATGGCAAAAGCTTTCATCGCTTGGTTGCCCAGGCCTCCGACCTGGCGAATATGCTTATCGAGCATAACCAAAGTCACAAAGCCTATCCAGTCATTCACTATTTCCATACCCGCAAAGTAAAACATGCCATTATTTTACGGATCGCCACCCTGTACGAAGCCCTACTCCTGCTCAATCAGCGGGTAAAGAAAGAGATCAGGCCCAGTTCAAACGACCTGTCGAGCTTAGAGACAGCCCTGGAGAATTACCTGGAGGTAATCAAAGAGGTGGCTAGCTTCAAAAAAGCATCACAGCCTCCGGCATTGCCCCCTATGGAGCAGCTACAGGAATGGGGGCTGGTGGATAGTAGTCAGACCAATACAGCCTTCGAGGAAAGCATTCAGCAAAAGCGGGTGGTACTTTTAAGCCTCGTACAGCAGGATGGTTGGCACTGGCAGGATGTTTATTCTGATAAATCATCATAAATGAAACAGCCCTTGCAGGCTAAGCCTTAGCCTTGCTCGCCGGCTTTTGCTAAAGAAGGAGCCTCGATAAGCATCTACCAGAGCAGCATTTACACGGAACAGGCCACGGCTTTTTCCTGCTCTGTAACGCCACCCCAATACCGGGCATAAGCATCGGCACTGCTTAGCTGTTGTACAGGGGTAAGTTCAGGAGCAATTTGCTGAAGCGCCTCCAGTAGCACATTATAGGGCCTGAAGCCAACAATGATGATGGAGCGCTGTCCCTGCTTTTTTAGGACCAGGGCCGGAAAACGGGTAATGTTTCCAAAGCGCACTTTTTGCAGATCTTCCCGAAAAGCCTGCTGTCCCTTTCCCTGCTGATAATCTGCCTCAAACTGGGCTGCATTCAGCAACTGGGGCTGATGGGCGGCCAAATCTTTCGCTACTTCAAACAAAACATCTTCTTTGGCAATGTTCTTTCCCTGTAGCATAACAAACTCCCGCAGGCGGCGCAGGTATGCTTCCTCTGCTTCGGCAGACTGCAAAGCAGCACATTTCACGGCAATACAGGCAGGATAGGAAGAGGCAGGCGGGTCGTCTACCCATATTCTGTCATGCATGGGCTGGCCGCTTAGCTGGGCAGCCTCCATCCAGACAGGGCCCATCTGCTGGGGCCGGTTTACCGAGTAGAGCGGATCGCTGAAGTTGCCCCAGCCCGGCAGTAAACCTCCCATGTGGTAGTGCCACTGAACTTTACCCTTATATTCATAGCGCAGGCGGCGCCACTGGGGCTCAAAGGCCCAGCTCCAGCAACAAAGCGGATCGGTATAGTATTCTATTACTAACCGATCCGCCTCTTGCTGATAATCTTCCGTATTTAAAATCGAACTATCAGACATTCAACCAAATCACTTAAATATTGCGCTTACCTTCTCTTGCGCTATAATTGCTCCACTGCACTTCTCCTTTGGGGATTGCATCTCTGATCTGGCTGCTACGCATCTTGCCCAGATCTTTATTCATCTTCTCTACCTGGTCTTGGGTACGGGGAGTGCCAGTAGGTTGGTGGCCCTGCATACCGTTACTTTCCATTACATGACGTATAGGGTCATCTATATACTGCCAGGTTTCCCCCAGGCCTGGGCTTGTGCCTTCGTTCCAGGGGCCTCTGAAATCAGCACCGCTCGACATGTTGAAGTAGGTGTTGCTGTAACGGGGATCACCCTGCAGGATGCCTTGTGGAAAGTTTGGCTGGATGGTATCCAGAGCTGCCTCAAACATCTGGAAGTGTGCAATCTCCCGGGTCATCAAAAAACGAAGGGTTTCCTTTACATAAGGATCGTCCGTAAACTGCAACAGGTATTCATATACAATCTTAGCCCTTGACTCTGCCGCCATGTTAGAGCGCAGGTCCACCGTCAAATCACCATTGGCCGTTACATAGGCTGCTGTCCAGGGATTGCCCTGGCTATCTGTTAAGGCAGGCCCTCCGCCATTCAAACCAAAAAACTGGGGATTTACCATGGCTTTATGAATGAACTCTTCCTTGGCTTCCTTACCATTCAGCAATTGCATGATTTCAGATTCCTCGGCCTGGTTCTTCAATTCCCCATTGATATTGCCTAGTAGCATTTGAATAGTGGCCCCTACAATCTCCAGGTGACTGAACTCTTCAGTGGCAATATCCATGAGCATGTCGTACTTGTCGGGATACGGCATTTTAGCCGGGAAAGCCTGTACAAAATACTGCAGGGCCGCTTTTAGCTCGCCATTGGCACCGCCAAACTGCTCCAGGAGCAGAGAAGCAAACTTAGGATCTGGCTTAGACACGCGTGCATTAAACTGCAACTCTTTTACATGATAGAACATAAGTAAAAAAATTAATGGTACAACATATGGTCAGAGATAAGAGTATAGAGTATAGAGTATAGAGTTGCAACAGAGTTAAATAGCCATTGTTTCGTAGAATTCTAAAACTAACCTTAGCAGAAAAAATTAAACAAAAAGGACCCACCCACACAAGGAACTAAACTACCTCCACCTTCGGTAAATGATCCTTCTTTTGGAATAGGTTTAACTCCCGTTAGTGATAAGCCAAATTTGCACTGCGCAGCATTCTGCTGAAAAAACATAATAGCACTTAACTTCGGATAAACTGAACCAGTTCCGATCCCTCCAGGTCACTCCTCTTCCACCTTCACACCGGTCTCGGATTGCTTGATGGCGAACAACTTCTATGCTTCTGCCACCAGCGCTCCGGATTTTCTGCCCCGCTCCTTCAGGGTAATCTGATTTTTAGAACTACCAATGCTTACATATATAAATCCAAATCAAGAAGGGGCTTATTATGAAAACGATTTAATTATCTTATGCGTGCAATAAATTGAACGATTTTCATATAAATGTTTTATAAACAAGCAATAGTTTTGGGCTAACAACCTGATACAGGAAATAAGGCTTTTTGAAAATGCACCAACACCGGGCTTAAGGGGGAATGGTTTTCTATTAGTGCATTTCTCAACACCAATAAACTTTACTACTACTAACATTTGGGTAGTGTATCAGATGTAATGCTGTGAGCGGTAGTGGAATAAAAGCAAGGGGGCCTTGCGTTAGCTTTAAAGTACCACCCTTAAAGCTATGTTGCACTGTCCCACTTGCCTGTCTTACAAGA